>Ga0299906_10000017_pt1 | contig 166941 bp, 150 predicted proteins | sample RVTome_14_FD_200259 | JGI IMG/M metagenome (GOLD analysis project Ga0299906, IMG submission 200259) | Soil microbial communities from uranium-contaminated site in the Upper Colorado River Basin, Wyoming, United States - RVT145D125 (version 2) ...
TCGGCGTCACGATCCCGGCGGACCGGATGGCCACCCTCCGCCTCGAGCCTCACGCCTTCCACGGCGACTGGAACTACACGATCCGGCCAACGACCTCCTCTTAGCCACTTATTATGTCACAACTCCTAAGTGTCAGAAAGGGAGGTACCAACGCCTCTTAAGATGGTAATCCCAGCTCCTGTGCGGGAGGGTACTGTCCCCCCCCCAGAAGAGGCCCGGCCTAATAGCGCCTCCTAAGCAACCGGAGCGGAGAGCCGGAGGGCTCGTTCTTGCCCCCCGGGAGGTCACAGGACCGCAATGGAGGTGATAATGCCAGAAGCCGCAGCAAAGGTAGGCCCTCCAATCCACCCAATGGCCAATCCCGCTGCATCCGCTACAGCCACACGACGCGCGTTCGGGTGGAATTGGAAATACCAGTAGACGTGGAGTGCACTCCACGGCAACTGGCTCTTGAATAGCGACATAGGATCGTCTCCTTCTTCCCCTCCACCGCCCCCACTACCGGGCCAGTTGCCGGCATCCCACAATGTCTGCCACTCGACCAGGGAACTCATGCTGAGCTGAGCCTGCGCGATGAGAATCTCGAAGTCGGGCTCGGTCAAGACCTGGGCCCCAGCAACGATCACAGTATCCAAGGCGCTCAGGATCTCGTACCCCATATCTCCAGAGTTCGTGAACGCGAGGACCGCTTCGTCAAGTTTTGCTTGAAGCTCGGAGGATATCTCGACGGTCGTAACTGCTGTGGGGAGGACCGCGGAATTCCTGAAGATACTCAAGGGTGATGGCTGTTGTTCCGGACCCTTGCACCGCTTGGTGAATCCTAGCGCTTGACGGACAGTGCCGAGATGGGCGGCCTCGCTCCGAAGTGGCACCCCCAGGGCGCCGTCTATCTTGGCTGAGTACTTGATCCCTAGCCTTGTCGCCTGACTGCAAATCTTCGAGACGCTCCGGCGGTCCTCCTTGGACCATGATAGCCGTTCTCTGTGTGCCTCCCTGATTGCTTCGGTGTGAAGGCGCACGATCCAGCCATATCGCTCTTCGGCCGCTCGAATTCTCTCCCCGAGCTCCGCACTACCTGAGTAATGCCCCCCCTCTGAGAGGAGATAGTGGATCCCGATGGGGGCCTCTCTCGGAATATCCGTGAGCTGGCTCTCCGAGCCATCGCAGGCGACAACGAGGACCGCTGCAACCCCCGCTGCGATCCCAAGGCGTCGTAGATGCGGTCTCATCAATCCCTCCTTGCTCGTGGGTGGCGCACTATGCCTAACCAGAATTGCGCCGACTCCGCGCGCGTGGCTCGATGACTCCTAGAAATCACCGTCGTGAGTCGGACCGCACGACACAATACGACTCGTCGCCCGACCGCACCACCCCCTGCATTGGGGGCCAGGGATCGCTCACGCCAAACAACCCAAGGCATGCCGCCAAGCGCACGAGCTCACAGTTGGTGCGAGCCTGGAGCTCCTTGCGGGCATCTTCCAAGTGCTCATAGACGGTATCCCTCTCGATGCCAAGCTCAACCGCGATCTCGGAAGGCCGCCGCCCAAAGGCTAGGCGAGTGACGACAAGGAGTTGCCGTTTCGTAAGGAGAGGCGGAACCTCTGCTCTGCCAGGCTGATCGGACGGACGACAAATTGCGTCCCGCGGAATCATGGTGTTAGGAGACCTTGACACTTGAGACCCAGCCTCTCCATGGCTAAACCGACCGATACTGGCCCTTGGATCGGCAAGGGCCTTCCGTCGACCAACCGTCCTGTAGGTAGCTATCGGCCGCACACTTCTGCCCAAGGGAAAGTCTCGCGCTCGACCCTTAACCAATCATCAAATCGCCCCGACAGGGGCCACAGGCGCGGCGAGCCGGCCGGCGCGCTCCAGCCCGCGCGTCAGGCGGCCGGCGAGCAGGGTGGGGGGGTCGGACGTTTCGAAGCCAAGCCACTCGAACCCGGCGTGGCTGCCAAGCAGGGCGGCGCGCTCGGGGGCCGCACCGGACCAGCGATCGGTGGGGAGTTCTTGAAAGAACGGCAGGTGCCCGGCGGCCCGCACCAGGGGAGCCAGGTCTTCAAGACGCTGAACCGCGGCAAGCAGGGCCCGCAAAGCAACTCTCCGGCTGGTCGTAACGAACCAACCGTGTCAGCCGAGGAGCCCGGCGCGATAACCGAATTGCCGCTGAACGGCGCGAAACCGGGGCGGGCTATTCCGCCTTCCGGGCCACCGAACCGGCACGCCGCACCCAGGTTCGCAGCAGCTCGAATGCCGTGAGCGGGATCGCAATCCAGAGCAGGAAGAGCAGGGCGCCGAGCACCCCCCGTCGCTCCCCGATCAGCCACAGCACGAGCATCAGCCCAAGCCCGCCCAGGATGGCCGTGACGGGAACGCCGGGCCGACCCCGCGCGCGGGCCCGTGCCAGCCACGCCGGGGGCCGGACGCGCCGGAGCAGCGGCGCGACAAGCACCCGCGCGGACAGGGTGGTTACGACGAGAACCAGTGCCTCAAACACTCAATTGGGTATCGTCCTGCATCGTCCTCTTCAGTACAGCTGCTCCAGCCAGTGCGGTAGCATCCTCCGCCACCAGGGCCAGTCGTGGCTCACATCGTGGCCCCACAGGTCCAGAGTATGGGGGATCCGCTTGCGATGCAGCATTTCGGAGAGGCGCCGGGACTGCTCGGGCGCCTCCCATTCTCCCTGGCCGGTCGCCACCACGATGCGGGCGCTGGTTCGCAGGATCTCGAGGTACTTTCCCGAGAGTCCAGGGAGGTACCACGCCGGGTTGTTGTAGTAGCAGTTGTCGTCGCTGTAGCCGTGAAAGTAGTCCGGTGCGAGATCGTAGAAACCACTCATGGCGATCAGGGTGTCGAACAGGTCGGGCCGGCGGAAGACTGCGTTGGCCGCATGAAGGGCGCCGAAGCTGGCCCCGGTCGCGCCCACTCGAACGGTTGTGTCACCCGAGATCTGCCGGATGTAGGGGACGACTTCCTCCTCCACATAGCGCGAGTAGAGCGCCTGGCGGCGGGCCTGCTCCGGCACGGTCAGGTCGCGCTGCATCCAGGCCCAGCGGTTGATGCTCTCGATCGAGAACACCCGCACCCGGCCCGCGGCGATGAAGGGCTCCACGCTCTTGATCAGGTAGAAGCGCTCGTTTTCGAGATGATCCGCCGCGGCGGTGGGGTAGAGCAAGAGAGGCGGACCCCGGTCCCCGTAGCCGACGATCGGCATATCGAGACCGAGGTGGGGGCTCCTCCAGGTGTGGTGACGGCGTGGAGTCGCGGGATCGAGGGGAGCGAAGTCCAGGCTCAGGCCCCCGAGGCGGCACCATGGACGACCGGCTGCCGCTGGGTGACCTCGCCCAGAGCCTCGCCAAGCTTGTCCAGTTCCTGCTCGATCCGCTTGGGGTCGATCCCGTTGCCGAGCGGCGGGAGGTCCTCATCCGTTCCGGGGAGCAGCGAGTGCACCAGGGCGTCGGTGTACCCGGCGACCGCCATGGCGACCCCGCCGTCCACCAGGCGGTTGAGCCGCAACAGCAGCGCCATGCCCTGCCGCGGGCGCATCGCGGCCAGCGACGGCGCGAGGTGGCGGATCAGCAGCTCCCGCAGGTACTGCATCTCCTCGACCACCTCGCCCGCCGCGAGCCCTCGCAGCGCCGCTACCCGTCCGTAGTGCTCCGAGACCCGTGCCCAGATAGGTTTCGCCTCGCGGCGCAGCGGCCCAACCAGCGCAATGAGGACGTCGAGGATCAGCCGCAGCTGGCGTTCGATCAGGGGACGGCTCACCCCCTTGGCGGCGGTGATCCGCTCACCCAGCCGGTCGCTCCATCGCGAGACCATGGCATCGCGCTGCGAAGCGATGGCCCGACCCGCGGCAACCAGCGTGGGATGCGAGGCGCGCACCGTGACTCCGGAGGGTGAAAGCGACGGGAAAGCTAACGGGGCTCAAGGTGCCGTCAACGCAAGCGAAGGCAAGTAACGGAGAGGCAACGAGTTGGCTACTCCGGTCCTGACCCGCCACGCGCTCCGGGGCAGCTTGGGCGACATTCTCGTGGATCTACGGGTCTCGCCCGGGGCCGACCCGAGCCCAGCCGTGGTGGTGGTTCATGGATTCAAGGGCTTCAAGGACTGGGGCATGTTCCCACCCTTCGCCGAGCGCCTGGCCCGGGCGGGCTTCGCCGCCGTGACTTACAACGCGAGCGGGTCCGGCGTCGATGCGCACGGTCGTTTCACCCTGCCGGAACGTTTCGGACGCGACACGTTCTCGGCGGCGCTCAACGACCTCGGACGCGTACTCGACGAGGTGGCGCACGGCACGCTGCTGCAAGCCGCTCCCCCGGCCACGGCGCTGGTCGGCCACTCGCGTGGAGGCGGGATTGCCATCCTCCGCGCGGCCCAGTCCCAAGGAGTCTCGGCGCTGGTGACCTGGTCGGCCATCTCATCCAGCCAGCGCTGGCCGGACGAGACCCGGCGGCGCTGGCGGGCGGCGGGACGGCTGGAGGTGAGGAACCAACGTACCGGGGAAGTGCTTCCCCTCTATACCGACGTCCTGGATGACATCGAAGCCAATCGCGATGCGCTGGATATCGAGCGTGCCGCCGCCGGAGTCCGCGCCCCCTGGCTCATCCTTCACGGGGACGCCGACGAGACCGTCGATGCCCGCGAAGCGCGGGTGCTCTCCGCCGCGGCGCCCGCGGCCGAGTTGCGGATCGTGCCGGGCGCGGGGCATACCTACGGCGCGGTGCATCCCTTCGCCGGCCCGACCCCCGCCCTCCAGCAGGTGTTCGACCGGACAGTGAGTTTCCTGTGTACCAATCTTGGATAAGCGGATCGTGCCGGACCTCTCCCTCCTCGATCGCCTGATCCGGCACGTCACGTCCCACACGCCCCGGGTCGAGGACGATCCCGATCTGATCCAGGCCGCGGTGGCGCTGGTGCTTGCCCCAGAGCCCGCTTCGATCCTGCTGATCCGGCGCGCCGAGCGCGAGGCGGATCCCTGGTCCGGCCAAATGGCTCTGCCGGGAGGAAGACGGGACCGGGGCGATGACGCCTTGCTCCAGACCGCGCTGCGGGAGACTCGAGAAGAAGTTGGCCTCCAGCTGGCGGCAGAACACCTCATCGGCGCCCTCGATGACGTCGCCCCGCGAACCAGCATGCTCCCGCCCATCATGGTGCGGCCATTCGTCTTCACCCTCCCCGCGCAGAAACCCCTCCGCCTCAACCGGGAAATCGCCCATGCGGCGTGGATTCCGCTCGAATCCCTTCTCCGGCCGGGGGTGTTTGGGGAGTACCCGGTGGTGAGCCGGGGCCTCAGGATGACGCGGGCGGGATATCGGCTCACCCAAGGGCTGGTCTGGGGTATGACAGAGCGGGTGTTGACGCGACTGCTGGATACGCTCCGCTGACGATCGACCCGACCCCATTTCCTACGCACGACTTGACGTTTAGGTCAAACTAACATAATATCATAGCCAGTCCTACCTCCCCCCATTGAGGTGTTGCGTCGTGGGTCCAGGCTCCGCACTCATCCTGTTCGCCCTTGGGGTGCTGGGTCTGTATTTTCTGCTGCGCCCGGGGCGCGGCTGGCTGCCTCGGGTGCTCCGGGTCCTGCGGCTCACCGAGCGGGTCCGGCTGGAGGACACCCTCAAACACCTGCTGCACAGCGAATCCCTCGCTACGCCGGCGACAACCGAACGCGTGGCCGGGGCGGTGGAGGTTTCCAGGGGCCGCGCCCTTGCCCTCCTGGAGCGGCTGGGACGCCTGGGTCTCGCGGCGTTCGACGGGCATGGCCATCGGTTGACGGCGTCGGGCCGGCGCTACGCGCTTCGCCTGGTCCGGGCGCATCGCCTGCTGGAACGCTACTTCGCTGACCGCACCGGGCTCCCGCCCGTGGAGTGGCACGAGGAGGCCGAGCGCCGCGAGCACCAGCTCTCCCCCGAGCAGACCGAAGCCCTTGCCGCGCGCATGGGACACCCGGTCCTTGATCCCCACGGCGACCCGATTCCGGGTCCGGCCGGCGAGCTTCCTCCGCCCGTGGGTGTTCCTCTTACCGAGACGGGCGCGGGGAACGTGGTGCGCATTGTCCACCTCGAGGACGAGCCGCTGGAGATCTACGACCGGTTGCTGGCCCGCGGGCTTTCGCTCGGGGCGGTGTTGCGGGTGACACGGGTCGAACCGGTGGCGGTGAGCTTCGTGCTGGATGGGCGCGAGGAGGTGCTCGACTCGCTGCTGGCGGCCAACGTCGAGGTGGCCGCCGCCGCGGGGGCGGTGGTGCCGGAACAGCCGCAGCGGTCGCTCGCCGACCTGCGCATCGGCGAACAGGCCGAAGTAATCGGCATCGCGCCGGTCTGCCAGGGGGCGCAGCGGCGGCGTCTGCTCGATCTGGGTGTGGTGCCGGGGACCACCATTCGCGCGGTCATGGCGAGCGCGGCCGGGGACCCGATCGCCTATGAAATCCGCGGGGCCCAGATCGCTTTGCGGCGCAGGCAGGCCGAGTGGATCCGGGTGCGGGCCGCCGAGCGAGGGGTCGCCGCGTGACCGCCACCCTTCCCGTGACGGCCGGCGCCGGCCCCGGGTGCCGCAGTTGCAGTGCCCAGCGCGAGTCCAACCTGGTCCAGTTCGGCATCACACCCGGGAGCTGGGACTACCTGGTGGCCCTCGCGGGCAATCCCAACACTGGCAAGAGCACGGTCTTCAATGCGCTGACCGGATTGCGCCAGCACACCGGCAACTGGCCCGGCAAGACCGTCACCCGCGCCGAGGGCGGCTATCAGCACGCGGGGCGCAAGGTGAAGCTCGTCGATCTCCCGGGGACCTACTCCCTTCAGGCGGGCAGCACCGACGAGGAGGTGGCCCGGGACTTCATTCTCTTCGGCGAACCCGACGTGACTGTCGTCGTGGTCGATGCCACGCGGCTCGAGCGCAATCTCAACCTCGCGCTCCAGGTTCTGGAGATCACTGACCGTGTGGTGGTGTGTCTCAACCTGATGGATGAGGCACGTCGCCACGGCATCGGGATCGATCCCGACAAGCTGGCCGCGGAGCTTGGTGTCCCGGTGGTCGCCGCGTCCGCCCGCCGGGGCGAGGGCCTCGACGCGCTGCGAGAGGCGATCGCGGCGGTCGCGAGTGGGGAGATCCGCCCCACCCCGGTCCGGCTCGGCGCCCCGTCGCCCCCCGTGGAGGCGGCCGTCGGCGAGCTCGCGCCCATGCTCTCCCGCGCGCTGCCCGGCCTGCCCAACGCGCGCTGGGTGGCGCTGCGGCTGCTCAACGGAGACGACCGGATCGAGCGCGCCCTGCGCTCGGGAGAAATCGGCCTGTGGCTGGAGGATGAAGCGGGCCGCCCCTGGTCTCCCCCGACCGCTCCCGCGCCGGAAACCGCGCTGAACGAAGCCATTGACCGCGCCGCCGCCCTGCGCTGGTCGTTGCCGGCCGATTTCCACGACCGCGTGACGGAGAGTCTCTTCGGCGCGGCAGAGCGGATCGCGGGTCGGGCGCGGCTGGAGGGAGTCCGTCGGGCACGATTCGACTGGGACCGCACGCTGGACCGGCTGTTGACCAGCCGCACGCTGGGCTTTCCACTGATGGGGCTGATCCTGGCGGGCGTGTTCTGGCTGACCATCGCGGGCTCTAACGTGCCTTCGGCGATGCTGGCCACGTTGCTGATCGACCAGGTCCACCCCATCCTGCGGAGCTTCGGGGCGTCCATCGCGATGCCGCTCTGGCTCTCGGGACTGCTCTTCGACGGGATCTACCTGGCCACGGCCTGGGTCGTGAGCGTCATGCTTCCTCCCATGGCGATCTTCTTCCCCCTGTTCACCCTGTTGGAGGACTTCGGGTACCTGCCACGGGTCGCCTTCAACCTCGACGGGATGTTCCAGCGCGTGGGGGCGCACGGCAAGCAGGCCCTCACCATGTGCATGGGGTTCGGGTGCAACGCCGCTGGCGTGGTGGCCACTCGGGTGATCGACAGCCCGCGGGAACGGCTGATCGCGATCATCACCAACAACTTCTCGCTTTGCAACGGGCGCTGGCCGACCCAGATCCTGATCGCGTCGATCTTCCTAGGGGCCCTCGCGCCCGCCGGCCTGGGCAGCGCCCTCGCCGCGTCGGCGGTGGTCGGGGTGGCGCTACTCGGAATTGCGATCATGTTCGCGGCCTCGTGGTTTCTGACCCACACCATGTTGCGGGGCGAGGCGACGTCCTTCAGCCTCGAGCTGCCGCCCTACCGCCCGCCCAGGGTGCTCCAGACGCTCTACACCTCCCTGATCGACCGGACCCTTATCGTCCTGTGGCGCGCGGTGCTCTTCGCCGCCCCGGCCGGAGCGGTGATCTGGCTGATCTCGAACATCGATGTTGCCGGAGCGTCGGTCGCCGAGCACGCGGTGGGCTGGCTCGACCCCTTCGGCATCCTGATCGGACTGAACGGAGTGATTCTTCTGGCGTACGTGGTGGCGATTCCGGCCAACGAGATCGTGATTCCCACGATCCTCATGCTCACCGTGCTCGTCGCCAGGGTGAGCGGACTGGGCGAGGGGCCCGGGGTGATGTTCGAGCTGGACAGCGCAGCCGGGGTCGGGGAGCTGCTCCACGGCGCAGGCTGGACCGTCCTCACGGGGCTCAATCTCATGCTCTTCAGCCTGCTCCACAATCCGTGCTCGACCACCATCTATACGATCTACAAGGAAACCGGCAGCACCAGATGGACCGCCGTCGCCACCGCCCTGCCCCTTGTCCTTGGCTTCATGGTGACGTTTCTGGTCGCCCAGGTCTGGCGTCTGATCGCCTGACGCCGGACCTTCCCCACAGGTGTCCGAGACTTGACACACCGTCCGGATGAGTGTGCCTTGCGGTGTTGCTCCGGTTGAGGAGCCGTCTGCCGGAAGAGGCGAACGTCCCGGCTGCCGCCTGCTGAGTTCGCGGCCCAGACCGCGCGGATAATCGCGCGCCGAGCAGGGAGGGGAGCATGTCCCGTCTACGACTTTCGTGCCTCATGACGGCCGCGGCGCTCGCCGCCGGGTGCGGCGGCGGCCAGGACGCGGCAGGGGGGGAAGGGACCGAGCAGGCGGGTCAGCCCGCCGAAGCCGCGGGGATGAGCGTCCCGAGCTGGATGACGGTCGATCGAGCGGCGAACACCGTCACGCTCGACGTTGTCGCCGGCCAGGATGCATCCAACAATCGCTGGAACTTCAACGGATACTCGCAAGGCCAGGCCACGATCACGGTGCCGCAGGGCGCTACGGTGACCATACGGTTCCGGAACAACGACCCCGCGGTGTATCACAGCATCGGGGTGGACGCCCGCATCGGCGATTTCCCGGCACTCTTCGAGTCCCCCGCCCCGGTATTTCCGGGGGCGATCAGTTCCAATGCGACCGATCCAGCCGGGGCCACGGCCCCCAACGCCGCGGAAGAGATTTCCTTCACCGCCGGCACCGCGGGACGCTACTCGATGGTCTGCTACGTCCCCGCTCACGCGTCCGCTGGGATGTGGGTCCACTTCGATGTGTCCGCGGACGGCTCGGTGGGCCTGAGCACGATGTAGCGGCCTCGGCTGCTTGCACCGGGGCGGCTTGCGCCGTATCATATGAATGTACGTTCATATGTTCCTTGGAGCAGAAAGATGCCGCAGCCAGCCGCCGGAGACAGCAACCTCGACTTCTGTGACGTCAAGATCACGGACCTGGCCAGGGTTCGGCGCGCCAGGGCCGATATGAAACCGGCCGGGGCCGTTCACCATCTGGCCGATGTCTTCCGCGCCCTCGGCGATCCCAACCGCCTGAGGCTGGTGCACGCGCTGGCCTGGCAGGAGCTCTGTGTCTGCGATCTGGCGGCCACCCTGGGGATGAGCCAGTCCGCCGTATCGCACTCGCTCCGTGCCCTGCGTCAGTTGCGCCTGGTGCGAAGCCGACGCGAAGCGAAGTCCACCTATTACCGCCTGGACGACAGCCACATCGAACGGATCCTCTCCGACGGTTTCGCGCATGTCGAAGAGCGCGTCTAGTCGTACCCCGGCGGCCGCGCCGCTGCGCCACTCCGTCGCAGTCCCGGTGCGGGAATTCCGCGTCACCGGAATGGATTGCGCCGCCTGCGCGGCGACGATCGAGCGTGCGCTCAGCGGACTCGATGGGGTGCGCCAGGTGCAGGTGGACGTGATGCGCGGGACCGTTCGCGTGGCCCGTGACGCTGAGTTGGGCGACGACGACCTGACCCGCGCCATCCGCTCGACCGGCTACGGCGTCCAGTCCTCTCCCGAAGGGAGGCGGTCCTGGCCAATCGGGCGCCTGGTTGCGACGACGATCGCGGGCATCGCGCTGGCCGCTGGTCTGGCGGTCGAATGGCTCGCTTTGCCGTGGCCCGCCGTGCTATTGCTCGTCGTTTCCGCCCTGGCGGGAGGCTGGTATGTGGTCCCGAGGGGCTGGCAGGCCCTACGGGCGCGGTCGCTGGACATCAACTTCCTGATGACGATTGCGGCGATCGGGGCGGGGATCATCGGGGAGTGGGCGGAGGCCGCCTCGGCAATGTTCCTCTTCTCCGTGGCCCAGTTGCTGGAAGGGTTTGCCATGGGCCGGGCGCGCCGCGCCATCTCCGCCCTGATGGAGCTTGCGCCGAGCCAGGCCACCGTACGGCGGGAGGGGCGGGAGCACCAGGTCCCGGTCGAGGCGATCGGAATCGACGAGACGGTCATCATCCGTCCGGGCGAGCGGATCCCGCTCGACGCGATCGTGGTCGAGGGCCGCTCCGCGGTGGATCAATCGTCGATCACCGGCGAGTCCATGCCGGTCGAGAAGGAGCCTGACGACGAGGTGTACGCCGGGACCATCAACGGCCATGGCGGACTGGAGGTCCGGGTCACCAGTCACGCGTCGGACACCACCCTCGCCCGGATTCTCCACGCGGTGGAGGAGGCGCAGGCTTCCAGGGCGCCGACCCAGACCTTCGTCGACCGGTTCGCGCGGATCTACACGCCGGCCGTCGTCGGCTTGGCGGTGCTGGTTGCGATCGGGCCGCCGCTGTTGGCCGGGGCGGCCTGGCTGACCTGGGTCTATCGCGCCCTTGCTCTCCTGGTCATCGCCTGTCCCTGTGCGCTGGTCATCTCGACGCCGGTTACCATCGTGAGTGGACTCACCGGGGCGGCGCGGGAAGGCGTGCTGATCAAGGGCGGCGCGCAGCTCGAAGCCGCCGGAGCCGTTACCGCGGTCGCGTTCGACAAGACGGGAACGCTCACCGAAGGCCGGCCCCAGGTGCTCGAAGTCGTTTCGCTCGATGGGCTGCCCCCTGGCGAAGTGCTCCGGCTGGCCGCGGCGATCGAGACGCGTTCCGAGCATCCGGTGGCGCGGGCGATGGTCCGCGCCGCCTCCGAGAGGCAGGTTGTTCTGCCGACGGTGGACGAGTTCATGGCCCTGCCCGGTCGCGGCGCGAGGGCCATCGTCGAGGGCCGGACACTCTACGTCGGCAATACGCGCATCTGCGAGGAGCTAGGCAATTGCGATGCGCGCGCCCATCTGGCCATCGACCGGCTCGAAGCAGAGGGCAAGACCGCGATCCTGCTGACGACCGGCCGGGAAGCCATCGGGGTGGTCGGGGTCGCCGACCGGCCGCGGATGCACGCGCGAGAGCATGTGCAGGAGCTGCGCCGCGCGGGGGTGCGCCGCGTGCTCATGCTCACTGGGGACAACCGAAACGTGGCCGCCCGAGTTGCCGCCGAGGTCGGAGTGGACGAGGTGCGGGCCGGGCTGCTTCCGGCGGACAAGCATGCCGCGGTCCTCTCTCTGCGCGAGACCGGCGAGCGTGTGGCCGTCGTCGGTGACGGGGTCAACGACGCCCCGGCGCTGGCCGCGGCCCATCTTGGGATCGCCATGGGCGCCGCCGGCACCCACGTGGCACTCGAGACCGCCGATATCGTGCTGATGGGTGACGACCTTTCGCAGGTCGCCCGCACGATCGAGCGCTCTCGGCGCACCGTACGGCTGATTCGGCAGAACATCGCGCTGTCCCTCCTGATCAAGGCCGTTTTCCTGGTGCTTGCGGTGGCTGGCCAGGCCACCCTCTGGATGGCCGTCGCCGCCGACACCGGCGCCTCCCTCGTCGTGGTGGCCAACGGACTGCGGGCCCGGGGCCCTTCACGCCAACCCTGAGCGTGGGAGGCCGGCAGGTGCGGCGGGGGATCGCAGGATTGGTATGACCAGCTTATTGCTAAATTAGGCTCAACGAAGTAGAATATTCCTCATCTCGAAATGGGCTGTCGTGAATGAGGATCGGGCGGTGCGTCCCTCTCGTCGTCCCCCTAGTCGTTGGCTGTGCGGTGCTCCCTGGCGCCCCGGAGGATGAGCGCACCCTGGCGGGGCCGCTTCCCGGTTTGAGCGGCCCGCAGGTCGCCGAGCATATCAGGGGTGACGAGGAATTCGGCCGGGTGTTCGGGGCGGCGGATGGCCTGGGCCCGATCTTCGTGGCCCAGTCCTGCGAGAGCTGCCACCCGGGAGATGGGAAGGGGCACGTCGTCCAGAACCTCACCCGCTTCGGGCGAATGGGCCCCTCTGGATTCGACCCGATGCGCGGGCTTGGCGGGCCGCAGCTTCAGCATCGCGCGATCCTGAACTACGTCGCGGAGGTCGTGCCGAACGGCGTGACAGGGGTGGCGCGCTTCACCGCCCCCAGTGTCACCGGCCTGGGCTTCCTCGAGGCGGTTCCCGACGAGACGCTGCTCGCCCTGGAGGATCCCGATGATCTTGACGGCGACGGGATCTCGGGCCGCGTTCAATTGGTGGACGAGTCGGATGTGGTGACGGAGGTCCAGCGGCTGGAGGACCTGCTCGGCGCGGGGTTGCCGCCCCGGGTTCGGGTCGAGGGCCGTTTCATCGGGCGTTTCGGCAAGAAGGCCTCGGCGATCTCCCTGCTGCATCAGACGGTCACCGCCTATCTCGAGGACATGGGCGTCACCAGCGATCTGCTGCCTGTCGATCCCGTGAATCGTCAGATCGGCGGGTTCGCCGCGGATGCCGTCCCGGATCCCGAGGTTTCCTCCAGCGCGGTCCAGGCCGTCGTCTTCTACCTCCGGACGTTGCGCGTGCCGCCGCGCCGGGACGCGGATAGCGAGGAAGTCGAGGCCGGCGCCCAGGTATTTGGCGAGATCGGCTGCGCCGCGTGCCACGTTCCCACCCTGCGGACCGGACCGTCGAATATCGGGCCGCTCGACCGTGCGGAGTTTCACCCCTACAGCGACCTGCTGTTGCACGACATGGGCCCCGAGCTCGATGACTTGTACACCGAGGGCCGGGCCTTCACCTCCGAGTGGCGGACCGCTCCGCTCTGGGGGCTTGGCCTGGCGGAGCGGTCCCAGGGCGGGCGCAGCTTCCTCCTGCACGACGGTCGGGCGAGCTCCCTGCCGGAGGCGATCGAGCTGCATGGCGGCGAGGCGGCGCAGAGCCGCGCAGCCTTTCGGGCGCTCTCTCCGGCGGCGCGGGCGCTCCTGCTCGCGTTTCTGAGGTCGCTGTGAATCGCCGGCGCTTCCTGGGACGGATCGAAGGCGTGGCGGCCGGCGCGGTCCTCGCCGGGATGGGTCTGCCGCTCCAGGGATGCATCGGCTTTCACTACGTGACCGCTACGCTGGCCGAGGGCCGCGTGCGGCTGCGCCGCGCGGACTTCGACGCGGAGCCCTTCGCCCTGGTCGATGTCCCGGGGTTTGCGATGCCGCTCTACGTGTATCGCCACGGCGACGGCGGGTTCAGCGCCGTGAGCACGCGGTGCATGCACCAGGGCTGCCAGGTGGAGCCGGTCGCGGGGCACCTGATCTGCCCCTGCCACGGCAGCGAGTACGCCAACGACGGCGCTGTACTCAAGGGACCGACCCTGCATCCGCTGCGGCACTTTCCAACCGCCCTGGAGGCGGACGCCGTCGTGATCGACCTGTCCGGCGGGGAGCCATGACCTGGGCGGAACGAGGGAGCCTGCTGGCGGGACTGATTCTCCTCTGGGCCGGCCAAGCGACCGCCCAGGCCCCGGACACCGCCCTGGTGCAGGGCGGTATCTACCAGCGGCCCTTCATCGTCTCGGCGGGACGGACGGCCGTCGGCGGGTACCTGGAGGCGCACGGCGCATTCTCCCGCACTGACGGCGTGCCGGAGGGTCCCTCCTTCGAGGTGCGGCGCTTCAACATCTTCCTGTACTCGGCGGTGGGCCGGCGGCTGCGCTTCACCTCCGAGCTGGAGTTCGAGCACGGTACCGAGGAAATCGCGTTGGAAACCGCCTTGCTGGACTTCGTGGTGACCCCGTCGCTCGTGCTTCGCATCGGAGTGCTGCTGCCGCCGGTCGGGGCCTTCAACGTCAGCCACGACGGTCCCCGTTACGAGTTCGTGGAGCGGCCCCTGGTCTCCACCGAGATCATTCCCGCGACCCTCTCCGAGGTGGGGATCGGGGCCCACGGCCGGCTGGCGCCCTCGCCGGGCCTCTCGCTGTCCTACGACGCCTATCTGACCAACGGGCTGGGTCCCGCGGTGGTTCTCAACGAGACCGGTCGGACCAGCTTTCCAGGCGGGAAGGGAGAATCGCTCTTCGCCGGGGACCAGAACGGCTCGCCGGCTTTCTCGGGGCGCATCGCCGCCCGAGGGCGTGGACTGGGGGAGGTTGGGTTCTCCCACTATCGAGCGATCTACAACACCTGGCGGCTCGAAGGAGAGCGGATTGACGAACCGCGCTGGCTGTCCCTCAGCGCGGTCGATGCGTCAACCGCGCTCGGGCCGCTTGACCTGCGGGGCGAGCTCGCGCTAGGGCTGGTGGATCTTCCCGACGATCTGGCGGAGGTGCTGGGGGACCGGCAGTGGGGGTTCCATCTGGACGCCGTCCTGCCCATATGGCGCCCGCGGATCCGCGGCCTGGCCGATCCGGCCGTCCTCGCCGGCGTCCGCCTGGAGCGTGTGGACTTCAACGCGGGCAGCTTCGGCGACTCGGGCCAGAAGCGTTTCGACGAACGGAACGCGGTCACCGTCGCTCTCAGCTTCCGTCCCGTTCCCGGCACAGTGTTCCGACTCAACTATCGCCACCAGTCGTTCAGGGACCTGCTGGGCAATCCGGCCGAGCGCACCGGGGGGTTTCAGCTCGGGGTGGCGACCTACTTCTGAAATGCCCCGACCCTGGAATGCGCCGGCCACGGTTGAGTGGCGCGCCGGCCGGTTGTACGATTCCGCGAGTGTCTCCGTCAGGGAGTTCATGTGAACCCATCCGCCGCCCGGGACCAGCACGCGCTGTCTCGCTCGGTCGAGGATTACCTCAAGGCGATCTACCATCTGTCCCTTGACGGGCAGCCGGCCACGACGAGCCAGATCGCCGAGATGCTTGAAGTGGCGCCGCCGTCGGTGAGCGGGATGGTCAAGCGCCTCTCCGAGCAGGGTCTGCTGGAGCACGTGCCGTACCGGGGCGTCGAGCTGACCGGGCAGGGCCGGCGTGCCGCGCTCCGGATGGTGCGGCGCCACCGTATCATCGAGGCGTATCTCGTGGCCCGGCTGGGATACACCTGGGATCGCGTCCACGAAGAAGCGGAGCGCCTGGAGCATGCTGTCTCCGATACCCTGATCGAGCGGATGGCCATCGCGCTCGGCAACCCCCAATTCGACCCCCACGGCGATCCGATCCCCGACGCCCAGGGGCGGATTCAGGAGCATCCCCACACTCCGCTCGCCGAGATCCCGCTCGGGGAAACGGTCGAGATCCGGCGGGTGGATACCAGCGAGGCGGATCGCCTCCGGTACATCGGGGCGTCGGGACTTACCCCGGGTACCACAATCACGGTGATCGACCGTCAGCCGTTTGACGGCCCCATAACCGTTCGCGCGGAGGGCAGGGACAAGGTCATCGGCTTCGAGTTGAGCCGCCTGATTCTCTGCCTGCGGCGGGTTGCCTCCGTCGCACCCTGATGGCGGGGACCGAGGGCTCAGGCGCCGCGGCCCCGGGATGACCGTGGGCGCTCCCGAGTTGGGCCGCAGGCTGATCGACGCGTTTACCGACGGGTGGTCACGGGCCCGGGTCGATCAAATCCTCAGCGTTTTCAGCGGCGAGGCCGTCTTCGTCGAGACGCCCTTCTCCACTCCCCTTGTCGGTCAGGACGCGATCCGACGCTGGTGGGCGGATGTCCCCTACCATCAGTCGGAAATCACCGTGACCACGGGGGAGATCTTCACCGTGGGACCCTGGTTCGCCACCGAATTCAAGGCCGTGTTCCGCCGCCGCCGTACCGGCGACTGGGTCGAGGCGCGTGGCGCGATCTTCTGCGAAACCGCCAACGAAAAAATCGTCGAGATGCGGATGTATTGGCACCGGACGACCCGGTCGGCCCGCTGAGCCCGGTCTCCATAAGGTGAATACTTGTTCGCGATAGGGACACCTGTTCGCGATAGTGACACTCAGGCCCCCGGGTACTTTTGTCAAGTCCTTGTCTGACAGTAGCTTAGCGCGGAGCACCGCGTGGCACGTTTCTGGAGGTACCGTAGGGAGCCGATTGTACTATCGTTCGGGGAGTCTGCCGGGAGGTGCCCATGTTGATCGCGCTTTTGTTCCTTGCCGCCGCGCCAGGCTCCGCGCCTGGTGAGGATTCGGGCCCCAAGCGCCTGGCCGACGTGGGGCGTGCCGAGGCTGCCGCGCCCGCGGTCCGGCTCTGGCTCTCCAGTGACCGTCGCTATCGTCCCGGCGAGGCCGTGCGGGTGCAGGTCGAGACCGGCGCCGCCGGCTATCTGCTGGTTCTCCAATACGATCCTGATGGCAGGATTCGGGTGCTTTTTCCCGTCACGCCGGACGACGATCAACTGGTGCTCGCCGACCGGCGCTACGAGGTCAGGGACGAGGACCAGGGCCGCTCCTTCGTTGCGGGAGAGTCGGGACCGGGACTGGTCTATGCGGCGATCAGCCGGGATCCGTTCCGCCTCGATGAGTTCGTCACCGACGGGGCCTGGAACTACGGCGCGCTCAGCCTCCCGGCGGACACGCGGGATCCCGAGCAGGATCTGACCGCGCTGGTACAGCGGATGGCCTCGCCGGTCGGGTTCGATTACGACCTGCTCGACTATTACGTCGGCTCGCTGGGCGGCGGCGGCCGGTACGACGGTCCGCCACCGCCCTCGTGGTGGTCACCGGCCTACTACGCCGATCCGTACTGGTACGACCCGTGGGATCCGTTCTACGGCTGCTACAGTTGCTATGGCTACCGCCCCGGCTTCCACTTTCATGTCGGCATCGGTTCCCCGTACTGGTATTGGCCCAGCTACTGGTACCGCCCCTGGCACTATTCGTATCACACGCCCGGCATCTACTATCCTCCCTATTGGGGACACCGCCGCTTCGGTGGACCTGTCGTCGTAGTTCCGCGTGACAACGTCCCGGTGATCGTGGGACGCCCGCGGGGCTACACGGTCGGTCGTCTGGGTCCCTCCGGTTCGAACAACCGGACCCGACCCGGCTTCGATCGTGGAACTCGACTTGCCGACGGCAGGCCATCCGAGGCGCGGCCTCCGGCGCGCCGGGCCCGGCCGGTGGAACGGTCTCGCGATACCGACCGTGGCGCGCCGACCATCAATCGTGGCGGCGATCGCGGTCCGACCGCCGGCCGGCCGGCCGCGGCGGGCCGGGGAACCCCGGCGTCGACGCCTTCGTCCCAGGGGCGCACCCGCGCCCGGGGCCGCTCACGCGGAAACGACGAGGGTGGTGCCGAGACGCTGACCCGCAGCTCGTCGTCCACGCCGCCCGTGTTGTACGCGGAACCCCACCGGCGCGAGCCTGATCGGCCGCTCGTGATCCGGGGCGAGAGGGTCCGCCAGCAGGGGACCCGGGTCGGACCCATCGGCGAGCCGGCCGAGCGGCGGGAAGCGACCCGGAGCCAGGATCGTCAGCTTCCGGTCATTGTCGGGGCGCAGCGCGGAAGTCGTCCCCGTGCCGAGCGGGTTCGGGCCCAGCGCCCCTCCGCTCAGCCGGCAGCGGACCGGGCGGTCGAGCGGCGGTCAAGCCCGCCTCGGGCTCGCGCAACCCCGGCGGCGAGCACCCGTTCTCGGCCCTCGGCCGCCCCCGCGCGCCCGTCGACGAGCCGGGCGGCTCCGGCGACCTCGCGTGCGCCCACGGCGGCCCGCGCTCCCAGTCGGCCCTCGCCGTCGCGGGGCGCCACGGCACCGTCCACGCGTGGTTCGAAGCCGGCGTCAAGCGGCAGAAGCAGGGGGAGGCCGGACTAGGCCCGCGCCCTGGCGTATTCCAGTCCCCATTCGAGGAGCGCGGTGCCGCGCAGCCCCATGCGCATGGCAGCGGTAGTGGCGTCCTCCTCACTCATGCCGTGATCCAGGATCAGGTAGGGGATCATCGCGCCACCGACGCGGTTGCCCGAGTTGCAGTGGAAGAGGACTGAACGATCCTTGTTGTCGCGCAGCACTTCGAGAATCCGGCCGAGCGTTTCGTCGGTCAGGGTGCCGTCGCTCACCACGATGTTCATGTACTCGAATCCCAACTCCTCCATGAGCGCCTGCTGGTCGTAACCGCGGGGTTCCATCGGGTGTCTGATGTCGAGCACCACGCGCACCCCCGCGTCCTGGAGCGCCCGGAAGTGCTCTCGCGTGGGCTGTCCGGCAGTCACGAGCCCTGGCAGCGCCTGCGTCGCGTTGACAACGCCGTGGAGCGCTTCGATGGGGGTGGCCATGATTCTCTCCCGTCCCGGCGGATCGGTATAGTAATATCTTCCAGCCCATGCTGCGGATCGCGGTCGCCCAGTTCCGGCCCACCAAAGCCGAGTATCAGGAGAACCTTCGGCGCGCGGGCGACATTTTCCGCGGCCTCGCCCTCGATCCGGACCCGCCTCACCTGGTTGTGTTCCCCGAGACGGCGTTCACCGGCTATTTCCTGGAAGGCGGGGTGCAGGAAGTCGCGTTGCCCGCCGAGGATTTCTACGACGATCTGAGCAGGCTGCACCGTGAGGCGGGGTGCCCGCCTCTCGACCTGGTTGCCGGGTTCTACGAGGTCTGGCGGTCGCGGCTCCACAATTCGGCGCTGGCCGCCTCGCTTGGCGGTCCCGAGCCCGGGATCCGGCATGTGCACCGGAAGGTGTTCCTGCCGACCTATGGCGTGTTCGACGAGGAGCGCTTCGTGGAGCCGGGATTGACGGTCGAGGCGTTCGACCTCGCCTGGGGTCGCGCCGCGGTCATCGTGTGTGAAGACGCGTGGCACTCCCTGATGCCGACGGTCGCCGCGCTCGACGGCGCGCAGTGCCTGGTGGTGGTCAGCGCCAGCCCCGCGCGCGGCGTCTCCCCCTCGAGCGATACCGACACGCGGCCTGAAAGCGTGCGGCGCTGGGAGCGCACCGGCCGGGGGATCGCCGCCGAGCACGGGATCTACGTGGTACTGGCGCAGCTGGTCGGCTTTGAGGGGGGCAAGGCCTTTCTGGGCGGCTCCTGTGTCATCGGGCCCCGCGGGGAGCTGCTGGCGGCGGCCCCGATCTTCGAGGAGGCGCTGCTCCGGGTCGAGATCGATCTGGATGAGGTGACACGGGCACGGGCCGAGACCCCGCTCCTGTCCGACCTCGAAATCCGGCTGCCCCATCTGATCGAGAGCCTGGTCCATCGGCGGCGCGGCGAGCCTCGGCTGCCCCCCAACGGTGCCGGCGGCGTTTCGCGCAAGACGATCAAGGCGCCGCAACGCGCGAGGCTCGCGGAGGACCCGCTCGCGATCGATCCGGAGCTGGTGCGCACCTGGCTCGTGGAGTTTATCCGTGACGAGGTCCGCCGCCGCCGGGGATTCGACTGCGCGGTGGTCGGGCTGTCGGGCGGAGTGGACAGCGCTCTGGTCGCCACCCTCGCCGCAGAGGCGCTCGGCCCCGGGAACGTGACGGCGATTCGGATGCCGTACCGCACCTCGAGCCGGGAGAGCATGAGCCACGCGGACCTGGTGATCGCGAGCACCGGGATCCGCGCGGACACCGTGGAGATCAGCGGGGCCGTGGACGCGCTGGCCGCCGCCCTGCCCGAGCCGCCCGACCCCGCGCGGCTCGGCAACATCATGGCCCGGACCCGGATGGTGGTGCTGTTCGACCGGTCCGCCGCCCTGCGCGCCCTGCCGCTCGGGACCGGGAACAAGTCGGAGCGCCTGCTCGGCTACTTCACCTGGCACGCCGACGATTCGCCTCCGGTCAACCCGATCGGCGACCTCTTCAAGACCCAGGTCTGGGCGCTGGCGCGACACCTCGGGGTTCCCGCCGTGATCGTTGCAAAGCCGGCCACGGCGGATCTGGTCGCCGGCCAGACCGACGAGGGCGACTTCGGCATCTCGTACGGCAGGGCGGATCTCATCCTGCACTGGCTGCTGCTCGGCTACGGTCCGGGAGAGGTCGAGGCCCTGGGGTACAGCACGGAGGAGGTGGCCCTGGTGCGCAACCGTCTCGAGTCGACCCACTGGAAACGCAGGCTGCCCACGGTCGCGATGCTCAGCCCGACCGCGATCGGGGAGTACTATCTGAGGCCGGTGGACTATTGAAGGGCGATGCAGGGCGATGCAGGGCGATGCAAGGCGATGCAGGACGATGGAGGACGAATGGCCCCAATCCCGATCCCTGATCCTCCCTCCCCGGGCCCCACTCCCCCGTCCCGTCCGATGTCCTATTCCCGGGGGGAGATCACCACGTTCGTGATGCCCCACATGCAAAACGTGCTGGGCGATCTCTTCGGTGGCAATCTGATGACCCTGGTCGACCAGGCCGCCGCGGTGGCGGCGATCCGGCACGCCGGCGGTCCCGCGGTGACGGCCAGCATCCACCGGCTCGACTTCCACGAGTCGATCCCGGTCGGCGCGCTGGTCACTTGCGTCGCCACGGTCGATTACGTGGGCCGGTCCTCGATGGACATCACGGTCGACGTGTACTCGGAGCAGGTGAGCACCGGGGCCCGCCGCCACACCCATAGCGCGCACGTCGTGTTCGTCGCGGTGGACCAGCAGCGTCGGCCGCGGCGGGTGCCCCGCCTGGTGCCCGAGACCGAGGAGGAGCGCGCCCGTCACGAGCGCGCCAGGCTGAGGCGCGAGGAGCAGCGACGCTCCTGATGACGCCGCTCAGGGTGACCGCCGTGCTGAGCGGCGGGGGCGTCAAGGCGGCGGCCCACCTCGGCGCGGTGCGCGCGCTGGTGGAGTTCGGACTGTCCCCGACCCGCTACATCGGCACCTCGATGGGCGCCGTGATGGCGGCCGCCCTTGCCGCGGGGCGGGAGCCTGCCGGAATCTTCGAAACGGCGGCGGGATTGCGGCGCCGCGACCTGGCGCGGCTCTCGGCCGGCGCCCTGGTCCGGGGGGTCTTCGCCGAGGCGCTGCTGCACCCGGAGCCGCTGGAGCGGGCCCTGGAAATGCTGGTGCCGGCACGTCACTTCGGCGAGCTGATCCATCCGCTCACGGTGACCGCGGTCGATCTCGATTCGGGCCTGCTGGTGCGCTTTGGCGCCGGGGGTGAAGAGGCGCTGCTGCACGACGCACTGTATGCCGCCTGCGCACTGCCGCTCTGGTATCCTCCCCGCGTCCTCGGCGGCCGGCGACTGGCCGACGGCGGGCTGCGGGGTCCCCTGCCGCTGGAGGTCGCCGGCGAGTTTCCGGCCGACCTGCTCGTCGCCGTGGATGCCGGGCCCGGTACAGACGCCGTGCCCCGGACGGGCCGTATGGCCCCACCTCCGCTGCTGCGGATCCATGGCGAGGCCACCGGGGCCCTGATGGCACGGACGACCGAGCTCGAGGTGGCCCTGTGGCGCGCAACGCCGAACCGCCCGGAACTGATCTACCTTCGTCCGGTCGCCGAACGGGGGGCGACGTTCGCGGTCCGAGAGATCACACGCTACGAAAAGGCGGGCTACGAGAGCACGATGGCCGCGCTGGCCGAGCGCCAGAAGGCCCGCGCCTAGCCGCGCGGCAAGGCGGCGAGACCCGGCTCGGGCTTGCTCCCTGCCCGGTCCTGGTGGAGATTCGGCGTCATGTCCGACCCCAAGATCTTCTCGCTCAGCGAAGCGGAACGTGCGTTGCCCCTGGTCCGGCGGATCGTCGCCGATATCCAGGCCGCGTACGCCGAGCTGCGCACGGCGCGCGACGACCTTCGGCTCGCCTCCGCGCAGCCCTCGGAGAGCGAGGGGGGGGCCCTGAAGGGGCTCCGCACCGCCGTCGACCAGGACGCGGAGCGGGTGCGGGAGCTGATTCGGGAGCTGGAGGCGGTCGGGGGACACCTCAAGGATTTCGAGAAAGGCCTCGTGGACTTCTACGCCCTGCTGGATGACCGGCTGGTCTACCTCTGCTGGCGTCTGGGCGAGGATCGCATCACGCACTGGCACGAAGTCAACGCCGGATTCGGCGGCCGGCAGCCGATCGACGAGGCGCTCTTCCCCGGGACTGTGTCATGAGAGCGCTCTGGTTCTTCCTGCATGTGTTCGGCTTCATCCTCTGGATCGGCGGCGCCCTGGCGGTAATGGCGATGGGAGTGGGGGGCAAGCGGGAGCGGCTGGAAGACCAGGGGCTGGTCGTCCGGCTGCAGGCACTGGTCTATCGGATGCTGATCGGGCCCGGCGCGCTGGTCACCGTGGTATCCGGCTTCGTGCTCACCCTCCAGATGTACGGACAGGCCACCGCCGTGGGGCTCAGCCACGGGCTCATGGCGATGCAAGGACTCGGCTTGATCGCGGCGATCGTGGTGTTCGTGGTCGCGTTGCCGACTTCCGCCAAGCTGGCCCGGCTGGAGCCGATCGGCGCCGACGCCGCCCCGTTTCACGGGCTGCGCCGGCGGCTGATCTCGGCGGGCATGGGTTCGGGGGTGCTGGCCCTGCTGGCTCTGGTGACCGGCGTGCTGTACCGGTACCGGGGCTAGGACGCCCGGCGGGGGCCCGGAAACGCCGGCGGCCCGGCTATCGGGCCGCCCCCGTCCGGCACTGGTTTCGCACCGGGCAGCGGGGGCAGTGCGCCACCCTCGCGGTGCAGACCAGCGCGCCGAGTTCCATCAATCCCTGGTTCATGGCCCACGCGGTTGGGCCGTTTCTGGGCAGCAGGCGCTGGGCGCTGGCGCGGAGCCTTCGTGACGCGGCGGCCCCCCGGCCGAGCCGGGGATGAAAGGCCCGGCGCAGCACGCGCTCGACGTTGGTGTCGATGGCGGGCACCGCCTGCTCGAACGCGAAGCAGGCGACCGCCCCCGCCGTGTATTCTCCGACCCCCGGCAGTGCGCGCAGCCGTTCGACGTCATCGGGGATGACGCTGCGATGCCGGTCCTCGACCGCCACCGCCAGCCGATGGAGATCGGCGGCGCGCCGGTAGTATCCCAGCCCGTCCCAGGCCTCGCGCACCGCGGCGGCGGGCGCGCGCGCCGCGTGTGCCGCGGTCGGGAAGCGGGTCAGAAACCGGTCGTAGTACTTGGTCACCCGGGGCACCTGGGTCTGCTGGAGCATGAATTCCGAGACCAGAATGCTCCAGGGGTCCCGGGTGCAGCGCCAGGGAAGGTCGCGGCCGCGGCGGCGAAACCAGCGCAGCAGCGCGCGACGGAACCGTCGCACCCGCGCGGCGTCCGGGGTGGACTTCACTGGCATGGCCGAGCAAGATACACGGCATGACGGCGACTTTGGCTGTCCCGCGGTTCGTCGGCAGGCTGGTGCTCGGGTCTCTCGCCCACGCCGGCCGTTTCAGTCTCATGGTGCGGGAGATGCTGCGGGGGCTCGCGGAGTGGCGGATCTGGCTTCCGCGCACCTTCACCGAGGCGGCGAACATCGGCAAGGGAAGCCTGTTCATCGTCGTGCTGATTGCGGGCTTCGCGGGGGCGGTGACGGCCTTTCAATCGGGGTATCAGTGGCAGACAGCGCTGCCGGTGTACGTGCTGGGCACGCTGATCGTCTCGACGATCGTGCTGGAGCTGGGACCGGTCCTGATCGGCCTGGTGCTGGCCGGGCGGATCGGGGCCCGCTATGCCGCGGAGCTGGGAACCATGCGGGTGACCGAGCAAATCGACGCGCTGGAATCGCTGGGCCGCTCGCCCGCCTCGCACCTGATCATTCCGCGGGTGCTGGCCGGCTTTCTGATTGTGCCCATCCTGACCGTGCTGGCCGACGTGATCGCCGTGCTCGCCGGCTGGTGGAGCGTCAAGCAGGTGCTGCCGGTGACGGACGCCGACTTCGCCTACGGCGCCCGGCTGTACTACCGCAGCTTCGACGCGTACTACTCCCTGATCAAGGCCTTCTTTTTCGGCGGGGCGATCACGCTGATCTCCTGCTACATGGGATTCAATACCAAACAGGGCGCGGAAGGTGTCGGCCGTTCGACGACGGCCGCCGTGGTGGCCAGCTCGGTGGTGATCCTGCTGCTGAACACGCTCCTCGCCAAGATCCTGCTCAACAAGTGATTTCGCTCCGGGGGCTCCGCAAGCGCTTCGGCGAGCAGGTCGTCCTGGACGGCGTGGACTTCGACGTGCTGGAAGGCGAGACGGTCGCGTTGCTCGGACCCTCAGGGACGGGGAAGAGCGTACTCCTCAAACACATCAACGGATTGATCCGGCCGGACGCCGGAACGGTGATCGTGGACGACCTGGATGTCGCGCACCTCTCGCGGCATGACCTGACTGCCCTCCGGACCAGGATCGGGTACGTCTTTCAGTACGGCGCCCTGTTCGATTCGGTGGACGTCTTCGAGAACATCCGTCTCGGGATCAACGATGAAGCGAAGTACAAGGATCTGGCGTACTGCCGAGCGCGGGTGGCCGAGTGCCTGCGGCTGGTGAATCTGGCGGGCGACGTCGCGCGGAAACTTCCGGCGGAGCTTTCGGGCGGCATGCGGAAGCGCGTGGGTATCGCGCGGGCCATCGCCGGAGAGCCCAAGTATCTGCTCTACGATGAGCCGACCAGTGGGCTCGACCCGGTCAACGCCGACATCATCGATGAGCTGGTCAAGCAGCTCGACAACGAACTGGGGGTGACCTCGGTGATGGTGACACACGATGTGCGGGGCGCTTTCCGGGTCGCCAATCGGCTCGCCCTGCTTTCGGATGGCCTGATCGTGTTGCAGGGAACCCAGCAGGAGTTTCTGGAATCGGCCCATCCCCGGGTGCGCGAGTTTCTCGAGCGGGATTTCGACAACCGGCCCGTGGCGGCCTGAGCGATCCATGGATCTGCACTACAAGCAGGAAGTGACCGTTGGGGCGCTGGTGCTGGCCGCGGTGGCACTCTTCGTGGCCGGCACCATGTGGCTGACCGGCCGCTCCTTTACTCCGAGGGGCAACCTGGTGCAGGTGGAGTTCGCCGACGTGGAGACGCTCAAGCGCGGCAATCCCGTGCGCATTTCCGGGGTGGAGAAGGGCACCGTCGAGGCGATCCGCTTCCAGGAGGTGGGGCGCGTGGAAGTGGTGCTGGGGCTGCATGAGGACATCGAGCCCCGGCTCGACGCCGCCGCGTCGCTCGAGTCGATCGGGCTGGTGGGCGACATGGTGGTGAACTTCGACCCGGGCCGTTCGACCGAGCGCCTGCCCCCGGACCGCGTCATCCAGGGCACCACGACCAGGGGCCTCATGGAGCTCGGCACCGAGTTGAGCGACAAGGCCCAGATCGCCTTGACCAACCTCTCGGGGCTGACCGATCGCCGGCTCCAGGACGACCTGCACAACACCCTCGAGAGCATCCAGCGGCTCGCGGACGTGTTCTCCAACCGGCGCGAGGGGCCCACCGTCGAGTTGCGCGCGACGATGCAGTCCATGCAGCAGTTGAGTTCCAGACTCGACTCGGTGCTTGCCAGCCCCGCGCTGGACCGGGTGGTGAGCAACATGGACTCGGCCACCGTGCGCCTGGGCCGCCTGACCGACCAGTTCACCACCACGGGCGCCAGGCTCGATTCGCTCCTGCTCGCCATCAACCGCGGTGACGGCACCCTCGGACGCCTGGCCACCGACACCACCCTGTATACGGAGATCCGGGACCTGACCGCCGCGTTCAGGGCGCTGGTCGACACGCTGGCGAAACACCCGGGCAAGTTGAGCTTCACGATCAGGATCTTCTGATCGCGCGGACACACGGGGAACACTATGTTTCCCCGCCATGTTGACCGCCACGTTGCTCGGCACGGCCGCGGCCTGCCCCACCGTCGAGCGCAACGTGTCCTCGATCGCCGTTCAGCGGGAAGGGGAGACGCTGCTGTTCGACTGTGGCGAAGGCACCCAGCGCCAGATGATGCGCTACGGCGTGGGGTTCAGCTTTCGCGAGATCTTCGTCACGCACTACCACGCGGATCACATCCTCGGGATCACCGGATTGCTGCGGACGCTCGGGCTGATGGACCGCCAGGAGGGGGTCGTGCTGTACGGGCCTCGGCCGGCCGAGCGGGTGCTCGGCGGGCTGCTGAGGGTGGGGATCGAGCGGCTCAAATTTCCGGTGGAGATCGTCGAGGTCAAGCCCGGCGACAGGCTGACCCGCCCCGAATACGACCTGGTCGTGTTCGAGACCGATCACCGGCCCGGCACCCTCGGGTTCACGCTTGCCGAACACACCCGGCTGGGCCGGTTCAACCCGGACCTCGCCCGCGACCTGGGCATCCCCGAAGGTCCCCTGTGGGGGAAGATCCACCGCGGCGAGCCGGTGAGTCTGCCCGACGGACGCACAGTTACCGCGGAGGCCGTGGTCGGCCCGGCCCGGCCCGGTCGCACGATGGTGTATGCCGGGGACACCCGGCCGACTCCCGCAGTGGTCGAGGCGGCAAAGGGCGCCGACCTGCTGATTCACGAGGCGACTTTCGGCGAGGACGAGGCGGAGCGCGCCAGGGAGACCGGCCACTCGACCGCGCGCCAAGCCGCCGAGGTCGCGCGGGACGCGAAAGCCCGCAGGCTCGTGCTCACCCACATCAGCGCCCGCTACAGCGTGGGGGCGCCCGATCTGCTGGCGCAGGCGTGCGCGGTGTTTCCGGAGAGCGTCATCGCGCGCGACGGCATGACCGTCGAGGTGCCGTTTCTGACCTGAAGGGCCGCCGCGGGATCTCCTTCCGAACGCTGCGGCCGCACGGTATCGTACCCCAATGGAATTCTCCGGGCCCATCGAGGTCGTTCGGAATTTCGCGATCGCGCTCTTCATCGGCGCGCTCGTCGGCCTGGAACGGGAGAAGAAGAAGGCGGCCGAACACGACCAGGGGCTCGGGGGGATCCGCACCTTCATCCTCTTCGCGATGGCGGGCGCGGTCTCCGCCTGGCTTTCCTCCGAGCTCGGCAACGCCTGGATCTTCATCGCGACGATCGCGGGTGTCACCACCATGGTGGTCGTCGGCTACTTCGTGCAGGTCCAGCGTGACCTGGCGTCGCCGGGGCTCACCACCGAGGTCGCCGCCCTGCTGGTCTGTCTGCTGGGGGGCCTTACCCTGTTCGGCTACCCGGGCATCGCGGTGGCCCTCGGGATCGCCACCAGCGCCCTGCTGGCATTCAAGGCACCCATCCACGGCGCGGTACGCAAGATCGGGGCGGAGGACCTGTACGCGGGCCTCAAGCTCCTCATCGCCAGCTTCATCGTGTTGCCGCTGCTCCCGAACCGGACCATCGATCCCCTCGAGGTGCTCAACCCCTACAAGCTCTGGTTGCTTGTCATTCTGATTTCGGCGATTTCCCTGGTGGGGTACATCGCCGTCCGCGTGCTGGGGACCCGGCGGGGCACCGCCCTGACCGGAGTGTTCGGCGGGCTGGTCTCCAGCACCGCGGTGACCCTTGCCTTCGCCCGGCAGAGCATGCAGCGGTCGGCTCGGAAAGGAGGGCTCGACGTGCTGGCGGCGGGCATCCTGCTCGCATGGGTCGTCATGCCGATTCGGATCCTGGTGGAGATCGCGGTGGTCTACGCGCCCCTGCTGCCGCGGCTGGCCGCACCCCTGGCCGCGATGGGAATCGTGACGGTCGGCCTGGCCTTCTGGCTGCTGCGCCGGGGCGCCGGGGAGCAGGCCCCGGGGGAGAGCGAGGTCAAGCTCTCGAACCCGTTCAGTCTGACGGCGGCGTTCAAGTTCGCCTTGCTGTTCACCCTCGTCCTGGTGGTCGTGGGCCTGGTGGAGCGCTACCTGCCGACCCAGGGACTCTATGTGGTCGCGGCAATGGCCGGGCTGACCGATGTCGATGCCATCACCCTGACCCTCGCCGGCCGGGCCAGGGATACGCAGGATGCCACCATCGCCACCAGCGGGATCATGATCGCGGCGTTCGCCAACACGCTCACCAAGGCGGGCCTGGTCGCGGCGCTTGGGGCCGCCCCGTTGCGACTGCTGCTGCTCACGTCGGCCGGGGCGATCATCCTCGCCGGCGGGGCGGTGTTGCTGGTCCGGTGATGGGGCCGGAAGAAGGCAGTCGGGCGTCCAATTCCGGCGCGTGACCCGGCAAGATCGTGTCTTGGGACACTTATGTAACAGGTTATGCAACAACAAGTTATCGCGTATTGCCCAGGATGAGAACGGAGCAGCCAGGGCCGGCGGAATTGGTTGACTGGGGATGGTCCGCGGACTAGCTTTGGCCGGCTTGGGGCTGTAGCTCAGTTGGGAGAGCGCTGCAATCGCACTGCAGAGGTCAGGGGTTCGACTCCCCTCAGCTCCACATACAATCGAGAACACTGCCCCTTGGTGTAACTGGCAACACGCCTGACTCTGGATCAGGAGAGTCCTGGTTCGAGCCCAGGAGGGGCAACTGAGAAAGCCGCGAGCTTGCTCGCGGCTTTCTCGTTGCCCCTCCCCGGGCGCGTTCGCTCGCGCCCTCGGCCCTTGTCGCACCACATCCGCCCCGGGCTTTTTTCCCGCCAATGACCTCACGACTGCCCGACAGTGACCTCGCGGAGCGGGCCCTCCGGCTGAAAGCAGTCGTCTGGCCCGTCGTCGCTTTCACTATCCTCGCCATGGCGGTGGCGTACTACCTGGTGGAGCAGGATGCCATCGGTCCCCTGGGGGCGGTGGGGGTAGTGGCGCTGGGCGGCCTGGCGGGTCTCGGAGTCGGCCTGCTCGTGTTCATTGCCAGCGGCGCGGCCTCCAGCGCCCTGGTCCACCTGGTGAGCGGGGCCGGTGACCTGGAGCCCCGTCCCTCGTACTCCTTTCAGGAGTCCCTCGTCGCCCGAGGGCGCTACGGGGAGGCCGCGGACGCCTATCGGAACCACCTGGTGCTCCACCCGGCGGACCACGAGGCCCGGCTCGCACTGGCCGAGCTGCATGCGACCCACCTCGAGGACGCTGCGCGCGCTGAAGGGCTCTACCTGGAGGTCCGTACGGGCGACCCATCGGACACCCAGGAACGGCGGGTCGCCGAAGGGCTGATCGACCTTTACCACAGGACCGGCCAGCGCGGCCGGGAAATGGCGGAACTGTCGCGCTTCGCCGACCGCTACCGAGGGACCAAGGCGGGGGCGGCGGCCCGCCTCGCCTTGCTCGCGCTCAAACGGCGCGAGCCGTAGCGGGAAGCTCCAGGCGGCCGCCCACTCGCGGGGTCTCACCCAGGCAGGCTTCGGCGGGTATATTGAGCGCGTCGCGAGCGCTTTCTCATGGACGCAGCCTACGGCGCGTGCCTGTGGTCCCGGAATCAACCCAGGAGGTGTAGCATGGTAGCTCGGTGGGTGGGTTCAGTACTGGTCTCGACCGTAATTGCCGCCGGCGTCGTCCAGGAGGCGGCGGCCCAGATGACGGCCACCCTTGAGCCGATGGCGGGACTCAATCTCGCCCGGGTCGAGGGGGAAGGCACGGACGACCTGAGCAGCCGGACGGGGTGGCTCGCCGGGGTAGCCCTCGGACTCAACCTGAGCCCGAGGTTCACGATCCAGCCCGGGGTCGTCTACACCTTCAAGGGGGCGAAGGAGAACGACAGCCAGGGAGTGGAGCAGGGGACCTTCACCTTCAAGTACATCCAGATTCCGGTGCTCGCCCAGATCCGGTTTCCGGGTACGTCCAACTTCACGCCGTTTATCACCCTCGGTCCCGCCCTTGGAATCGAGGCCGGGTGTACGCTGAAGGAGGTCGACGGGGAATCCTCCGACTGCGCTGATGAGCCGGATTTCCCCGGGCTCAAGAGCACCGATTTGACCGTCATTGGGGGCGCCGGTGTGGATTTTGGCTCGGTGACCCTGGCTCTGCGCTACGACTACGGCATCTCCGGCATTCTCGACGAGTCCGACGAGGACAAGGCCTACAACCGCGTGCTGAGCGTCGTCGCGGGGTTCAAGATTCGCCTGAGCCGCTGAGGAAGCCTGGCGCCGGTCCGCCGGCCAGCCAACCTCGCTGCAATCCGCCGAGGTTCCGTCGAGTTGTGAGGCCATGGGGCCGGCGTGTTTGCCGGCCCCTTGGCCATCCCCCTACGATACGGTCGTGCCTGCTCCTACCTGCCTGCGCGTCGAGCCGCGGTCCGCCGGCATCCTGGTCATCGGCCTGGCTGCGTGCGGTGTTTCGCGCGGAGCGGGGGACGGACGTGCCCCCACTCCCGATTTCTGCCGGATCGCGCCCGTGGTCCAGGAGCCGGTTGTCGACACGATCCTCCTCGCGCTGAGCGAACCCATCAGGTTCGATCGGGCGCCCCTGCCGGCCCACCATGGCGAGGCCCTGATCTTCCGCCAGCTCTACGCCACCCTGGTCCGGGAGGACTGCGCGGGAGAGCTGGCCCCCGGGCTGGCGGACCGCTGGCTGCGTGGGGCGGGCGGGCTGGACTGGAGCTTCGAGCTTCGCCAGGGGCTTCGCTTCTCGGATGGAACGCGGATCGACGCCGCCGCGGTCCGGGCTGCGTGGCAGGGGACCCTGGGGGTCGAGGGCCTGCGCGCCGCCGGTGTCGCCTCCGCGGAGGCGCTCGGGCCACGCCTGCTTCGGGTCCGGCTCACCCATCCCGTTGCGACCCCGCGGGTATTCGCCGACCCCGCGCTGGCGCTGGGCGGCCCCCGCGGTCCTGGAGGGCGACCGGGGCAGTCCGGCGCCTTCCGCGTCGGCGGCACGGTGGACTCCACCGGGTTCGATCTGATTCCCGAGCGCGACGGCGTCCCGGTGATTCGGGTTCGCGTGGTCCCCTCAGGCGCGGACCTGCGGGACGTGCTCGACCGGGGCATCGGTGGCGTCTCCCCGCCGGTGATGACGGTGACCTACGATCAGGCCACAATCGCTTACGCCCAACGAACCGCGGTCCACCGCGCGGTGGCCCTGCCGTGGAGCAGAGTCTACGTCCTGCTGTCGGCCCCGGGGCCGCGGGTCGCTGCTCCGGCCCCGCTCGGCACGCGGGAGGCCCTGGCGCGTGACGCGGTTCTTGGGGACGCGCGGGCCGCTGACGCCTCTTTCGCTATCGACTCCTCCTGTGTTTCGAGCGGCCCGGTCCGGGCGGCCGCCGAGCCCGCGATCGCCTATCCGGCCGGCGATCCGACGGCCCGCTCGCTTGCCGAACGCCTGCTCGCGCTGGCTGCGGCGGGTGCCCCGGGGCAATGGCCTGGAGCGCCCGGGGAGACCGGACCACGGATGATCCCCTGGACCCGGACCGTCGCGCTCGACTCGGCCGCCTTTGGGCAGAATGTGCGCGAAGCGGGTGCGGCCGCTTTTGTGATGAGCTTCCCGAGCCGGCCCCCGTCCGGATGCCGGGCGACTTTTTCTCCGCCCGCCGGGTACGGTCTGACCCCCCTCATCGAAACGCGGGCGTACGCCGTCCTTCCCGTCAACGGCCCTACGTTTACGATCGATGCCGACGGCGTGCTGCGGTTCGATCCCGCGGGTTGGCCGTGACCTACCGCTCGCGCCTGGGCTTGGCGCTTGCCGCCGCCACGACATTCCCGGTTCTCCTGCTTGGCCTTGGGGTGCGCCGCGAGCTGTCGCAACGGCTCGAGCGGCAGGCGGAGGAGCGGGTGGCTGGGTTCAGGCGAGGATTACGGGCCGATCTCGAGGCCCTGGATTCGGCGATCCACCGGCGACTTGGCGCGCTGGGCCAGGATCTCCGGACGGACAACCGACTCCGCCTGGCGCTGCGTTTCCCGCGGGGTCCGGAGCGCCGCTGGCTGCTCGACTGGGCGGGCGAGGCAATGCGCCTGAGCGGACTCGAGGTGCTGCAGTTGCGGGATCCTGAAGGGCGGATCCTCAGCTCCGGGCATTTTCGAAACGAATACGACAGGGTAGACCCCGAGCCGCCTTCCGCGTTGCACCAGGCAGGCGGAAGCGCTCTGGTCGCCCTGCCGGCCCCTGACGGCGTGCGGATGGTTTTTGCCGGGGTCGAGGGATTCCGGCTGGGCGAACTGTGGTTCAGTCTGGTGGGCGGCCGGCGGCTGGAAGACATGCTCGGCTCGGGGGAGGCGGGCGGGGAGCTGGAGGTGCGACTTGCCAGGTCGCGGGTGGAATGCGGAAGCGGTCCGGAGCTCGGAGGGGCCGGTCACGTCATGGGCGCCTGCTGGCCGGGTGACGCAGTAGCGGAACTCTCCCTTGCCTACCTCGACTCCGGGGCCGGACCGGCGGACAGCGCATGGCTGGTGGTCACGCGCGATCCGGCGCCGTTGCAGTTGCTCAAGCGGGACGTGGACCGATGGGTGGCGGTTGCCCTGGCCGTCGGACTGTCGCTGGGGCTTGGGTTGGCCTGGTGGCTGGCGGCGATGGTCTCGCGGCCCCTCGCGGAGTTGGCGTCCAGGACGGGGCGGCTCGATCTGGAGCGGCTGGATGAGGACGTCGACACCGAGCGTCAGGATGAGCTGGGCGCCCTCGCGCGTGTGCTGGCGGCCCTGGCGGGAAGGTTGCGGGCCGGCACCCAGCGCCTCCGTGACGCGGAGCGCCGCGCGGTGACCGGGGACCTGGCGCGGCAGATCAACCACGACGTCAAGAACGGCCTCACTCCCATCCGCCACGTGCTGCGGCATCTGAGTCAGACCGCCGAGCAAGCCCCCGAGCGCATGGCCGAGGTCTACGCTGAACGGCGAGCGACCCTGGAGTCGAGTGTGGCCTATCTCGATCATCTCGCCCGAACCTACGGACGGCTTTCCCCCCCCGCCGACGCGCGGCCTACCGATGCGGGCGCCTTGCTTGCCGAGGTGGCCCGGGCGGCGACGACGGATGGTGCAAGGGTCGAGCTGGAATGTGAGGCGGGCCTGCCCCCCGTCAGGGCGGACGTGGTGACCTTGCGTCGGATCCTCGAGAACCTGGTCACGAACGGGATCGAGGCGTTGGGCGGCGACGGGCGGGTCTGGCTCACCGCGGCGCGGATGCCGAACGAACTCGGCAGCGCGGTCCGTTTGGAGGTTCGCGATTCGGGGCGGGGGATGACGGGTGAGGAGCTCGAGCGGGCCTTCGAGGATTTCTATTCCACCCGGCCCGACGGCACGGGGCTGGGCCTCTCCGTGGTCCGGAGATTGGTGGCGGACCTCGGCGGCAGCCTTCGGGTGCAGACCGCTCCGGGGCAGGGGACCGTGTTCAGCGTGGAGCTCCCCGCAGCATGAGCAGTATCCTGGTGGTCGACGATGTGCGTCCACTCGCCGAACAGTACGCGTACGACCTGCGGCGGCTCGCCGGGCACGAGGTCCAGGTTGCCACGGATGGGGCGGCGGCGCTCGCGCTGCTGGACCAGGGCGAGGTCGACTGTCTGGTTCTGGATCTCGAGATGCCGGGAATGGACGGATTCGAGGTCCTGCGCCGCCTGCACCATGCGGGCAGCGAGGTCCCCGTCATCGTGTACACCGGCACGGGGGACTTCGATCGCTGCGTGCAGGCGGTGCGGCTCGGTGCGGCCGGCTTTATCGACAAGGCGGAGCCGATGGAGCGGGTGGCCCTGGAGATCGAGAGCGCGGTGGACCGCGCCCGGCTGCGGCGCGAGGTCCGCGCCCTCCAGGAGCGACTGGGGGATTCGGACCTTGCCGGCCGGAGTCCGGCGATGGCTCATCTGCGCGAGCTCATCGGCAAACTCGCCCCCATCCCGAGCACTGTGCTGATCCTGGGCGAAAGCGGCAGCGGGAAAGAGCTGGTCGCGCGGGAGCTGCACCGGCTCGGCGCCAGACCGGAGGGGCCGTTCGTTCCCATCAACTGCGCCGCCCTGCCCGAGGGGCTGGTGGAGAGCGAGCTGTTCGGGCACGAGCGCGGCGCCTTCACCGGCGCCGTCGCGGCCCGCAAGGGCGCCTTCGAGGCCGCGCGGGGAGGGACCCTTTTTCTGGACGAAGTGGGCGAGCTTGCGGTCCCGATTCAGGCCAAGCTGCTTCGCGTGCTGGAGCAGCGGAGGGTGCTCCGGGTGGGCAGCACCCGCGAGCAGCCCACGGACGTGCGCGTGCTCGCCGCCACCAACCGGGACCTCGAAGCGGCGGTGCGCGGAGGCGGGTTCCGCGAGGACCTGCTCTTCAGGATCAACGCCCACGTCATCAGGGTCCCGCCCCTGCGCGAGCGGCGGGAGGACGTCATCCTGCTGGCCGACCGGTTCCTCGAAGAAACCTGCCGGCGCTTCGGCATGCTGCCCCGGCGCCTCTCGGGCGAGGCGAAGGAGTTGCTCGTCGCCTACGACTGGGGCAGGAACAACGTGCGCGAGCTACGTAACGTGATCGAGCGAATGCTTGTTGCCGCCGACGGGGAGGCCCTGCGGGCCGAGCACGTCCCCCAAGAGCTGCGATCCGGCGGCGGTGGCGACGGTGGCTCGGGCAAGCGGTTGCAGGAGCTGAAGGCCGAGGCGGAGCGGGCCATCGTACTCGCCGCGCTCGAGGGTAACGAATGGCACGTCACGCGAACCGCGGAGGCACTCGGGCTTGCCGATCACGCCAGCCTGCTCAAGATCATGCGCAGGCTGGGGCTGAAAAGGCCATAGCGCCGGGGAGCGCGTCCGGTGTCCGCGCGGACACATGACCCGGCTTCCTTGGTGTCCGGCTGGCCACGACCGGTGCCGATCCGGTTTTCGCTGATCTTCAGAAGTCGTTGTCTTGCTACGTCTTGCCGGCGGCCCCCAGGACGGGCCCGGCCCGGCCGCCAGCTTGCGTTCTCCTGAACCCGACCCCGCACTCCACCGGCGACCGGGGCGCCTCAAACCAGGAGAATGCCATGTTCCGAATTCTGATCCTCCCCGAGCGGCGGATGTTGGCCGGCGCGGCCGTCCTGCTCCCTCTGCTTCTCGCCGCGTGCGAGGGCGGGAAGCAGCCCGACGCCGTCACCGTGCAGCAGCCGGGTGCGGCGGAAACGCCGGTGAGGCTTGCGGGCGGTCTTCCCGCCAGCACGACTCCGGTGCCGCCGCCCGCCCCGAAGGTCGTGACGTACGAGAGCGCGGAGGCGGCCTACCGGGACGGCAGCTTCAGGGACGCGAAGGAGATGTTCGAGACCTACGTGGGCACCAGGCCGGACAACCCCTGGGGCCATTACATGCTGGGTCTCTCGGCCTGGAAGTCCGGGGACTTCACGCGCGCCGAAGGGGCCTTCGACCGCGCACTGGAACTGGATCCGAAGCACGTGAAGAGTCTGCTCAACTCCGCGCGGGTCCTGATGGATCAGGGCCGGGACCACGAGGCCGTCGAGCGGGTGAACAAGGCGCTGGCGCTGGACTCCAGTTCGTCCGAAGGCTTCAGGCTGCTGGCGCGGGTCCACGACAAGCTGGGCGACAAGGATGCCGCCAAGGAGATCTACCGCAAGGCCCTGGTGCAGAGCGAGGAGGACGTCTGGGCGCTCAACAACCTCGCAATGCTCTATTTCGACGAGGGCGACGCCAAGGGCGCGCTGGCTCCCCTGGCGCGCGCGGTGCAACTCAAGCCGACCTCACCGATCTTCCAGAACAATCTCGGAATGGTTCTGGAGCACAACGGGTTCTTCGAATCCGCCAGACTGGCCTATGAAGCGGCGGTCAAGTCCGACTCCGGCTACGGCAAGGCGGTGCGCAACGCCGAGCGCTTCTCCGTGATGACGGTCGACCCGGGGACAAGGGCCGATCTGCCCGGTTTGGCCGAGCTCTTCCGTCAGACGATCAAGGGGTGGAAGGAGGCGGGCGCGCGGTAGGAGGCATGCCCCGCGGCAGGTCAGGCGGCCGAGCGTGCCGGAGCGGCGCGCTCGGTCCACTCCACCATCTGGCCCGCGGGCCTGAATCCGGCCTGCCAGAGCGGCTTCTCCCAGGGATCCCCGGCGGGGACGAGACATCCGGCGTGGGTCCAGCCGCCTTCGGCGGCCAGGCTGAGCGCCACGCGCACGGTCGCGACCGGCAAACCGTGCTCCTCCCGGTTGGTGTCGACGGCCCAGCCTCCGAGTCGCACCAGCGCGCCGGACGCAGCGGCGGTAAAGCTGGCGCAGAGATGCCCCTCGTGCCACACCAGATAGGGGTGCAAGTGGCCCGCTTCGTGGCGACGGCGGTCCAGCAGGACGCTGCGGCGGGCCTCCGGTGCGCTGGAGCCGAGTGCGCGCAGCCGTGCGAGGGCCTCCCAGCCGGCATCGCCCGCTATCGATTCCAGCACGAACCGGTGGCCCACAAACTCGGTGAGACCGGCCTCGTCGGGCTCCAGGATATCCGGCCGGGTGGGGGCGACCAGGGCCTCCACGGTTCGGGGCGTGAAGCCGTGCTTGTCGAGCATCATCTCCAGGTGGTGGCTCGGCGTATCGAGAATGACCCTGGCCTGCGGCGCGCCAAGGGACTGCAGACCCTGTGACAACTCCGCCACCCAGCGGCCCAGCTCGCAGCGGATGGCCGCCGGGCGGATTCTGATCGCGGCCGCGTCAAGCACCCCCTCGGGTGTCCGCACGTACGCGAAGATCCCGCCTTCGAACGGGAGCAGGTTCGCCCCGATTTCGTAGCTTCGGACCTCGCTCTCGACCAGCAGGCGCCAGGCGTCGAGGCCGGTACCCGGGTGACTGAGATCGGATGTTGGCGGTGTTGCGGTCATCGCACAGTTTTGTCGCGTTCGGGCGTCGTGCCCACTCGTTCCGGTCATGGTTTCGGAGCGCCATCGCGCCCGGGAATCGGCTTTGGAGCCCCTCCGGAGCCTCGAAGGGCAAGGGTCGGGCCGAACCCCCCTTTCCGTTGCCTTTCCCTGGGTTACCCCCTAAAGTCGAGAGGTTCTTCCCGGGGCCCGCGCGGCGTCTGGATTTGCGGGCGCCGGCCGGAGCGATACCGACCGTGGAAACCGTCGTCGAATCCAGAGGAGGTCCCCTATGAATGGCCGGACCGTTGTGGCAGGGTTGGCGTTGCTGTCGTACCTGATCATTTCCCCGCCGGCCGCACAGGGTCAGGCGGGTATCAGTCTTGGACCCGTGGTCGGCGCCAATCTCAGCACGATCGGCGGCGAGGAGATCGGGGATACGGAGTTCAGCAGCCGCATCGGATTGCTGATCGGCGGGCAGCTTGGCATCCACGCCAACTCGGGATTCGGCGTTCTGATCCAGGCGTTGTATACCCAGCGGGGTGCGGACTTCGGCGAAGGGGGGAGCGAGGATGGGCGGATCAAGCTCGACTATGTGCAGATCCCCGTCCTGGCGCAGATCCAGTTCCCCAGCGCGGGCGTCACTCCGTATCTGTTTGCCGGCCCGTCGCTCTCGTTCAAGGCCGGGTGCGAGGCGGAGGACCTGGACAGCGGCGAGACCATCGACTGTGACGATCCGGAGTTTGACCTCGACCAGAGGAGCACCGACTTCAGCATTATCGGTGGCGCGGGACTCCGCATCGGAGCATTCGATTTCGCCATCCGTTACGACTACGGGCTGGCCAAGATCGAGCAGGGCTCCGAGGCGGACAATCTAAAGAATCGGGCGGTGACCCTTACCGCGGCGCTGGCGGTGCGCCTGCCTCGCTAGGCAGTTTTCTCCGGCGAAGGTCTCTTGTTGGTGCTTCGAGGAGTGTGATTCTGCGCCACCGGCCTGATCGGTGGATCAGAACAGCCGGAACCCAGCCAGGACAAGCGCGGCAAGCAGACGACGCCCTCTCAGGCGAACATGCTCTTCATGACGAACCAGACGTTCGCCGGCCGTTCCGCGAGCCGGCGCATGTACCAGGGAAACCAGGCATTCCCGTAACTGATCAGGGTCGCCACCGTCCGTCCAGCCCTCGCCAACTCGCGCTGCTCGGCCATCCGGATTCCGTACAGCATATGGATCTCGTACGAATCGTCGGACAGCCCGAGCTGTCCGGCCCGGGCCATGACATAGGCCACCATCGCCGGATCGTGGGTTCCGAAGATTGGAAGCGCCTCGCCGCGCCGGGCAGCCTCCAGCAGCAGGTCCGCCAGACGCTGGTAGGCGGTGTCCACATCGGCCTTCCTGGGGTGCGCCACTTCGGGGGGCTCGGCGTAGGCGCCCTTCACCAGCCGGATGGTCGGCTTGAGCGGAAGCAGCGCCTTCAGATCGGCGGGCGTGCGGTGCAGATAGGCCTGCAACGCCAGGCCGGCCCGGGAGTGGATCCGGAGGACCCGACGGTACAGGTCCAGGGTGCGGTCGACGTAGCTCGAGTCCTCCATGTCGATCCAGAGCCGGGAGCCGGTCTGGTTGGCCTTTTCCGCGAGCGCATCGAGATGTCCCGCGCAGACATCAAGCGAGAAATCCAGGCCAAGCTGCGTCGGCTTGATGGAGACGACGGAGGGCAAGCCCAGCTGGGCGATCCGGTCGAACGCGGCGAGGTAATGGTCGCGAACGCCGGTGGCATCACCGGGCGCCGCGAGGTTCTCCCCGAGCTTGGTGAGAACGGTCGCCAGTCCCTGCGCGGCAAGGGTCGTGGCCTCGCGCAGGGCGTCGTCCAATTCCTCCCCTGGCATGAAGCGCCGCACCGCGCGGAGCGCGAACCTGCGGCGCATCACCCGGTCGGCCAGCCAGGCGCTTCGCGACGCACGGAGCAACACAGCACGGGCGAGAGACATGGAGGGTCGCGCCGTCAGGGCAGAAGGATCTGGATGCCCTGCCGGAACACCAGGTCGACGGGGATGCCCGACGTGCCCAGGCGGTCGAGGTCCACCTGCAACGTCGCCGGCACCACGCCGCGTTGCGCCAGCAGCCTCCCGGCCCCGGCGTAGTCGCCGTCCCCCTGCACCCGGAGCAGCTGGGCGGCCAGATCACGCGCCGCCCGCTCCATCCGCCCGAAGTCGACGCGGTAGCGCCCGGTGGCGGAGTCCTTCGCGAAGGCTCCCTGCTCCTGGAACCAGGCAAACTGGATCATGTTGGCCCGGCCGTGCGCGCTGGATGCGCCGAAGCGGACCGAGCGGAAGATGCTGGCCAGGAAGGTGACGAGATCGTCCTCGCGCGTCCCCTGCGTCAGCTCGCCGCGCTCCCGCAGGGCGCCCGACATGTAGAGGCCGAGAATGTCGGCCTTGGCTTCTTCCAGCGGAGAGTAGTGCTCCTGAAGGGCCGCGCGCACGGTTCCGCGGCCGTTGATGGTGTTCTTGATCCCGAGCCCATGCGCTACTTCGTGGAACATCACATTGCCGAAGAAGGCGTCGAAGGTCACATTCGGCCGCTGGTCCGCGGCGATCAGCTCCGCCGTGATGGGGAGCAGGATGGAATCGAACTTGGCCCGCATGCTGTTCTTGAGCTGAAGGCGACGGGTGCCCTTCCGCAGCTGGACGTTCTCGTCGTTGGGCAGATTGATCGCGATCGTCTTGGACCCGGCGTTGGCCTGACCGGCGTAGTAGAGCGCGTCGTAGGCGTTCAGCTCGGAATCGGAGCCGGGCTGCTCCTGGCGGTACGGGTCGGGCACGGGCAGGCCGCGTTGGAGCTCCGGCAACAGGCTGGTGTAGCGGGCCAGGCGCTGGCTCCAGTCCCTGTCCTTGAGCAGGACGTAGGCCTCGTGCGCCGCCTTGTAGCCAAACAGGGCGTCGTCGTAGGTCTCGATCGGCCCGATCACCAGCTCCAGGGTGTTGTCCTTCATGTCCATCCACGCCAGGTCGCTCGCGCGGTAGTTCCCGGTGAGCAGGGCGTCGGCCCGAAGCTCCAGATAGCGCACGAACCCGGCGTCTTCCGCCAGGTCCGCCGCCTGGCGGAGCTTCTCGGCGGCCCTCTCGTGCTGCTCGGCGAAGGCTACGTGATAGGGTATCGCCGTGAGGCTCCCGTCCTCCGACCGCCGAACCAGGGTGTACAGGTCGCGCAGGGCTTCGGCCTGGTCCGGATGCGCGGCGACGTAGCTCTCGAACTGCTCCTTGGTCAGCCCCTCCGGATAGAAGCGCGCACCCGGCGGGCGTGGCCCCACGCCGGGCAGCAGGGGCGCGTACCCGCCCAGCCGGTCCCAGGGCCCATAGTTCACCTCGACCAGGCGGCGCAGCCCCGGATCCTCGATGTTGCGGAGGAGCGAGTCGGGATCGCCCCAGGCCTGCAGCCAGAACACCCGGTCCATCTCTTCCGCGGCCTCGATCAGCAGCGGAATGACGTCACGCTGGGCGTCGCTCAAGCCGCTCAGATCCGCCGTCAGGGGGACGGTGACGTACTGCTCCAGCGGCGTCTGGACGTCATCGGAAGGCCGTTGAGGGGACGGGCCGCAGGCGGCACACAGTGTCGCACCCATCAGCGCGGCGCGGGGTGTGGCTCTCATTGATCCGGTGGACTCCGGTGCGGGAACCGATGGGGAGGCATGATGGCCCCGGAACCTATGCCACCCGGGCCGGACTGGCCAGAGCCGTTGCGTCCACCGCTTGCCGTTCCTCGAGCCGGTGGCGATACTAGCCGGATGCCCCTGCCGGAAATCATGCCCGAGCTCTATGGACGGACCGTGCAGTGGCGCCCGCTCAAGGGCAAACGCCGCAGTTGGGGCCTGGTGGTCGGCGGCCGCGACCTCGCCACGGTCAGTATGCCCAAGCTGTTCGGAAACCTTGCGATCGCGGAGACGCCGGCCGGGCGCTGGACCTTCAAGCGGGTCGGCGTATTCCGCCAGGTGGTGACGGTCCGGCGGCCCGATGACGAGGAAAACCTCGCGACCATGGCGCGCCGCTGGGGCAAGGAAAGCCTGCTCGAGTGCCGGGGCAGGCGCTTCACGTGGCGGCGCGAAAGCTTCTGGGGACGCCGCTGGTCCTGGGTCGCCTCGGACGGCTCGCTGCTGGTCGGCTTCAAGACCCGCATGGGGTTCCGCTACAGCGCCACGGTCGAAGTCAGCCGCGAGGCGCGGCGCTACGAGGACACGCCGCTCTTGCTGGTGTTGGGCTGGTATCTGATCGTGCTCCAGGCGCAGGAGGCCGCGGCCGCGGCCGCCGCCGGCTGAGCGGTTGCATCGCCGCGCGGTGCATCCTAGCTTCTCTCCACAATCCACTCGCAGGGGGCGCCCTCCGGAAGTCCGGTGTGAATCCGGCGCGGCCCCGCCACTGTAAGAGGCATCCAGCTCCCGTTCCACATGCCACTGGGGAAACCCGGGAAGGCGATCGGGAGGCCTCAAGCCAGGAGACCGGCGCCCTCTGCCTCATTCGGCCTTTGCCTCGAGGGAGGTTTGCCGTGTCGTTCCACATCCCTGTCAGGTCCGTCGTCGTCCTCGCCGGTTGCGCCGCTCGCCTCGCCGCCCAGGCGCCGTCCGATACGCTTCGCCTGGATGAGGTCGTCGTCAGCGCGACGCGGATCGAGGAGTCCCGCCGCCTCGCGCCGGCCTCCCTTTCCGTCGTGGGCGGAGACGAGTTGCGTCGACAAGGGTTTCGCTTCGTGTCCGACTGGCTGCGTCAGGTCCCGGGGGTCATGGTGGTGCCCACGGGGTCCTACGGCGGCGTCACGTCGCTCTTTCTGCGCGGGGGGGAGAGCGATTACGCCAAGGTCTTGATCGATGGAGTGCCCGTCAATCTGCCCGGCGGCTCGGTGAACCTGGCCAACCTCTCCACCGAGCATGTGGAGCGCATCGAGGTACTGCGCGGCCCGGCGAGCGTCCTGTACGGCTCCGATGCCGTCACGGGCGTGGTCCACATCCTCACCAGGCGCGGCGGCGGCTCGACCGGCCTCCAGGCCAGCGCCGGCGCGGGATCCTTCGGCAGCGTGGACCTGCGGCTCGCCGCCGGAGGCGACGCCGGCCGGCTCGGGTGGTCCGCCGCCCTGTCTCGCTATGCCTCCGACGGGTTCTACGCCTTCAACAACGATTACCGCAGCCGGGTGGGTGCCGGCACCCTGGTCTGGCGGCCCGACGACGCCACCGAGACGCGGCTGAGCGTCCGGCGGGGCGCTCACCGCGCGGCCTTCCCCACGGATTTCGCCGGCGTCCTCTCCGACAGCAATCAGTTCGGCACGGACCGGGCCTGGACGATCGGCTTCGAGGCCTCGCGCCGGCTTTCGTCCTCCGTGCGGCTGGGCGTTGCCTGGAGCGGTTACCGCGGGGATATCGGCTTCTCGGATCAGCCCGACACCCCGGGCGATACCCTCGGATTCGGTTTTCAGCAGGAGCGGCTCAGCGCGATCCGGCGCCAGCTGGTCGACGCCCGCCTCCTGGCCCAGCTCTCCCCGGGACTGCGGGTGGCAACCGGAGTGGAGGCCACGAGCGAGTCCGAACGGCAGCACGCCGAGACGCGCTCCGACTTCGGCGAGGGTGCGTTTGCCGATACCGCCGATTTCGAGCGTGAGCGGCGCAACCTAGCCGTCTACGCGCAGGCACGCTGGGAAGCGGTGCCCGGGCTCGACGTTCACCTGGGAGGTCGCTGGGACGACAACGAAGTGTTCGGCGCCTTTGGCACCTGGCGGGTGGGCCTGGTCTACATCCCTTCCGCCGCCTGGCGGGGCCACATCGCGGCCGGCAGCGGGTTCAAGCAGCCCAGCTTCGCCGAGCAGTTCGCGGCGACGCCGTTCGAGATCGGGAATCCTTCGCTTCGTCCGGAGCGCAGCGTCGCCTGGGAGGCCGGGGTCGAGCGCAGCGCCGCGGATCGGCGGGGCAGCTTCGGCCTCACCTACTTCGACCAGCGTTTTCGCGACCTGATCCAGTACGCCTTTTTCCCGGAAGAACCTTCCTACCACAATGTGGCCAGGGCCGTCTCCCGGGGGCTCGAGCTGTCGGGCGATGCGCGGCCCCGCGCCGATGTCGCGCTGGGGATTCGTTGGACGGTGCTGCACACCGAGGTCGGCGAGTCCGGCGCCTCCACGCCCACTTTCCTCCACGGCGAGCGCCTGCTGCGCCGGCCGAGCCAGGTGCTGACCCTGCTCGGCAGCTGGTCCGGCGTCGGGGGCGCCAGCCTCCATGGGGAGCTGACCCGAATCGGCCGAAGGGACGACGTGGACTTTCGGGAGTTTCCCTCGGTGCGGGCGACGCTGGGCGCTCACACCCTCGTCGCCCTCTCGGCCGCCGTCCCTCTCCTCGCGACTGCTTCGCCGTCCATGGGACCGCGGCTTGCCCTGACGGCGCGCGTGGACAATCTGCTTGACGCGTCCTACGAGACGATCATCGGATTCCCGGGCCGCGGCCGGGCCCTCATGCTGGGCCTGATCTACGGGCGCTGACGGCTAAACGGAGGTGTATCTTTCGGCGGCTGACCCGGACCAGACCTCCATTCCGGCACCGCGAACAAGGGGAGCAGGATGAGAATCCAGTACCTTGCGCTGACCGCATTCGTCGCCGTGGGCTGCGCCGGGGACGCCACGGTCGCCGCGCGCGCGACGATCACCTCCGACGACCTGCTGCGGCATACCAGCGCCCTCAGCGGCGATGGGTTCGAGGGCCGGGCCCCGGGCACCGCCGGGGAGGACAGCACCGTGGCCTATCTCACGTCACGATTCCGTGAGCTGGGACTGGCGCCGGGCAATCCGGACGGGAGCTACCTCCAGGCCGTCGACCTGGTCGGCACCAGCGGGGCGGCGGATGCCTTCTTCAGCACGCGAGGCCGCCTGATCGCGCTGCGTCCGTTGGACGATTTCGTCGCGATCTCCCGGAGGACCGTACCCCAGGTCGCGGTGAACGGGTCGGACCTCGTGTTTGTGGGGTACGGCGTCCAGGCGCCCGAGTTTCAGTGGGACGATTACAAGGGGATGGATGTTCGTGGCAAGACCATCGTGATGCTCATCAACGATCCAGCCGTCGCCGATCCGGCCGATTCCACCCGGCTGGATCCCGCGGTGTTCCGCGGCGATGCGATGACCTACTACGGCCGCTGGACCTACAAATACGAGATCGCGACGGAACTGGGCGCGGCCGCGGCGATCATCGTGCATGAGACCGGCCCCGCCGGGTACCCCTACGCGGTCGTCAGCGGCAGCTGGGGTCGCGAGAATTTCGACATCCGGCGGCAGGATGGGAACATGAATCGGGTCGCGGTGGAGTCGTGGATCACCCTGGAGAAGGCGCGCGAGCTGTTCTCGGCCTCGGGCCTGGACTTCGACCAGCTCAAGGCCGCGGCGCGGACGCGCGATTTCCAGCCGGTTGCGCTCAACGCGAAGGCGACGTTCCGGATCGAGAACACCTTGCGCAACGTCGAGTCGCGCAACGTGGTCGCGAAGCTGGAGGGCGGCGATCCCGCCCTGCGCGACGAGTATGTCATCTACACGGCCCACTGGGACCACCTGGGGCGCGACCCCTCCCTCGAAGGCGATCAGATCTTCAACGGCGCGCTGGACAACGCAACGGGCACCGCCGCCCTGCTCGAGCTGGCGCAGGCCTTCGCCGGCCTGGCGCAACCGCCGCCGCGTTCGGTGCTGTTCCTGGCCGTGACCGCGGAGGAGAAAGGCCTGCTGGGCGCCAAGCACTACGCCGAGAATCCGCTCTATCCACTGGCAAGGACCCTGGCCAACATCAACATCGATGGGGTCAACCAATGGGGCCGGACCCGCGACATCGTCATCGTCGGTCACGGGAATTCGACGCTGGACGACCTGCTGACCGAGTTGGCCGTCGCCGAGGGCAGAGTCGTGGTTGCGGACCCGGAGCCGGAGAAGGGGTTCTTCTACCGGTCGGATCATTTCGAGTTCGCCAAGCAGGGCGTGCCGGCCCTCTATACCGACACGGGAATCGAATACATCGGGCAGCCGGAGGGTTACGGCGCGCGGAAGCGGGAGGAGTACACCGCCAACGACTATCACAAGCCCAGCGATGAGGTCAAGACCGACTGGGACCTGAGCGGGGCGGTCGAGGACGTGCAGCTCCTGTTCCTGGTGGGGCTGCGGGTGGCCAACACGGAGACGTGGCCGGAGTGGAAGCCCGGCACCGAGTTCAAGGCCCGCCGGGAGGCGATGCTGGGGGGGAGCTGACCGCGGGGGCCGGGCGATTAGTAGGCTGGGAACTCCTTGAGGGCGGCGTGGACCGCGTCGTCGGGGACGGGCGAGAAGTCCACGTAGTGATCGCCGACCGCGCCGAACGGAACGGGGGCGAATGGACACACCAGGCCATCGAACCGGTGCCGCAAGGCCGCGATCGAGTCCGCCGCGGCGACCGGAACCGCCAGGGTGATCGAACGAGGGCGGCCGAGCCGGAGCGAGAGCACGGCCGCGACTGCCGTAGCCCCCGTGGCGAGGCCATCGTCCACCAGCACCACGTCGCGAGCCATCACCGCCAGGGCCGCCTTGCGTCCCCGATAGAGCCGCTCCAGCATCGCCAGCGTCTCGCGCTCCCGCGCGACCGCGCGCTCGAGATACGCGGCGGGAATGTGTAATCCCTCGGTGAAGGGCTCCAAGTGCACGACCCCGGGGGCGACGGCGCCGATCGCGAATTCCGGATCGCTTGGCGCCCCGAGCTTTCGGGCCACCGTGACGTCGAGGGACATTCCCAGCGTCCGCGCGACCTCCGCCGCCACGAGCACCCCACCCCGGGCAAGACCGACGACAAGCGGCTCGTGCAGGCCCAAGGCCTGGACGGAGGGCGCCAGCCGCCGGCCCGCATCCTGTCGATCGAGATACCGCACCGGCGGAAATCTCATGGTGGCCGATGAGAGGACCGTGAATTCCGGATTAGGGAATGGGGATCCGGGGTCGAGGATTCTGGATCGGCAACGGGGGATTACCTTTTCTGAATAGAAGGCTCCGCGACTCGAGGGTATTCTCATGGATTCCCGACGTTCGATTCCCCGGGCCGGCAGCCCGTCTCGCCGCCGCCCGGCCGGCATCGCGTTGCTTCAGGACCCGCGATTCAACAAGGGGACGGCGTTTACCGAGGCCGAGCGGGACGTCCTGGGTATCCGGGGCCTGTTGCCGCCCAAAGTGCTGCTGCTTCCCGAGCAGCTGTTGCGGGTCCGCCGCAACTTCGAATCCAAGGCTTCCGACATCGAGAAGTACATTTTCCTGGTCGCGCTGCAGGATCGCAACGAGACCCTGTTCTACCGCCTTTTAGTGGATCACCTGGTGGAGATGATGCCGATCATCTACACCCCGACCGTGGGCGAAGCCTGCCGGCGGTTCGGGCATCTCTTCCGCCGTCCCCGCGGCCTGTATGTCTCGATCAACGACCGCGGGCGAATCCGGACGCTGCTTCGCAACTGGCCCGATTCCGAGGTCGCCGTGATCGTCGCGACGGACGGCGAGCGCATCCTGGGGCTTGGCGACCTTGGCGCGCATGGGATGGGCATTCCGATCGGCAAGCTTGCCCTCTACACCACCTGCGCCGGCGTGCACCCCGCCCGCTGCCTGCCGATCATGCTGGACACCGGCACCGAGAACCGGGAGCTCCTTGGCGACCCGCTGTATACCGGACTTGAACAGCGGCGGGTCCGTGGGGCGGAGTACGACGCCTTCATCGAGGAGTTCGTGGACGCGGTGCGCGAAGTGTTCCCTCACGTGCTGCTGCAATGGGAGGATTTCGCCACCGAGAACGCGATCCACTTGCTGGAGCGCTACCGGGACCGTTTGTGCACCTTCAACGACGACATTCAGGGAACCGCCGCCGTCACCCTGGCCGCGCTGCTCGGGGCCTGCCGGGGGGCCGGCATTCCCCTGACCGAACAGCGGGTGCTCTTCCTGGGCGCGGGGGCCTCCGCGACCGGCGTCGCGGGGCTTGTCGTTTCCGCCATGGTCCGTCAGGGCCTGGACGGGTCGGAGGCGCGCCGGCGCGTCGCGCTGGTCGACTCCAAGGGCTTGGTGACCACTGGGCGCGACAACCTCGCCGACCACAAGCGCCCCTATGCGCACGATCTGCCGCCGGCCCCGGATCTGCTCGGCGCCGTCCAGGCGCTCCGGCCGACAGTGTTGATCGGGCTGTCCGCGCAGGCCCAGACCTTCACCGAGCCGGTGCTTGGCGCGATGGCCGGGCGGCACGAGCGGCCCATCGTCTTCGCGCTTTCCAATCCGACCTCCAAGGCCGAGTGTACCGCCGAGCAGGCGTACCGCTTCACCGAGGGCCGGGCCCTGTTCGCCAGCGGCAGTCCGTTCGGCCCCGTCTCCTTCAACGGGCGAACCTTCCGGCCGAGCCAGGTGAACAATGCGTACATCTTCCCGGGGCTCGGGCTCGGCGTGGTCCTCTCGCGGGCGCGCCGGGTAACCGAGAGCATGTTCCACCTGGCGGCGGAGACGCTGGCGCGGGCCATTCCGGAGCGCGCGATCCGGGAGGGCTCGCTGCTTCCGCCTCTGGCGAGCATCCGCGAAGTCTCGGTCAGTATCGCCTCGGCTGTCGCGCGGCTCGCGGCCGCGGAGGGCCTGGCCGATGGCCAGGTCCCCGAGGACACCGAGGCCTGGGTGCGGTCCGGCATGTACGATCCGGTCTATGCCGACTACGCCTGACCGTCCCGACGGGTCGCTCGCGCCGATCCTGCGGCCGCGCTCCATCGCGGTCGTGGGTGCCTCCCGGACCCCGGGCACCATCGGCCACGAGATCGTGGCCAGTCTGGTCAACGGAGGGTTTTCGGGTCGCGTCCACCCCGTAAACCCGAACGCCGAAGCGATTCGCTCGATCCCGGCGCACCCGGATGTCGCATCGGTCCCCGGTCCGGTGGACCTGGCCGTCATCGTGGTTCCCAAGCACCTCGTCCAGGACATCACCTCGCAATGCATCGCCGCCGGCGTGCGCGGGCTGGTCATCATCAGCGCGGGCTTTCGCGAAACCGGCCCGGAGGGCGCCGCCCGGGAAGCGGAGCTGCGGGAGCTGGTGCGCTCCCACCGCATCCGCATGGTCGGCCCCAACTGCATGGGCGTGCTGAACGCCGACCCCGACATCCTGATGAACGCGACCTTCGCCCCGCGGCTGCCGCCGTTCGGCCGGGTGGCGTTTGTATCCCAGTCCGGGGCGCTGGGTCTCAGCGTGCTGGACTACGCGCGGGAGTACGGGATCGGGTTCGCCCAGTTCGTGTCGGTGGGGAACAAGGCCGATGTGAGCAGCAATGACCTGCTGCTGGCCTGGGAAGACGACGACGCCGTCGGCGCGATTCTGATGTACGTGGAGAACTTCGGGAACCCGGCCAGGTTTCTGGAGATCGCGTCCCGGGTCACCCGGAAGAAGCCGATTATCGCGGTCAAGTCAGGGCGTTCCCGGTCGGGCGCCCGCGCCGCGGCCTCCCATACCGGGGCGCTCGCGGCCAGCGATGCGGCGGTCGACGCCCTGCTGACCCAGGCCGGCGTGCTGCGGGCCGGCTCGGTGGAGGAGTTGTTCGACCTGGCCATGGCGTTCGCGTCGCAGGGGACGCCCCGCAGCCGTCGGACCGTGGTGCTGACCAACGCCGGGGGCCCCGGCATTCTGGCGGCGGACGCTCTCGAGGCGGTTGGGTTGCAGCTCCCCGACCTGGCGGCGGAGACCGTCGACCGGCTCAAGCCGTTGTTCCCGGAAGAGGCCTCGATCCGCAACCCGCTTGACATGGTCGCCTCCGCCACCCCGGAGGGCTACCGCTCCGCCCTCGATTCCCTGCTGCGGGACTCGGCGGTCGACAGCGCGGTGGCCATCTTCGTGCCCCCGCTGGGGGTAAGCCAGGTCGAGGTGACCGATGCCATCGCCAGGGTCGCCGTCCAGCACCCGGCCAAGCCGGTCTATGCGGTGCTGATGGGGCACGAGGGACTGCCGCAAGGCAAGGCCGAGCTGCACGAAGTGGGCGTTCCGGCGTTCATCTTTCCGGAGGCCGCCGCGCGGGCGCTGCTGGCCCGCTGCCGCTACGGGGAGTGGCTCGCCCGGCCGCCGGCCACCGAGCCGGCGCTTGAGGTGAACCGCGACCCGGCGGAGCGCCTGCTCGCGAAGGCCCGGGCGGAGGGCCGGAGCCGTCTGTCCGAGACGGACGCCCTGGACCTGCTCGGCGCGTATGGGATTCCGGTGGCGCGGGCGCCGCTGGCGCGGGCGCCGCTGGCGCGGGACGCTCAGGAAGCCGCCGAGCTGGCCCGTCACGTCGGGTACCCTGTCGTGCTCAAGATCGTCGCCCCGGACATCGTCCACAAGACGGATGTCGGGGGCGTGCTGACCGACCTGCGGAGCGCCGACCAGGTGACGGAGGGTTACGCGTCGATCGTCCGCTCGGCGCGCGCGGCGCGGCCCGATGCCCGCATCGAGGGCGTCCTGGTCCAGAACATGGTGCGGGGAGGCCGCGAGTTGATCGTCGGCATGAAGCGTGACCCATCCTTCGGGCCGATGGTGATGTTCGGGTTGGGCGGCGTGCTGGTGGAGGTGCTCGGCGACGTGACGTTCCGCCTCGCGCCTATGGGCCGTCAGGACGCGGCGGACATGATCCGCGGCATCCGCGGGGTGGCTCTGCTCGATGGGGTGCGCGGCGCGCCGCCGGTGGCCTTTGCCGCCCTGGAGAGCATTCTGCTCCGGTTGTCGCGGCTCGCCCTCGACTTTCCGGCCATCGCCGAGATCGACGCCAATCCGGTCCTGGCCTTCGACGCGGGGGCGATCGCGGTCGACGCCCGGGTCATGCTCGAAGCCTGAGTCGGGGAGCTACTTGGCCCGCTCGAGGTATTCGCCGGTCGCCGGATTGACCCGCACCTTCTCCCCGGACGAGATGAACTCCGGCACCTGCACCGTGACCCCGTTGCTGAGGGTGGCGGGCTTGGTCGACGCGGTCTTGGTCGCGGTTTTCATCACCGGGGCGGTGTCCGCCACCTCCAGCTCGATCATGGATGGGAGCTGAATCGCGATCGGCCGTCCGCCCATCCATTCGACGAGGAAGGTCATGCCGGGCTCCAGCCAGGCGGCCTGATCGCCGGTCGTATCCTCATCCAGGGTGAACTGGTCGTAGGTCGCGGCGTCCATCACGTGGACGCCATGGGTGTCGCGGTAGAGCACCTGGAGCTCTTTGGTATCCAGGCGCACTTCCTCCACGTTCTCGGTGGCGCTGAAGCGCTGGTCGAATGTGTTTCCATTGTTGAGGTTGCGCATCCGCACCTGCACGAACGCGCGCAGGTTGCCGGGGGTGCGGTGCTGGTAGTCCATCACGCGGCACGGTTGCCCTCCAACCAGCAGCACCGTCCCGCGGCGCACCTCGCTTGCCTTCATGGTCCTCTTCCCTGCTGGTCTATGTCCAGGGCGAACCCCGAATGGGCCGGCCCCGAGACGGGGCATAAGATAACACGGCGGACGGACGACCGAAGCCTGGAGCCTGGTGTGTCGAATCCCCAGGCCTCAGTCCCCGCCCCTCGCTTGCCCGAACAGCTCAGGCCGCCGGCCCGTGACCCCTCGATAGACCTCCCCTAGGGCGGCCAGATCGGCGGGCTCGTCGCTGGTGGGCCAGAAGGCCTCATGGAGCACGATCTCCCGCCGTCCGAAATCGAACGCCACGGGTACGATCGGGATACCCGCTCCCAGGGCGACGTGGTAGAACCCGGTGCGCCAGCGCTCGACCCGCCTGCGGGTGCCCTCCGGGGCGAGCGCGAGCAGGAAGGCGGACCGTGAGCGGATCGTCCCGATGATGGCGCCGACCACCCCCTGGGGGTGCCGGCGGTTGACCGGGTGGCCACCCAGCCAGCGCATGATCCAGCCCAGCGGTGGGCGAAAGAGGGTGTCCTTCCCCAGGAACTCGGCGCGGAAGCCGATCGCGCCACGCGCCATCAGGCCCACCGGGAAATCCCAGTTGGAGGTGTGGGGCGCGACGATCAGCACGAACTTGGGGAGATCAGGAATGGTGCCGACGATCCTCCAGCCGGCAAGCCGCAGGAGCAGCCGGGACAGTCCCCGCGTCAGGCCGTTGCCACGACGCGGCACGTTTGGTCCCAGGCTGCGCCAGGGATACGCGGTAGCCGCGGGCGCGCCGGTCATGCCTCCGCAGGGATCAGCGACGAAAATCCTTGCGCCATCGCGGGACCGGCGATCTCCTCTTCGTGCTTGAAGAACACGTAGCAGTCGGACCAGGGCTGGGCCAGGATCGCATCGGCCCGCTGCCTGAGCTCAAGGGGGGTGTACCCCGGGCGATGAAGGCGCACATACCCCCACGGCGCCGTGGCCGTCAGCTCCGGCGCGGCGTCGTCCCCCTCCTGCTCGATGGCGACGGCGGCGACGCCGTGCCGCTCGAGCGCCGCGAGCACGTCCTTGTCATTCCACGATGGGTGGCGCCACTCCAGGGCGATGCGCCATTCCGGTGGCAACAGCGGCAGAAAGGCCTCCAGGCGGGGGAGGTCCTTGCTGAAATTGGGAGGGAGCTGGAACAGCAGGGGGCCCTGCTTGCCTCCCAGCAGGGCCACCTTGCCCACCAGGTAATCCACCATCGACCCGGCGTCCAGGAGCCGGTTGTCGTGGGTAATTCGGCGCGAGGCCTTGACCGCGAACTGGAAGCCGTCGGGGACTCTCGAGGCCCAATCCAGAACCGTGGCCTCCTTCGGCATCCGATAGAACGTGTTGTTGATCTCCACCGCGGGGAAGCGGGTCGCGTAGTGATCGAGCATCGCTTCGGCGGGCAAATCCGCCGGATAGAACGAGCCCTTCCACTCCTTGTAGGCGTAGCCGCTCATGCCGATCCGAACCCTCACGTTCGCCTCCTCCGGCGGGCCCGAAACGTCCGCCCGGCGGCCGCTGCCCGCAAGGGCCGGGCTCCGTTGCTGGAGACGATGCCCTGGGGTTTCTTTGCATTCTCACCGTACCCGGTTCCGGAGGGGACAATGCGTCACTCATGGCGTTGTGGCGGGACGTTGCTGCTCCTGTTTTCGCTCTTCAGCGTTCCGGGGCTTGCCGGCCAGGAGATCGGCGGCATCGACCCACGGGTTGCCCGGCTGCTGGAGGGCATTTCGGCGGAACGGCTGGGGCAGACCATCCAGCGGCTCGCCGGGTTCGAAACCCGGCACACGCTCTCCGACACGCTGTCGGCCACCCGGGGCATCGGGGCCGCGCGTCGCTGGATCTTCGAGCACTTTCGCACCGCCAGTCCCCGGCTCCAGGTGAGCTACGACGAGTACACGGTCCCGGAGGGCGGCCGGATTACCCGGGAGGTCCTGCTCAAGAACGTCATGGCGGTGCTGCCTGGGCGCTCCGCCCGCCGGCTCTACGTCAGCGGGCACTACGATACCGTCGCCCGCCGCGCGCCGGGGGCCGGGGGGGGCGGCGGTTTCGACTGGTCCGCGGGCGATTTGCCGGCGCCCGGCGCCAACGACGACGGCAGCGGGACGGCGCTGGTGATGGAGCTTGCCCGGGTCTTTGCCCAGAGCGGGTTGGAATTCGACGCGACCCTGGTGTTCATCGCCTTCGCCGGGGAAGAGCAGGGGTTGCTGGGCGCTACCCGGCACGCCCGCCAGGCCGCCGCCGAGAATTGGGTCATCGACGGCGTGCTGAACAACGACATCGTCGGTGGAATCACTTCCGGGAACGATCGGACCGATTCCCGCACGGTCCGTGTGTTTGCCGAAGGACCAGAGGATTCGCCGTCCCGGCTGCTCGCGCGCTATGCCCGGGGAGTCGCGGCCCGCTACGTCCCCGCACACGAGGTGCGCATCATCGCCCGGCAGGACCGCTTCGGCCGCGGCGGCGACCACACCGCCTTTACCCAGAACGGGTTCCCTGGCGTGCGCTTCAGCGAGGCAATGGAGAACTACGGCAGGCAGCACACGGTGGCGGACACGCCGAACGGAGTCGATCCCGACTACCTCGCGCGCAACGCGCAGGTCAACGCCGCGACCCTGGCGTCGCTGGCCCTGGCTCCTGCGGCGCCCAGGGTGCTGAGCCAGCGGGGTAATCAACCCACGTTGGGCAGGGGTCGGGGCTACGACGCCGCCCTGCGGTGGACCGCGTCCCCCGGGGCGGTTGCGTATCGGGTGGTGTGGCGTGAAACGATGGCCCCGGAGTGGCAGTTCGAGCGCGTCGTGCAGCGCGACACGACGTTGACCCTGCCCGACATCTCGATCGACGACTACGTCTTCGGGGTTGCCGCCATCGGTCCCGGCGGGCACCAGAGCACGGTGGCGGCGTACGTGAATCCCCCGCGGCGCCCGACTCCGGGGCCCGCTCGCTGATGCCATGACCGCCTTGCCGAGCGCCGGGCCGGGACCGGCCGGCGCCACGGCCGGGGGTCCCACCGTAGAACAATCGCGGGCCATCGGGGCTGATCCGGGGCCCACGTTGGTCATCGCCGGCCCCGGGGCGGGGAAGACCTACTGCCTGATCGGGCGGATCCAATGGCTGATTGCGAAGGGTGTGCTCCCCGAACGCATTCTGGCGGTCACGTTCACCAACAAGGCCGCCGGCGAGATTACCCACCGGCTCGGTCAGGAGGTCGGCGGCGAGGGGCGGGAGGTGACGCGCGGCACCCTGCACGCGCTCTGTCTCCGCCTGCTGCGCGAGTTTCCCGGGCAGGCGGGCCTGGAGCCCGGCTTCGGGGTGGCGGACGAGGAGTACCAGCTCGCCCTGCTGCGCGGCCTCCGCGGCCTCCGGTTGCCCGAGAAACGGTTGCGGCAGCTGATCGCCGTGTTCGGCCGGTCCCGCGCGCTCGGGACCCGGCTGGACGAGCGCGACGAACGCATCTTCACGCTGTACCGGCGCATGTTGCGCCGCAAGAACCTGCTCGACTTCGACGATCTCATTCTCCATGCGCACCAGCTGCTCGAGCGCGATCCCGCCGCGCGGCAGGCGATCGCGGGCCGCTGGGACGCGATCCTGGTCGATGAGTTCCAGGATCTGACACCCACCCAGTACGGGATCCTGATGCGGCTGGCCGAGCCGCACCGGCACCTGTTCGCCGTGGGGGACGATGAGCAGTCGATTTACGGATTCGCGGGCGCCGATCCGGCGATCCTCAAGCGGTTCACCGACGATCACGACATCACACCGGTCGTGCTGGAGGTCAACCACCGCAACAGCCGCAGGATCTTCGAGGTGGCCCGGCGCGTTCTGCACGCCAACCCCAGCCTGTTCGACAAGCGGCTCACCGCCTCGCGCGAGTCGCCATACGACGTTCGGGCCTTGCGATTCCAGCGGGAGGAGGACGAGGTGGCGTGGCTGATCGCCGACCTGCTGGCCGATCGCACGGAGCACGGCCTGGCCTGGGGCGAGTACGCGGTGCTCTTTCGCCTGCACATCCTGGGCGAGCGGCTGGAGGCGGCCCTGCTCCGGGCAGGCATTCCCGTGGCAACCGCCCGCGGAAGGGCGATCGCGGACGATCCGGTGGCGGGACCGGTGTTTGCCGCCCTTCGGGCCATCAGGGACCCGCGCGACCGGGTTCCCTGGCAAATGCTGGCCCGACGGTATGTGTCGCCGGCTCTTCAGGAAACCCTGGTATCACGCTACCCGGACCTTCCGTTCGCGTCGAGGCTCCGCGCCTACGGCTGGCACCCTGACACGCCGGAGCTCGAGGCCCGGCGGGTCCGCCGGCTCTATTACTACCTTACCAACCTCCCCGCCATGGCGCGCATGGCGGGCAACCTCGGCGAGCTGGTCGATACCCTGCTCGAGCAGCGGCCCTCGCACCGGCGCACCAGGCTGGAGGAGCAGGCCGAGGACCTCGCCGATCCCGAGGCGCTTCCGGCGGTGCGGTCGCTCGGCGACGAGTTGGACGAAGCCCAGCACACGGGGGGGCGAATCCGGCTGACCCCCTGCGGTGGCCTGGAGCTGGCGCTCGGGGGCATGCTCCGCACCGCGGGGTTTACGGAACTGATCGTCCGGTCCGGAGGGGTCTCCGAGCCCGGGGACCTGGTCCTGGATCTGCGCGCCGCGCCCGGCATGGCATTCCGACTCTTCAAGGCGCTGCAGCGGCGCGCGGCGCGCGGGCGAGGACTGCGGCTCGAGGACTGCGTCACGTTCGACCTGGAAACCACCGGGACAGAGATCGATCGCTGCGGCATCGTCGAGATCGGGGCCGCGCGGGTTCGGGGCGGTGAGGTCGTCGAGACCTTCCGCACCCTGATCGACCCGGGCATGCCGATTCCCGAAGAGGCGACCAGGGTTCATGGATACCGGGATGCGGACGTGGCCGGCGCGCCCGGGTTCGCGGAGACCTGGCCCCTGTTCCGCCGCTTCGTCGGAGACGACCTGCTGGTCGCCCACAACGGGCGAGAGTTCGACGTTCCGGTGCTTACGAGGCAGATCCGCCAGGTCGGTGGGGACCCCGCGGGGCTCGGGTTCTTCGACACCCTGCCTCTGGCCCGCGCGGTCTGCCGCGGGAGCGCCCGGCTCTCGAGTCTTGCCGGGCGCTACGGGGTGCCACTTCTGGAGGCGCATCACGCGCTGGACGACGCGGTGGCGCTGGCCGGCGTGCTGCGCGGACTGCTCGCGGACCAGGCGGTGTTCCACCGCAAGACCGGCTTCAGCGACGGCCTGGACTGGCTTGGGCTGGCCCTGGCGCTGGAGCGGGGCCAACCGACAGCAGAAGAGGAGTTGCTCTCGGAAATCGCGCGGCCTTACACGCTCGGACCCTACTCGCGCTGTCTCGAGCAGTACGCCACGGATCGGGAGTCCGCCGCCGGCGACGCGCCCTCGCCGGAGGCCGTCATCGAGAAGCTTGGCGGCGCGGCTCTCATGGCCCGTCTCCGCGTGCGAAGGAGCGCCGCCGACCGGTTTCCCAGCTCGGTGGCACGACTGCGCCGGCTGCTGGAAGGGTTCGAGTCGCTTCCCGTGGCGCAGGGCATCGAACGGCTGCTCGACGTGGTTGGTCTGGCCCGGCGGGACGGCGCGGGTCCCGAAGGCTCCGCGCTAAGTCTGCTCACCCTCCATGCCACCAAGGGCCTGGAGTTTTCCAGAGTGTCTATCGTAGGCGTCGAGGATTACGAGATGCCCGGCTATCACGCAATGCGCCACGGGGGCCAAGATGAGTTTCCCGAAGCCCGCCGCCTGCTCTACGTGGGCATGACCCGCGCGCGGGACCGGCTGGTCCTCACCTCGGCGATCGAGCGGGCCGGCCGGGGGACCGGAGGGACCTGGCTGCTGGATGAGACGAGGGTTCCGGTGGAGCGGCTTTCGGCCGGCCCGGAAGGCCTGGCTGCCGGGGATGAGTCGCGGCGGTAAACCGCTCAGGGACGCTTCCGGAACCGGGAGACGAAGCGCCACACCTCCTCCGACGCATCGATCACGTCGGACTCCGGCCCGATTATTCGGTCTGCCACCCCGCTACTGCCCCCAGGCCAGCCGTGGCCCGCCACCGTGAGCCGCCAATGCTCGACCGGGGCCGAGTTGCAGGTCCAGATCAGGTGGGTCGCGGTGTGCTCCTCGCTTGGTGACCGCGGCCGGCCGGCCACCCGGCGGGCGGTGTCGGCGGACGGGTCACAGCCGTTCAGGCGCCGCCAGAAGGACAGCACCTCCGGCACCGGTGGGTGCTCCACCCGGCGATTCGTCCCCGGGAATGGCGGCCCGAGGCCACCTTCATAGTAGGCCCTGGGGTCGTTCAGGCTGTGGATGTGAAGTAGCGGCACCGGACGGGCCGTCGGTGGCGGCTGCGTCACCATCGCCCCCCCGACTGGCGCGATGGCGGCGACCAGATCGCTAGCTTCCGCGGCCAGCCGGTACGCCAGCATGCCGCCGTTGGAATGTCCGGTCGCGTAGATTCTCGTGGAGTCCACCGGGGTCCGTTGCGCCAGATCCGCGATGAGCGCCCTGATGAACGCGATGTCATCCACGTTGTCGCGCTGGGCGCGGCCGCAACAGCCGCCCGCGTTCCAGGTGAGCAGCGTGCCACGGAACGGGCCGGTGCCGTCGGGATAGACGGCCAGAAACCCCTCACGGTCGGAGATGTGGTCCAGACCGGCCGAACGCTGAAACTGTGCGGCGCGGCCGCCCCCGCCGTGAAAGGCGAGGAGCACCGGGCTGGGCCGCGCGAGCCGGCGGGGAACGTGCACGATGTAGCGGCGCTGGCGCCCTCCATGGGACAGGGTGATCGTGTGGTCACCGGGCCCGAGGGCGGCTTGCGTGGCCCGGAGACCGGGGGCGGGGAGGAGCATGATCCCAAGCATGAGAAGGAGCGGTCCCATGCGGTTGCCGAGTGGCGCGGGCGACGGACGGAACCCCGCGGTGTCGTCGGCGGGTCGGCGCGGTCTCATCGCCGCGGCGCTGGTCCTGGGGTTGGCGGGTGCGCCGGCCCATGCCCAACGGCAAGCCGCCGGCAAAACCGAAACATTCGCGGCCCAGGTGCTCCGGCTTTCGGAGCCGGGCGGGTATTTCGACAGCGACAACCTGATCTCCAACGAGACATCCTACCTCCATGTGATGGACGCCCTCGACCGGCTGGGGGTCCGGGGCGGGGCGTTCATCGGCGTCGGGCCGGATCAGAGCTTCAGCTATGTCGCGGCCGTGCGACCCCGGGTCGCCTACATCATCGACATCCGGCGCGACAACATGCTCATGCACCTGATGTTCAAGGCGCTCTTCGCCGAGAGCGCCACCCGGGTCGAGTATCTGAGTCTCTGGTTCGGCCGGCCGGCGCCCCCTCGACCCGCGGCCTGGGCCTCCGCACCGATCCAACGGATCATCCATTGGGTGGACTCGGTGCCGGCGACCGAGGCCTCGTCCCGGGCCGCGATGCAGCGGGTCCGTTCCCGGGTCGAGCGCTTTGGCCTCCCCCTCTCCAGCCAGGATCTGGAAACCCTCGATCGCTTCCACCGCGCGTTCATCGCCGAGGGGCTCGACATCCAGTTCACCAGCCGGGGCCGGTTCTCCCGCCGGGCCTATCCAACCTATCGCGATCTCCTGCTCGAGCGCGACCGCTCGGGGCGCCCGCGCAACTACCTCGACCGCGATGCCGACTACCGGTTTCTGCGCGAGCTTCAGTCCCGCGACCGGGTCATCCCCGTGGTCGGGGACCTGGCGGGACCGCACGCGCTTGCGGCCATCGGACGCGAAATCGCGGCCCAGCGGCTCGCGGTCTCGGTCCTGTACGTGTCCAACGTGGAGCAATACCTCTTTCGCAGCGACGTGTTCGATCGCTTTGCCCGCACGGTCGGGACCCTGCCCCGGAATGCCCGCAGCGTCATTGTGCGGAGCTGGTTCTCGGGATACCCTCAGCGGCATCCGTTCAACGTCACGGGGCATCGAAGCACCCAGATCGCCCAGACTTTCGAAGCGTTTCTGCGCGGCCTGGCCCTGGGATATGGCTCCTACTGGGACGTCGCGACCCACGACCCCATTCCTCCCGGCTGACGGAGGCCGGTGCGCCCCGCGCTGCTGCTCGTCGCCAATCCCGCCGCGGGGCGGGGCCGGGCGGTGCGGCTCGCCGAGGTGGCCGCGGGCCTGCTGAGCCAACGCGGTTTTGAGGTGGAGGTCGCCTCCACCGGAGGCCAGGGTGAGGCCGCTCGGCTGGCGGCCGGGGCGGCGGAACGCGATGCCGCGGTGGTCGTGGCCTGCGGTGGCGACGGCACCGTGGGCGAGTGTGCCGGCGCCCTGGCCGGCCGCGCAACCGCCCTCGGCGTCCTGCCCTCCGGCCGCGGAAACGATCTCGCCGCCTCTCTCGGCATTCCGCAAACGCTGGAACGTGGTGTCGATGTCATTGCGCGCGGCCACGAGCGGGCGATCGACCTGGGGGTGGTCAATGGGCGGCGGTTCTGCACCGTGGTCGGCATTGGGTTCGAGGCCCGCGTCATCGAGTTGTCGCGACTGGCCGGCTTCCGCCCCCTGCGTGGTGCCGCCTATGCCGCAGCCGCGCTGGCGGCGCTGGCGCGCTACCGCCCGCCCCTGACGCGGCTCTCCGGAGATTTCGGGACCCGGGAAGGACGCTTCCTGCTGGTGGCCGTCAGCAATACCGGAAGGTACGGCGGTGGAATGCGGATCGCGCCCGCAGCGGCCCCCGATGACGGCCTGCTCGACTGCTGCCTGGTCCGGACCGCGCCCCTGCGGCGTGTGCTGCGGATCTTCGCGACCGTTTTCCGCGGCGGCCACGCCCGGTTCGACGAGGTCGAGCTGCTGCCAACCGCCCGCCTCGAGGTCGAGACCGACGCCCCCGCAAGGCTGGTGGTCGACGGCGATCTGTACGGGACCACCCCTGCCGCGTTTACGGTCGCCGGCCTGGCCCTGCGGGTCCGGGTCCCGGGGGGCGAAGGTTGACGGAAACGCCGTCCCGAGTCTCATTGGACTGCTGAACGCCATGGACCAGCTCTCCGAAGCCCGGCGCGCCGCCGTCGCGCGGCTCTGCCAGGCACAGGCCGCCGGGCGCCTTTCCGTGCACACTTTCGAGCAGCGTTACGCGCTGATCCTCGAGGCGGAAAGCCGTTCGACAATCGACGCGATCATCGCGGACCTGATCGAAGACGATGCCCCCGGGACCGGATCCCAGCTCCCAGCCGAAGTTCCCGACTCGGGGCAGACCCCGCTGCCCGAGCCCGCGGCGCCATCCGTCCGGCTGCCCGCGATCTTCTCCACAACCAAGCGGAAGGGCCGCTGGGCGGTCCCCGAGCACATCGCCCTGCTGGTGATCCTGGGCGAGGTGGAACTCGATTTCCGCGACGCGATCTACGCCTCGGACACGGTCGAGATCGACGTCTCGATTACCCTGGGCTCCCTCAAGCTGATCGTCCCGCCCGGCACCCAGGTCGAAAACGAATGCCACGAGACGCTCAGCTCGTCTTCGGTGGGCTCCAAATGGCGGCGCAAGTCGCCTCCCAACGGGCTGCTCATCGTGATCAGCGGGCGGCTGCTGCTCGGCGATCTCTCGGTCAAGGAAAAGCATCCCGCGGGCATGGGACCGACGCTCATGGAGCGCTTGGGGCTCAAGGGCGGTCCGTAAGCCGCACCGCGCCCTCAGTTGGTCAGGTCCTTGTACCTCTTGAGGTGGATCAGGGAGGGCAGTCGCTGCCCCAGGCGATCGAACAGCAGCGAGAGGTTGTAGTGGGCGTCGGCCAGCGTGGGGTTGGCGCTCAGCGAGAGTCGGTATGAGGCGATGGCTTCGTCGTACATTCCCGCCGCCTCGAGCGCCGTCCCGAGGTTGAACGCCGCGGTCGCATGGCGCGGATCGGATTCCAGGGCCGCGCGATAGTGCACCGCGGCTTCCACCAGATCGCCATCGCTCTGGAGCAACCGCCCCAGGTTGACCCGGGCGCCCCCATGGGCCGGGGCCAGGGCCACCGCCTGCCGATAGGCTGCCTTGGCTCCGTCCAGATCGAACGGCTCGAGATCGAGCCCGTGCTGATACCAGTCCTCCGCGATATCGGCGTTGATCTCCCGCGGGGCCAGGGCCGCCACCGGTCCCGATCGTCCCGGGTCGAAATCGAGTTGGAGCTGCCCGTTCTCCGGACTCCAGAGCACATTGCCGTCGCGCGCCAAGACCCGGTCGCCATCGACCGCCAGTTGGACCTCGCAGGGCCGCCGCCCGTCAGGCAACTGCCGCACCAGGCGGCGCAGGGCGCGATGCACGCGGCGCCGCGGGACCGGGCCGTCGAAGAGCGCCTTGGCGGCGCGGAGGAAGGAGAGATCCTGAAAGGAGAAACGGTATTCGCGACGCGGACCGCGCCGGGGATGCAGGATGCCGGCGCGGGCCATGGCGCGGACCCGAGCGGGAGTGAGGCCAAAAAGGCCGGCGGCTTCGCGTGAGGTGTAGCCTGTCGGCTCCATCTACGCCTTTTTGCGCTTTTTCCTTTCTCCAGCGGGGGCTTCCGAGGCCCTGGCGGGTTTGGGACCGCCCTCGCCGGCCCCGCCCCTGGCCAGGCTGGCTTTCAACGCTTCCATCAGGTCGATGATCTTGGTCTCCGGGGCTTCGGTCGGCTCGGCGGTGATCTCATGCCCCTCGACCTTCTGCTGGATCGCCTCCATCACACGGCCGCGGACCTGGTCGTGGTAGCGCTCCGGATGGAACTCGTCGATCGCGGACTGCTCGATCAACTGTTTGGCCAAGTCCAGCTCGGGGCCCTTGACGCCGCCTTCCTCCAGCGGCACCTCGCCCGCGGCCTTGAGCTCGTCGGCGTAATGCAATTGTTCCATGACCAGCAGCCCATTCATGGGACGGACCAACGCCAGGTACTGCTGGCCGCGCACCGCGTACTGCCCCAGCGCGGCGCGCCCGGTCTGCTGGAGGGCTTCGGCCAGCAGCCGGTAAGCGCGCTCGCCGCCCTTGTCCGGGCCAAGGTAGTAGGTCCGGTCGAGGAAGATCCGATCGACGGCCGCGAGGGGGACGAATTCGTTGATGTCGATCGAGTTGGTGGCCTTCTCCTCCAGCGCCTTCAGCTCGTCCGCAGTAAACTGGACGTATTGTCCCTTGCTGAACTCGTAGCCCTTGACCATCTCCTCCTTGTCCACTGTGACCCCTTCGTTGGCGCAGACGTACTGTTGCTTGAGCCGCGCGCCGCACTTCTTGTGGAGCCAGTTGAAGGAGACCCGGGCGGACGATTCGCTCGAGGAGAACAGCCGCACCGGGACGGAGACGAGGCCGAAGGAGATCGTGGCGGAGCCGATGGAATGCGCAGGCATAGTACATAACTATAGGAACCTCGCGCGGTTAGGGGCAATAGGCCGGCCCGGGCGCGAGCGCCTCCTGCTCGGCGTCGCGGCTCCGATCGTGATGGAAACCTATGGCGGGGCCAACGCCCACGGGCGGGACGTTCCCGAGACCGTCCCGATCGGCTAAGCTATGCGGGTGACCGCTCCCGACGACTCAGCGCAGGACCCTCTCCAGAAGTATCGCGCCAAACGCTCCGCGGACCGCACCCCCGAGCCCTCGGGGCTGGTCGCCGCGGACGGCGGCAAGCTGTACGTCATGCACAAGCATGCCGCGACCAACCTGCATTGGGACCTGCGGCTGGAGTTCGGCGGTACCCTCAAGTCCTGGGCGGTGCCGCGCGGCCCCTCCTTCGACCAGGCCGACAAGCGCCTTGCCGTGCACGTCGAGGATCATCCGATCGAATACGGCGATTTCGAGGGGATCATCCCCGAGGGCAACTACGGTGCCGGCGCCGTCATCGTCTGGGACCGAGGGACCTGGGAGCCGGTGGAGGATCCCGAGGAAGGACTCAGCAAGGGCAAGCTCCTCTTTGACCTGCACGGCCACAAGCTCAAGGGCCGCTGGACGCTGGTGAAGATCAAGAAAAGCGAGCGCGACTGGCTGCTGATCAAGGAACGGGACGCCCTGATGACGCCGGGCGGTCGTCCGGTGCCCGACGAATCCGTGCTTTCGGGCCTGACGGTCGAGGAGCTGCGCGAGGGGCGGGACCACGCCGCCCCCATTCGGGAGGCGATCGCCAGGCTCGAGGTTCCCCGCCGCCAGGTCCGGGTCGGCCAGGTCGAGGCCGTGCTGGCGGAAACGGCCGAGGCCCCCTTCACCCGCGACGGCTGGCTCTTCGAGCTCAAGCTGGACGGCTACCGCATCCTCGCCGAGCGCCACGACGGCGAGGTGAAGCTGATGACCCGCCGGGGCAACGACGCCAACCCGAGCTTTCCCGAGATCGTCCAGGCGATCGCCGCTCTGCCGTTCCGGCACGTGATTCTGGACGGCGAGGTCGTGGCGCACGACGCCGAGGGACGCCCGAGCTTTCAGCGACTGCAGCAGCGCGCGCGGTTTCTGCGGCCCATGGAAAGGCGGCAGGCCGCGCTTGACAACCCGGTCACCTTCTACGCCTTCGACCTGATCGCGTTCGAGGACGCCGACCTGCGCGGAGTGCCGCTGCTGGAGCGCAAGCGGTTGCTCAAGGCGCTGCTGCCCCCCGCCGGCGCCGTTCACTACCTGGATCATTTCGAACGGGAGGGCGAGCGGGTCTACGAGGAGGTGCAGCGCATGGGCCTGGAAGGGCTCGTGGCCAAGAAGGTCGACAGTCCGTATCGTGGCGGGCGCACGCCGTCCTGGCTCAAGATCCGGGTCGACCGGACCGGCGACTTCGTGGTGGTTGGTTTCACCGCCCCGCGCGGGTCCCGCACCGGTCTTGGCGCGCTGCACCTCGCCGATTATGCCGGCGGGCGGCTGACCTATGCGGGCCGGGCCGGCAGCGGCTTCAACGAGAAGCAGCTCGGCGAACTGCGGGCGCAGCTCGACGGGAAGCGCCGGGATTCCCCCCCTTGCGAGGGACCTGTCCCCACCGGGCCCGACACCTTCTGGGTGGAGCCCGAGCTGGTGTGCGAAGTGCGCTTCAAGGAGTGGACCGACGAGCCGCTGCTGCGCCAGCCGGTCTTTCTGCGCTTCCGCGAGGACAAAGCCCCCGAAGACTGCGTCCGGCAGCACGAAACGTCCCTGCCCGAGCTGGAGGAGCCGCCGCCCTCGATGGAGCCCGACCCGGTCCAGAAGACGGTGGCCTTCAGCAACCTGGACAAGCCCTTCTGGCCCGATGACGGGTACGTCAAGGGCGACCTGATCGAGTATTACCGCGCGATTTCACCCTGGCTGCTGCCCTATCTCAGGGACCGCCCGGTGGTGCTGACGCGGTTTCCCGACGGGATCGCCGGAAAGTCGTTCTTTCAGAAGGACGCCCCTGGGTTCATCCCCGACTGGCTTCGCACCGAGCGGATGTGGAGCGAGGAGACCCGGCGCGAGATCGACTATTTCGTGGCGGACGACGAGCCCTCGCTGCTCTACCTCGCCAACATGGCCGCCATTCCGCTGCACATCTGGTCCAGCCGGGTCGGCACGCTGGAACATCCCGACTGGTGCGTGCTGGATCTGGACCCCAAGGGAGCGCCGTTTGCCGATGTGGTGAAGGTGGCGCTGACCCTGCACGGCGTCTGCGTGGAGCTGGGCCTCCCCCATTATCCCAAGACCAGCGGCTCGACCGGCATCCACGTGCTGATCCCGCTGGCGCGGCAGCTCACCTACGAGCAGAGCCGGTCGTTCGGTGAGCTGGTCGCCCGGGTCGTGGTCACGCGGGCCCCCGACGTCGCGACCGTTGTCCGCGCGGTGCACCGCCGGGAAGGCAAGGTCTATGTCGACTATGTGCAGAACGGCCACGGGCGCCTGATCGTGTCGCCCTTCAGCGTGCGGCCGCTGCCCGGCGCGCCGGTCTCGATGCCGCTTCGGTGGGAGGAAGTGACCGAACGGCTGGATCTCGGGACCTTCACCATCAAGTCGGCGCCGGAACGCATGCTCGGCTTGGGGGAGGATCCCATGAGCCCTGTCCTCACCGACCGGCCCGACCTGATGACCGCGCTTGCCACCCTCGGCGCCATCACGGCGAGGAGCGGCAAGCCGGCCTGAGCTCAGCGTGGGGCCAGCACGGCCTCCAGCACGGCGGCGAGCCGCAGCACCGCCTGCAACAACTGCCGTTCGACGATCGGATGGGTGGCCGCGACATAGGCCGCATCGATCCCGCCCTCGGGCGGGAGTCTGTAGACCACCTCGCGGCTGATCCGCTGGAGACCCATCGCCCAGTCTTCCGGGGTTCCCTCGCTCCACGCCGCGACGCTGTCGGCCGGGAGCGCCGCAAGCCTGGAACGCAGCTGTTCGGCGAGGGCCGGCCCATCGGGAGCGATGGCCTCGACCAGTCCGGTGTCCCACAGCGAGTGCAGGCTGGTGCCCCGCCCGCGATAGCCGACCCGTACGTCGTTACCGCCGCGGTCCCCGCGGTCGGCCACGTGCAACGGCTGATGCAGGTCGCTCACGAAATGAATCAGGAACTTGAGGGCTTCCGTCCGTTCGAGCGCGGGGGTTCCGGGGTCGGCCAGAACCGCCCGATAGTGGGTGATGGCGCCGAGGACGCAGCGACCTTCCGGACAGTAGCGCTCGGGCTCGTAGCGCGGAGCCCAGATCGGGATGTTCACGTAGTGCAGGGGCTCTGTCGCGGGCCGCGCGGGCCGAACGCTGTCCGCCCAGGTCGACGCATCGCCCACCCCTTGGCCGGCGAGCAGATCCTGCAATCGCTCCCTCGCGCCCGGGCTCAGGCGCTCGGCCGCGAGCATGGCGATGGCCTGATGCCCTGCACGGCCCCACCGGGCCGGGTGGCTGCCCGCGCCCGCAAGGGGGACGAGGATGAGGCTGGCGAGGGCGAGACCACCGGCTCGGAAAGGCGCGCTCCGCATGTCCCGATCCTGGCAAGGGAGGCCTGGAAGCTAGCGCCCTTTCGTCCTCCGGTCCGCCCTCATTCCGCGCTATCTTTGGCGGACCGACCACTCCCCGTATCTCCGAGACGCCGCATGGCGGATCCTGCCCGGCCCGAGACTCCCGACCCCTTGCACGGCGATGAGCCGGGGCCGGCGGACGCGACCGGTGTCTGGACCACGAGCAGCGGCCACGGCGTCCCGGACTGGCTCGAGGGTCCGCGCTCGCGGTTGGAGGAGCTGGGCCGGGTTTTCCGGATTGCGGCCGAGTTTGTCCGGGGCTTCCGCGCCCTGCATTTCGTCGACCCCTGCGTCACCGTGTTCGGCTCGGCGCGGTTCAAGGACCAACATCCGTATTACCGGCTGGCCCGGGACGTCGGGAAGGGCATCGCGGGGCTGGGCCTCACCACGATGACCGGCGGCGGGCCCGGGATCATGGAAGCGGCCAACCGGGGGGCGCGGGAGGCCGGCGGGCGATCGCTGGGGTGCAACATCGAGCTGCCGGCCGAGCAGGCTCCCAACGAGTACCTCGATGGATGGATCACCTTCCGCTATTTCTTCGTTCGCAAGGTGATGCTGGTCAAGTACTCGGTCGCCTTCATCGTGCTGCCTGGGGGGTTCGGGACGCTGGACGAGCTGTTCGAGGCGCTGACCCTGGTGCAGACCGGCAAGATCCACAGCTTCCCCATCATCCTGATGGGCACGGCGTATTGGCAACCCCTGCTGGGCTTCATCCGGAATACCCTGCTCAAGAACCGGACGATCGAGCCCGGCGATCTCGACCTGCTGACCGTGACGGACTCGGTCGATGAGGCGCTGGCTGTGATCCGCCTCAGCGGCAAGCACGGCAAGGACCTTCATCCGCACCGCGTTTTTCGAGAGAAGGCCTCCTAGCCGATCTTCCGCAGGTGGGAGGGGGCCAGGGCCCAGATCAGCACACCGGACCCGGCGGCGACCGACGGGGCGACCGAGAGCAGGACCGCAGCGCCCTTTTTCAGTTGCAGGGCGCTGCCCTTCACGCCGAGCAGCTGGGACACGAAAGCGCTGAGGGCAGGCTCATGCCCGACGATGGCCACGCGGGCATCCGGCCCGCGCTCGCGGATCCATGTGGCCAGCTCCGTCGCCGAGCCGTCGGGAGTGAGAGCCCCAAGCGGGGTCGGCTCGATCCCCCCGAACGCGTTGGCGAGGATGGCCGCCGTCTCGGCGGCCCGGGTGTAGGGACTGGTGGCCAGGAACTGCGGAGGCTCCAGCAAGGCAACGAGGCCGCGAGCGCCATTCTCCATGCGCTCGCGGCCCCGCTTCGTCAACGGCCGGAGGTCGTCGCTCTGGCCGGTGGCGGCGAACTCCTCGCGGTCCTCCGCAATAGCATGGCGGACCACGAGAAGTTCGATCAAGCCTAGTTCTCCACGATGATCAGATACTTGCCCAGTGACCAGAACGCCTCGGGGGACGTGATCCGAAGGGTGCCCTTGAACTTGCCCTTGTTCATCTGATCGGCCTCGGTGTAGGCCAGGTCATGCCGGGACACGATGCGATACTCCTTGTCCGGCTTGGGCAGGGCGATCTCGGTCAGGGTCCGGCGGTCCGCCTGGCTGAACTGCGCCGGATCGAGCACCCGGTTCGGAACCAGCGTCTCGCCGGTCCGGGTGAAGATCAGGAACCTGGTGCCGCCTTCCTGCGTGATGATCCCGCGGTCCATCAGTTCCTTCTTGGTGCCCACCACGTAGAAGACCTCGTTCTCCCGCTCTTCCATCACACCGACGGTATCCGTCAGGATCTGCTTTTCCTCGGTGAGCTGGACGTTGTGCGCCATCAGGCTGCTCACCTGGTCGGTGAGGGTCTGGATGCTGGTCTTCTGCGACTCGACCAGGCCTTCCAGCTCGCTGATCGTGGCGATGTACGTCGACAACGAGGCGCGCAGGCTGTCCGAGCCGGTGCTCAGGGAATCCACCCGACGCCGGGTGGCCGCCAGCCGTTGCTCGGTGGTGCGGAGCCGCGCCGTCACGGTGCGGACCTTGGCCATCACTTCCGCGCGGTCATCGGCGCGCACGCCTTCCGCGCCCACGACCGGCGCACCGGGTGACGTCTCGGTGCGGATGGTTGCCAGCTCGGACGAGATATCGGTGATGAGACGGGTGGTCTCGGTGAGATCGCGAAGAATGCTGTCCTTCTCCGCGGAAATGGTCGCCAGGTTCTGCGACTGGGTTCGATAGAACTCGGTGGAGTCCGATGGGATCCGGGCGGTGACGCCGCTCCCCGAACCGCACCCCGTGAGCACAAGCGCTGTCGCCAGCGCAAAGCCTGTATTACGAATGATGGTTGACATCATTGCAATCCCCTCTCAGGTGAACGTGCTTGAACAGGGGAATTATGGTTTGATAAGGCTTTCCGGCCAAGCCCTCTCATAGCGAGCCTGGGGTCCCGGGCCCATATTCCCTTGCCAATGCGCGACTTCCGATTACTTGTCTCCGGCGGGGCCGTCTGTTTTTGGGTCACCCCCCCGGCCTCGGGATCCCCCGTCGCCGGGACGGTCCCGATACAGCAAGGACGATCCGGGCTCCGGACCTAGCACGGCCGACCACAGGCGGAGGACCCTTGGCTTCCGGCATACTCGCGCTCGGTTTGATCTACTTCCTTGCCCATGGCTTCACGGCCATGTTCGCGCGGACCCGGGTGCCGGACGTCCTGTTTCTGATCGCCCTGGGGCTGCTCTTCGGGCCCGTGTTCCACCTGATCTCGCCGGCCGACTTCGGGAAGATCGGCCCCGTGATGACGACGCTGGCCCTCCTGGTGATCCTGTTCGACAGCGGCACCCGGCTTCGCCTGCCCGATCTGGCCGCCTCCTTCAGGGATACCCTGGCCCTGGGGGTGAGCAGCTTTGTGGTCACCGCGGTGCTGGCCGCGGGTCTGGCCAAGGCGCTGGGCTGGCTGGATTGGCTTCCAGCGCTGATGCTGGGTACGGCCGTGGCCGGCTCGTCCGCGGCGGTGGTGGTTCCGCTGGTGTACCAGCTCAAAGTCGGCGAGCCGGCGTCCACCACCCTGATCACCGAGTCGGCGCTCACCGATGTGCTCTGCATCGTGGGGCTGTTCGCCATCATGCAGGCGTTCGGCCAGGGCGTGGTCGATCCCGGCCGGGTGCTGGGGGCCCTGCTCGCCGCGCTGCTGCTGGCCTCGGCGATCGGGGTGCTGGGCGCCATCGGCTGGCTTACCCTGCTGAGCGCGGTCCGGCGCTACCCCAACAGCCTCAGCACCACGCTCGGATTCGCGCTGGTGCTCTACGGCGTCGCGGAGATTCTGGGCTACAGCGGGCCCATCGCGGTGCTCGCCTTCGGGATCGCCCTGGCCAACCAGAAGGAGCTTCGCATTACCAGACTCGCCTTTGTCCATGGCCGGGAGACCGACATCACGGAGCACGAGCGGGCGTTTCATGCGGAGCTGGTTTTCATCTTCAAGATCTTCTTCTTCGTCTACCTGGGTCTCTCGATCACCTTCGCGCCGTTGCTGCTGGGCCTGGCCGCCCTGATCACCCTGGCGGCCTATCTGGGACGGCTGCTGCTGACCCGGGCCCTGCTGTCGCGCATCGCGGCGTGGCCCGATGCGGCGGTGGTTTCCTTCATGGTCCCCAAGGGGCTGGCGGCGGCCGTGATCGCCGGGATTCCGCTCGCGGCCGGGGTTCCGGGGGGAGAGACCATCCGGGACACCGTATATCAAGTCGTGCTGCTCAGCATCCTGCTGACGGCCGCCCTGGTGCCGGCCACCGAGCGCACTCGGCTCCGGAACGCGTACCAGTGGTTTTTCCGCGGCTTTCGGCCATCCGGAGCCGCGCAACCGGCGGAACCGCCAGCGACGCTTGCTTGACAACGCACCGGACGGCCGCAGAATTGACACAGCCGTGACTCCTTTATGGTCATGACGGGAGCGAGCGTGCAAGATGCCGCCACGGTTTTCCCCACCTACCTCGCGAGGCACTCTATGCGGTTCGGGAGACGAGCTTGGCTGCTTGCGCTGGCGCTGCTCGGCTGGGCCGGGACGGTCATGGCCCAGACCGGGACCCTCACCGGCCGGATCACCGAAGGCGCCGCCGGGCGTCCTCTGGCCGGCGCCGCGGTGCTGGCGCTCGACGCCGGCGGCGCGGAGGCAGGCCGGGCCGTCACCGGCTCGGACGGGAGATACCGGATCGGCGGGCTTGGCGCGGGCAGCTACACCGTGGAGGCCCGGGCCGTGGGATACGAGCCGAACCGGTCCGCCGGGGTTGCGGTCAGTGGCGCGGCCAGCGCGACCGCCGATGTGGTGCTCCAGGCCAAACCGGTGCAACTGGAGGCGGTGACCATCGCCGCGGAGCGGGGCGAAGTGGCGATCAAGGTCGTGGACGCGCCGGCCGCGATCTCCGTCATCCCGACGGTCGAGATCACCGATCGTCCGGCGCTGACGATCGTGGATCACCTGAAAGGGCTGCCCGGGGTCGATGTCTCCACCGGCGGGCTGGTCCAGTCGAACGTGGTGGGACGTGGCTTCAACAACATCTTCTCGGGCGCCCTGCTCACCCTGATCGACAACCGCTTCGCCGCGGTTCCTTCGTTGCGTGTCAACGTGCCGGCGTTCTTCACCGCCACCGATCAGGACATCCAGCAGGCGGAGTTCGTGCTGGGGCCCGGCGCGGCGCTCTACGGTCCCAACACCGCCAACGGAGTGCTGGCCATCAGCACCAAGTCGCCCTTCAACCAGCAGGGAGGGACGGTCAGTCTCGAGACCGGCTTGCGGAGCGGCTCGCAGAACGCCGACGGCGAGTCCTTTGACGACGGCTCCGCGCTCGCCCGGTTCGGCTTCCGCTATTCGCACCGCGTGAGCCCGCGGGTGGCGTTCAAGCTCTCCGGCGAGTACCTGACGGGCACCGAGTGGCGGATGCGGGATCCGTTGGAGCCGACGCCCCCCGCCGGCCAGCCCGATCTGGAATGCGACGACGGGGCCGGCGGCTGCCGGGACTTCGATCTGCGCAAGTACAACTTCGATGCCCGGGTCGACATGATTCCCGGCGAGAACACCCAGCTGGTCGCCTCGTTCGGCCAGTCCAATTCGGGCAGCCTGATCGAATACACCGGGATCGGCGCCGGGCAGGCCAAGGACTGGAAGTACTCCTACGGCCAGGTGCGCTTCAACCGGAATCGGCTCTTCGTGCAGGCCTTCGCCAACTTCAGTAATGCGGGCGAGACGTTCCTGCTGCGGACCGGCGCCCCGATCGTCGACCGGTCGCGGGTGTATGCCGCACAGGCGCAGCATGGCACGGATCTGGGATCGCGGGCGACCCTGACCTACGGGGTGGACTTCGCCTATACCGATGCGCGGACCGATAACACCATCAACGGCCGGAATGAAGACGACGATACCATCAACGAGATCGGCGGGTACGCCCACAGCGTGATCCGGCTGGCGCCCAGGTGGGATCTGGTGGGGGCGCTGCGGGTCGACAAGCACAGCCGGCTCGACGACCCGCGGCTCTCGCCCCGGGGCGCGCTGGTGTACAAGCCCAATGACAACTCGAGTCTGCGGGTGACCTACAACCGCGCCTTCTCGACCCCGAGCAACAACAATCTGTTCCTCGACATTCTCGCCGGCAGCCTTCCGGCGCCGTTCTTCATGAACATCCGCGCCATCGGCACCCCCGAAGGCGGGTTCCATTTCCGGGGGTATTGCGGCGCCGGTGGGCTTGATGAGCTCTGTATGCGGCGCGACGCCAACGCCGCGGTCCCGGTGGACGCCACCTCGCAATGGGGGTATGCCACCACGGTCGCCCTGGGAATCCTCCTGCCCAACCTGCCCGCCAACCTTCAGCCGGCGGTCCAGGGCGTGCTCCAGGCGATCCCGGCCCCGACCGGCGCCCAGGTGGGCACCCAGCTCCGGCGCTGGGAGCGCACCTCGGCGAACGCCGCCGGGATCCAGTGGGTTGATATTGGGTCCGGTGTGGTCCAGGACATCGACCGGACCGAGCCCACCTCCTCCAATGTGTTGGAGATCGGGTACAAGGGGATCTTCGCGGACAAGCTCCGGTTCGACGCCAACGTCTGGTTCGAGCGCCGGCGCAACTTCGTCGGGCCGCTGATCGTGGAATCGCCCAACGTCTTCCTCGATCCGGCGAGCACCCTCGCCTACCTGCAGGCGACCTTCCAGCCCGCCCTGACGCAGACCCTGATTCAGGCGGGACTGCCGGAGGCTCAGGCGCAGGCCACGGCCGCCCAGGTCACCGGCAGCCTGGCGGGCGTGATGGCGGGTCAGAATCAGGGCAACCCGCTCGAGGGGCAGGCGGGGGTCCCCGTCGGCACCGTGGTTCCCGACAGCCCCCTTACCGGGACCGGAGACATTTTCTTCACCTACCGCAACTTCGGGAAGGTGAACCTCTGGGGCACCGACCTCTCCTTCGACTACCTGATCGATGACCGCTGGTCGGTGGGCGGCGCGTACTCCTTCGTCAACAAGGATTTCTTCAGCGCCGACGATGTGGACGGGCCCACCGATGTCGCCTTGAACGCGCCCAAGAACAAGGGCGCGCTGGCCCTGCGCTACGCCGAGGGACTCGAGGGGTTCGCCGCGGAAGCGCGCGGGCGTTTTGTCCAGGGGTTCCCGATCAACTCGGGCGATTACCAGACACCCCTGCGGGCGGACGGCACCCGTGAGCCCATCGACGACTACACGGTGCTCGATGCCACGGTGTCCTACCGGTTCGCGTCCGGGCTGCTGGCCTCGCTCGCCGTCCAGAACGTGCTCAATGAGAGCTACCAGACCTTCGTCGGCCTGCCGCTGATCGGGCGGCTGGTGCTGACCCGCCTCACCTACACGTTCTAGCCTTGCTCCGCCAGTACCGGGGGCGGATGCCGGGGTATGGGCATCCGCCCCGTCCCCAGGCGGCTCGTGTCCGCGGGGCCGCCTGATGCCCGCAGCGAGATTTCCGTCGGCGCCGTACGTCGTTCCGTTCGGTCTCTTCCTCGCGCTACTCGCCCTGCTTCCGCACGCTCCTCTGGGGCTTCGCCAGGAGCAGTTGCTGCGCGTCCTGCTGGTGGGCGGGGCGTTGCTCCTGTTCTCCCGGCCGGTGCTGGACCTCCGGATGCGACACGCGCTGGGCTCGGTCGCGGTCGGGGTCGCGGTGTTTGTGGTCTGGATCGGGCCGGATCTGCTGTGGCCCGACTACCGGGAGTTGCCGCTCTTCACCAACCGGTTCACCGATCCGACGGCGGGAGCGTACCCGCCGGCCGCTCGCAGCGATCCCCTCGCCCTGGGCCTCCGCTTCTTTCGCACCGCGACGATTGTGCCCATCGTCGAGGAGCTGTTCTGGCGCGCGTGGCTGCCGCGCTGGATCGTCAACCCCCACTTCGAGCGGGTGCCCCTCGGCCGCTACACCCCGGCCGCGTTCTGGCTCACCGCCGGGCTCTTCGCACTGGAGCACGGCGCCTGGTGGGACGTGGGCCTGCTGGCGGGAATCGCGTACAACTGGTGGATGCGGCGCACGGCGAGTCTGGGCGACTGCGTGCTGGCCCACGCCGTCACCAATGCGTGCCTTTCGTTCTATGTGATCGCGGCCGGCCGCTGGGAGTACTGGTGACCGCTCACCGCCTGCGCCGCCGGGCGGCCGCTTCGGGCACCGCGAACCCTGCCAGCGCAATCACTCCCGCGATGACCAGCACGGGGTCCCGCCCCGCGTAGACGTAGCCGGCCAGCACCAGGGAGGAAACCAGCAGGGTCATCGCGGTGACGGCGATGCCGAATCGCGCGAACTGACCGAAGCCGATCCGGGTGCCGGCCCGCTCCGCCAGGCCGATGACGGTCACATTGGCCGAGGCGCCGATGGGCGATCCGTTCCCGCCGAGGCACGCGCCGAGGGCCAGCGCCCACCACAGGACCGAGGTATCGCCGGGCAGCTCGCCGGTCATCCGGGCCACGATCGGGATGGCCACCGCGACGAACGGGATGTTGTCGACCACGGCGGACACCACGCCGCCTCCCCAGCAGATCACCAGCGCGGCCAGCAGGAGCGTGCCCCGTGGGTCGAGCCCCAGCCCCTGGCGGCCGGCCTCGATCACCCCCTCCAGGCCCCGGGCCAGCGTATCGATCAGTCCGGTGTCGACCGCGGCCCCGACCGCGATGAAAAGGAAGGCGAAGAAGGAAAGGGTGGGCCACTCGATTTCGTTCTCGATGACGTCCAGCAGCCCATGGACCCGCTCGGCGTGGGTCGGCCGGTGGCGGCGGAGGTAGAGCACGTCCTGGACGATGAGCATGATGGCGGCGCCGAGCAGGGCCGGCACCGCCACCGGCATCCCCGTGGCCCCGTGGGTCATGAAGCCGACGAAAATGCCCGCGCTGATAGCGAGGGACCACCGCAGCAGCACCGGGTCATGGATGACCGGGGACGCCCCGGCCGGTTCGGCCCCCGCCCCGGACGGCCGCAACTCCCGGCGGTACCAGAAGTCGGAAAACCAGCGCAGCCCGACCATCATAGCGGCGACCGGCAGCGTCAAGTTGATCACGAAATCCAGGAAGGTGAGCCCCGCCCCCGAGCCGATCATGATGTTGGGCGGGTCGCCAATGAGGGTCGCGGTGCCGCCCAGATTGGCGGCCATCACCATGGGCAGCAGGTAGGCCGCCGGGGACACCCGGGTCCGGGCGGCCACCTCCAGGGCCATCGGCGTGAGGAAGATGACCGTGGTCACGTTGTCCGCCAGCGCCGACACCGTTCCGGTGAACCAGATCAAGAGCGCCTGAATCAGGGCCGGCCGGCCACGCGCGCCGGCCAGAAGGCGATGCGCCGCCCAGGAGAAGACCCCGGTCGTCTTGAGGACGCCGACCACCGCCATCATCCCGGCCAAGAGCAGCAGCACGTTGAGGTCCAGGGCCTGCTTGGCGCCCTCGAAGGTGATCAGGTGATACGGGGTGAGATAGGTGATGGCCAGCAGCACGGCGACCGCGCCGAAGACCACCAGGACCCGGTGCGCGGACTCCCGGATCAGCAGGACGAAGGCCACGACCAGCACGGTGGCCACCATGGCCTGGGAGACCGGGTCGCTCGTGGCGGCGAGCAGCCTGTCGTGGGCCTGCAGCGGCGAGAAGGCCGGCCACATCGCGTGGGAGGTCATCGTTGCTGGGGTCTGCCCTGGGGGAAGTCGCCGTCCGGTCCGGACCGGGACGGCGAGGGATGATGGCAGGCCGGCCCGGCGGCCGCAAGCGGGTTGCCGATTGGCATCGGGGCGTCCATTCTACCAACTCCCGATCCACGAACCGACCCGCCATACTCTGCTGCGAGGAGCCGCCCATGCCGACCGCCCCGCGGACCCGGGCTGCCGCCGCCCTGTGCCTTGTCCTGACCCTCACCCCTCTTGCGACGCTCCCGGGGCAGGCCCCCAGCAGGCCCTTCGGCACCCTGCGGGAGCAGGCGGAGATCCAGCAGGGCTGGCTGGCCAGAAGGCTGGAGACCATCGTGCCCGAGCTGATGCGCCAGCACGGGGTGGATATGTGGGTCATCCCGATGCGGGAGTACAACGAGGATCCGGTCTTCACGTCGCTGGTCGCCCCGACCACCTTCGCCGCGCGCCGGCGGACCATCTACGTGTTCTTCGACCGCGGTCCCGCGGAAGGCGTGGAGCGGATCGCCCTCGGCGGCAGCAGCCAGGGAGGGTTATACGAGGCGGTGCGGTCCACCCGGCAGGTCGAAGCGCCCGTCGCGGGCAACCGCGCCGAGCTCTGGGGCGACCAGCAGTGGCAGGTGCTCAAGGACGTGATCGAGGCCCGCGATCCCCGCGTGATCGCGATCAACACATCCCGGACCTGGGCCTTCGCGGACGGCCTCTCCTCCGGCGAGCGCGACGGGATGGTCGAAGCGCTGGCCGAGCCGTGGGTGTCGCGGATGCGTCCCGCCGGCGCCCTGGCGGTGGACCTGGTGGCGCGCAGGCTCCCGGATGAGGAGGCGGTGTACCGGCGGATGCAGGCCCTGGTCTGGGAGCTGATCGGGGAGATGTTCTCCAGCGCGGTGATCACCCCGGGTGTGACCCGCACCAGCGACCTGGTATGGTGGTGGCGGCAGCGGGTGAACGATCTGGGCCTGGGCACCTGGTTTCAGCCCTCGATCAGCGTGCAGCGACGCGGGGCGACCGACGTGGACCTGGGCGGCGACCCGGTGATCCAGCGGGGGGATGTGCTCCACTGCGACGTGGGCATCACCGCGCTTCGGCTCAACACGGATACCCAACACAACGCCTACGTACTCCGGGAAGGGGAAGCCGATCCGCCCGAGGGGCTCAAGCGCGCCCTCGCCAACACCAACCGGCTCCAGGACCTGCTTATGGAGCAAGTCCGGGTCGGCCGGACCGGCAACGAGATCCTCCAGACCACTCTTGGGCGCATGCGTGCCGAGGGGATCGACGGCACGGTGTACACCCATCCGATCGGGATTCACGGGCATGGCGCGGGACCCCTGATCGGCCTGTGGGACTACCAGGAGGGCGTGCCCGGCCGCGGCGACCATCCGGTGCTCGCGGGCATGTGGTTCTCCAACGAGCTCCAGGCGACGACGGCGGTTCCCGAGTGGGGTGGGCAGCGCGTGCGCATCGCGGAGGAAGAGGACTTCATCGTCGGGGCGGATGGCCGGCCGCGCTGGATCCACGGGCGGCAGGACCGCTTCCACCTGATCCGGTGATGCGCCGGTGTCGTTGACGCTCGCGCTGCTGGCCGTCCTGGCCGGGCTGCTGCTGCTCGCCGGTGGAGGCGAGCTGCTGGTACGCGGGGCCGTGGCCATCGCGCGGCTGGCCGGCCTCACGACGGCGCTGATCGGTCTGACCGTCGTCGCCATGGGGACTTCGATCCCCGAGCTGGTGGTGAGTCTGATCGCCGCCCTGGGCGGGACGCCCGATATCGCCATGGGCAACGTGATCGGGTCCAACCTGGCCAACGTCGGACTGATCCTGGGACTCTCGGCGCTGCTGGTCACCCTCCCAATCCATGGGACCGCCGCGACCCTCGAATGGCCCTTCATGTTCGTGGCGAGCAGCGTCGCGGTCCTGTTGGCCAGGGACCTGACGATCGACCGGCTGGAGGGTGGGTTCTTCGTGGTGGCGCTCGTCCTCTTTCTCGCCTTCATGACCCAGCAGGCGCGCACCGGCGTGCAGGCGGAGGAGCGGACCGAGATCGCCGGCGTCGTGGAGGCCCGGTGGCCTCCGCGGGGGAGCGGCGCTGCGGTAGCGGCGGCGGCGTTGGTCCTGGTCGGGATCGCCGCCCTGGTCCTGGGTGGACGGCTGCTGGTCGACGGAGCGGTTTCGCTGGCCCGCTACGCCGGCGTGACCGAACGCGTGATCGGCCTCACGGTCGTGGCGGTCGGGACCAGCATGCCCGAGCTGGCGGCGAGCCTGGTGGCAGCCCTGCGCCGCCACGCCGATGTCGCGATCGCCAACATCATCGGCTCCAACATCTTCAATATCCTCGGGATTCTGGGCACCACCGCCCTGGTCCAGCCGGTCCGGGTGGCGCCGGAGATGGTCACCTCCGACCTCTGGTGGATGCTCGGCCTCTCCCTGCTGCTCTACCCCTTCCTGCGGCACCGGCGGCGGCTGGACCGCCTGGAGGGGGCCGTCCTGCTCGGGGCGTACATCGTCTACATTGCGCTCCTGCTCTGAGCCGGGGTTGGCACCCCGGCCGGGTGCTGATATCGTCGAGGAGAACCCGATGGACGCCCATTCCCGGAGGCACCAATGACTCAGGAACCCGAATACCTCCGCCGCTTGCGGGCGACCCAGCAGAAGCAGGGGGACAAGGGCGGGCCCGCCGGCGCGCCCGAGCTGAACCAGCAGGAGCAGGAAGCGGTGCGCTGGGCCAGGGAGGCCGCGGGCACCGACCTGCGCTCGATCAAGGGGCTGTCCGGGGCGCGCTACGCCGCGCTGCTCCAGGTCCCCAGCGCCACCGGCGTCAAATACCACTCGGTGGAAGGCCTGCCGAGCCGCGAGGCCCTGATGGAGCGGCTGCTTCCCGGGTCCGGGATGGGCGAGGAGGTCCTGGCCGGCTATGACATCCGGGGCGGCCGCCCGATCCGGTTCGAGACGGTGGAGGGAGAGGTCAAACTGCGGATGGGCGACCCCCGTCCCGGCGCGCACCCGGTCGATCCACAGAAGATGCTCCGCAAAGCCGCGGCGATGGCGGCGAAGCAGGCGCGGTCCCGCCCGGCTGGGGGCGGGAAGGGCAGGGGCCGCTAGCGGATTTCGAGCAGCTCGAGGTCGAAGACCAGCGTGGCATAGGGAGGCACGTCACCGCTGCCGGTCTCGCCGTACCCGAGCTTGTAAGGAACGATGAGCCTGCGTTGGCCACCGGTTCGCATCCCGACAAGGCCCTCGTCCCAGCCCTCGATCACGTCTCCCGCCCCAACGCGGAAGGCGAACGGCTCGAGATCCCGGTTGCTCTCGATCAGGGTGCCGTCATGGAGCCAGACGGTGTAACGCACCACGGCGGTCCGACCGGCCGCCAGAGGCGTCCCGGCGCCTTCGGTGACGTCCTGGTACATCAGGCCGGACGCCCGATGAATCATCTCCGTGACATCGATCTGAAGATCCGGGTGATAGGTGAGCATCACCGGGTCCGCCACCGCCTGCTCCGGCGAGACGGTGGCTCGCGCCGTCTGCCCGGGCTCCTCAGCCTCCGGCGCGCAGGCGATGGTGAGCAACAATACTCCAAGGACGCCGGTGTGGACCGAATGAGTCATTGTCGCGATCCTGGTTCGAAGCTTGCCTGTGCCGTCCCACGGGGAAACCTTGCGGCGCGGCCAGCCGGCCGCGCCTCCCGCCGGTAACCGTACAATGAGGTGAAGCATGTCACCGAACCGGGCCATCCTCAACCGCGTCTCGCCGCCGACTGTTCGCACCCGCCGTGAATTCCTGCGCCGCGGGGCAGTGTCCCTGGCCGCCCTCCCGGTCTTCGGTGAACGCCTGCTCGCGGATCCGTACGCCGGGCGCGTACCCCATCGCATGCCGTGGACGCCGGTGCGCATTCGAGGCCGGGTGACCGCCTCGGGCCGGCCGGTCCCGAACGCGGGGGTGTCCGACGGGATCAGCGTGATCGCCACCGGCGCGGACGGCCGGTTCGAGCTGGTCTCAGGAACCGGGAAAGGCTTCCTCTCGCTGATCCCTCCGCGCGGGTATGCCCTGCCGACGAGCGGAGCCGGCACGCTCCTGCTGCACCGTCCGATCCTTCCCGACGGGTCGGGGGAGATGCGCTCGGACTTCACGCTCGACCCCGCTTCGGACGACGAGCACCACGTCTTTCTGGTGCTGGCAGACCCGCAGACCCAGGACGAATACGAGATGGGCCGCTTTCATGCGGAGACCGTGCCGGATGTCCAGGGCACGGTCTCGACGCTGGGCCTGCCGTGCTTTGGCGTCGGCTGCGGCGATCTCATGTTCGACCGGCTGGATCTGTTCCCCGAATACGAGCGCGCGGTCTCCCGCATGGGGATTCCCTTCTGCCAGGTGGTGGGCAATCACGATCTGGATCAGGACGGCGCGAGCGACGCCGCCTCGGTCGCGACCTTCTCCCGCCATTTCGGCCCCAATCGGTATGCCTTCAACCGCGGCAACGTGCACTACGTGGTGCTGGACGATGTCTTCTGGCACGGAGCCGATTACCTCGGGCACGTCGACGGGGAGCAGCTGGAGTGGCTGGCCGCCGACCTGGCGCTGGTGGAGCGCGGCGGCACGGTGGTCGTCTTCCTCCACATCCCCGTGTACACGTCCATCAGCAGCCGCGAGCAGGGCAGCGCCCGTCCCGACTACAAGGTGGCGGTGACCAACCGCGAGGCCCTGTACCGCCTGCTCGAGCCCTACCGGGCGCACATCTACTCCGGCCACACCCACGAAAGCGACCACATCTACGAGGGAGGCGTACACGAGTATACCGTCGGCGCGGTCTGCGGCGCCTGGTGGTCGGGAGACATCTGCTACGACGGCACTCCCAACGGGTATGGCGTCTTCGAGGTCCGGGGGGAAGAGATCCGGGGCCGCTACAAGGCCACCGGTCAGCCGGCGGCGCACCAGCTGCGCGCCTATTCCCGGGGGGCCGATCCGACGGCGCCGGAAGAGATCGTCGCAAACGTGTGGAACTGGGATCCCGCCTGGACCGTGGTCTGGTACCAGGGCGCCGACCGCCGCGGGGCCATGGCCCGGCGCACCGGCCTGGACCCGCTCTCGGTCGCCCAGCACCTTGGCCCCGACCTGCCGGAGCGCCGCAAGTGGGTGGACCCGGTGCGCACCGACCACATGTTCTACGCGCCGGTCGCCGCGGGGGCGACCGACCTGAGGGTGGAAGCGGTTGACGGGTGGGGAGGGCGGTACGAACAGCCGGTGCGAGGCGAGGAGCCCTGAGCGCGAGCCGGGGCACCTCGCACTTCGCCCTTCTATTCCGCGATCCCCTTGCGCATCGCTTCCATCACCTTGTCCGCGAACAGGTCCACCTCGTCCAGGGTGGTGTAGACGTTGGGGGTGATCCGCAGCCCGTGAAACTCCGCATGGTTGATCGTGGTGGTCACGATTCGGTGCTGGCTCAGCAGCCAGGAATGCAGTTTGGGCGACTCGATGCCCTCGACGTTGAACAACCCGATCGCCCCGGCGTGGGGTGAGTCGAGCGGCGTGAGTACCCGCACCCGGTCGCTCTCGGCCAGCAGGCGTTTGGCCCAGCGGTCGCGCAGAAAACGCAGGCGGGCGATCTTCCGCTCGGCCCCGATCGCCCGGTGAAAGGCCAGGGCGGCCGAGATCGCGTTATGGTTGGCGGCGGGGTGGGTTCCGATCTCCTCGTACTTGCGGATGTTCTCGTCCATCGCATCGGGCGCCGCCATCATCGGCCAGAGGTCCCTGACCTTGTCGCGACGAACGTACAGAAAGCCGGTGCCGATCGGCGAAAGCAGCCACTTGTGAAGGCTGGTCCCGTAGTAGTCGCAGCCCAGTTCGTCGCGCGTGAAGGGAAAATGCGCATAGGCATGCGCCCCGTCGACCAGCACCGCGATTCCAAGCGGACGGGCCATCTCCACGATCTCCCGCACCGGCAGGATCTGGCCGGTGAGGTTGGTGATGTGGGTGACCTCGATCACCCGGGTCCGCGGGGTGATGGCCTCCCGAAACCGCTCCACGAGGTAGCTCGGCGAGGGCGGGGGAACCTTGAACGAGATCTGCTTGAGCACCACCCCGTCGCGCCGGACCCGTTGCCGCCACGTCGTCAGCATCCGGGGGTAGTTCTGGTTGGTCACCACCACCTCGTCACCCCGCTCCAGATCGAGACCGAGGATGGCGATCTCCATCGCCTCCGAGGCGTTGCGCGTGATGGCCATTTCCTCGGGATCGCAGCCGAAATCCCGGGCCAGATCGCGCCGCACGCTCTCGATGCGCGGCTCGAGCACCTGCCACATGTGATACACCGGAAGCTCGTTGCTGAACCGCAGGTCGCGGATCATCGCCTCGAGCACGTGGGACGGCGTGGGGCACACGCCGCCGTTGTTCAGGTTTACCATCGTCCGGTCGGTGTCGAAGGCGCGCTGGATCTCCATCCAGAACGCCTCGTCCTGGGCCACGGCGTCCGTGGCCGCGTTGCCACCGATCTCCGCCGCTCGGCGGACCCGGGCGATGGCATCGGTGCGGAACATCGGCAGCGCCGCGCCGGCGCCAACCATGGAGGCCACAAACGAGCGTCGGCTCGGCATTGACTGTGCCTCGGTCTCTGGCGGGATGGCGGAATGTCGACCGGGCCGGACCCGGGCGCAAGCCTGCGGTACGGGGCCTGCACTTCGGCTGAGAATCACCCACGGACTTTGATATCCCGGCCCACGACCAACCTGCATAAGCGCATGAGACTGCGGATCTTAGGACCTGCACCGAGAGAGCGGCGCGGCGCCGGCCGACCCGGCGCGTGGCCTTGCGTTCTGCTTGCCGCAGTCCTGGCCGGGTGTCCGGGGGCCGAATCGCCCGGGGGGCTCGCGCCGGATATCCCGGTCTTGGGGACCCTGATCGTCCGCGTCGAGGGCCTGCCGGACGGAGCGGTCGCCGCGGTGGTGGTTGCGGGTCCGGGCGGGTGGCTTCGAACGGTGACCCGCACCGATACGCTGCGGGAGCTGGCCCCCGCGACCTACCTCGTCACTTCCAACAGCATCACCCACCAGGAGCACACCTGGTCTCCCGCCGGCAGCCTCCTCAGCGTGGCGGTGCAGGCCGGGATTGTACCCGCCGGGACCACAGTCGGGTACGCGCTCGCGACGGGGTCGATCCGGGTGGTCGTCGAGGGACTCCCCGAGGCGGTACCGTCGACGCTGACCCTGTCCGGCCCCGCGGGATTCTCCGCCCTGGTCACGGGAACGGCGCTGTTCAGCGGGCTCTTCCCCGGGAGTTACGCCGTGTCGGGCCCTCCGGTGATCCTGGGCAGCGCGGTATACGCCCCGTCGATCGAAGCCGATGTGTTGCTCAGTCCCGGCCTGGAGCCCCACACCCTCCCGGTGACCTATGTCCGCCAGACGGGAACCCTGAACGTCGCGGTGCAGGGGTTGCCGCCGGGTGCGCTGGCGCAGTTCGACGTTGCGGGGCCGGGGGACTACTCAATGACCGCCCCGGGTCCGCTCGCCCTGGAGGGACTCGACCCGGGGGTCTATCGCGTGGCCGCGCCCGCGGTCGAGTACGGCGGCCACACCTGGCTGCCGGACCCAGCCGAGTTCGACGCCGTGGTCGGCGCCGGGGCCGCCGTCGACCGGGAGGTGACCTACACGCTGGCCACGGGCGGCCTCACGGTGATGATCACCGGCTTGCCGGCCACGGCGACCGGCAACGTCCGTATCACCGGTCCCGGTGGATTCGATCAGGTATCTCTGCAGACGCAGGCGTTCGTCGGGATTCAACCCGGGGCGTACACGCTGACGGCGGCGAACGTGGGCTACGACGGTCACGTGTTCACGCCGACCCCCCAGGGGCAGAACGTGGCGGTCGCGGCCAGCACCACACCCGCGCTCGCCACGGTGGATTACACGCAGATCACCGGTGAACTTACCCTGACGATCGTCGGGCTTCCTGACGGGGTCCCGGCCGCCGTCACCTTGAGCGGCCCCGGCGGCTCTCAGCCGGTCTTCGCAACCGCCACGGTCCCCGGCCTGGCACCGGGGAGCTATTCCGTGAGCGCCCTGACGGTCTCGGCGGCCGGGGACGATTACGCGCCGGCGCCGCTTTCGCAGAATGTGAACGTCGCGGCCGCGCTGTCGAGCCAGGCCACCGTCACCTACGCGCTGGTGCCACCGCCGCCGCCGCCACCGCCGCCGCCGCCACCCCCGCCGCCGCCGCCGCCTCCGCCACCGCCACCGCCGCCACCGCCACCGCCACCGCCACCCCCTCCGCCCGGCCTCAATCTCCGGATCGATGGGGCCTATCTGACCCAGGCGGCGCAGCGGTACGACGGGACCGTCCCGCTTGTGGCCGGGCGAGACGCGTACCTCCGGGTCTTCGCGGTCGCCAACCAGGTCAACGCGGCGACCCCGGCGGTCCGGGTGCAGGTCTACGACGGCGCGCTGCTGCTGCAGACCTACACCATACCGGCCCCGACGGGAGCGGTGCCCCTCGTGCCCGACGAAGGGACGCTCAGCTCATCGTGGAACCTGCTGATCCCGGGTGCCCAGGTGCAGCCGACGCTGCACGTTCTGCTCGATGTCGACCCGACCAGCCTGATCGCCGAGTCGGACGAGAGCGACAACAGCTTCCCCACCGTCGGTGTCCCGCAGCCCATCGATGTGCGCGCGCTGCCGCAATTCAGGCTGCGCTTTGTACCGGTGCTTCAGCAGGTAAACGGGCTTCAGGGCGACGTGAGCGCGGGCAGCATGGAGCAGTTCCTGGTTCTCACCAAGAAGGTGCTCCCCGTCCACGACTACGAGACCGAGGTCCGCGCGCCGTATACCACGACGGCGCCCGCCCTCCAGTCCAACAACGCCAACGGGGCCTGGGGAACGATCCTGAGCGAAGTCCTGGCGCTGCGCTCCGCGGACGGGGACACCCGCTACTACTACGGCGTGGTCAAGACGACCTACACGAGCGGCGTGGCGGGCATCGGGTATGTCGGCGGCAGCGCGCGGACCGCGCTGGGCTGGGACCGCCTGCCGAGCGGCTCCGAGGTGATGGCGCACGAGCTGGGTCACAACATGGGCCGCTGGCACGCCCCGTGTGGCGGAGCGGGCGGTCCCGACCCGGGGTACCCGTACGCGGGTGGGGCGATCGGCATCTGGGGACTCGATGTGTCGACCCTCGCCCTCAAGTCGCCGGCGACCTTCTACGACCTCATGGGGTATTGCAACCCCGACTGGATCAGCGACTACAACTGGCAGGCGATGCTGGTCTACCGCCAGGGCGGGCCCAACAATGTCGTCGCGGCGACCGCCGCCGGCCGGGGAATCCTGGTGTGGGGGCGTCTGACGCCGCGTGGACCGGTGCTGGAGCCCGCCTTCCTGGTGGACGCGCCGCCCGCCAACCCGCGCTTCGGCCCGAACCGGATCCAGTTTCTGGACGCGGGTGGCGCCCTGCTGAGCGAGGTGGCGTTCGCGACCGAAGCGGCGGCCGATCTTCCCGGCGGACGGGAGGACGCGTTCGCCATGGTCCTGCCGTATTCCCGCCTGCTCGAGCTCGAGCTGACCTCCATCCGCCTGGTCGCCGACGGCCGCAGCGTGGAACGTCGCCTCGGGCCGAACCTTCCGCCCGATGCCCGGCTTGGCCGTGACCCGGCGGGCCGTTCCCTGCTGGAGTGGGATGCGGCCCGCCACCCCATGGTGCTCGTGCGCGACGCCGACTCCGGCGAGATTCTCTCCTTTGCCAGGGGCGGCCAGGTTCGGCTGCCGGCCGGGCTCCGCGCCCTCGACCTGCACTGGTCGGACGGTGTGCGGACCCGCCGCGAGGTTCGTCTCATTCGCTGAGCCGACTTGACCGGCCTTGGCCGGCCCCGGTTCATTCCGCGGCATGACCGCAGACAAGAGATGCGTCCTGATCACGGGGTGCTCGACCGGGATCGGGGAGGCCGCCGCGCTTCGGTTGGATCGCGCGGGGTGGCGTGTTTTCGCCGGGGTGCGCCGGGAGGAGGATGGCCGGCGGCTGCTGGAACGGGGCTCGCCGACGCTGCAGTGGGTCCTGCTCGATGTCACGGACCGGGACTCGGTCCGCGCGGCGGCGGCGCGGGTCGAGACGGCGGTCGGCTCCCGCGGGCTCGACGGCCTGGTCAACAACGCGGGGATTGCGGTCGGCGGGCCGCTGGAGTTCCTGCCGGAGACCAGGCTGAGGCGCCAGTTCGAGGTCAACGTCTTCGGGCTGCTCGCGGTCACCCAGGCGCTGCTGCCGCTGCTGCGGCGTGCCCGAGGGAGGGTCGTCAACATCGGATCGGTCTCGGGCTTGATCGCGTCCCCGATGATCGGCCCGTATAGCGCTTCCAAACACGCGGTAGAAGCACTGACCGACGCCATGCGCCTGGAGCTGGCGCCCTGGGGAATCGAGGTCTCCATCGTCGATCCGGGCCCCGTCCGCACGCCCATCTGGGACAAGGGGGAGCAGTCGATGGCCCAGGCGGCCGACGAGTATCCCCCCGCGGCGAGGGAGATGTATCAGATGCACTTTGCGGCGTTTCGCCGGATTCTCGCGCACACCAGCCGCAACGGCATGGCGCCCGAGCGCCCGGCCGCGCTGATCGAGCGCGCCCTGACCGTGTCCCGTCCGCGTCCCCGCTACATCCTTGGACTCCAGTCCCGCTTCAGGCTTCTGCTCCAGCGGGCGCTGCCGCGACGCTGGATGGACGCCCTGGTCCTCCGGGTGCTTCGGCGCGCGGCCGCGCGGCCCTGATGCGGCGGGCCTGGCGCTCCCTGTGCGCGGCCGCGTTGCTGGCGGGCTGCGTCGACGACGTCCTGCGCCCCGGCGAGGTCGCCACCATCCGGGTCACGCCGTCGGTCGTATGGGTCGAGGTGGGCGGCGGGGTGACGCTCAGCGCGAAAACCTTCGATCTGACCGACGCGCCGGTCGATGCATCCATCGAATGGACCAGCAGCGCGCCGACGGTGGCGACGGTAAGCCAGCAGGGCACGGTCTCCGGCATTCAGCCCGGCGCGGTGCAGGTCGTGGCCCGGGTCGGGGACGTCTCGCAGGTGGTGCAGGTGACGGTGATCGCGCCCACGGCGCCGGCCACGGACTGGCGGGTGGAGCTGAGCGGCCTCACCGATGTGTCGCTGCTTGCCGTCTGGATGGCGCAGAGCGGAGCGATCTTCGCCGTGGGGCAGGAGGGCACCGTGCTGCGCGGCGAGGACGGTGCTTGGCAGCGCATGAGTGCGCCCACGACGGTCGCCCTGCTGGGGGTCTGGGGCACCGGGCCGGACAACGTCTACGCCGTCGGCGATTCGGGCGTGATCCTGCACTACGACGGCGCGTCCTGGTCGCGGATGCCGAGCCCGACTTCGCGCGCGCTGCTCTACGCCTGGGGGCTGGGCCCCGACGCCATCTACGCCGTGGGCGCCGGCGTGGCCGTTCGCTACAACGGCGCGAGCTGGTCCACGATGCCGCTGGTCGGCACGCCGGAGCTCTGGGGCATCTGGGGGCCCGACCCGTCCAACCTGTTCGCGTCGGGACAAAACGGCGTGCTGCTGCAGTGGGATGGGACCCTCTGGCGGCAGATGGACAGCCCCACCATCCTGCTGCTCTTCGGGCTGTTCGGATCGTCGGTCTCCAACGTCTGGGCGGTCGGCATCCACGGCACCATCCTGCACTTCGACGGGCAGGCCTGGCGCCAGGTGAGCAGCCCGAGCGGCGCCGATTTCTTCGCCGTGTGGGGCAGGGGGCAGACGGAGATCTACGCGGTGGGGAACCGGGGCAGGACCATCCTGTTCAACGGCACGTCGTGGACGCTGGTCCCCCAGGAAGCGTCGGCGCAGAATCTCCGGGGCATTGCCGGCAACGCCACCCAGCTCGCGGCGGTCGGCTGGTTCGGCGCGGTGGTGACCCGTACCCAGGGCGGCGCGTGGCGGGCCGAGGTGTCCGGTGAGCCGCTCTTCTCCGCCGCGCGCGACGGGGACGGCTGGCTCGTGGTGGGTACCGGGGGAACCCTGCTCCGGCGGGCCGGGGGCGAGTGGCATTCCGAGGACATCCTCGGCGGCAAGGACCTCTACGGCATCGCGCAGACCGCGCCGGGGGAGTATCTCGTGGTCGGCGATTCCGGTACCATCCTGCGCCGGCGCGGCGGGTTTTGGCAACCGGAAGCGAGCCCCCTGCCCGTGCTGCTGCGCTCGATCTGGGCCGCCGATGGGCTCGAGCTCATCGTCGGCGATCTCGGCACCGTGCTGCGGAGGGACCCGTCGGGCTGGCGGGTCATGCCGCTCGGGACCACCCGCTTCTTCCGGCACGTCTGGGGGGTGGACCGCCGCAGCGCCTGGGCCGTGGGCGATGGCGGCGGCATCTTCCACTGGGACGGGACGGAGTGGCGCCAGCAGGAAAGCGGCACCGACCGGCGGTTTCGGGGCGTGTGGGGCAGCGGACCGCGCGATGTCTTCGCGGTGGGAGAAGACGGCGTGGCCGTGCGCTACGACGGGTTTCGGTGGCGGCCGATCCCCACCCCGGTCAGCGAGGAGCTGCGCGCGGTGTGGGGCTCCGGCCCGACCGATGTCTACGCGGCGGGCGAGAACGGCGTCGTGCTCCGCTGGAACGGGGCCGTCTGGCAGCGCGTGTCGGTGCCCACCGACGAGCTGCTGATCACCATTACCGGCATCCCCGGAGAGATCGCGGCCTTCGGGGTTCGGCGCACGGCCCTGACCGGCCGGCTTCCCTAATGCGGCCTCCCCCTCGAAGCGGGCCGGACCGACCCAGCCCTCGGTAGGGGCTCAACCACGACCCCAGTCCTCGGGTCGGGTTGCGGCGACCCGATCGCCACGGCATTATCGAGTTTCTCCCGTGTCACGGAGTCGAGGGTCCACGCGGAACCGCTGGAGGTGCCGATGGTCGTCATCGCCGATCTGTGGCTGCCCATCGTCCTGGCCACCGTGCTCTGTTTTCTGGGCGGCGCTCTGCTGCACATGGCGCTCCCACTGCACCGGAAGGATTTCGTCAAGCTGCCCGACGAGGAGGGATTCCTCCAGGCCCTCCGCGCGAGCGGCGCCGGTCCGGGGAACTACATGTTTCCCGCGCCGGAGGGTTCGCAGTCGATGAAGGACCCCGCCTATCTCGCCAAGCAGGATCAGGGGCCGATCGGAATAATGACGATCGGGCCATCGGGCAGAATCGTGATGGGGCCGTTTCTGGCGAAGCAGTTCGTGTTTCATCTTGTCGTATCCATCGTCATCGCTTATGTGGCGAGCCGCACCCTGGATGCGGGCATGGAGTATCTCCACATCTTTCGGGTGACGGGAACGGTGGCGATGCTGGCCTATACGGCCGCCATCTTCCCCGCGGCTATCTGGTATCGCGAGCCGGGCAACTCCGTGTTCGGGAAAGTGGTGGACGGTGTCGTATGGGGCCTCTTGACCGCAGGATCATTCGCCGGATTCTGGCCGGCGTGAGGGTTTTTCCGGCGGCCCTGGCGTCGGGCGCCCTGCTGGCGGGCGCCTGCGCGGTGAATCCCGCCACCGGCGAGCGCCAGCTGATCCTGGTGTCGGAAAGCCAGGAGATCGCGATGGGGCAGCAGGGCGCCCAGGAGACGGTGCAGGCGATCCCGCCCGTGGCCGACTCGGCGGTGCAGCGCTACGTCCGGGGCATTGCGCTCGACATGGCCAGGGCCTCGGAGCGGCCGCAGCTGCCCTGGAGCTTCGTGGTGCTCGACGACGCCACCGTCAACGCCTTTGCGTATCCGGGCGGATTCATCTTCATCACCCGGGGCATCCTGACCCACATGAACAGCGAGGCGGAGCTGGCGGCGGTGCTGGGGCACGAGATCGGCCACGTCACCGCGCGTCACACCGCCCAACAGATCAGCAAGGCGCAGCTGCTGGGCGCGGGGCTGATCGTGGGGAGCATCATCTCGCCGGTGGTGCGGGACCTGTCCGGCGTGGCCAGCGCGGGCCTGGGTCTGCTCTTCCTCAAGTACGGACGGGACGCCGAATTCCAGGCCGACGAGCTGGGCTATCGCTACATGGTGAACGACGGGTACGACCCGCGCGCCATGAGCGAGGTCTTCGTCATGCTCAACCGGACCAGCGCGCTGGCGGGCGGCGGGAGGCTTCCGGAGTGGCAAAGCACCCACCCGGACCCGGAGAACCGGGTGGGGCGGAACAACGAGCGAGTGGCCCAGGCGACGAGCGATCTCTCCTCCCTCAAGACCAACCGGGCCGCGTTGATCCAGCTGCTGGACGGCATGGTCTTCGGGGAGGATCCGCGTCAGGGGTTTTTCGTGGACAACCGGTTCAACCACCCTGACCTGAGGTTCCGTTTCGACTATCCCGCCGGGTGGCGGCTCCAGAATCAGCCCGCCGCCGTGGTCGCCCAGAGCAGCGCGCAGGACGCCCTGATGAGCCTGAGCTTCGCGCAGGCCGGCTCGCCGGCCGACGCGATGGGCAAGTTCCTGGGCCAGCAGGGCATGAGCGGCGGACGCAGCTCCAGCGCGGCGATCAATGGGTTCCAGGCCCGCTGGTCCGAGTTCGAGGCGCAGACCACCGACGGGTTGTTCGTGGGACAGGTCGCCTATATCCAGGACGGGGCGCGGATCTACCAGATCCTGGCCTACACCACCAGTCCGCGCTACGGGGCCTACAGCGGCGACTTCGAACGGAGCATCCGCTCGTTCAGCCGGCTCACCGACCCTGCGGCCCTCAACAAGCAGCCCGTGCGGCTGCGGACGGTCCGGATCACGCGCGATATGACCCTCGAAGAGTTCAACCGCGCCAATCCGTCCACGATTTCCCTGGAGTACCTGGCCGCGATCAACGCGGTAGAGCCGGGGGAGCGGATGGCGTCGGGGAGCTGGGTGAAGCAGGTGAGGTGAGGGCGATGCAGGATGATGCCACGAGGACCATGACAGCCACCCCTACCCCGGACCGAGAGGGGCCCGCGACCGACGCCCTGCTGCGGGCAGCCCGCAGCGGGGACAAGAAGGCGATCGATCGCCTTTTTGCCTTGGCCTACGATGAGTTGCGCGGGGTGGCCCGACGGATGCGGCGCGGCCCCGATGACAGTCTCACCACCACCGCCCTCGTCCACGAGGCGTATCTCAAGCTGTCCCCGTCCGGGGTGCCGGCCAACGATCGCGCCCACTTCAAGCTTCTGATCGCGAGGGCGATGCGGCAGATTCTGATCGATGCCGCCCGGCGGCGGCAGGCCCGCAAGCGGGGTGGCGGTGAGGCCGCGGTCTCGCTCGCCGACGAGGCTGGGGCGATCCCCCTCATGCCGGAACAACTGCTGGAGTTGCACCAGGCCTTGCAGAACCTGGAACAGGCCGACCCACGCCGGGCAGCGGTCGTCGAGTGCCGGTTCTTCGGTGGCCTTGACGTCGAGGAGACCGCCGCCGCGCTCTCGCTCTCGACCGCGACCGTCAAGCGGGACTGGCGCCTGGCCCGTGCCTGGCTGGCCCAGGCGGTAGCGGCCGAATAGACGGCACGGGCCGGGCGATCCTCAGTCGACGCAACCGCGGTTCCGCCAGTTGCTGAAGAGGGTTTTCAGAATCGGCGGTTTGTTGGCGTTGGCGAATCTGGGGACCAATCCACAGAAGGCGCTGCGGCTCACCGTCGCCGCGTTGAACCCCCCGGGCGTCGAGCTCCCTGTATGGCAGCTCTGACACGCCATGTTGTCGGCGCGAACCTTGACGTCGGCGCGGTTGACGATCTGGCCGATCGAGTGGCCGGAGATCGCATCTTCGGCGCTCCCCAGGCGAGTGGTCACCGGCTCGTTGGTGTTGCCGGTGTGGATCGTCGCGATCCACCCGAACCCCACGATCGGTCGGCTGCAACCGAGACCCGTGGCGTCGACGTAGCTGCCGTACCGCACCCGGAGACCCCGAGCCGGGACGTTGTCCTGGCAGTAATACGGACCTTTGCTGACGCCGCCGGTGCCGCCCACCGCGCTAAGCGTCCTGCTGGTGCCTCCTGCGATCATCCCCCCTGTCGATAACCGGTAGCAGATGATCTGGAGCCGGTCGACAAACATGCCGGCTCTGCCGCGGATGCCGGCCACGGCGTATCCCGACTCGCAACGCCTGGTGAAAGTGGGGGCGCTGCTGTTGGACCCGCCCCGTTGCCCCGTATCGCGCCGATTGCCGATCCAGCGGCCGGTGCCGTCGATATGCGTGCAGATCCCGCCGATCCGGTCGACGTAGAACCCGGCACGCCCCTTGATGCCCACCAGCACTTCATCGGCGTTGCAGGAGATGGTAGCGGAGCTTCCCCCGGCCCCCCCCAGCATGGTCGTGTTGTTCGTCTGTGCCGCGGCAGGGTTCCGCGCGATGGCGGTCCATCCTCCGGCCAGGGTGAGGGCCGCCAAGGCCCTCACCCACCCCATCGGCCGATGCCGATGCCTCATGATTCCTCCTCGGTGACCGGGTCAGCGGCTGATGGTGGCTGTGCCCGATTTCCTGGTCAGGCTCGCGCCGAACGACGGTGAAGAGAGCTCCAGCGTGAAGGTTTCGCGAAGGTCCCGGGCACGGTCGGAGCACACCGGGACGGAGACTTGCTTCGAGTTCTGCCGTGGCGCGAAGCTCAGCGTCCCGCTCACGTGCTGGAAGTCCGAAGCGCCGCGGGTACATCCCGACCCGCCCTGGGCGCTGCCGTCCTTCGTGGCGTACCTGACCGTGACCGTCCCGAGAGGGGAACCGCCCCGCTTGACGGTGAAAACGGCGTTGCTGCCTTCGGTCGCAGTGGTGTCGCCCACTGCGAGGCCATAGCACGAAGCGCTTGGGGCGCCCGAGCCCGCCTTGTTGTTGTTGCGTTCGTTGGCCTCCCGCACCTCGTTTTTGGCGTCCGCGATCCCTGACATTGCCGTCAACCGGCCCCAGGCGGACACGCCGTGGAAGGTGACCGCGATTTCCTCGCCGGCGCCGATGCCGCTGATGCGTCGCGTCTGCGACGCCCCTCCACCGGCTTCGGGGTCGTTCATCGTGTCCAGCCGGACGTCGAAGCTGGTGGTCACCGGTGCGCCAGAGTTGCGGATCCGGACGACCGCCATGTTGCAGGGGCCGACCCGCACGCCAAGGGGGGTGGATGCGAACGCCACCGTGGTGGGAGACAGGTCTGTCTGGGTGTAGTTGACCGTTCCCTGGACCTGTCCCTCCGCCGATCCGGTGATCAGCAACGAGGCGGCCAGCGTCAAGGTGGCGCTTGGCCACGCGTGGTTTCCCGAGTGGTCACCTGCCCGGCAGGGGAAGCTGCGGCGAGTTGTCGAGGTCATCGGTCGTCTCCTTGGTGAGAAGTCAGCGGGTGCCGCTCAGGGAGCGACAAGAGCCTGGCGCCACGGCGAACGCGCGAGCGTGCGGCCACCGGGACCCAGCGCGACGACGCGCCACCGGAGGGAAGCACTCTCGACGCGCTCGGCGAGCCAGGGCGGGGCGTTGTAGCGGGGACGTTCAGGCGGCAGCAGCGCCTCGAGCACCGGGGCGCCCGCCTCACTCTGGATTTCGAGGCGGTACAGAGCGGTGCCGGGAACGGGCGCCCAGCTGAAGATGACCGGTTCGGTCCGGCTCAGCTCCGCGCCTTCCGCCGGCCCACGCAGGGCCAGGGCATCCTCCCCGCCGCCGATCCCCGCGACGCTGCCCACGTAGTAGCGCAGCGGCGGGATGGGGAATCCGGCCACGCCGCCGCTGTGCACGATCCCGCTGCCCGATCCGGCGGTGCCGAGGTTGGAATCGCCTTCCTTGTCGTCGACCGCTTCGATCCGGAGCAGAAGCAGGTGGAGTCCCGGCAGATCGCTTGGCAGCGTGCGAGGGTCGGGACCTTCCAGGCTGAACTCGCCGGTGGGCGGAAGCAGCACGTTGAATCGTGCCAGTTCGGTATAACGCCGCTGGGTGCCACGAAGCTCAGGCGGGAGGGTGGCCTCGGTGAGCAGGTCCTCCGCCGATGGCGGCTCTTCCCCCGGGAAGACGATTTCCCAGCGGCCCCGCAGGCGGCCGGTGCCGTTGTAGGCGATGCGGGCGCGAAGCGGCGGCGGCCGTTGGCCCGCCCGCAGCGAAAGCACCGGATCGCCGGTCGCGAAGGCCACCCGGACGTCGACCAGCGAAAAGGGCGTGCGGGCGCCTCCCCCGGTCATCCGGCAGGTGACGAAGACGTATTCGTCGGGGCGGATCCCCTGGGGATCGCTGAAGCGGCGCACGTAGTAGAAGCTCGACGTCGCACCAGCCGCCGCCGCCTGGTAGGCGCGCCGCGCCACCGAGGCCGGGATCGACATGACGTCGGTGAAGCCGCCCTGCCCGCTCAAGCGCGAACGGTCGTACCGGATCGGCAGCCGGCCGAACACCGTGCCCGGATCGCAGCGCACCCCGATAGCTGGCGCCGCGGGGATCAACTCGCCGCACCACTCGGCTTCGACCGGAATCATGCCTTGCAGGTTTCCGTAGGTGATGAACACGGTCGTGGCCCCCTGGGCGTCGACGTTCACCCCGTTGGGATCCCGGCGGATCTGGGCGTTGACCGGGGTTACCAGCCCACACGCCGGCAGGGTCAGCAGGAGCAGGCGGCGGAAAGGGCTCATGGCTGGAACGGCGCGAGGCCGAGGCTGAGGCCGGAGCTCAGCGACCAGCGCTGAGTGGCCAGGTCAAGGTCGGACTGGGTGTCGGTGGCGCGGTTGCTGCCGCGGGAGAAGCGCAGGTAGTAGCGCGCGCCGAGGCGCTGCAGGCCGGGCACGATCGAGGACCACTGGGCGTCGAGCACGGTGTCGGTGCGGCGGCGGGTTTCCGCTTCGTCCTCGGCCCGGGTCTGCGCCAGGGAGAAAGACAGGGTGGACTGCGCGAACGGATTCCAACTGGCTCGTCCCCCGTAGCGGCGGGTGCGGTCCGCCTCCTTTTGCTCCCGGTTCTCCGCGCGCTCCAGGTCGAGCGAAAGGTCCAGGCTCAGGCTCCGGTGCGGCAGCAGGCCGATCAGGACCCCGTGGACCCGCGTGGCGAAGTCCGCTTCGTCGCGCCCGGTCTGGCGGTTGTCCTGGAACGAGTGGTTGAACCGGTACGCCAACGAGAGCCGCGAGAATTGCCAGGCGGTCGCGACGGTGTGATCCCGGCTCACCTGATCGGGGATGTGCGAATCGGAGAACTCGCCGTTTTCCGGGAGCCCTTCTCCGAACTGATGGGTCCGGTCGAAGCTGTAGGACACCGCCGGTAGCCAGGGGCTCTGGACTCCGAGCAAGGCCGGCAGGGGCGCGTCGGCCATGACCCCGGTTCGCCGCGTCCTGCTGGTCAGGACCGAGGCGAGCTGCCCGAGATTGTCTTCGCCGCGGGAGTGCGAAGCCTGGAGCGCGAGGCCCAGCAGAGTCGCCCGCGCCTCGAGCTGGTTGGTCTGATTGTCCGCCTGGGCGAACGCGCCGAGGCTGCGATAGAGCGGATCGACCCGCTCGCGGCGGAAGCCGAGGCTCAGGCTTGCGGTGCGCGCGCCGAGCTGCAGATCCCGCAGGACGTCGACGGAGGCCTCCAGATAGTGGGCGTTCCGGGTGGTTTCCTCGACCGGGACCAGATCCCCGCCTTGTGCGAGCGTGCTGTCCTCCGGGTTGTCGAAGGTGCTCCTGGCGAACCCGCCCTCCAGCCGCACCCGTTGGGAAGGATCGGAAGCGACCACGCGGATGCCGAAGCCGTGACTCTCCTCGGCGTCGTTGACGGCCCCCTGGTTGTATCCCGACAGCGGTCGCACCGACCCGCTGAGGCCCGAGAGATCCACGCGGAACGCTCCCGGCCTCGGCAGGACCTCGACCCCCATGCTGCCGCTCGCCATCCGATGGTCCGGGTCGTTCATGCCCAGCGGATTGGACCACCCCACGACGCTGCTGCCGTTGACCACCCCGGCCCGCAGGTCGACGCGGGATCCAGGCTTGAGTGTGAGGGTCGCGCCACGACTGGCAAATCCGGAAGCCAGGTGACGCTGGTCGCCGATCGAGACGTGCCCCACCGAGACATCGGAGCTGCCAAGCCCCACGCGGACGAGGTAGTTCGAAAGGTCCATGCGCGGGGCGGCCTCCCCCCGCTCACCGAAGCGGAGTGCGTTCTCCCGATGACTCACGCCGATGACGGAAGCCTGGGTCGTCCACTCGAGGGCGCCGCGCTCGACCATGCTCTCCAGCGCAAGCTGCCCGGTGAAGTCCTGGTAGGTGGGGCGGGGTGGGGCGGAGGTTTCGGCGTCCTGGCCCTGGGCCAGCTGACCTTCCAGGCCAAGGTCCATTCTCGGGGCGACCCGGCCCCGGTCCAGGCCGATGGCGTTTCGCACCCGAAGCGGGAAGCGCCCCACTTCCTCCCACGCGCCGTCCGGCCGGACCAGGTGGACCGTCAGGTCCCTTTCGCCAGCAGGAAGAGAAAGCACGCTCGGCCCATAGCGCAGTCCCCCGGGAACGGGGCGGAACAGGTCGCTCGCGTCCGTGGTGCCGAGGAAGATCGCCAGTCGCGCGCCGGGCTCGAGGTCGCCCGCGACACGCAACTCGATGGGCGCGTAGCGGGACACGAATCCCTCGGCGGGGAGGTTCGACTCGATCGCCAGGGGTTCGCCGTTCGCACGGTTCTGGCCGGCCGCATCGCGCGGGACCATCACGGCCAGGCAGGCAAGACCGGTCCGAAGCTGAAAGGCGGTACGCGACATGTCCGCTTCCGAGGAGGTGGATCTGGTTATGGAGGACTGCGCAGAGCGGGCTTCAGAGGGATCAGGCCCTTCCTGGCGGCGTTCCCTGGCGCGAAGCCGCCTGGCCGGTAGATTCGCAGCAGCCCTTCTCGGATGGATCGCATGTCCCGACTCGCACCTGTCCAGCCCTGCCCGTGTCGCTGAACCCTTCCCCCAGCCTGGATCCCGAGCGCTGGGCCCGGATCGCGGTGCTGTTCGAGCGCCTGGTCGACGAGGCGCCCGAGGATCGGGAGGCGTTGCTCGAGGGCCTCGCGGCCGGTGATGCCGAGGTCCGGGACATGGTGCGCCGGATGCTGCAGCGCGATCCGACGGGAGACTTCCTGCTCGATCTCGGGCTGCAGGAGGCGGCCGAGCTGGCGCTCGGAGAGGAGGATGCGGCGGCCGCGGAGTTTGCCGACCTCAGCGGCCGGCTGGTCGGGCCCTACCGGCTGACCAGGCTGGTGGGCCGAGGCGGCATGGGGGCGGTGTACCTGGCCGAGCGGGACGACGGGCAGTTCCGCATGCGCGCCGCGCTCAAGCTGCTTCCCTTGGGCATGGCGAGCGACGATGCCCGCCGCAGGTTTCTCGCCGAACGGCAGGTCCTGGCCGGGCTTTCCCATCCCAACATTTCCCGGCTGTTGGACGGTGGGATTGCCGAGGATGGGACGCCCTACTTCGTCATGGAGTATGTGGAGGGCCGCGCGATCGATCGGCATTGCGACGAGGAGCGCCTCGGCCTCCGGGAGCGGATCGAGCTATTCCGGTCCGTGTGCCACGCCGTGCAATACGCGCACCAGAACCTGGTGGTCCATCGCGACCTCAAGCCGTCCAACATCGTCGTCGGTCATGATGGAAGCGTGAAGCTCCTCGACTTCGGCATTGCCAAGCTGCTCTCCGAGGACCACGAGCCCGCGCTGCTGACGCGGAGCGGCGTGCGCGTCATGACGCCCCGCTTCGCGGCGCCCGAGCAGATTCGCGGGGAGCCCGTGACCACGGCGACGGACGTGTACTCGCTCGGGGTGCTGCTGTTCGAATTGCTGACGGGGACCAGCCCCTACCGGCGTCCCGATTCGGACCGGCGCAGCGTCGAGCAGGCGGTGCTGGAGGAGGAGCCTTCCCGCCCCAGCCTGGCCCTTGGACGGACCGGAGCGCAGGCCGCGCTTGCCAGGCGGAGCACGCCGGAGGCGCTGCGCCGGACCCTGGGTGGGGACCTGGACAACATCGTGCTGAAGGCGATGGAGAAGGAGCCGGTTCGCCGCTTTCAATCCGCGCGGCAGCTGGAGGAGGACCTTCAGCGCTACCTCGCCGGCGAGCCGGTGCTGGCCCGCCCGAGTACGGTGGGCTATCGGCTGCGGAAGTACGTCAGGCGTCATCGCGCCGGGGTCGCGGGCGCGACGGGACTTGTCGCGTTGCTCGCGGGATTCGCCGGGTTCTACACCGTACGGATCACGCAGGAGCGGAATCTGGCGCGCGCCGAGGCGGTGAAGGCCCAGGCGACCACACGATTCCTCCAGCAGCTGCTGGGAGAGGCCTACCCCAGTGTGGCGCGAGGCGAGACCTTCTCCATGCGGGACCTGCTGGCGCGGGCGGAGGCGCGGGTCGATTCCCTCGAGGATCAACCCCTCATCCAGGCGGCGGTGCTGCGAACGCTGGGGGACGTGTATCGCGAACAGGGCAGACTGGATGACGCCCTCCCCCTGCTGGAACGCGCCGTGGCGATTCATCGGATAACCGAGCCGCTCAGCCGGGCGGCCGGCGATGCGTTCAGTGCGCTCGGCCACCTCCAGTATGAGCGGAAGGATTACCAGGCCGCGTTGGAAGCGCATCGGCAGGAACGCGCCGTGTACGACCAGCTCGTCGCGCCGGATGACTCTCTGGTCCTCTTTGCCAATAACAACCTGGCGGCGGCCGCTGCCGGGCTCAATGCCTTCGACGAGGCCCTGGCGCTGCACCAGGAAGTCCTGTCCCGGCGCAAACGGCTGTTCCGGGACACCAGCGAGTTGGTGCATGTCACGCATAACAATCTGGGCAACCTCTACGACTTGATGGGCAGGACCGCCGAGGCGGAACGGGAGTTCCAGACAGCCCTCGCGATTCGGCGGGCCGCGCTGCCTCCCGATCACCCCTCCCTCGCCCTCTCGCTCAACAACCTCGGCACAGTCCTGGTCAAGCTCGGCCGGTTGAATGAGGCGGAGGTGCTGCATCGTGAGGCGCTCGACACCTGGCAGCGGGTGTACGGGCCCGATCACCATCGGGTCGGATTGTCGGCGTTCAACCTGGCGCGGGTGCTGGAACGGCGCGGACGATTGGTGGAGGCCGAGTCGCTCTACAGCGTGACCACCGCCATCGATCGCAAGGCCTACGGCGAGGAGCATCTCGAGGTCGGAGTGGATCTGCGCCGGCTGGGCCTGGTGCAGAAGCAGATGGGCAACTGCGCGGCGGCGGCGCCGACCTTCCGCGAGGCGGACCGGATCTACGTTCTGAACGAGCTCCCGGTCAATGAACGTCGCCGCACCGAGGTCCGCGGCGCGCTCGGCGAATGCCTGGTGTCCCTGGACCGCTACGCCGAAGCCGAGCCTCTGCTGCTTTCCGCCTACGAGAGCCTTCGGGCGGCGGACAGCGCGGGAGCCTCAGCCGCGACGGTCGAAGCGTTGCGGCGCCTGGTCGGGCTCTATCGCGGCTGGGGTCGTGCCGCCCAGGCCGAGCTGTTTGCTGCACGGCTTCCCGCCGCCCGCTGAGCTACGGCACGGTCGGCTGCTCGCAGATCAACTGGACCCCCACCACGATCGTCGGTGCCAGCAGCGGCAGGGGCTTGAAGAAGTCCTTGGCCGCCCGCACCGCGCGGGCCGGCCGGTTCAACGAGCAGTCGGTCGGCCCCCATGTCCTCGAGGTGGCGCTGCCGAAGGTCGTGAGCCGGGCGGTGCCCCCCGTGGTAAGTCCGAAGCGCCGGAGCTCCCTGCAACGGAGGCGGATGCTGCGTAGCTGGCCGAAGAAGGGGTCGAAGCTGCCCTCGAAGCCACTGACAGCGGAACCCGCGGCGCAGCGGCGCTCGAACGCAGTACCGCCCTGATCGTCATCGTCCCATCGCGCAGTCCACCGAACGGTCTCGCTGAGCCCCGCCGCACTCAACTCCGCGCAGCCCACCCGGATCTCGTCGACCGCGTTCCCGTGCCTCCCTCGCATTCCCACCATCACGAACGACGCCCCGAAGCGGCTGCAATCGAGGTCGGCGACGAACCCGGCGCCCGAGAGAAAACTCCCTTGGCGGGCGAGGGTCTGTGCCGGTAGCCGCTCGATGCTGAAGGACGCCGGGCCGCTCCGTTCCAGCAGGATGCGGCTGAGCCGGGTGGTTACGGTGACGCTGGCACCGCCCTGGTCGGCCAGGTCGCTCGCCGGAATGGTGGCTCGGAGCCGGGTCGGGCTGACGAAAGTGGTGGTCCGGCCGGCGCCGTTCCAGCGGACCGTCGACCCGTTGCGGATGAAGTGTTGGCCGGTCACCGTGAGGGTGAACGCCGCGCCCCCGGACGTGGCCTGGGCTGGGCTCAGCCCCGAGATGCTCGGCGTGCGATGCACGACCGACAGGTCCAGAGACGTGGATGCTCCTCCGCCCGGCGTCGGATTCGCGACGGAGATCCTGGCCGTCCGAGGCAGCGGGATGCGGGACGACGGCACGCTGGCGGTCAAACGGCTCGCGCTGACCCGTCCAGTGGTCAGTGGCTCGTCATTCCAGCGTACCACGGCCCCAACGACGAAATCCGAGCCGTTGACGGTCAGGGTGAACGGCTCCCCGCCGGCGTCGGCCGTCGTGGGAAAGATCGACCCGATGGCGGGGACGGGATTGCCGACGATGGTGAAGGTGGCGGCGTTGGAGAGACCCCCCTGGCCCCCCGGCACCGACACGGTGACTGCGACAGTGCCGCGCGCCACGAGATCACTGGCCGGGATGGACGCGCGAAGCTCTCCGGTGCTCACGTAGCTGGTCATTCGGTCCGCACCGTTCCAGCGCACCACGGCGTTCTGGCGGAAGCCGGTGCCGCGCACTGTCAAGGTGAATCCCGGACTCTCCATGTCCCTCCGATCCGGGCTGATCGAGCTGATGGAGGGCGCGTCGGCGGGTGCCGAGTCGCGGTGTCCCGCTGCCGGGGCAAGGGAGGCCAGCCCGGCCAGCAGAATCGCGACGGGGTGAGGATCAGTCATGAGAATCCTCCTTGTGGCGCTGGCCGCGGCCGACCGGTGTGGCCGGGCGCCAACCATGGCTGTGGGTCGATGGGGGTCCGCGGTCGCTACGGCACGATGCGAAAGGGCAGAGGGTTGGAAGCCCCGCCGTCCGTTCCCGGGTTCTCGATCCGGACCGTGACGCGGTCCCCGCCGGCGTTGCGGAGAACGGGGAGTGTGAGTCGGGCCCGCAGCTCGTTCTGGCTCACGAAGGTGGTCGGCAGCAGCTCGGACCCCCAGCGCACCCGCGACCCGCGCACAAATCCGGCGCCGCGTACGGTGATGAAGACGGCGCGTCCTGCCGATGCCGAGTCAGGGGAAAGCTCGGTCAACAGCAGACCGGAGGCCGGCGGTGGTGGCGGTGGTGGCGCTGGAGGCGCTGGCGCCGGGGCCGGGGCGGGCGGCGGGTCGGCCGTTGTGTCGTCATCCAGGAGATCGACCCGAAGCTCACGCCGGGCCGGGTCGACCGTGTAGAACGCTCCATCCTCGAGGGTGAGGATAATGGTCTCGGTTTCTTCCGGCTCGTCATCGGGCAGCACGGTGATGTAGTAGAAGACTTGCCCGCGCCCATCCGGGAAGAGGAGTGTCCCTTCGGGTGATACACGGTGGTCCACGCCGGGCGTGGCGGTGCCGGACATGCTGAAGCCGACCCTGAGCTCCCCGGTGGTGACGTATTGCCCGTCGATCATCCGGCCCACGAAGATTCCGATCGTCCGGGGAGCCTCGGCTTCCTGGAGGCTGGTGGTTGCCTGCTGCACGAACACGACCGGCTTGGCCGCGTCCTGCATGGCCGCCGAAGGGCTGGCGCTGACGAGCAGCATCGCAAACGGCGCCGCGAAGGCGCGGAGAAGCGGTGACCGTGACATCGGGGATCCCCTTGAGCCGTCGGTGATGCCGGCGCCCCGCTCGTGGGAGGTGGAGGTGCCAGCCGTGCGTATTGCTCTAGGACGGACTGCGAATTCCCCGTGATCGGGGGATCACGGGGTCGGGGGTGGTGGGTAATTGGGGGGTGCTGGGGGCCTGGCCGGCGCCAGGGGTGCGGCTCAGCTTACGCGGCGGGCCTTGCGCTTGAGGAAATCCATCAGGACGAACTGCCCCAGCGTCATCGTGCTCGTGAAGTAGGCCTTGCCGCGGCAGATCTCGCTCACCTTCATCACGAACTCCACCAGACTGCGCTCACGGGCCAGCATGAAGGTGTTGATCTGGATCCCGGCCCGGCGGCAGTGCGCCACTTCGCGGAACGTCGCCTGGAGGATGGCGGGATCCAGGCCGAACGCATTGACGTACACCTCGCCGTTGGGCAGAGTGAGCGCCGAGGGCTTGCCGTCGGTGATCATGATGATCTGGCGCATGTCCTTCTTCTGGCCCAGCAGGATCCTCCGCGCCAGCTTGAGCCCCTCGGCCGTATTGGTGTGATAGGGCCCCACCTGCGCCGTGGCGAGGGCCGAGAGCGGGATCTCCTCGGCCCGGTCGTGGAACAAGACCACCCGGATGCTGTCGCCGGGATACTGGGTCCGGATCAGGTGGGTGAGCGCCAAGGCCACCTTCTTGGCCGGCGTGAACCGATCCTCGCCGTAGAGCACCATCGAATGGGAGCAATCCAGCATCAGGACCGTCGCCGCCGAAGAGCGGTATTCGGTCTGGTGAACCCGCAGGTCGGCGTACTCGAGGTTGATCGGCACGCCCAGGCCCTCCCGGGCGATCGCGCTGCTCAGCGTGGCGGGGACATCCAGGTTGAGCACGTCGCCGAACTCGTACGGCTTGCTCTCCGCCTCGGCCTCGACCCCGGTGGCCAGGTGCGGCGTCTCGTGCGATCCGAAGCTCGACCTGCCGATCGCGCCCAGCAGGTTGCGCAGGGACTTGTACGCCAGGAAGTCGATGCTCTTCTCGGTGAGCGAGAAGTGCAGATGCTGCGCCGCCTCGCGCGCCATGCCGCCCGGGCCGAGGACCGGCTGGTAGCCGGCGGGGACCTGGGGCGGCTGCTGCAGGTTGAGATATCCCTCGGCCATGAGGCGCTCGACGATCCGGTCGAGCAGCTCGCCGATCTGCCGTTCCAGCTCGGCATCGCTCTCTTCGTCCCCGGTGGACTGCCCGCGCAGGTGGCGGACCATCTCCGGGGTAAGCTCCCCCGATTGCATCAGGGCGCGCAGGATGGCCTGGCGCAGGGCGTCGACCGAGCGCCCGTTTTCGCCCGTCTCGTCGAGCTCGAACGGAAGGCCCGGCATGCCGCCCGCGAAGCCCGACTGGAGCAGAAAGTCGCCCAGCCGGTCGAGCAGGTCCTGGAGATTGACCGCGTCGCCCAGCTCTGGAATGAATCGGGTGTACTCGTGAAACGGCATCGTCCTAGAATAATGGTCCCCGGGAGGGAGCGGGTGAATGGGCCCCGCCCCCTTGCCTATCTTCCGGCGTGCCTGCTTCCGCCCAGGTTCCCTTCGGCGCCCTGCGCAACCGGAACTTCCGCTTCTTCATTTCCGGGCAGCTGATCTCCCTCTCCGGCACCTGGATGCAGAACGTGGCGCTCGGGTGGCTGGTGCTCACCCTGACCGATTCCGCGTTCGCCGTGGGGCTGGTCGGGGCGCTGAGCGCGCTGCCGGTCCTGCTGTTCACGCTCCAGGCGGGCGCGCTGGCCACCCGCATCAACCGGCTCCACGCGATCACCCTGCTCCAGGCGCTCATGTTGCTTCAGGCCGCCACGCTGGCCTACCTGGCCTGGACCGGACGGGCCACGCTGGGATGGATCATTGGGCTGGCCCTGGTCTCCGGCACCCTGAGCGCGTTCGAGATCCCGGTCCGCCACACCCTGCTGATGGACCTGGTGGGACGCGACAATCTGATGAACGCCATCGCCCTCAACTCGACGGCGTTCAACATCTCGCGCGTGGTCGGACCCGCGCTCGCCGGTGTGCTGACGGCGGCGTTCGGCGCCGCGCTCTGTTTCACGGTCAACGCCGCGAGCTACCTCGCGGTCCTGGCGGGCCTGCTCATGATCCGGCCCGACCCGGCCTTCGTCGTGGCGCGCCGCACGGCCCCGCCCCTGTCCGACGCCGTGGCGTACGTGACCGCGCCGGGCTGGCCGCGCACCCTGGTCTCGCTCACCGCGGTCTACACGGTCTTCGCCGTCGCCTTCCTCACGGTGCTCCCGGTGTACGCCCGGGACGTGCTCGGCACCGGCCCGGCCGGGTATGGCTGGCTCATTTCCGCCTTCGGGATGGGGGCCGCCGGGGGAGCGCTGGCTCTGGCCGGTCTCGGGGTCGGGTTCCGCCGGGGCGAGGTGGCCCTCCGGGCCGGGCTGGTGATGGGCTCGGGTCTGGCCCTGCTGGCTCTGGTGCCGAGCCTGGCGCTGGCCTCCCTGGCGCTGGCGGCGTGCGGCGCGGCCATGGCGATCAATGCCATCACGACCAACACCCTGCTCCAGATCGAATCCCCGGAGGCCCTGCGCGGACGGGTCATAGGGGTCTATTCCTTCATTGTCGTGGGGCTGGCCCCGCTTGGCTCCCTGCAGGCGGGCTGGGTGGGGGAACGGCTCGGCATCCGCCCGGGCGCCGCCATCGGGGCGGCGGTGTGTCTGGCCGCGACGGCCTGGAGCCTCCGGCGCGTGGCCGTGGCCGGGCTGCCGCCCTCCGAACGCCGGCAGCCCGCGGGACACCCCTGGTATCGCTGGAAGGAGCGTCGACGCGGATGATCATTACCGTCTCACGGCAGTACATGGCGGGCGGATCCGAGATCGCGCGCCTGACGGCCGAAGGGCTCGGCTGGTCCCTGGTCGACAACGAGCTTGTGGATCAGGTCGCGGCGCGGGCGGGACTCACCCGGGACGAGGTCGCCGACCGGGAGGAGAAGGCGCCAGGGTTCGTGGAGCGGCTCACCCGCGCGCTGGCGACCTCCACCCCCGAGTTTGTCGTGCCCGAAGGGGCGGCCCTGCCGGACCTGACGGAAGGGGACCTGGTCAAGGTCACCGAGCGGGTGGTGGAAGAGATCGCGGCGGCGGGCCGGGTGGTGCTGGTGGGCCGCGCGGCGCCGGCGGTGCTGGCTTCGAAGCGCGAGGCGCTGCACGTGCGGATCGTGGCGCCGTGGGAACCGCGCATCGAGCGGGCGATGGCCCAGCGCGGCATCGGCCGGAAGGAGGCGGAGAAACTGGTGGATCAGATGGACGCCAACCGTACGCGATATCACAAGCAGCATTACAACCGGGAGTGGGCCGACCCGGTGAACTACCACATGACGCTCAACGCCCATGCCCTGGGATTCGAGGGGGCGGCCGAGGTGCTGATGGCGCGGGCACGGGGGGTATGGGGCTCGAACTTCTCAAAGAGTCCTTGAGAAAACCCCCACAACACCACACCGGCCATCAGGGCGGATGGTCGAGCCAGGCAGTACCTGGCGCGGGCTGGAAGGTCTTCATCGCGAGAGGCGGTTCCGGAATACTGATGGCCGGCCTAGGGAGGGGGGAAGGCAGGGGGCCCGTGGTCCCAGTCCGATTTCGAGCGCCATGCGCTGCGGCGCACGGCTCATGGCCACTTCATCCAGCAAGCTGGAGGCCCCGGGCATTCCGGGCGCGGAAGCTGGCCCCCCGGAGGTCACGACAAGGGAGGAGGCGCCCCACGCGTTCCGGGATCTCCTGCTGGCCCTCCGCGGCGATCGGCACCCGCGCGAAGCTCCGGCCTCCGTCGTCCGATCGCGCGTAGTGCGCCCCCGCGATGCCGGCCCGGCCCGTTCACCAGGCCACGTGGACCGATCCGGACTCGTCCACTCTGAGCGCCGGGCCGGCGTGCGGACAACAAGGGAACACCCGCTCGTCCGCGCCCGGCCGGACCGGCTCGTTCCACCTATCACCGCCGTCGGTGGACCGGGGAATGATGATGTCCCGCACGTCGCCGGGCAGAATCGTGCCCGTTTGTCACTTTGGCTGGCGCGACCAGCGACGAGGGCCCCGCTCGTCCGGGGCCCCTCGCTTGTTTCTACTCAATCTTCGATCAGGCGGCGACTCAGCCGGTCGCACCAATCTGTTGCAGCATGGTTCCCATGTCGAAGTATTGCCGCTGGAGGTTGGCCTTCTCGCCGACCAGCTCAGAGATGACGCACGAACGGAATTCGATTCGCTTCCCGGTGGGTGCAATCGTCCCCGTCGGCGTGGTCAACGGCCCCTGGTGGGTTCCCTGCCAGGTGAGCTCGAGCACGACCTGGTCACCACTCACGTAGACGTGGTCGAAGGTGGCCTTCGAATCGGGGAAGGCCGTGGCCCAACCCTTCCACAAGGTGAGCACCGCGTCGGCGCCCTCTGCTTTGCGGTTGGTGGCGACTTCGTCGTAGACGAAGCCGGTGGTAATGGAGGCCTTGACGGCATCCCAGTTCTTGTCGTTGTAGGCGACGGTTGGGGCCTTGGCGGCGGCGATCAACTGCTGTTCCGAAAGCATGGTGGCTGGCGCTGACATGTTGGGGACTCCTTGGACTGTGGAGAAGGACTGCGACATTCCGCTCGGACGCGACGATCGCTGGATGGGAGTCGGGTGTGGTGCGACCACCAAGTGGGCCAGCCGCCGCGCCCTGCCTGGTGTAAGCGATACTTACATCGCCAATCCTCGCAGGTCAAGGGGTAAGTAAGCTTGACTTACATTCAGACCGGGCAAGCATTACCGTTGAGCTATGGTGCGACCCCGTGGACCGAGGAAGAAACCCAAGAAACCAGCGAAGCCGAAGGCCGGGGCGCCTCGCCGGCGCTACCATCATGGGAATCTTCGCGAGGCGCTGATCGAAGCGACCCTGCGCCTGATCGAGGAGATCGGGCCGGAGCGCGTCACCGTCCGCGAGGCCGCCGCCCGGGCTGGGGTTTCGTCTGGGGCCCCCTTTCGGCATTTCCCGACCCGGATGGCCCTCCTGACGGCGGTCGCCGAGCAGGCCATGGCCAGGTTCCGCGCGGAGATCGTCACCGCCCTCGACCAGGCTGCCGACGACGAGCCGCTGGCGCGCTTCTCCGCGCTGGGCACCGCGTATCTGCGATGGGCGAGTCGCAACCCGACACACTTTCGGGTCATTTCCGACCGAAGCCTCGTCGACCTCGAAAGCTCCGAATCGTTACGCCGTGACAACGCCGAGATCCGTGAGTTGATGGAACGGCTCCTCGCGGAAGCCCAACGGGGCGGGTTGTTGCGCACGGTCGACGTCACCCTTGCGCCGGTGGCCGCCCGGGCGCTGGTGTACGGTCTGGCGCGGATGTACGTCGACGGGCACCTCTCGCAGTGGGATCGTGAGCCGCATGCGGCGGAGCGGCAGATGGAGGCCACGCTGCACCTTTTCGCCGACAGTCTGCGCGCTCCCTTCCGGGCCGACGCGCCCCCAGCGCCGGGCTCGAACTCCTCACAGAGTCCTTGAGAAAACGCCCACAACACCACACCGGCCATCGCTGGCGGATGGTCAGGCCAGGCGGTCCTGGCGCGGGCTGGAAGGTCTTCATCGCGAGAGGCGGTTCCGGAATACGGGTGGCCAACCTCGACAACTCACGCCGACCATCCCTGCGCCACGCAGAGAAGCCGCTGCCCCGTGTCCCCATCCCCCCTGTCCCGCGTCTCCCTCCTCGGACCACCCAACCGAGGACGCGAACCCATGCACGCATGCATCCGGTTCTCTGCAGTTGCCCTGATCGCCACGCTGGCCTCCAGCTGCGCCATCTCGCGCCAGCAGGAGATCCAGATGGGCAACGACTACGCCACCCAGATCAACGCCGAGCTGCCGCTGATCCGCGACGCCTCAGTCAACAGCTACATCGCCGCTCTGGGGAACCAGTTGGCGGCCGCCACCACCGTGCGCGACCTCACCTGGCACTTTACCATTGTCAACGCCAAGGAAGTGAATGCCTTCGCGGTGCCGGGCGGCCACATTTACATCAATCGCGGCCTGATCGAACGCGCCACGTCCATGCATCAGGTGGCCAGCGTGCTGGCACACGAGATTGCCCACGTGACCGAACGCCACTCGGTGGACCAGATGCAGCAGATGCAGGGCGCCAACGTGGGAGTGGCGCTGCTCTGCGTGCTCACCAACACCTGCGAGAGCGTTGCGGGCCGCACCGCGATCAATGTGGGCGGCAGCGCCGCATTCGCGTCGTTCTCGCGCGGCGATGAGAACGAAGCCGACGAAGTGGGACTGCGCCTCGCCGTGCGGGCCGGCATCGATCCCAACGGCTTCCCGGAAATGTTCCGGATCCTGCTCGATGAACGTCAGCACAACCCGAGCGCGGTGGAGGGGTTCTTCTCCACCCACCCACTGGCCGAGGACCGGATCACCTCGACTCGTGCGCTGATCGCCACCTACAGCGCGGCGCAATTGCGTGGACTGCAGCGCGACAGCCAGGCATTCCAGAACTTCAAGCGGAGGCTGGCGGGGTTGCCCGCAGCGCGATAGCCGTCCCGCCCTACCGCTGATCCACCCGCCCTTTGAGGAGGACCGAGGGCCCCCGACGGCGGCAAACGCGGGCTCTAGGCCGCCGCCCGATCGAGGGTCACGCGGAGCAAGTCGACCTGGTGGCTCTGGGCGGCGCGGCGCAGCCAGGTCCAGGTGGCTTCCAGGTCGCTGAGGGACTGAATCGCAGGATTCATCGAACCATGGACATGCCAGGTATCGCGGCGTGCCTCGGCAACCCGGTGGACCGTAATGCCCGCGCAGGCACGGCGGCGGCGAAGGAATCCAGCGACGCGAGTCGCTCGAGACTCACCCCAACAGGAAAGCGTGAAGCTGACGTGGAGAATCGCCGTATCCCGCGGCACGTCATGAACGCTCTGCCACAGGCGCAGGGCGCTTGACAAGGACCCGGCCGTGGAGGGGTCCTGGTAGGTCTTGTTGGATCGGGTTGCCATGAGGAAAGATACTCCTGCCGGCGTTCATTCCCCAGGCGCGGGAAGGTCGGGTCCGCGGGCCTCGAGCTCGGCTTTGAGGCCTGCCAGGGAACATGGCCTGAGGTCCTCGAGCTCGATCTGGACATTCAGCCGCCGATTCAGGAGCCGCGCGACGACCCGCCGGACGGCTCCTACTGGCTGCACCGGGCGTGCGCTCCTCACGCGAAAGGCTCCCCCGGCACAGTCGTAGACCCACAGATCCTCGTAATAGCGATTGCGCCAAAACGCCCTGGCATTGCACCTGCCAAGCATCGCGGCGGCTATGGCCACCGTGATGGAATTGTCCCGGGAGAGCAGAGTGCCGGAAAAGTGATGCTGTCGGGTGTTGTCATGTACTCCGGCCTATCGCCCGCGCGCCGGCTTCGACATGTAGATGTCGGGACGTCCAGGACCGTTGGCGTCGGGCATCACCCCCGTGACGACATACCCCAGCCGGCGGTAGAACAAGAACGGGTGGTTGCGACCCAGGTCCCTGAGCGACGCGATGTGCGAAGCGACGTCAGCGTACAGATCGACGTCGGCAAGAGAAGTCATCCCCGAATCGTCGTCCGTGCCAAGCGTCAGGGTCAAGGCGCCGCGACGCGTCGCCTCCACCTCGAAGGCGGCGACCAGGGCCCGGCCGATCCCCCGGCGCCGATGGGCGCGATCGACCACCAGCGGGTGGAGCTCCCAGACGCGCCCGTTGTACGCGGGCAATCCACCCACCCAGCCAAGCAGGAGCTCCCCCTCGACGGCCAGCCGCGCAAACCCCTTGTCGAGGACGCTGTCCACCTCCTCGACCCCCGACTCCAGCGTGGGCCAGCCCCGTGGCGCATCGAACCCTTCGACCAGGAGGCTCGCCGCGGCCTGACGGACGACCGCCGATTGCGGGGCCAGGTCGACGATCTCCATGCTGATGCTCCGCTCGCCTGGATGACCGTGCAGGGGGCAGGCCGCCGTCGCGACTAATCCGCTGGGCGCGAGATTCGCGCCTGGTCACGGAACTGCGCCAGCAGGCGCTCGGAGAAGTCCACCCGCTCCTGCAGCTCGGCTTGGTCGGAGCGAAGGGCCTCGAACGAAGCCTGGAGCTCGGCCACGCGTTCGGCAAGATCCCCTCCGTGCTCCCGGTTTCGCAGCCACAGCCTCGCGATGATGACCGCCGCCACCGCGATTGGGAGGGTGGCGAGCAGCGGCATCAGGAACACCAGAAAGCCCATTGCTTCCGCCTTTCACTCTGAGGTGCACCGACGAGCACCCGTACGGGTCGGCCGAGTCCGTGTTTCATTCGGCGCCGCGAGGGACGGGCCCGCCCTGATCCCCTCCAGCTGACTCTTCGGTGTCAACGACCCCGAGGAGGCGACCGGCTTGACATGGCCCTTCCTGATGGCGTCAGCGCGGCCGCTCATGTGAGCCTAAACGAAATGCCGGCGGACCAGCAACCAGAGGGATGGCAACGCGGCGACCAGCGTGAAGGCGATGCTGGATGCGCGGGGGGACCCGGCCCGAAATTCCCGGACGCATTGCACGACGCCGCCGCCCGCAATAGACAGGCTGAGCAGCAGCGGGAGAAGAAAGAGTGGCGCCGTCGCCCAGGCGCCCCACCCGCCGAATCTGCCCGCGTAGATCTCAATCGCGACGAGGCACGCGACTGGAATCCAGAACCAGCGGGCGAGGCGGCGTGACGGGACAGGGTGGTTCACGGGAACCCTGGTTAGAGGTCGCGGCCGCGCGATCGGAAACATCAGCGCGCCACTCTGCCTCGCTCAAATATCCGTCGCTCGATGTGCGTCAGGCAACCACGCTGGCGGCGCGGGATGCAGGGCGATCAAACGGATGCGCACCAACTCTCGGCCCACCCGCGACCGCCAGAATGCCTTCGCCGGTCCTCGTTCCGTACCAACCCGATCCCCCACGTTCAAGACGGCGCGGGCGCGGCGTGGCACGTTGGCTCTCACAGGCAGGAATCCTCAACCTGGAGAGTACCAATGCGCCTCACCCCTCGCAGCGGCGCCCTGTGGCTCCCGCTCGCCCTGGCCGCCTGCAGTGACGGCGTCGTGCCGACCGAGTCGCCCGAAGCGCGCCTGCTTCCCGGACGCGGCGTGCAGGCCATCGCCAGCGGCACCTACCAGTACTCGCAGCCCCTACCCCCGAGCCTGGGTGGTGGGGCGGCGATCATCGATGTCACCATGACGACCAACTTTGACGCGGACGGATCGGCCAGCGGCAGTTTCCGCCACTTCGGCATGATCCAGGGCCTGGCGGTCGACTTCTCGGGTGTCGTGACCTGCGCCGAGGTCGACCTGGGCCTGGGTCGGGTCTGGATCGGCGGCGTCATCACCGCCAACAACTCGGAACATCCCTTTGTCACGGGGCCGATCAATGCCGTCGGGAAGGACATCTGGTTCCGGGCGGCGGATCGCGGTAACGGTGACAGCGGCGAGGCCGACCGCTCCACGTTCGTGGGCTTCGAGGGCGGGCAAGACATCGACACCTCGCAGGAGTACTGCGACCTCGCGATCTGGCCGAACGACGCCAACCCCGTCGTGAGCGGCAACTTGATGGTGAAGTAACCGACCCGGAATGAACAGCACGAGCCCGGCGGGCGCGGCAGCAGCCGCGCCCGCCGCCGGGCCGTTCCTCCCTTGCCCAGACCCTGCCGCGCGCGATTCATGGACCTTTCACGCTGCCCATGCGGTCGCCACACTCGCCGATCCGGCCCGCCCGCCGATGGTCGTCGTGGCGCGGCCGGAGCGTACGGCGCTGGCTGAGGCCGCACGGACGGTCACCGAGCTCGGCGCGCTGGACCTGACCAACCAGGTCCTCCCGGTGAACGGTGTCTTTCACGCGACCATGCCGGACGACGCGGTCGCCAAGGCTCGCACTCCTACGGGGGTTGTGCAGGGTTCCCCTGGCAACGTTCTTTCTGCCCACTGATTCTACGCGACCATGCCCAAGCGACTCCGGTTCCCGTGGCCCGACGCCGAATTGCAGCAGCGCGTCGAGGCGGCCGTCCGTGACTACTGGCGGCGTCGCGGCGGCCAGTCCACGCGTCAGAAGGCCGCCGGCGTCACCGACACCGGAACCCCGCGGCGAGGTGACCGGAGGTCAGCACCTGAACGCGTTTTGTGAGCTGGTCTGTGACGTGGTCCGGTTGGCAGGCTTCGACGGGGAGGAGCTACGCTTCAGAGCCGGCGTGGAGCTCCCGGGGTATAACCGCCCGCAGAAGAAACGGGACATGGTCGTGATTCGGGAGAACCGGTTATGCGCCGCCTTGGAGATGAAGTCGCAGGTGGGCCCGAGCTTCGGCAACAACTTCAACAACCGCTCGGAAGAAGCCATCGGCAGCTCCGCCGATTCCTAGCTCGCCTACAGGGAGGGGGCCCTTGGAGTCCAGCAGCCTTGGCTGGGTTACTTTCTCCTCGTGGAGGAAGCTCCCCGCTCTACGTCCACGGTCGGACTCAAGAAAGGGACATTTCCTCCCCTGCCTGTCTTCAACGGGACCTCGAATATTGACCGGTATGGAATCCTCTGTCAGCGCCTGATGCTGGAGCGGAACTACAACGCGACAGCCTTGATCGTTTCGGCCCGCGGCAAGCGGGGACGCTACGCGGAACCGTCACATCAGCTTCAGTTCGGCGCCTTTCTCAAATCATTGTTCGGCCATCTGATCGGTGTCGCGTAGTGTCCACGTTGGAGCTGTTCTCGGCTGACTGGCGGGAACTGTGGCAGGGGCACGAGGGTCCGGAGTCCGTCGGGGCGGTCTTTACTCGCCCCGAGATCGTGGACCTGATCCTCGATCTTGCCGGCTACACGCCGACTACCGGACGGCTCTCCCAGAAGACGGTCCTCGAGCCAAGTTGCGGCGATGGAGCCTTTCTCCAGGCAATAGTGACGCGCCTAGTCCAATCGGAGCAGGACGGCTGCACTTCTGTCGCCTGGGAGGCCACATCCTGGGACTCGGCGCTTCGTGCGGTTGACATCAACGAAGCCTCACTGACCTCAGCCCGGGCCATGATCCGGGGACTCCTCTCGGCGGCAGGATGCCCAGGCTCTCGCGCCCACCAACTCGCCGAAAGGTGGACGGTTCACACCGACTTCCTGCTCATGGAATGGGCGTCTCCCTTCGATTACGTCGTTGGCAATCCTCCCTACGTGCGCCTCGAGGACCTTCCGAAGAAGCTCCTCGCGCACTACCGGGGAAGGTTCTCGACGGCGACCGATCGCGCCGACCTGTACGTACCCTTTATCCAGCGCGGCCTCCAACTGCTCGCCGACGATGGTGCTTTGGCGTTCATCTGCGCGAACCGCTTCGCCAAGAATCAGTATGGCGCCGCCCTGCGCCGGCACGTCGCGCGCGGCTTCCACGTACGGCATTTCATCAACCTGGAGCACACCCAGCCCTTCCTTGAGGACGTCTCCGCCTATCCGGCCATCGTCGTGATCGACCGAACCTCCGGCGAGCCCACCCATGCGGCCACGCTGGAGGATCTCTCTGCCCAAACACTGGAGACCTTGCGCCGGGAGGTCTCGACCAGTGTACCGACCGCGGGGCTGGTGTCGCAGTTCCCAAGGTGGTACGAGGATGGCTCTCCCTGGCGCACCACCTCGCGTGCGGAGCACGACTTCCTCGCGACCCTGGAGGCGGGGTTCCCAACGCTGGAGAGCTCGGCCCCCGGCACTCGGGTCGGCATTGGAGTCGCCACCGGCGCCGACAGCGTCTTCGTCCTGAAGGCGAAGGACCCCGGCATCGAGGAATCCCGACAGATCCCGCTGCTCATGGCCGAGGATGTCCGGTTCGATGCGCCGGAGTGGTCCGGCCACTACTTGATCAATCCGTTCGACGGCAGCGACGACGGCTCGCTGGTTGATCTGGACCAGTTCCCTGGCCTCCGGGATTACCTCGAGCAGGCATCCCAACAGCTCAGGGGGCGCCATGTCGCGAAGGCCCGTCCCGCAAGCTGGTTCCGAACCATCGACAGGATCTGGCCCAGGCACCAGTTCGTTCCGAAACTTGTGCTCCCGGACATCCAGGCCGGGGGAGTAGTTGGCCTCGACGCCGGGCAATACTATCCCCACCACAACCTCTACTGGGTGACGTCGGATTCGTGGGACCTGCGCGCCCTGCAGGCTCTCCTCAGGAGCAGCATCGCGCTGGCGCAGGTGCGGGCCTTTTCGGTGCAAATGCGTGGGGGCAGCCTTCGGTACCAGGCCCAGACGCTTCGCCGGCTTCGCATCCCGGCTAGGGCCACCCTGTCCGACGAAGTTGTGGCAAGTCTGGCGGCCGTTGCCACGGCCACGGATCAGAGCCTGATCGATCGGGTGGCGGTGGAGGCTTACGGCGCGACGGGGGTGCAGGGGGATCGATTGGCAGGAGGAGCGAGGTGAAATAGAATCCCGAACTTCCCGCCAGGGCGGCGTGCGTTCCACCGACTTCCCGGTCGCCGCGCAGCAGGGGTTCGGCCTTGCGCAAGTTTCATGAATGATCCGGGGCCCCGATCAGAGCCCCGGCATGGTCGGCGGCTCGCGGCGCCGCCGCTCGGGCCGAAGCCGGCTCCAGCTCCGATCCTCGTTGCGCGTGATCCGCCGCATCGCCGCCAGTCCCTCCAGGACCAGCTCGCAGGCGGCATATCCCGTCCCGGGGTCGCCCTCCAGGTCCGCCAACTCCAGCCCCTGGACCAGTTCGTGCAGCCCACTCACGGCGCCGAACGCCTGCAAGCCCGGGCCGCCCGGCTCTTCGCCGGTAAGTCGCAGCACCCCGCCCTGATCGAACCACGCCACCACGGGTTCGACGTCGGTCTCTCCCAGGCGGGGCTCCAGCGTGGCGCCCGCGGCCCGGCGGATCAGCTCCTGCGCGATCACCTCCCCGCCCGCCAGCTCGCCCTCGTATTCCAGCTCCAGCTTGCCGGTGATCGACGGCGCGGCGGCGTAAACGTCGCTGACCCGGAGCGCGGTCCGCCGCTCGCCCGCGAGCAGCGCCCGCCGCTCGGCGTTGGACACCGCGCTCTCCAGCGCGCTGATCGGCAGCCGCTGGCTGACCCCCGAGCGCCTGTCGACCCGGCGGTCCTCCCGCGCCTCGAAAGCCACCCGCTCGACCAGCTCCCGCACGAACACCGGCACGTCCACCGCCACGCCGCCGCGCGCGGTCCAGGCCTCCTGATCGGTAATCTCCATTCCCAGCTCCACCGTGCGCGGATAATGGGTGACGATCTCGGAGCCGATCCGGTCCTTGAGCGGTGTGATGATCTTGCCGCGCGCGGTGTAGTCCTCGGGATTGGCCGTGAAGACCAGCAGGACATCGAGCGGCAGGCGCACGGGATAGCCTTTGATCTGGACGTCCCCCTCCTGCATGATGTTGAACAGGCCGACCTGCACCTTGCCGCTCAAGTCCGGCAACTCGTTGATGGCGAAGATCCCCCGGTTGGCCCTGGGCAGCAGGCCGAAGTGCATGGTGAGCTCGTCGCTCAGCAGATGGCCGCCGCGGGCCGCCTTGATCGGATCGACGTCGCCGATGATGTCGGCGATGGTCACGTCCGGCGTGGCCAGCTTCTCGACGTAGCGCTGCGAGCGCGCCAGCCAGGCGATGGGCGTCCGGTCGCCCTGCGACTCCACCTGCTCCCGCCCGAACCGGCTTACCGGCGCAAACGGGTCGTCGTTGACTTCGCTGCCGGCGATCACCGGGATCCGCTCGTCGAGGAAGGCGGTCAGCGCGCGTAGCAGCCGGGTCTTGGCCTGGCCGCGCAGGCCGAGCAGGGCGAAGTCGTGCCGGGCCAGGATCGCGTTCACCAACTGGGGCAGGATGCTGTCGTCGTAACCCACGATGCCGGGGACCAGGGGCCCGCTCCCGGCAAGCCGGTCGAGCACGTTGGCCCGCAGCTCGTCCCGCACCGAGCGGCCCTTGAGGGGCGGCTCGCCCCAGGGGCTGTGGCGCAGGTCTCGCAGGGTTTCCGGCAGGACGGTCATCGCGAAGTCGTTGGCTGACAACCTCTCAAGAAACCATTATCTGGCGCGCGGACCTTCCATATGCCTCGCCTCCCAACGCGAGCCCTGAACGCCACCGTTCAGGGCTCGCGCGCTTCCGGCATACCAGCACCCTCCTCGGGCAGGCCCTCGAGGGGGAACGGCAGTTCGGCTACCCGTGCCGCGCCGGCGTCGATGGTGACGATCGACCCGGGTGCGATCTCGCGGCGCAGCAGCGCCAGGCCATAGCGGCGGGTCCCGACCTCCAGCACCGAGCTGAGCGCGCCGACCTCCTTCTCCCCGGAGCGCACCGTGGCGCCCGGCGGATGAGTGGCCTCGTCCCACAGCAGACCCCGCAGCATCCGGTTGGGGTGTCCGCGAAAGTGGACCCGCGCCACGGTCTCCTGCCCGATGTAGCACCCCTTGGTGTAGGAGACCCCGCCGATCTCGTCGTAGCGCACTTCCTGCGGCAGGGTTTTCTCCCCGATCTCCCGGCCCAGGGCCGGCCATCCGGAGAGAATGCGAGCCGCCTCCAGGTGGCTTTCGGTCCCCACCAGGGCACCTGCCTCCTGAAGCCGCGCCGTGGCCTGTTCCATCGCCTTGGCCTTGCCGACGATCATCACGCGCCAGGGCGCCGCTTCCCCCGCCCGCGCGACTCGTGTCGCCCCCTGCTCGGCGGCGGCGCCCGAAACCGCGCCGGCGGCGGGGAGCAGGAGTCCCGCCGCTTCCACCACGGTGTCGGACCTGGCGCCGAAGAGCAGCAGGACCCTGGCGTCCAGTTCCTGCACCCTGGCGAGGCGGGGAGGCAAGCGGCGAGCGAACAGCTCCTGCGCCGCCTCGCGACCCAGCGCCGGCAGCACCAGCGTGCATCCCTCCGAATCGCGCAGCAGCCACAGATCCACCACGATCATCCCCTTCGGAGTGAGCATGGCTCCGTAGACCAGACCGGCCGGACCGGCGCGCGCTACATCGCTGGTGAGCACGCCCTGAAGGCACTCGATCGCGCCCGCGCCTTCGACCCGGAAGACCGCCGCGGCACTCGGCACCAGCGTCGCGCCGTCGCGAAGCCACCCGGCCGCTTCCGGCTTGAGGGCGACGACCCCATTCCCGCCGCTCATGCGTCGGGCTCCGGGGAAGCGGCGGCCCGGTATGACCGGTCGAGCAGCTGCACCGGATGCAGCACCGGGAGCGCGATCCCCCGCCGGCGCAGGCCGCTCCCGATCTGCATGATGCAGCCCGGGTTTCCGGTCAGGACGGCGTCGAGGGAATCCGCGGCGTCCGCGATCGCATCGAGTTTCCGGTCAAGCACCGCAGTGGCCATTTCCGGTTGCACCAGGTTGTAGAGGCCGGCGCTCCCGCAGCACTGCTCCGCCCCGGGCAGCAGGCGCCACCGCAATCCCGGGATGGCGTCCAGCACCGCGAGCGCCTGCCGGTGGACTCCCTGCGCATGCTGAAGGTGGCAGGGAGGATCGTAGGCAACCCGCAGGGGCAGCACGCCGCCCCGGCGGGGACCGGTCTCGGCGAGCAGCTCGGTCACGTCGCGCACTCTGGAGGATAGCGCCGCCGCCTCGGCGGTGCCCATCAGATGGCCGTAGTCCTTGAGCGCGGCGCCACAGCCCGCGCTGTCCACCGCGATCGGACCGCGGGTCAGGCGCAGGGCGGCCAGGTTCCGTCGCGCCAGCCCGCGCGCGCTGGCGGTAGCGCCGGCATGGGCGTGGGGCGCGCCGCAGCACGGCGCGCCCCACACGGTTGTGATCCGGTAGCCGTTGGCCTGGAGAGTTCTGGCGCTCGCTTCGTTCACATGGCGGAAGAGGGCGGACATGACGCACCCGGAAAAGAGCACCGCCTCACCGCGGTCGGTCGGATCCGCCTCTGCGCGGGCGGACGCGGACGCCGCCGCGGCCGGTGGCCGGGTCGCCTCGAGCATCCCCATCATCTGGCCGAGCCGGCCTCCGGTTCGGAGGCGGTGGGCAATGCCGCCGGCGCGCAACGCCCGGCCCACCGCAAACGCGGCGCCTGAGAGCGCCCTGCTGCCGAGCACGCGGAGCGCCAGGCGACTCATGGCCCGCTGGCCGTTTGCCGCGGCCAGCTCCTCCCGCGCGGTCTCGAGCCCGCGGCCGTAGGCGACGCCCGACGGGCAGGCGGGCTCGCATCCCCGGCACCCCAGGCAGGCGTCGAGGTGGCGTCGCAGCGCCGGATCGTCCACCGCGATCTCGCCGCGTTCCAGCGCGCGCATCAGCACGATGCGCCCGCGCGGGCTGTCGTTCTCGTCTCCGGTGGCCAGGTAGGTGGGGCAGGCCGGCAGGCAAAAGCCACAGTGCACGCAAGGGTCGAGCGCGGCGAAGCGGGACACCGCTTCAGACATCCGAGGCGCCTTCCACCGCGACGACGAGCACCGACGAGGGGTCGAAGCTGGCCCGGAGTCCGCCCACCAGGCCGCCAACGCCCTCGCGATAGGCGCCGAAGTGTCCCACGACCCGGCGCAGGGTCCAGGGGGCCCGCTCCAGGGTCAGCGGAATCTCCCGCCCGGAGGCCGCGTGACGCAGCGCGCGAATTGCCTGGGCGGTGGCTTCGCCGCACCAGCGAATCGACCCGCTTCCCGCGCCGGCGGCGACCAGCCCCAGGTCGAGGTGCTCATCCAGCAGATCGAGGGTGTCATCGAGGCCTTCGAGTAGTACGCCGAGGCGGAGCGTCACCGCGGCGGCGGCGGCCGCCCGCGAGGCGGCGAGCCAGAAGGCGTCGGCGTGCTCCGGGTCCAGGACGCGCCAACCCGGCCCCGCGGCTCGACAACGCTCGCTCTCCGCCGCGACTCCCTCCGCGGATCCTACCACCCGGGCGGCCAGCGTCCAATCCGCCGCGCCGCCGGCGTCGGGTGAGAGCAGTTCCAGCGCGGCGGCATCCAACCCCGCCGCGAGGAGCTCGCGGGCGGTTTTCGTCAAGGCGTCCCGGGCGCCTTCGGCCAGCAACGTGGCATCCGCGGCGGGGCGGGCTCGGAGCCGGAGATGCGCTTCGGTGACGATGCCGAAGGCGCCGAAGCTTCCAACCTGAAGCCGGGTGAGATCGTATCCGGCGACGTTCTTGACCACGGCGCCACCGGGCCGGACGATGCGGCCGTCGCCACACACCAGGGCGCATCCCAGGATGTGATCCCGCGGCGGCCCGAAACCGTGCCGCAGCGCCCCGGCCGTGCCGGTCGCGAGAATGGACCCAACGGTGCGGTCCGGCGAGCCGGGAGGGTCCCAGGGGAGCCAGAGCCCGTCCTCCGCCAGCCGACGTGTCAACGCCGAAAGGGTCGTCCCCGCCGAGACGGTTGCGATCAGATCCGGCCGCGAGATCTGCGGCGCCCAGCCGAGCGCCGTGGTGGCAAGGACCAGATCGGCGGGCCCATCGCGCGACAGCCAGCTTGCATTGCCCTCGACGCGAACCCGCCAGCCCTCCTGGGTCGCCAGTGCCAGCGCACCGGCCACCGCATCGGTGGACACCGGCTCCAACCGGGGAGGGCCGGCCTCGCCGGCCGCGACCGGCTCGACGCCGAGGCTTTCCCGAATGCGGTCGCGAACCCGATCGCTCATCGGACGCCTCCCGCGCGCCACTCGCGGCAGGCCCGCACCGGGATCACCTTGCCCGGGTTGGCGCACCCGGTGGGATCGAAGACGCGGCGCACGTCGCACATCGCGGACAGGGTCGTCGGGTCGAAGATCAGCTCCATGAATTCCAGCTTGTCGCTTCCCACGCCGTGCTCGCCGGTGATGCTCCCCCCGGCCGCGACGCACGCCGCCATGATCGCCCGGCTTGCGGCGCGCACCCGCCGGACCAGATCGGGATCGCGCCGGTCGTAGCAGATGTTGGGGTGCAAGTTCCCATCACCCGCGTGAAAGACGTTGACGACCTCCACCCCGTTCTCCAGGGCGATGGCGGCAATCCGATCCAGCACATCGGGCAGGGTGGAGCGCGGGACCACCGCGTCCTGCACGATCAGGTCCCGGGTCAGCCGGCCCATCGCGCCGAAGGCCTTCTTGCGCCCCAGCCAGAGCCGGGCGCGCTCCTCCGCGGTGGCGGCATGCCGGACCTCCGTCGCCCCGGCGTGCGCCAGGATGGCGCTGACGATGCCCTCCTCGGACGCCACCCCCTCGGCGTTGCCGTCCAGCTCGACCAGCAGCACTGCGGCGGCGTCGGTGGGGTACCCGGCGGCGTAGATCGACGCTTCCACGGCCCGGACGCAGGGACCGTCCATCATTTCCAGGGCCGCGGGCACGATCCCCGAGGCGATGATGGCCGAGACGGCCTCGCTCGCCGCGCGGACGCTTGGGAAGGCCGCGAGCAGGGTCCGCACCTGCTGGGGCAGCGGGACCAGACGGACGGTGACTTCGGTGACGACGCCGAACATCCCCTCGCTTCCGACCATGAGGCCGACGAGGTCCGGACCCCAGGGCTCGCCGTGGGCGCTGCCGAGCCGGACGACCTTGCCGTCCGGCAACACCACCTCGAGGGAGACGACGTGATTGGTGGTCACCCCGTACTTGAGGCAGTGGGGGCCGCCGGCGTTCTCCGCCACGTTGCCGCCGATGGTGCACGCCGTCTGGCTGGAGGGGTCGGGCGCGTATTGCAGCCCGAGCGGCATGACCGCCTCGGCCAGCCTGGCGTTGACCACGCCGGGTTCCACCACCGCGCGCCGGTTGGCCGCGTCGATCTGCCGGATGCGGTTGAGCCGGGTCAGGACCAGGAGGACCGCCGAGGTATCGGCCAGCGCGCCGCCGGACAGTCCGGTCCCTGCGCCGCGGGCCACAAAAGGGACTCCGGCGCGGTGCAGCTCGGCCAGCACTGCGATCACCTCCTGCCGGGCGCCGGGCAGCACGACGAGCCGTGGGGTCGACTCGTGGGTGGGGAGACCGTCGGCCCTGAACGCGGCCAGCTCGGCGGTCCTGGAGCGGACCCAGCGATCGCCGACCAGAGCGGCCAGCCGTTGGCGGAGCTGCTCCGTGGTCATGCGCCGGGGATCTCCAGGTCGGGATGCGCCCCGCCGGTGCCGTTTCGTTTCGCGCGGACCTTCACCACGGCCCGGGCCTCCAGGTCCCGTACCGCGGTGGGGGCGATCTCCAACAGCAGGCCGGTGCGCTCAGCCGCGGACCGGATGCCGAGCAAGCGCCGCTTGAAGTCGAGGTCGAGGCGGAGCAACGCCGCGAGTTGGAAGCTCAACTCGCCGGGGTCCGTGGACCAGTCGGGGGTCGGCTCGCCATCGGTCAGGGCGTTCAGGGCGTCAAGGCAGCGATCGCCCAGGCGGCGAAGCTCCGGCACCCGCTCGGCGGCGGCGGGGTCCACGCTCTCCTCGTCGGCGAAGTCGTCCACCAGCCCGACCAGGTAGGGCGACTCCGGCTCCACATAGCCCCGGAGCCTGAAGCGGCCCTCGCCGCCCACGACGATGTTGGACCGCCCATCGGGCAGCGTCTGGGTCGCGCGGATCTGCGCGACGGTGCCGATCACACCGGTGGGCGGGTCGGCGCCTTCGGGGCCGGGCAGCAGCAGGCCGAAGCGCCGGTCGCCCTCAAGGCAGTCGGCCAGCAGCCGGCGATAGCGCTGCTCGAAGATGTGGAGCGGCAGCAACGCGCCGGGGAAGAGCACGAGGTCAAGCGGGAAGAGCGGCAGACGGCGCGACACAGAAGCAAACTAAACGAGAAACCCCCTCGTCGCGGAGCGGCAAGGGGGCCGTTCGAGACCGGGCGCCGGGGGACTACGCCGCGGCCCAGAATCCCTGCATACCCTTTATTTCGGGGCAGCGACGGAGTTTCTCGAACGCGCGCTCGCGGATCTGCCGCACCCGTTCGCGCGTGACCCCCATCAACTCGCCGATCCGCTCCAGCGTCATCGGCTCGCTGCCCTCCTCCAGGCCGTAGTACAGGATCAGAATGCGGCGCTCGCGCGGGGTGAGGTAGCACTCGAAGAGCTTGCGGATGAAGGCGCGCTGGAGCCCGTGGTCGGTGCGCTCTTCGATCTCGCTCGCGACCGCTCCGGCCACGCGCTCGCCGAAGGTGACGGCGGTGGCGTCGTGTCGCTCGACCGGCGCGTCGAGCGAGAACTCCGTCGAGGTCATCCGCCGCGCCGCGCGAATCGTGTCCTCCGACTCGTTCAGCGCGCGGGCGGTTTCGGCGTCGGTCGGGGTCCGCCCCAACTCCTGGGCCAGCAGGCTCTCGATCCGGCCCATCCGCACCAGGGCGGCGTTCTGATTCACGGGAATGCGCACGGTGCGGGTCTGCTCGGCCAGCGCCTTGAGCACGCACTGGCGGATCCACCACACCGCGTAACTGATGAATTTGACTTTGTGGGAAGGATCGAACTTCCGCACTGCCTTGAGAAGGCCCTCGTTGCCGATCGCGACCAGCTCGGACAGATCCAGTCCGTGGCCCTGGAAGCGTTTTACGTACGAGATCACGAAGCGCAGATTGGCCGTGACCAGACGCTCGGCGGCCAGGCGATCCCCTTTGCGCGCGCGCAGCGCCAGCTTGCGCTCCTCGCGCGGGTCGGTGATCAGGGGAAGTCGTCGGATGTCCAGCAGATACTGGTCGAAGGCGCTACCGGAGAAACCGCGTGGCCGCACGCGGGGCGCGCGGGGACTCGTCTGTCGTCCCATTGGGACTCCTCGGTACCGCGGATCTGGAGACGTCCGGAACCGCGCCGCTTCGACCGTTGCTCAGGGGAGAGCGCGGGTCGCCAATATAGGAATCGGTAGGAGGCGGGTCAACGAGATTTTCGGGTCCACAAATGAACCCGTTGAGGAGGCGTAAGTTGTGCAATCCCTGCACGTTATGCACACGACCCTTGTCCACAGATTTGTGGATGAAACGGGCGAAATCATGGCTGGGTTGGAGATGGATGCGTCGTGGGGACGGACTGAATTGTGGAGAACGTTTCCTCAGGCCAGGAGCGCCGCGCGCAGCACCTGGGGATCCAGGGCCGTCGTCCACGCTCCGCCGGGCGCACGATGCATCGCGCCGATCCGCGCGGGAAGACTGACGCGGACCTCGCCGCTTCTGTTCTTCTTGTCGAACCGCATGGCCTCCACCACGGCGTCGGTGGAGAGGTGCGACGGCAAGGCGGTCGGCAGCCCTGCCGCGCGCAGCAGCTCTTCCAGGGCATCGCGGGTGCCAACCTCCGTCACGCCCAGTTGCTCCCCGGCCCGCGCCTCGATCACGAGGCCCATCGCGACCGCCTCGCCGTGGTGCACGCCCCAGTCGCTGCATGCTTCGATGGCATGCGCGACGCTGTGGCCGGCATTGAGCACCGCCCGGCGTCCCGCCTCCCGCTCGTCCTCCGCCACGACTGCCGCCTTGAGGCCGACACTCACTCGCAGCATCAGGTCCCGGGCGATGGGATCCCGCGCCAGAATGGCCGGCATGTTGGCGGCGAGCCACCCGAAATGCGCCCGGTCCGCGATCAACGCGTGCTTGATGACTTCGGCCAGACCGGCGCGGAACTCCCGTTCCGGAAGCGTCTGCAGCACAAGTGGATCGATGACGACGGCGGTCGGCTGGTGAAATGCCCCCACCAGGTTCTTGCCCGCGGCCGTGTCGATCCCGGTCTTCCCTCCGATGGAGGCGTCGACCATGGCGAGCAGGGAGGTGGGAACCTGAACCAGAGCCAGTCCGCGGTGGTACGTTGCCGCGACGAACCCCGCCACGTCCCCGACCACGCCGCCGCCCAGCGCGACGATCACCGAGTCCCGCCCGAACCCGGCGGCGAGCAGCCGGTCGGTGAGCGCCGCCCAGGTCTCGCGACTCTTGGACGCCTCACCGGCCGGAAAGGTGAAGGACTGCGCCGCGATGCCGGGTCGCACGCAGGCGATGACGTGGTCGTCGCTGATCAACGCGGCCCGGGCACCGGGGCAGAGCTCGGCCAGCAGCGCGGGGAGCCCCGCGAGGGCGCCGACTCCGAGGTGAATCGGGTAGGAGCCCGTCGCGTGACGCACCCGCAACGGGAAGTCCGGCGGATTCATCGCGTCACCAGGTCGCGTCGGGGTGGCCCGCGCGATGATTGGCGAGGCGTGCCAGCGTGAAGAGCAGGTCGGACAGCCGGTTGAGATAGATCACGAACAGCGGCGGCAGCGCCGCGTCCCGGTCCAGCGTGACCAGGCTTCGCTCGGCGCGCCGGCACACCGTGCGCGCGACGTGGAGGGCGGCGGCCTTGGCGCTTCCGGCCGGCAGCACAAAGGCGCGGAGCGGAGGCAGCTCGCGGTCGGCGGCGTCGATGGCCTGCTCCATGGCGCGCACCCGCCCCTCGTCCAGCGCCGCCTTCTCCAGGGCCTCCTGCACCTTGCCGGGGTCCGGGGTGGCGAGCTGTCCTCCCAGGGCGAACAGCTCGCGCTGGATGGTCTGGAGCAGGTCGTCGAACAGCTCCAGCGGCGGAGCCGCGCGCGCCACCCCGAGGGCCGAGTTGAGCTCGTCGATGTCGCCATAGGCCGCGACCCGCGTGTGGTCCTTCGGCACCCGCCCGCCGCCGAAGAGCCCGGTCTCGCCCTGGTCGCCGGTCCTGGTGTAGATCGTCATGGGGTTCTGGGGTCGGGGTCCGCGGGACCGATGTCAGCAGGCGAGGGTCAGCGCGACTCGACAGCTCCCGATCGCCGCCACGACCGAATCTATCGCCGAAATCATCGACCGGCTGCCAAGGGTGTGGTGGTTGGCCACCACCGAGAAGATCAGGGTTCCGCCGGCGGGCAGTTCGAGGTACCCGGAGAGCGCGTTCCCGCCGGACAGCGTGCCGGTCTTGGCGATGACCCTGCCTTCCAGGGCGGTCCCCAGAAACCTGGTTTCCAGAGTCCCCGAGCGGGCCGCGACCGGCATTCCGGCGACGAAGACCGGCCACGCCGGGTGCCGGCGGACGTAGGCCAGGAGGCGGACGAACGCCGCCGGCGAGACCAGGTTGAGGGTCGACAATCCGGACCCGTCGCTCAGGGAGAACTGGGTCGAGTCGATCCCGACCGAGTCGATCAGGAAGCCGCGGATCACTTCGCGTCCCCCGCTCCAGGTGCCTTCGGTCCCGAGCAGCCTGCCCATCTGCTTGAGCAGCATTTCCGCGTACCAGTTCTGACTGGCACCGAGGATGGGGACCAGCCAGTCGCGGAGGGGACGCGAGGCGACCTCCGCCAGCGGCGTTCCCTCTCGGACGACACGGAAGAGCAGAGAGTCGTTGGTCGAGCGCGTCGCGCCGCGCGTGGCGATTCCAGACTGCGCGAGGACGTTGCGGAACGCGGTCGCGGTGCGGAGGGTGGGCTCCGGCACGCTCACGTACTCGGTTCGGGGCCGTTGCCCGATCGGCACATCGCCCGCGACGACCAGACGCTGGGGGCCGGGCGCCCACGTCACCGTTAGGGATCGCCGGGTCCCGGGCGCACCGGTCCGGGTGCGGTTCTCCAGCGTGACGTCGCCCAAGTCGGGCCAGAGGGTGAGCGTGGCGGGCGCCCCCTCGGCCGCCGGGACGGCCAGCAGCTCCAGGCTGTTGTCGGTGAACCCGAGCCCGGTCACGGGCGCGGCGTACCACCAGGCCAGGTCGCCGGACTCCCAGGTGGGATGAATCGGCTCCGGCCCGAACCAGCTCCCGTCGCCGATCACGTCCCCCGCCACCTCGCGCACGCCCGCGTCCAGCAGCTGGAGGGCCAGGCTCCTGAGCGGCTCGAACGGATCCCGGCGGCAGGCGCCGGCCCGGGTGGTGTCGGGGTGGAAACAGCGCCGGCTCATGCTGGGATCGCCGCGCCCGTAGAGCACCAGGTCGCCGTGAAGGACGCCGTTGCGAACGGGCCCGGTGGCGTAGACCGAAGTGTGCACGGCCAGATCGGCGGGGAGCAGAACCGCCGCGGCCGCGGCCACTGCCAGCTTGGTGTTGCTCGCGGGGGTGAAGAGACGCTCGGCGTTTCTGCCGTAGAGCAGGCGGCCGCTGGAATCCGCGATAGCCACGCCCCACAGGTGTCGGTCGAGCGGCGGCCGGTCGAGCAGACTGTCGAGCCGGGCGCGCCAGTCCTGGCCGTGAACGGGCCCCGCGGCCGCGGAGACCGCCAGGAGCAGGTGCAACCGCCTGAGCATAGGGCTGGAGGACTACTAGATTTCGCCTGTGAGGTCAATCAACTCCGCCGTCGCCCTCCGGACGTGCCTCCGGCTCGGTCTCGCGATGCTGCCGCTCTCCGGCCTTGCTCCGGCCGCGTTCGGGCAGGACGGGCTGATCATTCGCCAGCTCAGCTTCCGGGGCAACCACGCCCTCGACGACCTCACGCTGGCCAATTCGATCGAAACCACCAATTCGGACGCTTTCGCCACCCTGCCGCTGCTCCGGGAGCTGGGCCTGGGTACTCCGCGCGCCCTGCGGGCGCGGGCCCTGGAGCTCGACGTCGAGCGTCTGTATACGCTCTACCGGGCCAGCGGGTACTTCGAGGTCACGGTCGACACGATCATCCGGCGGACCGAGAGCGACGCCTACGTCACGTTCGTGATCTCCGAGGGGGAGCCGGTCCGGCTGGTGGAGTTCGAGGTGCGTGGCCTCGATTCGATTCCCGAGGCCGAGAAAGTCCTGTCCGATCTGCCGCTCCGTGTCGGCGATGCCTTCAACCGGATCCGCATCCAGGTGTCCGCCGACACCATTGCGAATCGCCTGCGGGACCGGGGCTACCCGCTGGTGCGCATCAGGCTGGACACCCTGGAAGTGGATCGCGCCAACTACCGGGGCCGGGTGGCGCTGGGCGTCACGCCCGGTCCCTTCATGAGGGTCGGTCCGATCACGGTGGAGGGGGCGGATGAGCCGGGTGATGCGAGCTTCGTGCTCAACTTTCTGGCCACCCGGCCGGGTCGGATCTACCGGCAAAGCGACTTGCTGCGCAGCCAGCGGAACCTGGCGCTCTCGGAACTCTACCGCTTCGTCTCCATCGACATCGATACCACCCAGTTCGCGCGGGACAGCTCGAACATCCCCTTGCTGGTCCGGGTGAATCCGGGGCCGCGCCAGCGCATCGCGACGTCCATGGGGTACGGGACCTACGACTGTTTCCGCGGCGCCGTCGGGTGGACTGGGCGGAACGCGCTGGGCCGGGGCCGCATTCTGGAGCTGTCCGCGCGCTTTTCCAAGCTGGGGGTGGGCGAGCCGGCCAGTTGGGGGCTGGAAGACTCGCCGCTCTGCGGCCGGCTGGACGAAGACTCGATCGGCTCGGAGAAGCTGAACTATGGACTGAGCGCCTCGGTCCGGCGCCCCGGCTTCCTCAGCCCGTCGAACCATCTCACGGTGACGGTCTTCGCCGAGCTCGGGTCGGAGTTCGGGGTGTACGCGCGGGAGGAGTTCGGGGCGAGCTTGGTGCTCACCCGCGAGACCTCACGCCGGATCCCGGTCACGGTCGGCTACCGCGTGGCGTTCGGCAGTACCGCGGCGGACGATGCCGACTTCTGCGCCTATTTCAACGCGTGCAGCCGCGAAGACATCGCCGTGCTGCGCCAGCGCCAGCGTCGCGGCACCTTGTCGGTGGGCCTCTCCAGGCTGCGGGTCAACAACCTGCTCGACCCGACCAGGGGCACCTCCGTCGGGGTTCAAGTGGCGCACTCCAGCGCCATCACCGGCTCCGAGCAGCTGCAGCGGTTCACCCGGGTGACGGGGGACGCGGCCGTGTACCGCCCGCTCTCCCGCCAGATCGTGCTCGCCGCGCGGGTGCGGGCGGGCCTGCTCCTGGCGCCCACGGTGGAGCTTGCCACGCTGAGCGGCTCGGCGCCCTACGCCCCTCCCGACCAGCGCTTCTATGCCGGAGGGCCCAACGACGTGCGGGGGTACGACGGCAACCAGCTGGGTCCCGTGGTCTACGTGTTCTTCGAGGAGAGCGCGGATCCCGATACGACCGTCATCCCGACCGAGCGCGTCACGGTATCCCCCATCGGCGGCAACCGGGTTCTGGTGGGGAGCGTGGAACTTCGCCTGCCCTCTCCCGTGTTCCCCACCCGGATGAAGCTCGCCGCGTTTCTCGACGCCGGTTCGGTCTGGGAAGACTCGCGCGCCGGCGAGGCCGAGCCCATCCGGTTGCGTGTCACGCCGGGGGTCGGCTTCCGGGTGACCACGCCCCTGGGCCCCGCCCGGCTGGACCTGGCGTACAACGGTTATGGCCTGCCGCCCGGCGATTTCTTCCGCTTCTCGAGCGAAGGAGGCCTGATCCAGGTGCGACCGGGCTTCGAGTTGCCCAAGTCCAGGGGCGTCACGGTGCATTTCGCGATTGGGCACGCGTTCTAATGCTGGCGACAGCGAGCCGGGCCGGCTTTGTGATCGTGGTGGGGGGCCTCGCCACCGTAGTCGGCCTGGGCAGCGGGCTCATGTTCACCCCCCCGGGACGTGATCTGCTCGCGCGTGTGCTTACGGATCAGTCGCGGCGGATCATCCGCGGCAGCATCGAAGTCGGCGGGGTCTCCGGGAACTTCCGCAACAGCCTCACGCTCGACAGCCTGGTGGTCCGGGACACCAACGGTGTGCTGCTCGCCACCTTGCCGCGGGTGGCGGTCCGCTACAGCCTGGGCAACCTGCTGGCCGGCCGCTACGTGCTGAGCCGGCTGGAGCTGGATCACCCGCGCATCCACCTGCGCAAGCACCGGGAAGGACGGCTGAACCTCGAGGAGGTGCTGGGCCTTGGGGAGGGGACGGGTGGGGGACGGCCGCCCCTCATCCTGTTGCAGGATGTCCGCATCATCGATGGCATCGTGACCGTTCGCACCCCCTGGTCGCCGCCGGGCCAGCTGCGCAGCGAGGCCCAGCGCGACTCGGCGCTTCGGGCCCAGCGTACCACGCCCGGGCGGCGGATCGAGGATGCGGGGCCGGACGGCCTGGTGCAGGTGCGCACGGTCGAGCTGGCCTATGGCCGGTTCGGGGACCTGCGGCTCTCGTCGCCCGACCGCGCGCCGATCGCGATGCGGATCGACTCGCTCTACTTCGCCATGAACGATCCGCTGTTCACCATCACGGATGCCCGGGGCGAGCTCAGCACCGCCAACGACACGCTGCGGTTCGACCTGGCCCACGCCGGCATGCCCGGGACGTCGCTGGTCGGAGAAGGCATGCTGACCTGGCCGCGCGACACCCTGATGTTCGACTTCGAATTCGACGCGAAGCGCGTGGCGCTGGCCGACCTCCGCTTCGTCTCGCCGGAGTTCCCCGACCTGCACGGCAGCGGCCGGATCACCGCCTACTCGGTGAGCGGCCGGGAGACCCACTACGACATCCGCGATCTGGAGCTGCGCGACCGCGAGACCCGGGTCTCGGGCGCCCTGGTGGCCCTCGCCCACAAGCTGCGCGGGCTGGGCTTCCGCGAGCTGGATCTGCGGTTCCGCGACCTGGACCTCGACGTGGTCCGCGCCTACCTCGATACCATCCCGTTCGAGGGCCGGCTCTCCGGATCTCTGCGCGCTGACGGCTATTTCGACGCGATGCGGGTGATTTTCGACTGGACCTTCGCCGATCCGCGGGTGCCGGGCAGCCCTCCCAACCGGATCGCCATGCAGGGGGACGTCTCGCTCGGCGGTGAGCAGGGGATCGTCTTTCACGAGACCCGGGTCACCGGGGCCGATCTGGACCTGGCCACGGTCCGGCTGGCGGTGCCGGCGGTGATTCTGGAAGGGCGGATGCAGGGCGAAGGAGCGCTGGAAGGGCCCTGGCGTGACGTGGAGTTCCGCGGGCGCCTGGAGCATCGCGACGGCGATCGCCCGCGAAGCATGGCCTCCGGCCGTTTCGGGTTCGATACCCGCGGGGCGATCACCGCGTTCGACGCCGATTTCGCGTTCGCCCCCCTGGACCTGGAAGGGGTGAGGCGAGCTTTCCCCGCGCTCGCCGCGCAGGGCCGGCTGTGGGGGCCCGTGACCCTGACCGGCCGGCTGGATACGCTGGCGCTGCACGCCGACCTCCAGGGAGAACTGGGACGGGTGCAGGCTGCGGGGGTCGTGTCGGCCACGCCGCCTCGATGGGCCGCCGACAGCCTCTGGCTGGGCTTCGAAGAGCTGGACTTGGCGCTGGCCCGGGGATTGGGGCCGAGCACTCGCCTCAACGGCTCGGCAGTGTTGCGCGGCTCGCTGGACAGCGCCGCGGCTCCCGAGGGTGCGGTGCGGCTGGACCTCCGCTCCGGCTCGGTGCGGGAGTTGAGCTTCGACTCGCTGCGCGCCGGTCTGGCGGTGAGAGATTCGGTGTTGCAGGTCGACTCGGCCACGCTGCGGTGGCCCGGGGGCTCGGCCGAGGCGACGGGAACCCTCGGGTGGGCCGCGGGCCGCACGGGAACCCTTGCGATCGACTTCAGGGTACCCAATCTGAGCGGTCTCGACTCCCTGCTGGCCTCCATCGCCCCGGTCGAGGCCGATAGCGGCGCCAGTCGGGCTCCGCTGAGCGGCTCGGCGGAGGGCAGGGTGACGCTCACGGGCTCGCTCGACTCCCTGGGCGGCGCCAGCGCGATCCGCGCCGGCCCGCTGGCCTGGAAGCACTACCGGAGCCCTTCGGCGGCAGCCACGGCCGAATGGAGTGCGGGCGCGCGGAGCCTCGACGCGCGTCTCCGTCTGGATTCGCTGATCGTGGGCCGGATGCGCTTCGCCGAGTTGGCGGTCGACCTCGAAGGCGCCTCCGAGGATCTGGAGTTCCGCGTGGCCGGGCGGGGCCCAATGATCCGCGGCCTGGCGACCGGGCGGCTGACCCGAGGCGAGGAACGCGTGCTCGGTCTCAGCACGGCGGAACTGGACCTGGGAGCCAGCCGATGGAGGCTGACCGACAGGGTCCGGGTCCGCCTGGGCGACTCGCTGCAGTTCGAGTCGCCGCTCCGCCTGATGACCGACCTGGGCGGCGCCACGCTCGCTGCCGAAGGAACGCTTCCGTACCGGGCGCCGGGCGAGCTGGACCTGCGGTTGGTGGGGCTGGACCTGCGGGACATCTACGCGGCGCTGCAACGGGATACGTCGGATGCGCGCGGATTTGTGCAGGCCGATCTCCGCATCGCCGGAACCGGGGCCGACCCGACCGTGCGCGGGACCATGGCGGTGACCGGGCCGGTCTTCGGCGATTTTCGCGGGCCGCTGGCGCGGGCGGCGCTCAACTATCGCAACCGGCGGCTGGACGCGAACCTCACCCTGTGGCGCACCGGGACGCCGGTCATGCAGGTGGGCGCGGCGCTTCCGATCAACCTGGCCTGGCTCGGTTCTCCGGAGGAACGGCAGGTCCCCGGCGAGATTGCGATCCGCGCCCAGGCGGACGGGATGGATCTGGGGGCGCTCGAGGCGTTCACCACCAACCTGCGCCGCGTGCAGGGCGCCATGCAGGTGGACGTGGTGGTGAGCGGGACCTGGGACGAGCCCCGGCTCGGGGGAACGGTCCTGATCCGCGAGGGCTACGGCACCGTGCCTTCCCTGGGCGTCGCGTACGGGCCGGTGGACGGGGATCTGACCTTCCGCGGCGACTCGGTCCTGGTGGACACGCTGCGGGTCGGGGGCGAGACCGGAGCGCTCAACGTCCGGGGACAGGTGCGGCTGGTGCGGTTGACCCGGCCGGTTCTCGACCTGGCGCTGAATGCCCGGGCCTTCAAGGTTATGGATGTCCCCGGCTTCCTGACCCTCGAGATCGATGGGGCCGTGGATCTGAACGGGCCCGTCACCCAGCCCGTGATGACGGGCTCGGCCACGGCGCGCAACTCCGTCCTCTATTTCCGGGATTTGATCACCAAGAACATCGTGAACCTGGAGGACCCGCTCTTCGCGGACCTGGTCGACCGCGAAGCGCTGGAGCGACGCGGCCTGGGGGCGCAGTTCCAGAGCCGCTTTCTGGACTCCCTCCGGATCGTGAATTTCCGCTTCCTGGCCGCGGAGCGGGTCTGGCTCCGGTCCAACGAGGCGAACATTCAGCTCGAAGGCTCCGTCACCGTCAACAAGGAGCGGAGCAACTACCGGCTGGACGGGACCTTCAATGCCCAGCGCGGGACCTACACCCTTCAGCTCTGGCCCCTTCCGGTGACGCGCACCTTCGAGGTGGAGCGCGGCGTGGTGCGCTACCTGAACACGCCCGACCTGGACGCGGACCTCGACATCGACGCCCGCCACATCGTCCGCTTCGGCGAGGCAGGCGCACAGGACGTCGCGGTGCTGGCACACATCGAGGGCAACCTGCTGACGCCGCGGTTGCGGCTCGAGAGCAGCGGCATCCGTCCGCCGCTCTCGCAGAGCGATATTGTCTCCCTGCTGCTGCTGGGCCGGGCTTTCAACTCCCAGGTGGTCTCCAGCCAGCAGGGCCAGCTCTACCAGGCCGCGGTGTACGGGGTGGCTTCCGCGCTCACCGGAGCGGTGGAACGGAGCCTGATTCAGGGAGGTGGGGTGGATCTCCTGGAGATCCGGCCGGGCCTGACGTACAGTGGGATCGCTTCGGGCACCTCCCTCACCCGACTGGCGGCGGGGTGGCAGCTCGGCAACCAGTGGTTCGTGACGCTGAATGCCGGCTTCTGCCCCAACTTCGACCAAGTGGACTACCGGAACTTCGGGGCAGGGATCGAGTACCGCATCAGCCGGTCCCTGGTGCTCTCCGCCAGCGCGGAGCCGACCCAGATCTGTCTCGCCGCCAATCGCTCCACCGCGTTACGCTACCAGCTGGGTACGGACCTGCGCTGGGTGCGGGAGTACTGATTGGCGCGCGCCGTCCTCATCACCAATCCGGTGGCTGCCCGCAGCACGGCCCGCAACCTGAACCAGGCCGCGGCGGTGCTGCGGCGCGCAGGGATCACCGTCGAGATCGTGACGACCGGCGCGCACGGCGACGCTCGGCGGATCGCGGGGGAGGCGGTCGCGGGCGGGATCGATCTGGTAGCCGTTCACGGGGGCGATGGGACTTCGGTCCAGGCCGCCTCCGCCCTGGTGGGGACGGACGTGCCGCTGGGCCTGCTGCCGGCCGGCACCGGGAACCTGCTGGCGGGGAACCTGCGACTGCCGCGCTCGCCGATCGAGGCGGCGCGGATCATTGCGTGCGGGGGCCCGCGGCGGATCGATCTTGGGCGTGTGGAGCGCGACAACGGCCCGGTGTACTTCGCCGTCGCATGCGGCGCCGGCATCGACGCGCGGGTCATGGGTCGGACCCCCTCGAGCGAAAAGCGCCGCTGGAAGATAGGCGCCTACATCGCCACGGCCCTCAGGATGCTGCCCCAGATCCGCAGCGTGCCCTGTCGCATCACCGTCGATGGCAGCGTCACGGAGACCAACGCGGCGATGGTGCTGGTCGCCAATTGCGGCGAGGTCATTCCGCCCTGGCTCCGACTGGGGCCCGGGATCTCCCCGAGCGATGGGCTGCTCGACGTCCTGGCGGTGCGGGCGGACGGGGTGCTGGATGGGCTCCGGGCGGTGTGGCAGGCGTGGCGGAGCGTGCCGAGGGAGGGGGGACGCGATAGTTTGATCGGGTACGCGCGGGGCCGGAACATCACCGTGGAAACCCAGAGCCCCGAGCCGGTGGAGATGGACGGCGATCCCGACGGGGTGACGCCGTTTACCGCCGAGGTGGTCCCCGGGGCCATTGCCGTAATGACTCCCAGGAACGGGCGGACGCCATGAGCGAGGCCATTCTCCTGGTCGACCAGGATGTCGAGGAGTTGCGCAGGCTCGGGGGCGACCTGGAGGTCGCCGGCTTCGAGGTCGCGCGCGAACTCGACCCCGCGTCGGCCCTCGCCGCCCTGGAGCGGCTCTCGCCCGATGTCGCCCTGATCGGGGCGGAGCTGGCCGCCGGGGGCGGCACCAGCCTGCTCGAGGCGTTGCAGCAGCGGGGCATCCCGGTGATCGTCGCGGTCGATCCCCCGGGGAACCTCGACGTGGTCGCCTTGCTGCGCGAAGGGGCCAAGCGGATTCTGGTGCGGCCGCTGGCCTCCGAGGCGCTCGTGCTGGTGGCGCGCCAGATGTCGCGCGGGTCGCGCATGGCCCAGGTGCGGCGGCTCCGGGAGGCGGAACACTCCACGGGTGGGAGGTTGGACGCCGCTGGAACCCAGCCGCCGATGCGAGCGGTCGCCATCAGCGCGGCCGAGCTGGGCCACCACGACGCCACCGCGGTGCTGGTGACCGGTGAGCGCGGGGCCGGCAAGACCTGGATGGCCAGACTGATCCACGAGACCAGCCCGCGGGCGGAAGAGCCGTTCCTCGTCGTCAATGCGGTCCCGGGCGACCTCCAGGAACTGGAGTCCCGTATCTTCGGACATGAGCGCGACGCGCTGCCGGGCGCGGAGCGCAGAGTCCTCGGCATGCTGGAGCTGGCCCTGGGCGGCACCCTGGTGCTGCGCGAGATCGGCGAGTGGCCGCTGGAGCTTCAACCGCTGGTCCTGCGCGCCCTCGAGCAGCGGACCCATCGCCGGATCGGCGGCCGGCGAGACCTGCCGGTGGAAGCGCGACTGATCGCGACCACAAGCGGCGACCTGGGCGCCGCCGCGGAAACGGGTCGCTTCCGCGGCGACCTGCTGGAGCGTCTTTCCTCCGTGGTCCTTCGGGTCCCCCCGGTTCGGGAACGGAGTGACACCGACCGTCGGCAGCTCGTCGCCAGGATCCACGATGGAGTGGCCTCCAGGATGGGAGCGGCCCCACCGTCGATCTCGCCCGAGGCCATGGACCGGATGCTCGAATACGGCTGGCCCGGCAACGTCTCGGAAGTCGAGCACGTGATCGAACGCGCCGCCCTGATGGCCGCGGGCCAGCCGATGATCCTGGTGGAGCATTTGCCGGGCGAGTTCCGCGCCAGACCGGGCCTGGGCGATCGCCGCCATCACGCGATGAGCCTCGAAGAGGTGGAGAAGCGCCAGATCGAGAGCAGCCTCCGCTACCACGGCGGCAACCGCACCCGGGCCGCAAAGGAGCTCGGGATTTCGCGGGCGACGCTGATCAACAAGATCAAGCGGTACGAGATCGCCGGGTGACCCCGATGCAACGACCGCCGCTCAAGGAACACGATGCAATGATCTGCCGGGCGTGCGGCCGGGAGGAGCGCGCCTCCGAAGGCTACCCCTGCGAGCGGTGCGCCACTTTCATCTGCCTGATCTGCACCTTTCGCGGTGTCGTGCTCTGCCGCGACTGCGCGAAGGAGCCGCCGGTCGGCCCCGGCGATCGGTGACGCGGCGCCTCATTCTCTTCGACATCGACGGCACACTGCTGCTCAGCAGGGGGGCGGGGCGCCGCGCGATCCTCGCCGCGATGGCCGACCTGCTCCGCGACGACGATCGCCTTGCCGGGGTCCGCTTCGACGGCAAGACCGACCCGCAGATCGTCATGGAGCTGCTGGCGGCCTCGGGAGTGGACGACCCGGACGAGCCCGGGCGGATCGTGGAGGTGCTCGAGCGCTACGTCGGGTGTCTGGCGCGCGAACTCGCGCTCCCCACCCATCGCACCTCCCTCATGCCGGGCGTCGCCGACCTGCTCGACCGCACGGAGCGGGACGACCGGGCGGTCCTGGGGCTGCTCACCGGCAACGTCGCTCCCGGCGCCCGGCTGAAGCTGCGCAGCGCGGCCCTCGATCCTGAGCGCTTCAGGGTCGGGGCGTATGGCTCCGATGCGGCCGACCGCCGCTTGTTGCCCGCTATCGCCTCGGAACGGGCCAGGGCCCTGTTCGGCCGGCGTCCCGAGGGCCGGGAAGTGGTGATCGTCGGGGACACGCCAGCCGATGTGCTCTGCGGTGCGGCCATCGGGGCGCGGGCCATCGGCGTGGCGACGGGGTCGTACTCCGTGGCCGAGTTGGAGGCCGCGGGCGCCGCGGCGGTCTTTCTCGACCTCACGGACCGTGACCAGGTATGGCAGGCGATCTGGTCGTGAGCGACGCCCCGCCCGCCCACCTGCCCGAGCTGGGCCCGCTGCTGGGCCCGCTGCTGGCCCCACCCCACGGCTCGGCCCCGTGGCTCGACGAGATACGCCTGGCCCTTCTGGGAGAGCTTTTCGCCGCGGCGGGCGAGGCACGCCAGCGTGCGGGCGGCGGACCCGTCGGGTTTGCGGTGGACAACTGGCTCGGGGCATTCCAGCGCGCCGCTGACCGGGCGGCATCCCGGGTGGCCGAAGAGGTCGACCGGCGCGTGGAAGAGGCCGCGCTCGCCTCACGGATGCCCGCCCGTCTGGTCACGACCCGCCGGCTGACCGAGGACGATCGTCGGGCGATCCGCAACCGGTTCCTCAGCGCGGCCATTCCGCTGGAGCGCATCGCCGAAACCGGCGCCCGGGCCGATCCCGGTGTGCGGCACGTGGCGGGGGCCCTGCTCTCCGCGTGGGATCGGCTGGCGGCGTTCGCCGCCGATGAGCAGGGGCGAGGCCTCCGCCTGGCCCAGGAGGTGAATGCGTGGCGGCGTCCGCGCGGTCCCCTGGTTGCGATTTCCGTCGGGGTGACCCTCGTTGCCCTGGCGACTGGACTGATGCTCGGCGGCTTTCTCCCGGCGCCAGGGCTGTTGGCGCGGCTGCGTGACATGTGGTGGAGATTGCCATGGCCATGATTGGGGTTGGGATCGATATCGTGGACCTGGACCGCGCGGAGCGAATCCTGACCCGGCACGGGGACCGCGCCATGCAGCGCTTTCTGCTGCCGGCCGAGCGGACGTACGTGCTGAGCATGGCTCAGCCGGCGCGCCATTTCGCCGTGCGCCTGGCGGCGAAGGAGGCGGCCTACAAGGCGCTCTCGCGATTGCGCGGTGCCTCGGCGGTGAGCTGGCGGGACATCGAAGTGCTGCGCGACCGACGGGGCCGACCCAGTGTGCTGCTGCACGGGAAGGCCGACGCCGTGGTCTCAGCCGTCGGTCCCTACCGAGTGTTTGTCTCCCTGACCCATACGGCGAAGACGGCCGGGGCCGTGGTGGTCATCGAAGTCTGAGCACCGGGCCCCTGGATTGCGCCCGTTGCATTCGGTCGAGGGCTGGCCCTAGGTTTCTGTTACATCATTACTCGCAAATGATTCTCATTCGCATTTACGTACCTGTTGCCCTTGCGCTCGCTGCCGTCGTCCCGGCGGCCGGGGCGCAGGAACATGCGCCAGCCGTCCGCCGCATCGCGGCGACCGCGCTCCTCGCCGCCCAGGAGTATCGCCTGGGGTTCGAGAACGGCCGGGTGGTGAGCACCGCCGAAATCGACGAAGCCAGACTCTTCCTCAGCGAGGCTTTGCGGGTGCTCGGAGGCCTTCCCGGTCCGGTGGCAGAGCAGGCACGCCAGGATCTGGCGCGGGCCCTCGCCGGCGTGGATGCGTCGGTGCCGCCCGATTCGATCGCCAGCGTCGTGCAGGGCATCGTGAGCGATCTCGCCCTTGGCTTCGGTGTGGTCATCGACGAAGTGCCGGCGGAGACGCCCTCCCTGGCTCGGGGGGCCTCAGTGTACCAGGCCAACTGCGCCAGCTGTCACGGCGCGGTGGGCGCTGCCGACGGGCCGGCGGCGGTGGGTCTCGATCCGGCTCCGACCGATCTCACCGACAGCGAGGGCCTGCGGGACGCCTCGCCACTCGATTTCTATCGGAGGGTCACCCTCGGGATCGCCGGCACGGCGATGCCCGCGTTCGAGCATAGCCTCACCGCCGAGGATCGCTGGGCGGTCGCCGCGTATGGCTCCACACTGCGGTTGCCGGCGCCGGTCGGCCGGGTCCCCGCGCCCCTCCGCGCATTTGCCACGACGGCCCGTATGGGAGACGCCGAGTTGCTCCAGGCACTCGGTCCCACCTCCACATTGGCTGAGGTGGCAGCGGTGCGGGTGGCGGTGGGGGCCCGGGCGGCCGACCAGGCGACCCGGGTCGGCGCGGTGTTCACTGCGGTCCGGGCCCGGGTCGACTCGGCCGTGGCTTTCGCCGCCTCGGGCGACGCCGGGGAGGCCCGGCGCGCGGCCTTCGACGCGTACTTCGCCTTCGAGGCGGTCGAGCGGGAAGTCCGGGTCAAGAACGCCGCCCTGGCCACCGAGCTGGAGACGGATTTCGCGCTGCTGCGCGAGCGGGCCGCCTCCGGGGCCTCGGGCGACGTCCTGGCAGACACACGGCGCGCGGTTCTGGCCGGCCTGGAACGGGCCGAGCGCGTGGTGGCCGACCGACAGGGTCCGTTGAGCCTGTTCACCCAGTCGCTGGTCCTGCTGGTGCGGGAGGGGCTGGAAGCCATTCTGGTGATCGGCGCCCTGCTAGCCTTCCTGAGCAAGACGGGCGCCGCCTCACGACGTCGCGACATTCACATCGGTGTGGCTGCCGCGCTGGGCGCGAGTGTGCTCACCGCGATTGCCCTTGAGACGGTTTTTCACCTCTCGCCCGCGCGGCAGGAGGTGCTCGAGGGGATCACGATGATCGCCGCGGCGGCCATGCTCTTCTACGTCAGCTATTGGCTGCTGTCGAAGATCGAGGTCGCGCGCTGGAACCGCTTCATGAAGGGCAAGGTAGCCGGCGCGCTGTCGAGCGGGTCGGCCCTGGCCCTCGCGTCGGTTGCGTTCCTGGCGGTGTACCGGGAGGGGTTCGAGACGGTGCTGTTCTACAAGGCCTTGCTGGTTTCCGCGGGGCCGGCCGGTTTTCCCCCCATCGGGGCCGGGTTCGTTGTCGCCGGGCTGTTGCTCGCGGCGATCTACGTGGCCATCGACCGCTTCGGGGTACGGCTGCCACTCAAGCGGTTCTTCGCGGTGACGAGCGCGTTCTTGTACTACATGGCGTTCGTGTTCGCCGGGAAGGCGGTCGCGGAGTTCCAGGAGGGCGGGCTGGTGGGCACGACGATCGTCGAGGGGGCTCCCAGGGTTCCCATGATGGGCATCTACCCCACCGTGGAATCGATGGCCGCGCAGGCGATCCTCGTGCTGCTCGCACTCGGGGCGCTTGCCTGGATCTTCCTTGTGCTCCCTGTCCGTCGTCGCCGCGCCGAGGGGATGGTGCAGGCTTCGCTGCGCGCGGCCGGTTCCAGGATCGAGAAGGACGTCCTGCGCTCGCTCGATCGGATCGAAGCGGACGTCGCGGAGATCCACGCCGAGGTGGACCGGATGCGCGACATGGTGACCGGCCGCGCGCAGGCCGGCGAGCCGGAGCAGACGCCGTTGGGGTAGGACGGCCTACCCGCCCGAAGATGCCGCCGCCGGAGCGGTCCGCAGGTAGGGGCCAGGGTCGGCCTCTCCCGCATCCTTGAACCGGATCCAGAGCGCGGCGCCCACGCCGACCAGGATCACACTGGTCAGCTGGGCGACGGTGAACGGTCCCAGCAGGCGGTCGTCCTTGAGCCGGATGAACTCCACGAAAAACCGCTCGATCCCGAGCAGGATCAGGTAAAGCCCGAAGAGCCACCCGGTGCCCTGAGGCCGAGGGCGCATCTGCCAGAGCAGCATGAAGGCTCCGGTCATCAGGATCGTTTCGTAGAGCATGGTCGGGTGGACCGCAAAGACGGTCGTAGGGTCCGATCCGGGAGGCGCGTCCCAGCCCAGCGTCGCCAGGCCGGCCGTCGTGGTCGGGGGAATCCCCTGGGGGAAGGCAACGCCCAAGGCCCCGTCCGTGGGGATCCCGTAGTCATCCCCGACCATAAGGCATCCGATCCGGCCCAGGGCGTAGGCGGCGGCGAGCGCCGGGGCGGTCAGGTGCATGGTGAACCGCACAGGCACCTTGCGCCGCACGCTCTGGAGCGCCACGGCCACGAAGCCGCCCACCAGCCCTCCGTACCACACCAGCCCTGCCCGTTCGAGCAGGGTATCGGGGCCGTGGAGCAACACGTACCAGAGCTTGGCGCCGATGACGCCGCCGATCACGGCGGCCACGACGATGTCGCCGGCGTAGTCCCGGTTGAGCCCGCGGCGGCGCAGCTCGCGGTCGATCAGCCAGCCGCCGAACAGGAACCCCACCATCATCATGATGCCGTAGCCGGTGATAGTCAGGGGACCGACCTGGACGCTGAACGATGGAAAGGTGGTCATCGGGTCGCGGGGGTGGGAGATCCGCGCTGGAGGCCGGGGAAGGGGAGTCGATCCGAGGGCTCCAGCGACCAGTCGCTCCGCTCGCCGCGGGCCAACCGCCAGGCGCCCGCGGCGGCGATCATGGCGGCGTTGTCGGTGTTGAGCCTGGGGCTGGCGACGACGACACGGGCCCGGCCCGAGAGCCGGTCCGTCACGCGTTCCCGAAGCGCGCGGTTGCACGCCACCCCGCCCCCGAGCACCACCGTCTCGCGGCCCAACTCCTGGGCCGCGGCGGCCGTCTTGGCGCTCAACACGTCGAGCACCGCCTCCTGGAATCCGCGCGCCAAGTCCGCGCGGTCGCGCTCGAGATCGGTCGAACCGCGCACGGCGTGGAGCACGGCGGTCTTGAGGCCGCTGAAGCTGAAGGCGAAGCGGTCGTCGGACTCCGCGCCCAGCATGGGCCGGGGAAAGGCGAACCGGGCCGGATCGCCCGAGACGGCCGCGCGTTCGATCGCGGGCCCGGCCGGGTAGCCGAAGCCGAGCATGACGCCGACCTTGTCGAACGCCTCGCCGGCCGCGTCGTCGCGGGTTTCGCCCAGCAGGCGGTAGTCGCCCCATTCGGGGACGTCGAGCAGCATGGTATGCCCGCCGCTGACCAGCAGGGCGATGAAGGGCGGCGCCAGGCCAGGGTCTTCGAGCGTGGGGGCGAACAGGTGTCCCTCGAGGTGGTGGACCCCGATCAGCGGGATGCCGAGGCGCCAGGCCAGGGTTTTCCCGTACGTCAGCCCGACGAGCAGCGCGCCGACCAGCCCCGGTCCGGCGGTGACGGCCACGCCGTCCAGGTCGCCCAGCGTGGTGCCCGCCTCGTCGAGCGCCCGGTCGACCACCGGGACGATCGCCCGGATATGCGCCCGGCTGGCGAGCTCGGGCACGACCCCGCCGAAGATCCGGTGCACGTCCTGGGAGAGAATGACCAGGCTGGCAAGGCCGGCCCGTCCGTCGCGCAGGTTCAGGACCGCGGCGGACGTCTCATCGCACGAAGTCTCGATTCCGAGGATCCGCTCAGCCACCCGGTCCATGGTCGGCGCTGGTGACCGGGCGCGTGTCGTACTCAGGCAACTCAACCCCGAGCAGCTGGGCCACGATCCGCTGATTGGCGGGGGAATTCCAGGGGTGCTCGCCGATCACCTTGCGGACGATGACGCCCTCCCGGTCGATCAGGAAGCTCTCGGGGACGCCGGTGATCTGGTAGATCTGTTCGATGCGGCCCGACTTGTCGTGCAGGATATCGAAGGTCACCCCGACGTCCTTCGCGAAAGCGCGGACGGCTTCGAGATCTCCCTCGTCGACGCTCACCGCGGCGATGCGCAGGCCGTGGGGTTGGAGCTTGCGGTACAGTTCCTCCATCGCGGGCATCTCCACCCGGCAGGGAATGCACCAGGTGGCCCAGATGTTGACCAGGGTCACGGCGCCGTCGTAGCGCTCGGTGAAGGAGACCGAGTCGCCGCTCGCCATGTCCAGCGCCCGGAAGTCCGGAGCCCGCTTGCCGACCTCGACCCCTTCGGGAACCGGCGCCCAGGTCACCATCGCCCAGCCGCCGAGTCCGAGGCCGGCGACGATCGCCAGGACATAGAGCCACTGTCTTCGTTCCGATGCCATCTACACCTCCACGGCGCAGGCGCTTCGCAGGCGGCGGACCGCCGCGGCGGGATCCGGCCCGCCGAACACGGCCATTCCTGCCACAAAGGCGTTGGCTCCCGCGCGCCAGGCCTCGCCGATGGTCTCGACGGTGATGCCACCGTCGACTTCGAGCGCCGCGGAAGAGCCCCGGATGTCGAGCAGCTCCCGCACCCGCGCGATTTTCCGGGTGGCGGCAGGCAGATAGCGCTGCCCCCCGAAACCCGGGTTGACTGTCATCACCAGCGCCAGATCGACATCCTCCACGACTTCCTCCAGGAATCCCAGGGGGGTCCCCGGGTTCAGGGCCAGGCCGGCGAGCATGCCGTGCTCCCGGATCGCCGCCAACTGGCGCTGCACGTGCGCGGTCGCCTCCGGGTGAATGGTACACACTGCGGCGCCCGCCTCGGCACACTCCGCAATGTAGCGTTCAGGCTGCTGGACCATCAGGTGCACGTCGAGCGGGCGGTCGGTCAGCCGCTTGAGGGCCCGGACCAGGGGCGCTCCGAAGCTGAGGTTCGGCACGAACCGGCCGTCCATCACGTCGACGTGGATCCAGTCGGCCCCTCCCTCGACCGCCGCGGCGACCTGCTCGGCCAGCCGGCCCAGATCGGCGTTGAGCACACTCGGCGCGATGCGCACGGTCATGGCGTCCTCCCCTCGACGACCACGAGATCCACCCGGCCTCCCCTCGCGCTCAAGGTGCCGGGCCGCGGCCGCTGCTCCAGGATCGAGCCGGGACGGGCCTGGGGTCTGCGGACCTCGCGAACCACCCCGACGCGGAGCCCGAGCTCTTCGAGCCGAGTGCGTCCCTCCCCGACCGCCATACCCACCAAGGCCGGTACCCTGATCGCGGCCGGTCCCCGGCTGACGACGACCTCCACCGGCGAGCCCGGGCGGAGGGCGGTCCCGGCGGGCGGACGGGTGGCGATCACGACCCCTTCCTCGGCGTTCGAGGGGACGGAGTCCACTCGTCCGAGCGAGAGGCCGGCCGCCGCCAGCACCCGGCGCGCCTGCGACAGGTCGAACTGGAGGACGTCGGGCGCGGTCACCGGGGCGGGCCCGCCGCTGACCGTCAGCTCCACCGGGCTTCCCTCCGGCAGGGCAACCCAGGCCGGAGGCTCCTGCCAGGTGACATACCCCGCGGGCAGGGTGGGGTCGCTTTCCCCCGCCGGAAGGATCTTCACCTTGAAGCCGCTTGCTTCCAGGTCCCGGGTGGCAGCGTCCACAGGCATCCCGATCACGAGCGCGACCCGCTGATCCCGGCTGACGAGCGGGGCGGGGTAGATCACCATCGCAATCCCATAACCCGCGAGAGCGGCGGCCAGCACGATCGCCAGGCCGATCAGACGACGCCTGGCGGCCTGGGTGCGGAACAGCGATCCCCGACTACGACCGCCGCCCGTCATCACCCGATCCGGCGCAGGCGGGCCGCGTAGGCCCCGTCAATCCCATCCCGCTGCGGCAGGGTGGCAAGATCGCCCTCCGCCGTGAGAAGCCCGGCGGGCGCGGGGCCCGCAGCGCGGCAAAACCGGCTGTCCTCGGCGAGAAACGCGTCGATTTGCAATTCGTTCTCTTCGGGCTCGAGCGAGCAGGTCGAGAAACATAACAAACCGTCGAGCCGCACCGTGCCGGCCGCGGCCCGCAGCAGAAGCCCGGCCGAATGGGCCAGCCGGCCGAGGGCTTCGGGTCGCGCCCGCCACCGCGCGTCCGGGTTCCGGCCAAGGACGCCCGTGCCGAGACAGGGTACATCGAGCAGGACGGCGTCCGCCTGCCGAAGGGGGGGCTGCAACGCATCGGCGATCGCGACCTGTTCGTTGCCGTGGCCCGCGCGCTCGAGATTGGCCCGGAGCAGGCGCGCCCGATCGGGCCGCCGGTCGGTGGCCAGGACGCGACGAACACCGGCCGACAGCGCGATGGTCTTTCCGCCGGGTGCGGCGCAGGCGTCGTAGAGCAGGGCGTCGCGCGGCGGAGCGAAGAACTCCGTCACCAGCCGCTGCGCGGCGTCCTGGACGATGAAGGCTCCCTCGGCGTAGCCCGGCAGTTCGCGCGGCCGGCTGAGCCTGGGCTGAAGGCCGGCGCCGAGAGGAGCCTCGGCAAAGCCTACGCCGGCATCGCGCCAGGTCGCGACCAGTCGCTCGCGAGACCAGCGGGCGGGCTGCACCGTGAGCCGGGGCCGCGTGTCGTTCCAGCGCAGCAGCCGTGCCGTCGCTTCGGCGCCGAAACGCAGCGTCCAGCGGCTCACCAGCCATCCGGGGTGGGTCGCGTGCGAGCTGAGATGCCCCGGGGCGTGTTGCGCCACTTTCCGCAGCACGGCGTTGACAAACCCCGCGGTCCGGGGCCCGCCGACTTCCTGGGCCAGCGCGACCGTGGTGGCGACCGCCGCGTGGGGTGGGACGCGATCCAGCGAGGTCAGCTGGTAGGCGCCCATCCGGAGCAACCCGCGAACGGCCGGGCTCACGCGGTGGAGGCCCGAGGCGACGAACGGCGCGATCAGGCGATCGAGCGCGGAGGCCGAGCGCAGCGTGCCGGCCGCCAGCTCGTGGGCGAGCCGCCGGTCGCGGCCCTCGAGGCCGCCGAGCGAGCTTTCCAGCGCCTGGTCGAAGGGGCGGCCGTCCTGCACCGCTTGCAGCGCGCGCCACGCGGCGCGGCGGGGCGGCAGGCCGGGCGGCTTGCGGCCCGGAGCAACGGGATCGGTCAGTCCGCCATTCCTTCGAGCGGGCTCGACGGCACGGCAGCCTCCCGCCGCGGCATGCGACCCGCCAGATACGCCAGGCGTCCGGCCTCCACCGCGGCGCGCATCGCCGCCGCCATCCGGACCGGATCCGCCGCCTCGGCGAGCGCCGTGTTCATCAGGATTCCGTCGACGCCCTGTTCCATGGTCAGGCAGGCATCCGACGCCGTCCCGACGCCGGCGTCCACGATCACGGGCACGCCGAGGCGCCGCTTGATGGTGCGGATGTTGAACGGGTTGAGCAGGCCCAGTCCGCTGCCGATCGGCGAGGCGAGTGGCATGACCGCCGCGCAGCCGGCGTCTTCGAGGCGGAGGGCGGTGATCAGGTCATCGTTGGTGTAGGCCAGCACGGCGAATCCTTCGCGGCAGAGCGTGCGCGCGGCGTTCAACAATCCCTCGGCATCGGGGAGGAGGGTTTCCTTGTCGCCGATCACCTCGAGCTTGACGAACTCGTTGAAGCCCGCCTCGCGCGCCAGCCGCGCATACCGGATCGCTTCTTCGGCGGTGTAGCACCCGGCGGTGTTGGCAAGCAGAAAGTACCGGGAGGGGTCCAGGTGATGCAGAATGCCCTGCTCGTGGCGTCGGTCCAGATCCACACGCCGGACCGCGACGGTGACGAGCTCGGCGCCGGAGGCCTCGAGGGCCCGCACCATCGCCTCGTTGCTGCGGTATTTGCCCGTACCCGCCAGCAGACGCGAGCGAAACGGTCGCCCGTGAATGCGCAACGGCGTGTCCAGGCCCGTGGTCTCCAGAGTCGTCGTGATCACGGTCAGCCACCTCCTACGAAATGCACCAGCTCGACGCTGTCGCCATCCCGGAGCGGGGTCTCCGCGAGCGAGGGACGGCGCACGATCGCCCGATTGTGCTCGACGACGACGGCGCGCGGATCCAGCGCAAGCCGCGCCAGCAGATCGGCCAGGGTGGCCGGGCCCGGCACGGAACGCGCGTCGCCGTTGACAGTGATGCGGAGCTCTGACATGAAAGCAAGATAGCAGGGGGGCTCGGGGCCCCCTCTACGCCGCCCACGGTTCCAGAAGCGCCTGCACCACGTCGGCCGGGCGGCCGGCGCTCCAGAGCGCGCTGATCGCGGCGACGCCCCAGGCACCAGCCGCTCGCGCCTCATGCGCCCGCTCCGGCGTGATTCCCCCGATCGCAAAGACCGGCTGTCCCAACTGGACGATTTCCTCGATGAGGGCGAGCCCCGCCGGGGGACGGCTGGGATGGCTCGCCGTCTGGAACACCGGCCCGGCCACCAGGTACTGGGCGCCTTCCTCGAGGGCGCGACCGGCCTCGTACACCGAATGCACCGAGCGTCCGATCCACCCGGTGCGGAAGACGCTCCGGGCGTCCGCGACGGACAGATCGTCCGCGCGAAGGTGAACCCCCGAGGCCCCCAGGGCCGCGGCGATGTCCGGTCTCCCGGCGACGATCAGCGCGGCTTCCGACGGGCGCGCGTGGGCCAGGAGGGCGGCGGCAAATCCGGTCAGGTCGGCTCCGGTGGCCTGATGATCGCGCGCGACGAGCGCAACCGGCGGGCCAAGCGAGGCGATCGCGGCGGCGGCCGCGCCGCACCGGGGCGAGGTCCTGACCCCGGCATCCGTAAAGGCGAGCAGGCGGGGGAGCGGCCTCACGTGAAACTCGGCGCCGGTTTCCGTCCCCGGCCGCGCAGCCAGGCCTCGGCCGGCATCCGTTTCCGGCCCGCCGGTTGTATCTCGTGCACCGCGACCCCGCCTTCACGGGCCGCGATGACCAGGGGAGGGCCTGGCTCCACGATCTGTCCCGGCGGGCCCTGGGCCTCCACGGGCACTGCTCCGAACAGCTTGAGCTCGCCGTCCGGCGTTGCCGTCCAGGCACCGGGCGCCGGGTCGTACGCCTGGATCTGCCGGGCCACGGCGTCGGCCGGTTGGTCCCAGCGAATTCGCGCGGCCTCACGGGTGAGCTTGGGCGCGAGGGTGGCCATGGCGTCGTCCTGCGGCACCGGCGGCAGCTCGCCGTGTTGCAGCAGGGTGACCGCCTCGATCAGGGTCCAGGCGCCCAACTGGGCCAGGCGTTCGGTCAGCTCCCCGGCCGGTTCGCCCGCCCTGATCGGGGTGCTCGCCGCCCGCAGGATGGGGCCGGTGTCCAGTCCCTCGTCCAGCTTCATGATGGTAACGCCGGTCTCCCGGTCGCCGGCGAGGATGGCCGCCTGGATCGGGGCGGCGCCGCGATGGCGCGGCAACAGCGAGGCATGCACGTTGATCATCCCAAGCCGAGGGACCGCCAGGACCTCGGGCCGGAGGATGTGGCCGTACGCCACGACCACGCCCAACTCGGGGGCCAGGCGCCGCAGGTTGGCGAGGAAGACGTCGCCCCGGGGCCGTTCGGGCTGGAGCAGCGGCAGCCCCAGCTCCAGCGCCCTGGACTTCACAGAGGAGGGGACGAGTCTGGAGCGCGAACGGCCCCGGGGTCGATCCGGCTGGGTGACCACTGCTTCGATCCGGGCGCCCTCCGCGACCAACGCGTCCAGAGAGGGTACCGCGAACGCCGGCGTCCCGAAGAACACCACGCGCATGGATCAGTGTCCGGCTTGGGCCGGTCCCAGCGCCTTGAGGGTCCCTTCGCCCCGGTGCTCGCGCTTCCAACGCGAAACGAGCAGCTGGCGTTTAAGGGGGCTCAGGTGATCGATGAAGAGAATCCCGTCCAGATGGTCGATCTCGTGCTGGATGGCGCGGGCGACAAGGCCCTCGGCCTCCAGGGAGAACGGTTCGCCGTCGCGATCGAGCGCCTCGAGGACGATGCGGTCGGGACGGGTCACGTCGGCATACAGCTCCGGGATCGAGAGGCAGCCTTCCTCCGCCTTGTCCCGTCCCTCGGCCGAGCGGATGACCGGATTCACCATGGCGAAGCGCCGGCCCTCGGCATCGACGACGGCGACCCGGCGGGCGAGGCCGATCTGATTCGCCGCGAGTCCAACTCCCTTGGCCGCATCCATCGTTTCGTAGAGATCGTCGATCAGGTCCCGCACCGCGTCGTCGACGGCCGCGATCTCGGGGCTGCGTTCCCGCAGCACCTGCGAGCCCAGCAGGTGGAGGTCGCGAATCGTCATCTACTGTCCCGGAGCGGTCTGGTCCCCGACGCGGACGATCCGCTGCCGCTCGACGATCAGCACCGTGCCGCCGCTGTCGATGGTGATCCGATCGTCCTTGAGGTCCTTCACCTTGCCGATGACCCCGCCCGCCGTGGTCACGTCGTCGCCCTTTTTCAGCGCGGCGAGCAGGGACTGGTGCCGCTTGCGGGCTTGGCTCTGGGGACGGATGATCAGCAGGTAGAACACGGCGCCGATGGCGAGGATCTGAAACAGGAAGATCGCCATGCCGCCGCCCTGACCTTCCGGCGGCGCCAGCAGGGTGAACAGGCCAATCCTCATTCGCGTCCTCGCTCATGGTAGCGGCGCAGCCATTCACGGCTCCACCGGTCGAAGCTGCCGTCCAGGATCGCCGCGCGGGCCAGTTCGGCGATCCGGATCAGGAACCGCACATTGTGGATCGACACGAGCCGCAGACCCAGCATCTCCTCGGCGACGAACAGGTGCCGCAGGTACGCCAGGGAGAACCGGGCGCAGGTCTCGCAATCGCATTCGGGATCGATCGGGGCCTCCAGGGTCCGGTGCGCGGCGTTGCGCACGTTGACCCGGCCCGATGCGCTCCAGGCGCTGCCGTGCCGCCCGTTGCGGGTCGCCGCCACGCAGTCGAACAGGTCGACCCCCCGCCCGATGGCCTCGATCAAATCCTCGGGGAATCCGACGCCCATAAGATAACGCGGGCGTTCCGCGGGCATGGCCGGGAGCAGCGCATCCAGCACGCCATACATCACCGGTTTGGTCTCGCCCACCGACAGGCCCCCGATCGCAAGGCCGCTCCAGTCCCCGAGCGCAAGCGTGCGCTCCAGGGAAGTTCGGCGAAGGTCCTTGTGGACCCCGCCCTGCACGATTGGCCACAGGGTCTGACGCTCGCTCCCGGCGGCAAGCGACGCGTGCCGGTCGCGGCAGCGTGCCAGCCAGCGCAGGGTCCGCTCCATCCCCTCGCCCGCAAGGGTGCGGTCCGCTTGGCCGGGCACCACCTGATCGAAGGCCATGGCGACGTCGGCGCCCAGGGCCCACTGGATCTCCATCACGGACTCGGGCGTGAGGAACCGCGCGCTGCCGTCGAGATGGCTCACGAACTCCACCCCATCCTCGACGACCTTGCGGAACCCATCCAGCGAGAAGACCTGAAACCCGCCGGAATCGGTGAGCATGGGTCGGGACCAGCTGCTGAAGCGATGCAGTCCGCCCATCGCCCGCACCACTTCCTCGCCGGGCCGCAGGTGGAGGTGGTAAGTGTTGCCCAGGATGACCTGCGCCCCGGCGTGCTCCACTTCGGCGGGGTGCAGGCCCCGCACCGCGCCGTAGGTCCCGACCGGCATGAAGGCGGGCGTACGGATCTCGCCGTGGGGGAGCCGGAGCTGCCCGGCCCGCGCGGCGCCCGCCGTCCCTTCCAAACGGAAATCGAACATGGGACGAAGGTAAGGGGACATCGTATTGCATCGCCCTCAGACGATCGCCATGGCGTCGCCATAGGAATAGAAACGATAGCGCTGCGCGACCGCGTGGGAATAAGCGGCCCGGATCGTCTCCACCCCGGCGAACGCGGAGACCAGCATCAACAGGGTGGATCGCGGGAGGTGGAAGTTGGTGATCAGCCGATCCACCACCTGAAAGCGATAGCCCGGGGTGATGAAAAGCGCGGTTTCACGCGCGCCGGCCTGGATACCCCCGCCCGCGCCGGCCGAAGCCTCCAGGGCGCGCACCACGGTCGTTCCTACGGCCCAGACCGCCCCACCTCGCTCCCTGCACCTGGCGACCTCCTGAACCAGCCCCGCGCCGATCTCGTAGCGCTCGGGGTGCATCGGGTGGGCGGACAGGTCCTCCGTCTCTACCGGCTTGAACGTCCCCGGTCCCACCTCCAGATCCAGGGCCGCGACCCGGACGCCCGCGTCGCGCAGGGTGTCGAGCAGCCCGGGCGTGAAGTGGAGGCCCGCGGTCGGGGCCGCCACGCTGCCCTCGCGCTCGGCGTAGACGGTCTGGTAGCGCTCCTGGTCGGACCGGTCGGCGTCCCGGGCGATGTAGGGCGGCAAGGGAAGGCGGCCGAAACGCGCGATGGCCTCGGCCGCGTCGGCGCCGACGAAACGGATCAGCCGGTTGCCGTCGGGCAGCACCTCGACGGTCTCGACCCAGACCTCAGGGCCAAGCGCAATGCGTTTTCCCGGCCGCAACGCGCTTCCCGGTTGGCCCAGCGCCACCCACGCGCTGTCCGCCCGCGGATGAATCAACAGGACCTCGGCCGCTGCCCCGGAGGGTCTCCGCCCCAGAAGGCGCGCGGGGCGAACCCGGGTCGAATTGAGGACCAGGAGGTCGCCCGCGGGGATCAGGCCCGTGAGGTCCCAGAAGCGGCGGTCCTCGAAATCCAGGTGCTTCCTCCGCACTACCAGCAGCCGGCTCGCGTCCCGCACCTGGCACGGCCGCTGCGCGATCAGCTCCTGGGGAAGCGCGTAATGGAAATCGGAGGCCCGGAAGGGGCGATCAGCCGTCAAAGATGCTGGCTTGGCCGGGCGGCGGTTTGATGCCGAGACGCTTGTAGGCCAGGGGGGTCGCCGCCCGCCCGCGCGGGGTACGGTCGAGGAAGCCCTGCTGCATCAGATACGGCTCGTAGACTTCCTCGAGGGTGCCCGGGTCCTCGCCGACGGCCGCCGCGAGCGTGGCGAGTCCGACCGGGCCGCCGGCGAACTTCTCCACGATGGCCGCGAGAATCCGGGCGTCCATGTCGTCGAGCCCGAACTCATCGACGTTGAGCCGGGCGAGCGCGTCGTCGGCCACGGCGCAGGTGATGTTCCCGTCGGCCTTGACCTGGGCATAGTCGCGCACCCGGCGCAGCAGGCGGTTGGCGACCCGCGGGGTGCCGCGGCTCCGCCGCGCGATCTCCATCGCGCCCGCCGGGTCGATCGGTACATTCAGGATCCCGGCCGACCGGGTGACGATCGTCTCCAGATCCTCCGCGGGGTAGAAGTTCAGCCGCTCGATCAGGCCGAACCGCGCGCGCATCGGGGGGGTAAGCTGGCCGTAGCGGGTGGTGGCCCCCACCAGCGTGAAGCGTTCCAGCTTCATTGGGATGGTCTGCGCGTTGGGCCCCTCGCTGATGCGCACATCGACCCGGTAGTCCTCCATCGCGGGGTAGAGGAACTCCTCCAGCACCGGACGCAGCCGGTGGATCTCGTCGATGAACAGGATGTCGCCCGGCGCGAGTCCGGTGAGCAGCCCGACCAGGTCGCCCGGCTTTTCGAGCACCGGTCCCGACGTGGTGCGGCATTGCACGCCTAGTTCGCGCGCCATCAGCATGGCCAGGGTGGTCTTGCCCAGTCCGGGGGGGCCGAAAAACAGCGTATGGTCCAGATGCTCGCCCCGCTGCTTGGCGGCGTCGATCGCGATTTGGAGCGAGCCCTTGACCTGGGCCTGTCCCACGAAGTCGTCGAGCCGGGACGGCCGGAGCGCGCTCTCGGCCGTGCTCTCCTCGGGCAGCGCATCGGGCGTGGTGATCTCGACTCGGCTCATCGGCGTTCAGACGGGACGGGCGGCCCAGCGCACCGGACGCGCCTGCCTGGTGATGGTGTGCTTCCGACGGCAGGAAAAGCAGCGGTCGACCGCCTCGGCGGCGTAGAGCGGAACCAGCCGGCGATTGGTGCTTCCGCAGCCGGTGCATTGCCATTCCGCCGTGAGCCGCTGTGGGGCCTGGGGCGCCGCCGTCACCGTTTCCCTCCCTTGGTTCCGGTCAGTTGTTGCAGGGCCTGGCGCACCAGCGCGGCCGTCTCGGCCGAGGGGTCGTCCTTGACGATGAGGCGCACGGCGTCCTCGGCGGCGGTGGGCGAATATCCCAGCGCTTCCAGCGCCCGCACAGCGTCGGAGGCGCCGCCGCGTTCGGCCGGGCCGGAATCTAGCATGAGGTCGCTGAAGCGGTCCTGGAGCTCCAGCACCAACCGCTCTGCCTTCTTGCGCCCGATCCCGCTCACGGTGCTCAGCGCCGCCAGGTCGCGCTCGCGAATGCTGCGCACGGTGCGGGCGGGACCCAGGGTCGAAAGCAGGGCAAGCGCCAGTCTGGGGCCAAAGCCGCTCGCGCTGAGCAACTGCCGGAAGACCGCGCGCTCGGCGGGCGCGTCGAACCCGTAGAGCGCCCAGCCATCCTCCCGAACGACCAGCTCGGTATGAAGCGACACGCGGGTTCCCGCGGCGGGTAGCCTCTCGAAGACCCCGAGCGGCACCATGATGCTGTAGCCTACCCCGCCGTCGGTCTGCACCACCAGGCCCGCGGGCGACTTGTCGGTCAGCACGCCCGAGACGGTGGCGATCATCGCCCGGTGCGGAAGGGCCGGCCCGGCCGACCCACCAGGAGGTGGGTGAGCGCCACCGCGACGCCGTCGGCCGCGTCGGCGGGGGTCGGGGGCTTCCGGAGATTCAACAGCCGCGCGACCATGTACCCCACCTGCGGCTTGAGCGCGCCGCCGCGCCCGACGACGGCCTTCTTGATTTGCGCGGGAGAGTACTCGATCACCGGGATCGCCGCGTTCGCAGCGGCAAGCAGCACGACGCCGCGGGCATGTCCCAACACCACCGTGGTCCGCGCGTTGGAGCCGTAGAACACCCCCTCCACGGCCACGGCGTCGGGACGGTGCCGCGCGATGACCTCACCCAGCCCCTCGTAGATCTGGCGCAGACGCCCCGGCAGCGGATCCCTCGGCCGGGTCCGCAGCACGCCGCACTCGATCAGCCGTCCGGGCCGGGTAGGCATGGCCTCCACGATCCCGAAGCCGGTGATCGCGGTCCCGGGGTCCACGCCGAGCACCTTCACGGCCGGCTCCGGCGGGCCTCACGCCTGGGCTTCGGCCAGCGTATCGGCGTCGATGTCGAAATTGGAGAAGACTTTCGAGACGTCGTCCAGTTCCTCGAGGGCGTCCACCAGCTTGAGAACCCGTCCCGCATCCTGGCCCTCGACCTTGACCGTGTTTCTTGGCAACATGGCCAGCTCGGCGCTGACTATGGGGTAGCCTTTGCCTCGCAGGGCGTCCTGCACCGCGTGGATGTCCGTCGGCGAGGTGCTGACCACGAACTGGTCCCCCTCCAGAGCAAAGTCGTCCGCCCCGGCCTCCAGCGCATCCTCAAGCACGCGATCCTCGGTCAGCTCGGCGGCCTCGATCATGATCTGTCCCTTGCGATCGAACATCCAGGCCACGGAGCCGGAGGAGCCGAGATTACCGCCGTTCCGCGAGAGGACGTGCCGGATATCGGCGACCGTGCGGTTGGCGTTGTCGGTGGTGGCCTCGATGAAGATCGCGATCCCGCCCGGAGCGTACCCTTCGTAGGTGACCTCTTCGTAGGAAGCGCCCTCGAGCTCGCCCGTCCCCTTCTTGACGGCCCGGTCGATGTTGTCGTTGGGCATGTTGACGGCACGGGCGGCGTCGATCGCCGTGCGGAGCCTCGGGTTGCCCGCCGGGTCGCCCCCACCCTGCCGGGCCGCCACGGTGATCTCCCGGATCACCTTGGTCCACGACGAGGCGCGCCGCGCGTCCGTCACCGCCTTCTTGCGCTTGATCTGCGCCCACTTGCTGTGTCCTGCCATGCGCCAAAGCTATCGGGCGCGGGAACCCGCGGCAACGCGCCGCTCGGCGTCTTCCGCGGCATGACGCACGGCCTCGGACGCCTCCGCGCCGAGGCTTTCTCCGACCGGTGCCACCAGTTGACGCAGGGCGAGGGCGGCTCGCTCCGGCCGGGTTTCGCGCAGCAGCGCCAAGGTCCCCTGGAGGGCGCGGCGGAGCGGGTGGGGCAGGGTGAGGCTGGAGAGCCGGCGCTCCAGGGCCTGCGCCCGGCGCCGCAGCGCACGCTCGGCCAGGCCCTCGGGCCGGCTGCCGTCGAGGGCCACGCGCACGGCCAGCCAGACCGCGAAGGCGCCCTCTCGCCTGGGCCCTCGGGCCGTTCGGGAGAGCACGCGCAACAGGCCGAGCTCCGGATCCGGGCGCCGGCTCATTGGGGCAGACGCCGCAAGGCCTCCAGCACCTCTCCCGGGAGGATCGTCTCGAGGCAATTGTGGTGGCCCAGCGGGCAGCGGTCGCCGCCGTGGCTGCTGCAGGGACGGCAGGACAGCTTGCGTTCGAGCACGGTGGATCGGGCGTTGTAGGGCCGAAACCCGAAGGCCCCAACGGTGGGCCCCATCAGGATCACCACCGGCGTGCCCACGGCGGTGGCGAGATGGCCGACCCCGGTATCGCCGCTGAGCGCGGCCCGGGACCGCCGCAACAGTGCCCCTGTCCCCTGCATGTCGAAAAGGCCGGCGGCGCTGGCGGCCCGCGGGGCCCCGCCCCTGGCCACGCGATTGGCCAGGTCCCCTTCCTCCGGCCCTCCGACCACCACCACATCGCGGCCACTGTCGATCAGCGCGCGCACCAGAGCGACCCAGTGCCGTTCAGGCCAGCGTTTGGTGGCCTGCGCGGCACCGGGCGCGACGGCCACCAGGGTCCGCTGGCGGCCCAGTCCGCGGTCGGCGAGGAAGGCATCGGCCGCCTGGAGCGCGCCGGTGTGCAGGAACACCTCCGGGGGCCTGTCATCGGGGGCTGGATCCAGCCCCCGCGCCGCATCGAAGTAGCGCAGGGCGACCGGCCGGCGGTCCCGGTAGAGGTCGCGTTTGAAGCGGATCAGCGCGGCACGCGCCGCCCGGTGCTTGGGGAAGGATCCCCAGCGGCCGCCGACCAGCAGGCGGAGCGCGCGGGAGCGCAGGCTGCCGTGCAGATCGAGCCGGTGGGTGAAGCGCTCGCGGCGTAGCCGGCGGGCCAGGGCACGGAGGCCCGACGAGGGCTCCCAGGCGATGACCTCGTTGACCCGGGGGTTGTTCGCAAAGAGCGGAGCGTACTCGGCCCGGGTCACCAGGGTCAGGTGCGCGGCGGGGTGCCGGGTGCGCAACGCGCGCAGCAGGGGCGTGGTGAGGATGAGATCGCCCATCGAGCTGAAGCGGACCGCGACAATGCGGGGCGATTCGGAGGGGGAGCGCGGCACGGCGGGAATGTAGAGCGAGCGGGAAGCCGGCCGCCACCGCGTTGCCGCGCGGCCCGGAGCCCTCCTAGCTTGTGTCGGTGAGCACCACCCGCCGCTACCTTGGCCTTCTGCGACCATACTGGTGGATCTTCGGCCTTGGGCTGCTGAGCGAATTCATCGCGTCCGCGCTCGACGGGCTCGTGGTCATCCTGCTGGTGCCCCTGTTCAATATCATGTTCGGCAGCGCCGGGCCGCTGGAGGCCGGCTCGACCCTGCTGGAGCCGGTCATCGGGATGCTGCTGGGGCCCATCATCGGAAGCGCGACCGGCGGCGCCGCGATCGCCAGGCTGGTGCTGCTGCTGGTCGCCATCCTGCTCGTGAAGAACGCCCTCGCGGTCGCCGCCCGTCAGGCCTCCGCCCTGGTCGAGGAGGGCGTGGTGCGGGACCTCCGCCAGCGGCTGTTCGGCCGGTTGCTCGCGCTGGACCTGGGGTTCTTCCAGCGAACCCGGGTGGGGCTGGTCGTCTCGAGCCTGATCGTGGACACCGACGGCGCCAAGGGCGCGATCCCCACGGTCCTGGCCGCCCTGTTCCGCAACGCGGTGATGATCCTCACCCTCCTGGCGATCCTGGTCGGGATCTCTCCGGCGCTGACCGGCCTGACCCTTTTGGCGTTGCCGCTGCTGGTCGTCGGCGTCCGAATTCTGGTTCGCAACCTGAGGCGGCACTCCCGGGCCTGGACCGAAGAGCGCGGCGAGCTGACCGCCGCGGTGACCGAACGGCTCGCCGCGATCAAGCTCATCCGCGGGTACGGCCAGGAGGAGCGCGAAGCATCGGCCTTTGCGGAGCAGACCGAGCGCTTTCGGCGCCGGGTGGTCAAGACCCAGCGCTACGTCGCCCTGCCCAGCCCGATCAGCGAGGTCTTCGGCGGGCTGGTGATCATCCTGGTCATCTGGGCGGGCACCCGTCCGGGGCTGATCGGCGATCCGCTCACCCCAAGTCTGACCATTCTGTTCGTGGTGAGCGCCCTGCGCGTCATGTCGCCGCTCAAGGCCATCGCGCAGGTTCCCGCGCATCTGGCGCTCGCCATGGCGAGCACCGAGCGGGTGTTCCGCCTGCTGGACGAGCCGGTCGCCGAACGCGAAGCGCCCGACGCGGTGCCGGCCGCCTTCGCAGGCCAGCTCATTTTCGACCGCGTCACCTTTCGCTACAGCCCCGAGGAAGAACCCGTCCTGCGGGAGGTCTCCTTCAGCGTCCCCAAGGGCCGCGTGGTGGCGATCGTCGGGCCGTCGGGCGCGGGCAAGACCACGCTGCTGGACCTGGTCCCCCGCTTTTACGACCCCACCGAGGGGGAGATCCGCCTGGACGGGGTCCCACTGACCCGGCTCTCCCGCCGCTCCCTGCGTGCGTTGATCGGCCTGGTCAGCCAGGACACCGTCCTGCTCAACGACACCGTGTCCAACAACATCGCCTACGGCCGGCCCGACGCGACGCCCGTGGAGGTCGCGGCCGCGGCGGCCGCCGCCAACGCCGCCCAGTTCATCGCCGAGCTGCCCCGGGGATACGAGACCCTGCTCGGGGAGCGCGGTACCAGGCTTTCGGGCGGGCAACGGCAGCGGATCGCCATCGCGCGGGCGTTGCTTCGCGATCCGCCGCTCCTGATTCTCGACGAGGCCACCAGCGCCCTGGATACCGAGTCGGAGCGGCTGGTGCAGGAGGCGATCGACCGGCTGATGCGGACGCGCACGGTGCTGGTCGTGGCCCATCGGCTGGCCACGGTGCGCCATGCCGACGAGATCGTGGTGATCGATCGCGGGCGTCTGGTCGAGCGGGGCAGCCACGACGAGCTGCTGGCGCGGGGGGGCCTGTACCGCCGGCTCTACGATCTTCAGTTCCGCACCGACGAGGTGCCGGCGTGAAGGCCCCCTCCGTGCTGCTGATCGCGCGGTTCGACGATGCCCGCCACGCCCACTCGGCGCAGCGGCTGCGCGCGCTCGAGCGCCTCGGGTGCCGGGTCTCCAGCTGGGACCCCGCCAGCGCGCCCGGGCCGCTGCGCCGCCTGTTCGGGCGGGACCCCACCGCCCAGTTCCTGAGCGCCTTCCAGGTCTCGCCGCCCGATCTGGTTCTGGTGGTCGGAGATCCCGGACTCGAGCGATCGCTCCAGGACGAAGCCCGGCGGGCGAGCAAGTCCTCCCTCTGGCTCAACTGGTTTCCCGACGACCGGCGCACCATCGACCGGGCCGCCGCGCTCGCCACGCGTTACGACCGGGTCTTCGCGATCGGGAGCGAGCTGATGGGACGGCTGTCGGCCCGGACCGGCCGCCCCGCGGCGCTGCTGCCGCTGGCGGCGGACCCGTCGGTGTATCGGCCGGTGCGCTCGCGGGACATCTACCGGGCCAACGTCGTCTTCGCCGGCACGGCGACTCCCCGTCGCGAGGCCCTGCTGGCGGGGCTGGTCGAGTTCGGGTTGGCGCTCTGGGGGCCGGGCTGGCGCGCCACCGCGCTCCGGGACTACTGCCGGGGGGAGATGCTGCGGACGGACGCCTATGTGAAGGCGTGCAACGGCGCCACAGTGGCGATCAACATCCACCACCGGGACGAGCTGGGAGAGGCGGAGGCCAGTTGCAACCAACGGGTGTTCGAGCTCGCGGCCATGGGCGTGGCCCAGCTGGTCGACGCCCGCGACGACCTTCCGTCCTACTTCGAGCCCGATCGCGACCTGGTCGTCTACCGGACGGCGGACGAGCTGCGCGAACGGGTCCGCGATCTGCTCGGCGACCCGAGCGTGCCCGAGCTGCTTGGCGCCAACGCGCGAAAGGCGGCCCTGGCCTCCCACACCTACATGCATCGCATGCGCCGTCTGCTCGATCTGCTGGAGGCCGGAAGCGGCTGAATGCGCGCCAGCCTGGTCATCGCCACCTACAACTGGACGGAGGCGCTGGCGCTGACCCTCGAAAGCGCGGCGCGGCAGACCGTGGCCCCGAGCGAGGTGCTCGTGGCGGACGACGGCTCGCGCCCGGACACCGGGGAGCTGATCGAGCGCCTGCGCGCCGGCTACCCGGTCCCGCTGATCCACGTCCGGCAGGAGGATCGCGGCTTCCGCCTGGCCAGAATCCGGAACCTCGCCGTCGCCAGGGCCAGCGGGGACTACCTGATCCAGATCGACGGAGATCTGCTGCTCCACCGCCGCTTCGTCGCCGACCAGACGGGAGCCGCGCGGCGGGGCCACTTTGTGCGCTGCTCCCGCGCGTTCCTGAGTCCGGCCCAGACCGCGGCCGTGCTGGCAGGGGGCCCGGCCCCCGCCTGGTGGGCCGGAGGGCTGGGAAAGCGCTGGGCCGCGCTGCGGCTCCCGCTGCTGTCGCGCCTGCTGCTGGACCGCGAGCTGGACCGGCTGGACGGGCACTACCTGTCCTACTGGCGGGAAGACGCCCTCCGCGTGAACGGGTACGAGGAACGCTTTGAAGGCTGGGGCCGGGAGGACGACGAGCTGGCGGCCCGGCTCATGAATGCCGGATTGCGGAAGCGGCGCCTGCGCTTCGCCGCTGTGAACCGTCACCTGTATCACCAGGCGACGCCGCGCCCGGGTCTCGAAGGCAACGAGCGGATTCTGCTGGAAACCCTCCGCGATCGCCGTGTTCGGGCGGAGGTCGGACTCGACCAGCATCTGATCTAGGGTTCGCCTCTTGGCCCGCCTCTTAGCTTTCGGGTATGACTCCACCCCCCATTTCGGGGTTCACCCTGGTCCGCCACGCCGTGCTGCTCGACTTCCCCATCGTCGAGAGCGTGCGGTCCATCCTGCCGCTGTGCGACGAGGTGGTGGTCAATGTCGGTCGCGGAGACGACGACACCCTGGATCTGGTGCGTTCCATCGCCGATCCCCGGGTCCGCATCCTCGAGGCCGAGTGGGATTTCTCGCTGCGGGAGCGGTTGCTTGCCGCGGAGACCTTCCGGGCCCAGCGGGCCTGCCGGCATTCCTGGGGCATGTATATCCAGGCCGACGAAGTGCTGCACGAGCGCGGCATCCCGGTGCTGCGCGATGCGGTCTCCGAACTCGACCAGGATGCGCGGGTCGAGGCGCTGCTGCTACGCTATCGTCATTTTTTCGGCGATCCGTTCACCGAGGCGGTCAACCGGCGCTGGTACCGTCGCGAGGTTCGTCTGCTGCGGCTCGACCCGTCCTTGGGCATCCGTCCCTACCGGGACGCCCAGGGATTTCGCGCGGGGACCGCCGACCGCAAGGTCCGCGCGCGCCTGACCGGCGCCGAGATGTTCCACTACGGCTGGACCCGCTCCGCCGCGGCCCTTCGGGGACGCAGGAAGGAGGACCGCAAGCTCTACGCCCGCGTGCATGAGCCGCCTCCCGGCGGGCCGTTGCTGACCTGGTTCCCCGGCCTGCGCCCGTTCAGCGGATCGCACCCCGCCGTGGCCGGCGAGTGGGTGGAGCGCCATCGCGTCGATCCCGATCGCACGGTCTCGGCCCCGGGGTTTTCGTGGGGGCATCTTCGCTTCCATCTGTCGGATGCGTTCGAACGCCTGACCGGCGCCAGGGTCTTCGAATTCCGCAACTACACGCTGGTCTGACTCTCACCGGGACCATCCATGGCACCCTCGCTCCTGCTGACCTACGATTTTCCTCCGCTGCGCGGCGGCATCGCGCGGGCCCTGGGCGAGTTGGCGCGGCACTACCCCGCGGACGAGCTCATCGTGTCGACCGGCGCGGTCGCCGGGTCGGCCGAGGCCGATGCCGCGGTGGGCGCCCGGGTGGACCGGATCGGCGTGCGGGCCCGGCGGCTCCGCACCCTGCCGGGGCTGTTGTTGTGGTCGCGCCGCGCGGTCGCGCTGGCCAGGGAGACGACGCCCGATTTCGTCTGGTGCGGGAACCTGCGGCCGGCTGCCTACGTCGCGAAGTGGGTGCGTGAGCGGGTGGGGGTGCCCTACGGGATCCTGGTCCACGGCGCCGATCTGCTTTCCCTCCAGCACCGCCTCCACCAATCGCGCATCAAGAAGAGCACCGTGCGATCGCTGATCGGCTCCGCGTCGGTGATCGTCGCCAACAGCCAGTGGACCCGCGAACGCTGCGCGGTGCTGCTGGGAGAGCTGGGCATCGGCCCATCGCCCGGTCGGATTCACGTGGTGCCCCTCGGCGCCGACCCGGTCCGCTTCCGGCCGGGGATTGCGACCGGCCCGATCCGCGAGCGCTACGGACTGGACCCGGGCCGCTGGCTGCTCACCGTGGCGAAGTTGTCGCCGTTCAAGGGGGTCGACGTGGCGCTCCGCGCCCTGGCGACCCTCCGGGACCGCTACCCGGCCGTCCGCTACGCCGTGGCCGGAACGGGCGAACAGCAGGGCGAGCTGGAGCAGCTGGCCCGCGACCTGGGCCTGGCGGATCGGGTGCGTTTCCTCAACAACGTGGCTGACGACGACCTGCCGGCGCTCTACAACCTGGCCGAGGTCTACGTGGGGGTCTCACGACAGTCCGGTCTGGATGTGGAAGGCTTCGGGCTGGCGTTGCTCGAAGCGTCCGCCTGCGGCATCCCCGTGGTCGCGGGGCGAAGCGGAGGGATTCCCGACGCGGTCCGCGACGGAGAGACGGGTCTGCTGGTCGACTCCGAGGATCCACCGGCGGTGGCCGGAGCCATCGCGGAACTGCTGGATTCGGAAGCACGGGCGCGCGCGCTGGGGCTGGGAGGGCGGGCCGCGGTCGAGTCCCGGTACAACTGGGACCGGGTGGTGTCCGACCTGCGCGCGATCAGCGGCGTGTTTCACCGGGAGCGGACCCAGGCTCCGCCGAGCTGATCGCCGACACCGGACAGATCCGCACGGCATTATCGGCGGCGGGCGACCATTCGCGAACCGGTTGCCGGGGCTCCGCGACGTCATCCACCATGCGGAAAAGCTCCGGCAGCGAGGCCGCGCAGATCCCGCAGCCGATGCAGGTGTCGCGGTCCACGTGGAGCTCGATCTTCCGTCGCGGATGAATGCCGGGACCGAGTTGGTCCAGCGGAGCTTCCAGACGCTCCAGGGCATCCTGGGTTGCCCGGTAGCCCTCCGCGATCAGGAAGGGCGTCTTGTTGAAGGCGAACATCTGCACCCGGTGGACCGCGGGCCGGATCAACACCAGCGGCGGGGCCTGCCATTCCGTCAGGGCGGCCTCCACCATGCGCCCCATCACCAGCTCCAGGCTGCGGCCGTAGGTCGCGGCGAAGCCGGTCCGCTCGACCCCGCGGCGCGGCGTGCGGCTGCCGCCCAGGTCCACGGCCAGGATCGGCCCGGGCCCGATCGCCGCCGCGGCGCGGATCGGGAAGTTCTCGATCACCGCGCCGTCGACGCAGACCCGTCCCATGATGCGGCGGGGTGGGAAAATGCCCGGCAGGGAGCAGGAGGCGAACACGGCGTCCGCCACCCGCACGTCGCGCAGGCCGGGGATGCCCCAGAGCACCTGGTGTCCGCTGTTGAGATCGGCGGTGTTGACGACGAGCGGGTGGAGCAGGTCGTGGAAGGTCCGCTCGCCGACCAGGTCCTCCAGGACGCGATCCAGGGGGTCGCGCCGGTAGACCGCCGGCGAGAGCATCCGTTTGAGCGCCATGTCGACATGCGCGATGCGAAAGACGTCGCGGCGGCGCAGAGCCAGCGCGCGGTCCTCCATCTCCCGCACCCGCATGCCGGCGGCCCATGCCGCGGCGATGAGCGACCCCATGCTGCTGCCGACCACCAGTCCCGGCACCAGCCCGCGTTCCTCCAGGGCGCGAAACACGCCGATGTGGGCGAGCCCTTTGAGGCCACCGCCGGAGAGGACGATGGTGAAGGAAGGGGAGCGGGGGATGGGGCTCGGGGCGGAACGGTCACCCCCCTCGGGCCGTGAGGCTGGCAGCTCTGCTAAGCGGTCCATTAGCGACTCATCGTCCCGTCGCTCCCTCTCCCCCTCCGCCCCTCCCTGCTTTCAGGACCGCGTAGGTCCGCTTCCCCCGCTGGAGCACGAGATAGCTCCCGGCCAGCAGGTCAGCAGCGTTCAGGGCACGGTCCTCGCCGATCCGGGTGCCGTTCAAGGAGAACCCGCCGCCCTGGATGCCGCGCCGCGCCTCCGCCTTGGAGCCCGCCAGCCCGGTCCGGACCAGCGCGTCGACCAGGGTGAGGGTGCCCAGCTCGTCGCGGGAGGCCGAGGCGGAGGGCACTTCCGCGGAGAGGGTTTCCAGCGTGCCGGCGTCGGCGGCGTCGAGCGGGGATCCGCCGAACAGGATCGCGCCCGCCGCCTCGGCGCGCACCCGCTCATCCCTGCCGTGGACCCGATCGGTCAGGTCCGCCGCCAGCAGGCGCTGGGCGCCGCGTCGGCCGGGGTCCCTGGCATGCTCGGCCACCGTCTCGGCGATTTGCTCCAACGGCAGGAAGGTGAACAGCTTGAGCATGCGCTCGGCCTCGCCATCCTCGAGGTTGATCCAGAACTGGTGGAACTTGTACGGGCTGGTCTTTCCGGGATCGAGCCAGATGTTCCCCTGCTCCGTCTTGCCGAACTTGCCGCCTCCCGCGGTCGTCAGCAACGGAAAGGTGAGCGCGTGGACCTCCGCCTGATGCCTGCGTCCGATCAACTCGATCCCGGCGGTGATGTTGCCCCACTGGTCGCTGCCCCCAATCTGAAGCTCGCATCCCTCGGTGCGGTACAGGTATTCGAAATCGTATGCCTGCACCAGCATGTAGCTGAACTCGGTGAACGAGATGCCGGTCTCCAGCCGGCTCTTGACCGACTCCTTCTGGAGCATGTAACTGACCGTGAAGTGCTTGCCGGTGTCGCGCAGGAACTCCAGCAGGCCGAGGCCGCGCAGCCAGGACGCGTTGTTGACCAGCTTTGCGCCGGATGCGCCGTCGAAATCCAGAAAACGCTCGAGTTGGGTGCGCATGGCGGCGGCATTCGCGTCGACCTGCTCGACGCTGAGCACCGGCCGTTCGGCGCGTTTTCCGCTGGGGTCTCCGACCAGGCCCGTGCCGCCGCCCACCACCACGAGCGGCCGCCCGCCGGTGCGCTGCAACCAGGCCAGACCCATGACTGGAACCAGGCTGCCGACGTGGAGCGAGTCGGCGGTCGGGTCGAAGCCGCAGTAGCCGGTTATCGGTCCGCGCGTCAGACGGGCGGCCAGGCCCGGCGTGGCATCCTGCAGCAGGCCGCGCGCGGTGCTGACCGAGAGGAGGTCGGGCATGGCTGGCAATCGTAGGCGGCCGCCCATGACTCGGCAAGCGCCGCCTCGCTAGTTTCCCTGTATGGCGAATCGTCCCCCATCCGCCCGCGCTTCGCGCCCCGGCCGCCTCCGCTGGTGGCGGAACCCGGGCATTCGGCGTGTGCTGGCCACCGGGTTCCTGGCTTCCGGGGCGTTTGGGGCGTCGCTGGGGCTCGGCGCGTGGTCCCGGGCCTGCGCTGGGGGCGCCTGCCCGTCCATCGCGGTGCTCAACAGTTACGATCCCGAGCAGGCTTCCAAGGTCTACGCCGCCGATGGACGCCTGATCACCGATTTCGGCCTGCAACGCCGAACGGTCGTCCCGCTGGACGAAATGTCCCCAGCCGTCGTCGCCGCGGTGCTGACCGTGGAGGACAAGCGGTTCTACCGGCACCACGGCGTGGACTGGATCCGGTTTGTCGGCTCGGTGCTCCGGGCTCCGGGGGCCGTGCTCACCGGGCAGCGGCTCCAGGGCTGGTCCACCATCACCATGCAGCTGGCGAGCAACATCTTCCCCGACGCGATCAACCGCCGCGAGCGCACCCTCACTCGCAAGCTCCGCGAGATGCGGGTCGCGATGGAGATCGAACGGAACTATCCGAAACAGAAGATTCTGGAGCTGTACCTCAACCAGATCGACCTGGGCAACCGGGCCTATGGGGTCGAGACCGCGGCGCAGCGCTACTTCGGCAAGCCGGTCAAGGAGCTCAATGTCGCGGAGGCGGCGATGCTGGCCGCGATTCCCAAGGGGCCGACCCGTTACAACCCGAGGCGCAATCCCGAGCTGGCCGTCCAGCGGCGCAACCTGGTCATCAGCCTGCTCCGGGATCAGGGCCGGCTTTCCGAGGTTTCCGCCGAGGCGTGGAAGGCCTTCCCGCTGCGGTTGAGCTCCCACTCCGACTACGCCGGCGTGGCGGACTATTTCGTCGAGGAGGTACGGCGGCGGCTGGAAGCCCGCTTCGGGGCGGACCTCTACCGCGCAGGTCTTCGCATCTTCACCACCCTCGACCTGGACATGCAGCTGCTCGCCGAGCGCGCCCTGGAAACCCAGCTGGAGGCGATCGAAGCCGGCAGTTACGGCCGCTTCCCCCACAAGAGCTATCGGGAGTACCTCCAGCAGCGGGGTGACCGCGAGCCTCCGACCATGAGTCCCTATCTCCAGGGCGCGCTGGTGCTCATGGAGGCGGAGACCGGCTACGTGCGGGCGATGGTGGGCGGGCGGGACTACGAGGATTCCAAATTCATCCGGACCACCCAGGCCCTGCGACAGGCCGGGTCCACTTTCAAGCCGTTCGTCTACTCGGCCGCAGTCCGCGCCGGCTATCCGCTCTCCGAGATAGTCGAGGATTCGCCGATCAGCGTGGCGATGCCCGAAGGGCAGCCCAACTGGGAGCCCGAGAACTACGACAACCGGTTCGAAGGTCCGATGAGCCTGCGGCGCGGCCTCTTTCGCTCGCGCAACACCGTCGCGGTGCGGGTGGGAATGCGGCTGGGCGAGGACGCCGTGGTGGGCGAGGCCGCGTCGTTCGGGCTGACGACGCGGATTCCCCCGGTGCCGTCCATTCACATCGGCGCCGCCGACGTGACGCTGATGGAGATGGTGGGCGCCTACAGCGCATTTGCCAATCTCGGCGCGCGCTCCGTTCCCCAGCTCATCATGCGGGTGGAGGACCGGGGAGGCCGCATCCTCTGGCAGTCTCAGACCGAGCGGGTCGAGGTCATGGACCCGCTGCACGCCTGGATCATGCTCGACGCGCTGCGCGACGTGGTCCGCCGCGGCACGGCGCACGGCGCGGTCGTCGCGCAGGGGTTCCATATCCCGGCCGGAGGCAAGACTGGCACGACCAATGAGTTCCGTGACGTCTGGTTCCTCGGTTTCACCCCGGACCTTGTCGCCGGGGTCTGGATGGGCTTCGACAATCCGACCCGGATCATGGGGAACGCGCAGGGCGGCCGGCTCGCCGCGCCGGCCTGGACCGCCATGATGAAAGACATCTACGCCCGGCGGAACGCACCGGCGGAGTGGACCATGCCGGAAGGTCTGCTCTTCGAGCAGATCGACGAGACTACCGGGTACCGCGCCACGCCGTTCTGTCCGCTGGATTCCGTCAAGGTGGCGCCCTTCATTTTCGGGACGGAGCCGCGCGAGTTCTGTCCGCTGCATGGCGGTGCCGTGTTCCCACGGCGAGACACCATTCCCTGACGTGCCCCATCTCCGGCTGAGGGCGTCCTGGCTGCTGTCCATGGTCGGGCCCCCCGTCCGGGACGGTGCCGTGCTCATCGCGGAGGACGGCCGGATCGCCGCGGCCGGGAAAGACGCCGAGGTGCCGTCGCCCGCCGGCACGACCCGCCGGGATGCGCCGGGCGAGGTGCTCCTCCCCGGGCTGATCAATACCCACACCCACCTGGAGCTGACCGGGCTGGCCGGGCAGGCGGATCACGACGACTTCCCGACGTGGATCCGGCAACTGCGCCGCGTCAAGCAAGGGCGCCGCTTCCCGGAGTTCCTGGCCGCCGCGCGGGACGGGGTGCGCCGGATGCTCCGGGCGGGCGTGACGACCGTGGCCGATACCGGAGACAGTGGCGCGGTCCTTCGCGCACTCCACGAGGAGGGCGCGAGCGGCATCGCCTATCAGGAGGTCTTCGGGCCCGATCCCGCGCGCCTGGAAGAGAGCCTCGGCGAGCTCCAGGATCGCGCGGCCGAGCAGGAGCGCTATCGGTCCCCCAGGGTCCGGCTCGGGGTCTCACCCCACGCGCCCTACTCGGTGAGCGGGCCACTGTTTCGAGCCGTCGCCGATTTCGCGCGCCGCTGTCGCCTGCCGCTCGCGGTCCATATCGCGGAATCGCAGGCCGAATCCCTCCTGCTCCAGTCCGGGACCGGTCCCTTCGCCGACTCGTGGCGTGGCCGGGGCATTCCCCTGCCGTCGCACCCCGCGCACGACCCGCCCGCGGGGGGCATCGGGTCTCCGGTCGAATGGCTCGACTGGTTCGGCGTGCTCGGTCCCTCCACCCTCTGCATCCATGCGGTACGACTGGGGCCGGCGGACATCGAGTTGCTGCGTATCCGGGGCGCGGCCGTGGCGCACTGCCCCCTCAGCAACCGGCGCCACGGACACGGGGACGCGCCGCTCGGCGCGCTGCGGGATGCCGGCGTGCCGGTGGGGGTGGGCACCGATTCCGAGGTCAGTGTCGGCGATCTGGACCTCTTCGCCGAGGCCCGGGCCGCGCGTGCCCTGGCGGGGCTGGACGCGGCGGCCGCCATTGGCCTGATGACCCGCGAGGCCGCCCGTGCAATCGGATTCCCGGCGGCGCTCGGAATGCTGGCCCCCGGGGCCTGGGGGGACGTGATCGCGGTCACGGTTTCCTCGCCCGCGGGCGTGCAGGATGTGGCGGAGGCGGTGCTCGAGGCGGGCCATGCGGCGGTGGTGGAGACCTGGATCGGCGGGAGGCCTGCGCTGGGCCGCCCTTGAATCCCCCCCCGGGGCCCCGTTAGTCTGTCTTGCCGAGCGGGTGCGGCCCGCGGGAACGGTGAAGGAGACTTCAGTGCGCTGTCTTGCACTCAATGCGTCGTACGAACCTCTGACCCTGGTGCCCCTGAGACGGGCGCTGCGGCTGGTCATCGACGGCAAGGCCGAGATCGTCGAGGCCGAGTCGGGCGAGACCGTGCGCAGCGCCCGTCTCGTCCTTCCGAAACCGGCGATCATCCGGCTGGTTCGGTTCGTGCACGTGCCGCGCAGGTTCCGGCGCCAGGTCACCAACACCTTCCTGTTCGCCCGCGACGATTACCGCTGTCAGTATTGCCATCGCGCGCAGCCGGAGTTCCGCCATCGGGAGTGTCTTACCCGGGATCACCTGATCCCGCTCTCGCGCGGCGGCACCAACGCGTGGACCAACGTGGTCACCGCCTGTTCGTCCTGCAATACGCGCAAGGGCAACCGCCTGCCCGAGGAGTGCGGGATGGCCCCGCTGCATCCGCCCCTCGAGCCGCACTTCGTGCACCTGTCCTGGTCGGTCCGCCGGCTGACCCAGGTGCAGATGAAGTACATCCGGCTGTTCTATGGGGAAGCGGCGCTGAGGGCGATCGCAGGACGATAGAGGAGGATGCAGGGCATCGCCCTTCATCTCTCCGTGACCATGAACCGCCCGGTCTTGGCCTCCAGATTTTCCCGCGGCAGTCCTCCGACCCGAAGAATCCAACGCCGGAATGCCGCTCCGATCGCCGAACGGCGCTCGGGGTCCGCGTCGCGCGGCACCGCTTCGCCTTGCAGAAACCGCTCCAGTTCCGTCATCTCCTGATCGGTGAGGGTCCGGATCTGGACGGTGGCCACGAAGTAATACTGCCCCGGCACGGTGGGCCGGATCCGGATCTGCTGGGTGGCGCTGACGGTGGCGGTGTCCAGATCCCGCAGGGTCGAGAAGCGCCGGGGCAGCTCGCTGGCGCCGCGGGCGTCGAAGCGGGTGGAGGAGTACTCGTCGGTGAGCGGCTCCGCCTGGATCAGGTACTGCCATTCGTACGCCCGCTCCAGCGCGTCGAACCAGTCCGAGCGGACCCGCCACAGCTCGACTCGGTAGTGCAGACGGATCGGCAGCGAGCTCTGCAGCATTTCCAGCCATTTGGCGTCCTGGAGCAGATTGCGAAGCTGCAGCCGGGGCTCCCGGGCGCCGGTGGGGTTCACCGGCTCGGTCGTGCTGACGGCGAGGCTCACGCGCTGCGCGGCCGCCGGGGGCGCCGCCGCCGTCGCGAGAACCAGCGCCGCGAGTCGCGCGAGGCGTCGGCCCATCAGAACCGTCGCTGAAGCCGCATGGTGAGTCTGGGAGACTCCGAGGTCGACAGCGACTTGGCCAGGTACAACGCGAAGCCCCCGAGGTCGAGCCCGATCCCCGCGTCATAGTCCCACTCGCCCAGCACCGGGATGCGGTTGCTTGGCACCCGCCCGGGGCCATCGCCCGCGATCCAGCCCTTGCCCGCGTCGCTGAAGAACACCACATCGGCCTGATCGCCGCCGAAGAAGCGGTCGAGCAGCAGCCACTCGTCGGCGCCCAGCAGTTCCCGCAGCCGGAGCGGGAAGCGCACCCGCAGCTCCGCCTGGGCCGCGATCGCGCGGTCGCAGAGCGCCGTGAGTGCCGGATCCGTGAGCGAGGGCGGCGCACAGCTCTGGCTGCGGAAGGGGAGGCCCGGCAGGATTCCCGGACCGCCCATCGAGAGCCGTCGCTGGATCGGCAGCGGGTCGCCACCCAGCCAGCCGCCGCCCAGCGCGCGCAGGTTGACCCGCGAGGCCTGATTGATGCGGGCGTAGATCCGCGCGTCGACCCAGATCTTGTTGAAGCTGTAGGTCCGGAAGGTGGGAATCGGATCGCGGACCTCGGTGGGCAGAGCAATCGGCGCCACGTCGTCGCTGGAGCCGCGCTCGAACGACGCCCGCACCAGCCAGCCGCTGGTCGGGGTGAGCTGGCTGTTCCGGTTGTCGAAGGCGATCTCCGCGCGGATGGTCGTGTAGAAGCCGTCGTCGATCAGCGGGTTGGGACGCCAGGGGGAGTCGTTCCGGAGCAGGGTGATCGGGTCGGAGGCTGGGACGGTCAGCTCGTCCCCGAAGCGCACCGACGCCCCGACACGCAGGCCGGCCACGGGGTAGACGTGGGCGCCGGCCGCGATCCCCTGCGCGTGGTAGTAATCCTCGTAGTCGCGGCGCAGCAGAAACGAGGACCAGCCGGCCTCGCCTGGCGTGAGCTGCAGTTCCTCGATGGGGGCGACCAGGCTCGACCAGCTTGCCGTCACTCCGCCTCGCACCCGGCCCCTCGACTCGTAATCGAAGCCGGCGCGCCAGCCGAACTGGCCCAGTTGGTCGGTTTGATCCTTCTCGGTCCGGATGACACCGTGCACCTGCATCCTGACCTCGCCCAGATTGGGCGTCGGGAAGGAGAACGTGGGACCCGCGATGACCGGCAGCCCCTCCACCCGGTTGTAGCTGCCGCGGGTGCCCACCTCCAGCGTGGCTTTGAGCGCGCCGGCCTGGAACGTCGTCCGCGCCGTGGCCAGATCGCCCAGGGTTGGGCGCCGTTCCCGGACCTCGAGGCTGCCGGTGGCCGTCCGGAACACCGGGGCCGGGTCGGCATACTCGCGCAGCGCGCCGGTGTGGCGCGCGCTGGGCGCCGACTGCATGCGCCCACCCACCACCAGCACGTCGCCTTCGATGGTTCCCAGCGGTCCCAGGATCAGCGCGCCGTTGACCACCGTCACGTTGCCGATGATGCGCCCCACCACCCGCAGCGTCCCGCGATAGACCGCGACGTTGCCCCGGATCAGGGTGCCGCTGGAGACCGTCTGGCTTCCGTAGGACCGGAAGGCCGTGGTGTCGTTGTAGGCGGCGACCGCCTCGCTCACCACTTCGGGGGGAGGGCCCCGAAGGGAGCGAAGCTGGACCGGGGGAGCGTCGGGATCGATGATGATCACCCCCGTCGTATCCTGCGCCAGGGCCGGGAGGGCCGCGGCGCAGCACACCACGGAAGCGATCAACGGGACGAGCCTCCCGATCCTCCTGCATCGCCCTGCATCGCCCTGCATCGCCATCACGAGAGCCCCAGCCGCTTCATCCGGCGATACAGATTGGCCCGGTCCGTCTGGAGCAACCGGGCGGCCTCCG
>Ga0299906_10000018_pt1 | contig 160330 bp, 147 predicted proteins | sample RVTome_14_FD_200259 | JGI IMG/M metagenome (GOLD analysis project Ga0299906, IMG submission 200259) | Soil microbial communities from uranium-contaminated site in the Upper Colorado River Basin, Wyoming, United States - RVT145D125 (version 2) ...
TGAAGGAGGGAAAGGTGAAAGACGGCGTCGGCGGTCGATGCCCGTCGAACCAGCGGGACACGTGCACGCGGACGAGACGGTCCGGATCCTGAATGTGGGGTGGTGCCTGGAGCAGTATCCGGTCGACCACGCCGAACATGGTGGCGTTGGCTCCCACCGCCAGCCCGAGGGTCAGGACGACGGTGGCGGTGAATGCCGCGTTGCGGCGAAGGCCGCGCACGGCGTGCTCGAGATCCTTCCCCAGATTCCGCACGGCGCCTCCGAGGTTGGGGGCGGGGACACGCAGACCCCGCGTGAGGACTCGCGCCGCGCGCGTGACCGTGGCGCCCACCGCGAGCACTGTCCGCGAGCCCGTCGCGACCGCCGCGTCGAGCTCCCGGGCGAAGACCCGGGTCGATTCCTGCCGGTCTGCCGGCCGCAACGCCATGGCCCTGGCCACGACGTCGGCGACGGCCGCCGGCACACCGGGGACCAGATCGCAGAGCGGCGGCGGCGGCGCAAGGAAGCGGCGCGAGATGATCTCGCGGGTCGTGGTCCCATCGAAGGGAGGCCGGCCGCTCAGCAGCTCGAAGACCATGCAGCCGAGGCTGTAAACGTCCGAGCGAGGGTCCAGGTCCGGATCGCCGGAGGCCTGCTCGGGACTCACGTAGGCCGGGGTGCCCGCGGATACGTCCACCGAGCTGCGGAAGCGAAATCTCCCCCCTTCGCCGTGCAGCTTCCTGGCGATGCCGAAGTCCATCACCCAGGCATGCTCGTCGTGCAGGAGGACGTTCTCGGGCTTCACATCACAGTGCAGGACGCGCTCGCCGTGGGCATGATCCAGCCCGGCCGCGATGCCCCGGACCAGCGGAAGCGCCTCCCGCAACCCGAGGGACCCCTCGCTCCGAAGGCGGGCCCGAAGCGAACCCCCGCGAACGAACGGCGTGACGTAAAACGGCTGCCCGGCCGCTTCGCCCGAATCGAACAGGGGAAGGATGTTGGGGTGCTGGAGTCTGGAGACCGTGCCGATCTCACGGTGGAACTGACTGAGCCCGATCTCGCTCACCGCCTCGGCGGCGATGACCTTGACCGCCACCACGCGGCCGTGCCTGACGTCCCGCGCCAGGTGGACCGCTCCCATGCCACCCTGCCCGATCTCGGCGTCGATGACGTAGCGTTCCATGATGGCGCGCCGGAAGTCGAGATCGGCCCACGGCTCGCCCCCCAGCTCGAGCGCGAACAGCTCCTCTTGGGGCAGGCCGAGCGCCTCGACGATGCGGGCCCGGGTCTTCGGGGAGGGAAAAGGGTGCTTGCCGTTGACGATCTCGGACCAGTGCCCACGGGAGAGCCCGACCCGGATCGCCCAGTGGTTCTGGCTGAGCTCGCTCTGGGCCAGGAACTCCAGCAGCCGGTCGTGTTTCAGGCGGAGACGCACGGGGACGCGAGGCGGATGGGGCTCCAGGGACCGGGGGCGCCGCCGGCCCGACCCTGCCGGCGGGGACGGTACAACCTAGGACGGCCCCCGGCGCACCGGAAGCCCGTCCCAAGAGAAAGTGTTCGAGGTTGTTCGCGGGCCCGGTGGGACTAGGGGGCCGGGACCAGGTTGAATTCGTATTCGAGCTTGATCGTGTCGGCCACACTGAGCACCCGGGCCACCCGGGGCTTGGTCATCTCGAACGTTTCAAAGGTGAAGGCGGTCGCGGCCAGCCCTTTGTAACCGCCGTTGATCGCCTCAGCCGCGACACTCCACGTGGTGGGACGCGTCACCCCCTTGAAGGTGAAGTCCCCGACCAGGGTGAACTGGAAGGTGCCCGTGCGAGGCAGGGGCCATGGGAAGCCCCGGAGCTCGGTGACGACCAGCGCGGCGCCGGGATGCTGGTCGACCTCAAGGGTGCGCCGGCGGAGGTAGTTATCCCGCATGTTCTGGTCGCTGGTGAGCGTCGCGAGATTCACTTCGAAGCGGCTTTCGGCGGGAACGATCTTGCCGCTCTCGTCGATCGTAAGCCCGCCCCGGATCTCGCTGGTCCGGCCGATGGCGTCGTTGGGGAATTCGAAGTTCGCAAGCTGCTCGCGCACCCGGTACCGCACCTCGTTGCCGCTCGGCGCCGTCACCAGGCGAATCGGGTCGAAGGCCGGCCAGGCCGCGCCCACAACGGCGGCGGCGACCACGGCGACGCCGAGTCCCTTGAGTGTGGTCTTGATGCTGGGGAATCTCACGATCACTGCTCCTCGATGCGGTTCGCGTCTCCCGGCGGTCAGAGGTCCACCGGCGCACAAGAACTCTACGACTGCCTGGGCGCATTCGTTGAGCCTCACTTCGCACTCCGCACTCCGCACTCCGCACTTCGCACTCCGCACTTCGCACTTCGCACTTCGCACTTCGCACTTCGCACTTCGCACTTCGCACTTCGCACTTCGCACTTCGCACCATACCTTATACCCCCCCTGCCGCCAGCCTGGCCAGCAGAACCGCGATCCTCTTGGCCTGGAGCGGGAGGGTGCGGAGAGCCGCGGTCTCGTCCACGGTGTGCCCGCCGGTTCCCATCAGCCCGACCCCGTCGATCGCCATTTCCACCAGCCCGGCGGTGAACGACACGTCCGCGGCGCCGGCCCGGGCGGGATCCACCGCGGTGACTGGCCCGCCGCCCACGTCGCGGCTTGCCTGATCGAGCAGGGCGAGGAGGCGGCGGTTGCCCTCAGTCGGCGCGAGTGGAGGATAGCCGTCGTCGAAGCGGATCTCGGCGCCGGTCACGGGGTAGTGGCGTTGGACCACCCGACGCATCACACTCCGCGCGCGCTCCAGCTGCTCCAGGGTAAGGGCCCTCAGATCGCCCACCACCAGCGTGCTCTCGGCCACCACGTTGTTCTTGCCGAAGGCGGTGCCGCGGGCCTCGCCCGGGTCGAATGTGACCGTGGTGCCACCCAGGATGACACCGGGATTGAAGGTCAGATTCGGTTCCCGGGCGAGGGAGTCGTGAAAGGCGGTGAGGATGCGTGCCGCTTCGTAGATCGACCCGCTGCCCACGTCGGGACGGAAGATCTGGGAGGAATGCGAGGGCCGCCCCGAGGTGCGGAGCGTCCACCCGGTGGAACCCCGCCTGCCGATGACGGCGGTGCGCGGGTCGCCGTCGCCGTCCTCGAATCCGATCGCGATATCGGCCCAGTCCGCGGCCGCAATCAGGTCGCGCCTGGCCAGGCTCAGCGGCGACCCGCTACGCTCCTCGTCGCCGATCAGCACGACGGTGATCTGCATGCCGTCGAGCAGCCCCGCTTCCCGCAGGGCGCGGAGGGCCAGCAGCATCACGACATTGCCGCCCTTCATGTCCGTGGTGCCCGGCCCGCGGGCGGTTGAGTCGCTCAGCCGTTCCCAGCGCTGGAACGGAGAGTCGTTTTCGAACACGGTGTCGAGGTGGCCGATGAACAGCAGCCTGGGCCCTCGGCCGGCGCCGCGCCACTCCGCGATGAGGTGCCCCGCTCTGCCCCATGCGGCCCCGTCGACCCAGCGGGTGGAGAACCCGAGCCGTTCGAACTGCGGCGCAAAGATCCTCCCCACCTCCCGGACCCCGGGCAGGTTGAGCGACCCGCTGTTCACGTTGACGGTGCGCTCGAGCAGTGACAGCGCTTCCGGGACCCCGACGTCCACCTCACGCAGCAGCCGTCGCTCGGCGGGGGAGAGCGTCTGGGCGGCGAGAACCGCCGGCAGCGCGAGGAGCAGGAATGCGAGGGGGCGCGGTCGCATCAGATCGTTTTCGGTCAGTGGTTCGGGCAAGATAACGCCGAATGCCGGCCGGGCGGGGCGCGGCGGGCCCCCTCGTGACCTCGGATTCTTCCACGATCCCCTGACCGTTCAAGACGCCGCGTCGCCCCCCCCGGCATGGTTCCCGGGTCCTTAACCTGGTGGTCCGGTATGCGGGGGCTTCGTGCGGTATTCGTTCTGCCGGCGTTCATCGTGGTCGCGTGTGACGCCGGCCCGACAAGAGACGACCCAGTCGTCGGGCCATCGCTGGCTCGAGGTGGGAACGCGGCGCACTCGGCGGGCGGCGGCACCTTCGACGCTGGCGTCGTGGTTCACTTCTCCTATAACGCAACGGGGTTCGCGGACGGCTCGGCGGTGGGCTCCCTGCACTTCGCCACCGTGCTGGGCGGCTTGCCCATCGAGTTCAAGGGCAAGGTCATCTGTATGGCGGTGGACCAGGAAAACAACCGGGCCTGGATCGGTGCGGTGGTGACGGAGAACCGCTCGACTCATCCCAGCTTCACCATGGCGATCCACGACCCGGGCAGAGACGTCTGGTTCCGGCTGGTCGACTACGGCAACGGCGGCGGCGGCACTGCGGACCGTACGACGTTCCTCGGCTTCGAGGGAGCCGCCGGTATCATCACCTCCCAGGAGTACTGCGAGGCGAAGATCTGGCCCGGCCCACCGGAGGACGTGGTCGATGCCCGAACGGGTCCGCTGCTCTCGGGAAACCTCGTGGTACGGTAAGCCCCGGCGCAGGGCGACTTGCGGGAGCGGCCATTCGGTCGCTCCCGCGTTGCTATTCGGAATGTCCTCGTTTCGTTCAAGACGCATTGTTCGGTACATTCCCACGATTCTCACCGTGGCGCGGCATCGCGGCCCGCGGCGGACGCTCGGCCTGGAGGTTTCGTGCAGGCGGTTGAACAGCCGGTTCCGGTCACCATGGGAAGCCAGCGTTTCGTGACCCGGGACGTCTCGGCGTTGCAGGTGACCCTCGCGTCGTTCCCTCCCTGCGGGGTGCTGGAGCCGCATATCCACGAGCGACCCACGTTCGCCGTGATGCTCGAGGGCGCCTTCGACCTGCGTTTCACGAGCCCGGCGATCCGGCGCCGCACCCTGTCGTGCCCGCCGGGTACGATTTTCACGGAACCCGCGGGAGAAAAGCACGCCAACTACCTGGGGCATGGCGGGGCCCGGCTCGTCGTGGTCCAGCCCGATGTGCACCGTGGGGATCTGCCACGCCGCTGCCTGACCCTGCTCGAAGGGATCAACCATTTCCGTGACGGTCCGATCGAGGCCACGGCCAGGCGGCTCGCGATCGAGTTGAGCCGGCCGGACGACCTGACCCCGCTCGCCACCGAAGGCCTGGCGCTCGAGATGCTCGCGGAAGCCGCGCGGCTCGACAACGGACACCGGTTGAGCGGCCATGCGGCTCCGGCCTGGCTCCAGCTTGCGATCGAGTTTGCGCATGCGCACTTCCGGGGGCCGGTCCGGGTCGCCGACGTGGCGGAGGTCGCCGGGGTCCACCCGGCCCACCTCGCGGCCGTGTTCCGGCGGGTGCATCGGATGCCGCTGGCCAGCTACATGCGCCGGCTCAGGGTCGACTGGTCCGCGGACCGACTGCTCACCTCCAGCGACCCGATCTCGATCATCGCCGCCAGCGCCGGCTTCGCCGATCAGGCCCACCTCACGCGGTCGTTCCGGCGCGTCACCGGCACCACCCCGGCCGCCTATCGCCAGGCACACCGCGGTCGAGGCCCGGCGGCTGGCGCGAAGTAGCGACCGGTCCCGGCTTGCGACATGACCCCATTCGTGCGACTGATGCTCTGGCCGGCACTGCTGGCGGGTGCCGGGACCGCGCGGGCCCAGGAAGGCCCCTCCCTCAGCCCCGGAGCTGAGCGCTACCTCAATGCCGCGCTCGACACCATCCAGGCGGTGACGCTGGGGCGCGACACGCTGCCGTGGCGGACCATCCGTGACAGCGCCTTCCTGCTCGTCTCGGGCGCGCGAAGCCCGCGCGATACCTACGGCGCCATCCACTGGGCCCTGCGCCGCGTCAACAAGCACAGTTTTCTGCAGGCCCGCGGGCCCGGCGCCGTCGCCGAGGTGCTTCCCGGTCGAGTCGGGTACCTCCGGGTGCCGGCGCGCGGCGGCCCCGGGGTCGCGCTGGCCGATTCGCTGCATCTGGCCGTCGGCGCGCTCCAGGACTCGGGCGTCTGTGGCTGGATCGTGGACCTGCGGGGAAACGGCGGCGGGAACATGTGGCCCATGCTGGCCGGCGTGGGTCCGCTGCTGGGCGACAGCATCGTGGGCCGGTTCGGCGGGGGTCCCGCGGCGCAACGCTGGCTCTACCGGCGCGGCGCCGCGGGGTTGCTCCACGGCGACGGGACCGTCGAGACGATCACGAGCGTGACGGTCCCGGCGGTCGTACCGGCGCCGTCGACCGCACCCCTGGCCCTTCTGTTCGACGGCGGCACCGGGAGCTCCGGCGAGGCCGTGGCCGTCGCATTTCTGGGGCGTGCGAACTCCCGCTCCTTCGGGACGCCAACCGCCGGATTCGCGACGTCGAACCGGGGATCCCGCCTTTCCGACGGCGCCAACATGGTGGTGACCACCGGATACTACCGCGACCGCACGGGGCGCGAATACCCAGAGCAGCTGGAGCCGGACAGCGTCGTGACCGGCGGCGTCTCCGGCTTCCCCTTCCCGACCGACCGCGTGGCCAGGGCCGCGGGGGCCTGGCTGGCCCGGCAGGCGGCCTGTCGGGATTGACGCCGGATGCGCTCGCTCACGCTCCTGGCGGCGCTCGCCGCGCTGCTGCCCCTGCCGGCCTCCCGAGTGTCGGCACAGCGTCCCTTCGTGGACATCAACCCTTCCTGGTCACCCGACGGCCGGATGCTGGTGTTCGAGAGCTCCCGGCACGGACCGGCGGAACTTTACCTCATCAGGGCGGACGGCAGCGGCCTGCGCCGGCTGACCTGGAACGGCGCCAACGATACGCACCCCTCGTGGTCGCCGGACGGCAACGCCATCGTCTTCGACTCCGACCGGGATGGGGTGTGGAACCTGTATCTGATCCGGCCCGACGGGACCGGGGAACGGCGCCTGACCCACCGGGGTGAAGCGGAGGGGGAGTCGTTCGCACGGCACCCTTCGTGGTCGCCCGATGGACGCCGCATCGTCTTCGATTCCGATCGCGCCGGCGACGATGAGATCTTCCTGATGGACGCGGACGGCGGCAATCCACGGAGGCTCACCCGCGCGTCGGGTAGCGACAGCCATGCCAGCTGGACACCGGACGGCAGGTCGATCGTGTTCACCGCGACCCGCGACGGCAATCAGGACGTCTGGATCATGGATACCAGCGGCGCCGCGCAGCGCCGGCTCACCAGGCACGCCGCCGACGACGGCGCGCCGAGGGTCTCACCGGACGGGCGCACGCTGGCGTACTTCAGCGAGCGGGATGGCCCGGCGCGGCTGTACTTCACTCCGATCGACGCGGACGCACCTCGGGCGCTGCCGCCGGGCGGGGGGACTTCGTACGAGCTGGCCTGGTCGCCCGACGGGCGCACCATCGCCTTCTATAGCGATCGCACCGGGTTGTTCGAGTTGTACCTGATGGATCCCGATGGAGGAAATCTTCGGCGGGTCGTCGATCCCAGGTACAGCGACATGTGGCCCCAGTGGTCTCCCGACGCGCGGTGGATCGTGTTCACCTCCACGCGTGACGGCGATCCCGAGCTATACACGATGGCCGCCGACGGAACCGATCCGCGCCGGCTGACCTGGAGCCCGGGTCGCGACGCCCACCCGCAGTATTTGCCCTCGGGCCAGCGGATCGTCTTTCAGTCGCCCCGGGACTCCGGGGAGAACGACGAGGTGGACCTCTATCTCATGGGGGCCGACGGCAGCCGTCCTGTGCGCCTCACGGCGTCGCCCGGGTTCGACGGAGTGCCGGTGCCTTCGCCCGACGGGCGTTTCATCGCCTTCCAGCGCGGCCACGAGGCTTCGGGTGGTGCTTTCTCCTGGGAGTTGTATTTGGTCGACAGCGCCGGCGGCGGCGAGCGGCGGCTCACGGCCAATCCCTGGAGCAGCCAGGTCCCGGCCTGGCGGCCCGACGGCGGGGCCCTCGCCTTTCACGCCGACCCCGCCGGACGCGATCAGCTATTCCTGCTCGACCTCGGCTCCGGCGCCGTCACCCCACTCGCACCGAGCGACGGCGAGGATGCGGCGCCCTCCTTCTCCCCGGACGGGCGCTCGCTGAGCTTCACTTCCACCAGGGACGGGGCGCGGGATCTCTACCGGCTCGACCTGGCGTCGGGCGGCGTCACGCGGATCACCACCGGCCTCGACATCTGGAGCCAAGCCAGCTGGTCGCCCGACGGATCGCGGTTGCTGTTCTCGGCCGCGCGCGATGGGGTGCATGCGATCCACGCCGTCAACGCCGGCGGCGGCGGACTGACCAATCTGTCGCAGGGTGCGCTCGGCCGCCGCTGAGGGGCGCCTGCGTTCGTGCCCGGGCTTTCGGAGGCCGGCGCCCTCGACAGGTCGGTCCCGCGATCACCCTCGCGGAGTTCGGAGGATGGACGTCGCCCCGGGTGCCCCGCCACATTGCCGGCCATGCGCGCCATGGTTCTCCCCGCGCCCGGACGCCCGCTCGAAGAACGCCAGGTCCCGCTCCCCAACCCGGCCCCGCATCAGCTGCGTCTTCGCGTGGGCGCCTGCGCCGTATGCCGCACGGATCTCCACGTCGTGGACGGCGAGCTGCCCAACCCGAAGCTTCCGCTTATTCCCGGCCATGAGATCGTCGGAACCGTCGAGAAGATCGGGCAGGACGTCACCGGCTGGCGGAAGGGGGAGCGGGTCGGGGTGCCGTGGCTGGGCTGGACCTGCGGCAACTGTACCTACTGCGTCGCCGGACGGGAGAATCTTTGTGACGAAGCGCTGTTCACCGGGTATCAGCTCGACGGGGGATATGCCGAGTACGCCGTGGCCGACGCCCGCTACTGCTTTCGGCTCCCGCCGGAGTACGACGACCGGCACGCCGCGCCGCTGCTCTGCGCCGGGCTGATCGGCGCCAGAGCGCTCCGTGCGGCGGGGGATGCCCGCGTGCTCGGGCTGTTCGGCTTCGGCGCGGCGGCCCATCTTGTCACCCAGGTCGCTCGGCACGAAGGCCGGCGGGTGCTGGCCTTCACCCGCCCGGGCGACGTGGAGGCGCAACGCTTCGCTCGAGAGCTCGGAGCCGGGTGGGCGGGCGGGTCCGACCTGCCCGCACCGGAACCGCTCGACGCGGCGCTTCTGTTCGCGCCGGTCGGCGCGCTGGTCCCAGCGGCCCTGCGCGCGGTCCGCAAGGGCGGGACGGTAGTGTGCGCCGGCATTCACATGAGCGACATCCCGGCGTTCCCGTATGACATGCTCTGGGGCGAGAGAGTGATCCGGTCGGTGGCGAACCTGACGCGGGCGGATGCCGAGGCGTTTCTTGCGCTTGCCCCACGCATCCCCGTCCGGACGACCATCGAGCCCTTCCCGCTGGTTCGAGCCAACCAGGCGCTCCAGGCGCTCCGTGAGGGACGGCTACATGGCGCCGCCGTCCTCGACTGTTGGTAGGCCGCCCCTGAGCTGGCCCTCGTCGCCGCCGCCCCTCCTATCCCGGCGAGCCTGGGGCGGGTACCTTTCCCGCATCCCACAACCAGGATCATCCTGTGTCCATGGCCCCGCGGGTCCTCACCCTCATTGCCTTCACCACACTGATGACGTCGACGGCTGACGCGCAGGCCGCGCCGCAGACCGCTCCGGACGTTCGAATCGTCACCATCAGCAGCTTTCGCGTCCCGTTGGGCGCGGATCGCCAGGCCGTCCTGGACTACATGGGAAAGTGGATGGTCGAGCCTGCCCGCCTGAACCCGAACGTCCTCTCCTATCGAATCATTCAGCACTTCTATGGTTCGAACGCAAGTGATATGGCGATCGTTGCGGAATACCCCAATTGGGCAGCCATTGCCGCGGACTGCGCGGCTTGCGATGCGTGGTTCCAGGCCAACATGCCCCCCGAGGGAACGCCCGAGCGCAAGGCCGTGGACGAGGCGCAGGCTCTGTTCCTCAAGTACTACGGAACCCATGCGGACCAGATCTACAACGCGAACATGGCGCTCGCGAAGCCATAAGACGGAGGCTGCGGTCCGGCCGGCGTTTGCGGCCGGACCGCAGCCCGTGTTTGGGCAGGATACTGCCCGCAATGCCGGGGGAGTCTTGCCGTGGACCGCAGAGAACTGATCACCCTGCTTGGCGCCTCACCGCTGGTGGGCGGACTGTCTCGCACCATCGGCGCGGCCCTCCCCGAGAGTCGCGGCACCTCGTTCGACCCCTGGGTCGAGGTCCATCCCGGGCACCTGCGGCACAACGTCGCCGAGATCCGCCGCCGGACCGGCGTGCCCATCCTCGGCGTGGTCAAGAACAACGCCTACGGACTTGGTATCGACCTCGCGGGCCCGATCCTGGCCCGCACCGAAGGGATCTCGGGCCTCGCCGTGGTGAAGCTCCAGGAAGCGCTCGCGCTCCGGGCAGCCGGGGTCACCGCTCCGGTCCTGCTGATGGGACCGTTCGAGGAGGCGGAGCTGCAAGAGGCGGTTGCGCATGGGATCACGCCGATGGTGTACACACCTGTCGGCGGGCTGCTCGATCGCCTGGCCGCGCGGAGGCAGGCGCCGGTGGGCATTCAGGTCTGCGTGGACACGGGCATCGGCCGGGTCGGCGTTCCGGTCCCGGAAGCCGAGCCGCTGATCCGTGATCTCGCCGCTCGCCGCTCGCTGCGGATCGACGGGATCATGATGACCTTCAGCGAGGACCCCGGGCTCGATGCGGCCCAACTCCAGCGCTTCCTGGGCCTGACCGACCGGATGCGCGGCGCCGGCGTCGGACTTGGGCCCAGGCACGCGGCGTCGAGCTTCAACCTCTTCGGCGACCCGGCCCGGTTCCTGGATCAGGTCCGTCCGGGCATGGCGCTCTACGGCGTCTACTCGGAGCTGCCCTTTCGCGAGCTCGGCCTGCTGGATCTGCGGCCCGCGGTCGCGCTGCGCTGCCGGGTGATCTATGTGAAGCGCCTGGAGACGGGCCAGAGCGCCGGGTACAGCCGCGCATTCGTGGCGCAGGAGCCGACCTGGGTGGCCACCCTCCCGCTCGGCCATGTCGATGGTATTCCCCGCGTCGCCGTCAAGGGGGCGAAGGTGCGCATCGGGGCGCGCTCGTTCCCGATCGTGGCGATTTCCGCGAGCCACGCCATCGTGGCGCTGGGCGCGGAACCCTCGGCCCGGATCGGCGACGTGGCCACCTTCTTCGACTGGGAGGGAGGGAGCCGTCCGGAAGATATCGCCGCGGCGTGCGGCGCCTCGGTATATGATCTGCTGATGCACTTGGGCCAGGGCATGCCAAGACGCGTCGTTGCCTGACCAACCGAGGCCGCCCGTGCCCGAGTCCGGCCCCCTCCCAAACGCCAACCAGGTCTTCAACCGCACGTATCCAGGCGAGCGCGCGGAGCGCCAGCCGGTCCATACCGTGTACGGCGGGGGCCACCTCTTCCGTTCCGACACCACCCGAAGGTTGGGGGCGCTGGCCCAACGCGCCTTGAACCGCTTCGGCGAAACGCCCGCCGGGTTCGCCGCGGCGGTGGGATTGGCCTCGGCCCAGGCCGAGTCGGTCTACACCCTGATCGTGGAAAAGCTGGCGCGCGAGCCGGTGGAGGATTATCGGATCGATTTCGAGGATGGATACGGCCGGCGTCCGGACGCGGAGGAGGACGGCGACGCGACTCGGGCCGCCGGGGAGGTCGCACGGGGAATGGAGGACGGTACCCTTCCGCCCTTCATCGGCATCCGGATCAAGCCACTCAACGAGGAGCTGCGCCGCCGGAGCGTTAAGACCCTCGAGCTCTTCATCGAAGCACTCGCCGCCGCAGCCCGTGGGACGCCGCCGGGATTCGTGGTGACCCTCCCCAAGATCGTCCTTCCCGAACAGGTCAGCGACGTCACCGACCGCTTGTCGGTGTTGGAGGAGCGGCTGGGCCTTCCCGCGGGCAGCGTGCCGCTCGAGCTGATGGTGGAGATGCCCCAGGCGATCCTCGGCCCGGACGGGCGCTGTCCCCTGCTCTCCCTGGTCGCGGCCGGCGCGGGGCGGGTACGAGGCGCCCATTTCGGTACCTATGATTACACGGCGGGCCTGGGCATCTCGGCGCCTTATCAGCGCATGAGCCATCCGGTGTGCGACTTGGCCAAAGGCGCGATGCAGGTCGCCCTGGCCGGCACGGGTGTGTGGCTCTCGGACGGCGCCACCGCGACCCTGCCGGTCGCGCCCCACCGTCCTGCGGAGGGAGAAGCGCTGGCGGCCGAGCTGGAAGCCGGAAACCGGGAGAGCGTGTACCGTGCCTGGGCAATGCACTTCGCGGACGTGCGCCACTCGCTCGAAACCGGGTTCTACCAGGGGTGGGACCTGCACCCAGCCCAGCTTCCGACGCGCTACGCGGCGGTGTTCGGCTTCTTCCGCGAGGGCCTCGAGGCCGCCGGCGCAAGACTCCGGAACCTCGTCGCCAGGGCGGCGCAGGCGACCGTGTCGGGGGATGTGTTCGACGACGCGGCGACGGGCCAGGGATTGCTCAACTACCTTCTGCGGGCAGTGAACTCCGGCGCCGTGAGCGAGGCCGAAGCGGTCGCGGTCGCGGGTCTGACGCGAGAGGACCTTCAGCGTCGTGATTTCCGGGCCCTGCTCACCCGCGGGTAGACACCTGCTCATTCGACCCGGTTTGGGGTGGCGTCCAGGACCTGGCGCACTTTCAACCAGAGGTCCTGGATCGTGAACGGCTTCTGGAGAAACGCGATTTCCTGCCGCACCACCCCATGCTGCACCACCGCGTCGTCGGTGTAGCCGGACATGAACAGGACACGAACCCCCTGGCGCTTGGCGGCGATCCGCCGCGCCAGATCGGGCCCCCCGCCGTCCGGCAACACCACGTCCGTGATCAGCAGGTGGAGCGAGCCACGATGCCGCTCGGCGACACGCAGGCCTTCGGCGACGTCGGCGGCGGCCAGGACCGCGTAGCCCCGGGCGGCAAGGGCCCCCTGCACCATCCGGCGGACCCCCTCGGCGTCTTCCACGACCAGAACCGTTTCCGTGCCGTCCAGAACAGGTGCGCGGGGTGGTCCCGAGTCGGAGTCGAGCGATTCGTCGACTCGGGGAAGATAGACCTTGAAAGTCGTACCCTGCCCCGGTTCGCTGTAGACCCAGACGGACCCTCCCGACTGTTTGATGATGCCGTACACGGTCGAGAGACCGAGGCCGGTGCCTCGTTCCTTCGTGGTGTAAAACGGTTCGAAGATGTGGGCGAGTGTCTCCGGCGCCATGCCCGCACCCGAGTCCCTCACGGAAACGAGCACGTGGGGACCGGGCTCCACGCCCAGATGCTCCCGGGCGTAGCCTTCGTCGAGTTCGACGTTGGCCGTTTCGAGAACCAGACGCCCCCCGGCCGGCATGGCGTCGCGGGCATTCACGGCGAGGTTCATGATGACCTGCTCGATCTGGCCGGGGTCGGCCTTGACTCGGCCGAGGTCGGGAGACAGCCGGAGATCGAGGACAATGGTCTCTCCCAGGGTACGCTGCAGGATCTTGCCGAGGTTGCTGACCACCTGGTTGGCGTCGAAGACCCTCGGCTCGATGATCTGCTTGCGGCTGAACGCCAGGAGTTGACGGGTGAGCCCTGCCGCCCGGTCTCCCGCCTTGCGGATCTCCTTCAGATAGGCCTGCCGGGCCTCCGCTTCCGGCTCCTCGACCAGCGCGAGGTCGGCGAACCCGATGATCACGGCGAGCAGGTTGTTGAAATCGTGGGCGATCCCTCCCGCGAGCTGCCCCACCGCTTCCATCTTCTGAGCCTGGAGCAGTTGGCGGTGCAGCAGTTCTCGCTCGGTCACGTCGATCGCGGCCACCGCCCGCGCCGCCTGGCCCTCCCAGGTCAGGCCATGCGCCGCGATGTCAACGTCCATGGTCGTGCCGTCCTTGCGCCGGTGCTTCCAGGTCTTCACCGGACTTGGCGCCGGCTCGGTCTCCATCAGCGACGCCATCAGGTCGGGAACCTCCTCGGGGGGCCGGAGGTCCGCGATGGTCATGGCGAGAAACTCCTCGCGGCTGTAGCCATAGCGATGCACCGCGGTGTGGTTGACCGCCAGAATCCGCAACGTTGGCGGATCGTAGATCCACATCGGATACGGGTTGTTCTCGAAGAGCTCGCGATACCGCCGCTCGCTGGCGGCGTGGCGGCGCTCCGCCGCCCGCCGCTCCGCCAGCGCAGCGGCCGGAACCAGCGACGAGAGACTTGCCAGCCCGAAGAAGGTGTAGGCCTGCACCACCTGAACGTCCGGCGCCTGACCGAATTGCGCGAAGGGACCCGCGCCCCGCGATTCGAACCAGGCGCTCATCCCGCACACCACGAGGGTCGCCATGGCGGCGCCCGCCGGGCCGAAGCGGATGGCGGCCCAGAGCAGGAGGGGGAAGGTCATGTACGGGCTGGGGAAGAGGACTCCCGGCGTGGCCGGCACAGGACCAAGCACGTATGCCGAGAGAACGGCCAGCAGCAGGAAGAGCACCGCGGCTTCGGTAGCCGCCCCGGTCGACCAGACCGGCCGCCGCCGAATGACCGCCGCGAGCGTCAGGATCACGGGGGCGATGATCAGGATGCCGATGCCGTCGCCGATCCACCACACGTACCACGCCCGGGTGAAACCCATTCCGGTGCCGGCGGTGAGGACGGCCGCGCCGAGCAGGGCCGTGACCGCATTGCTGAAGATCGCCGCACCCAGCACGAGCCCGAGCACCGATGGCACGGAATGGAGGGTGAGCCGGACGCCGAGTACGCGCACCAGCAGCCACGCCGCCGCGAGGGCCTCCACACCGTTGGCAATCCCCGCCGCCAGGCTGATACCGAGGCTGGAACCGGAGGTGAGGTCCGCGGCCACGTTGCCCGCATAGCCGCCGACGACAACCCAGCCCCAGTTGCGGCGGTCCGAAAGGAGCAGGGCGGCGAGCACAAGGCCGGCCGGAATCCAGATAACGGCCACCCCGGAGGGCCGGAAGACAAAGAGATAACTGAGCTTGGCGGAAGCGAAGTAGCCGAGCGCGAGGAGCCCTGCGGACAGAAGAGCCTGACGAGGCGGGCGCATGGGAATAGCCTACCGCTCGATCACGGCCTCGATGCGACCGAACGGCTCCCGGGTACTGACGAACACCATGTTCGGGTTGTCCAGCCCGAAGGCGCTCAGGTCCACGAGGAGGTGGTGCTGGTTGGGGAGCACGAGCCGGATCTCCGCCGCGTCGGCGCAGGCGGCGAGCGCCGCCTCGCCCATCGCGTAAAGCGTCTGCTGCACCGACTCCGACTCATGCGTCGCGAAGGTCTCGATCAGCGCGGCGCGGACCGCGTGCCACGCGGCGCTCCAGTCCGAGGGAGTCGTGGTGTAGCGCCAGGTCGCTTCCACGTCCGTGGCCAGGACCCGTTCGCGGGTCTCCGGCAGCGTGGTGTACTCGTCCACCAGATACCCCGAAAAGGCCGATCCGGTGGTCTTGAGCAACCCCAGACCGGCGAGCCCGGCCTCCACCAGCTCCACCCCGGGCCGGACGGTGACGGTGGCCAGGCGGCGCTCCGACGGCCCCCGCACGAACGCGTGCTCGTGCGGCAGTCCACCCACCGCGGCGCGCTCCCAGCCTGTCGTCGTCACCGTAACGATCGCGCTTCGGGTGTAGGGCGATGCGGCGAGAAACCGCCGGCCCAGGCGCTCCGCGAAGACCTCGGGCGGATCCACGGGCCCCTCCCGCGCCAGGGCGTAGACCGTGTTCTTCATCGTATCGGTCGGGAGGATATTCGCGTTGATCCCGGCCGTATGGGCTTCACTGAAGTCGCCCACCAGGCGGATGGCCACGGTCAGCTCATGGAACGCATGGCGCTCGCCAATTCGCTCCACCTTGCTGAGATGGACCGCGGCCTTGCCGTAGGCGTTCCAGGCAAGACGAGCCATGGCTCAGCTCCCGCGATAGGTCGTATAGCTGAAGGGCGCCAGGAGCAGCGGCATGTGGTAGTGCGACTCACCCTCCCGCACCTCGAACTCGATGATGACTCGGGGATAGAACACCGGACGCCCGGCCGCGAGCGACCATGCGCCGGTGTCGAAGCTGAGACGGTACTGACCCGCGCCCACCTCGGCCTCGCCGGACCAGGTCCTCACCCGGCCGCTGGCGTCGGTCTGTCCCGAAGCGACGGGACGGTCGCCTCCCGCCTCGAGCCGTTCCAGCCGGACTTCGAGGCCCGCCGCAGGCCGCCCGGCGGCGGTATCCAGCACATGGGTCGTGATCGTCGTCATGTCTCCTCCGTGCCGAGGAGCTTGAGCAGGCGGCGCCGTGTGATCTTGTGCTGCTCTTCCGCGGCGACCCGGAGCTCTTCCTCGGGAGAGTTGTCCAGCCGTCCCCGCAGGTCCGCGAGCAGCTCGTCGGCGGACCGGCCGGCGGCACAGACCAGGTAGATCCGTCCGAAGCGCCGTTCGTACTCCAGGTTGCCCTGCGCCAGCGCCTGTTGGGCCGCCGCAGCGGACCGGTCGGCGCTGGTCTGCTCCTCCGCGGACCACCGGGCCGCTTGCCCGCCGGCCGGGTCCGCGACCGCCTTGTCGCCGATCCGTGGATGGGCCCCAACGGCCTGCCGCCAGTCCGAGGGGCGCGCCTTGCGCCACACCTCGTCCGCCGCGGCAAGCAGCGCCTCCAGGGACGGATAAGGACGGCGCGCGGTCATGGCCGCGGCCCATCGCACCGAAGCACAACATGTCCGAAAGTGATCGGAGGCCCTGGCGGCGGGCAAGCCGTTGAGTTGGTCGAGGGTAAGGGTCACGTGGAAACCGTGCCCACAAGCCGGAGCCGCGCGATCCCGCCGTCGGGGAAGATGTTGAGCCGGGCGTGCGTCGCGGCCGGCGAACCCGCGGTGGCGAACCGATGCCGGGCATCCGGTTGCAGCAGGGTCTGGCCCAGCAGGGGCGCCCACTGCGCATGGACAAGCGCCGACGTCTCCGCGTCGCGACCGATGTCGCACACCTCGACCGAGCAGCTCGCCGGCGCGTTGCCCTTGAAGTGATCGGTGTCCACCTCCACTTCCGCGATCATGCCACGCGCCGCCAGCCGGACCACGATCCAATCGTGGCCCGGACCGCGGCGCCGCCTGGTTTCCCAGCCGTCGCCCATGTGGGTGGAGCGGCCGGGTAGAATGAGGTTGTGGCGATGCCCGAAGAACATGTCGCTGCAGGCCACGACCATGCCGCCGGATTCGAGCGCCGCCAGGTCGGCCGAGGTGCCGGGGACTAGACGAGGGTCCGGCGCGGGCTCGCCGTAGACCCGGAGTCGGGCCACGCCACCATCGGGGTGAATGCTGAATCGCAGGTGGGTCGCCGGCCGGTCGGGCAGGACCGGGAAGCTGTTCGCGTGATGGCCTTCGAGCGGCGATCGGGGGAGGAGCTCGACCCAGGCGGCGGACGCAGCGAGTGACTCCGGATCGGGGACGCCGGGGACATCACACGCATCGAGCGAGCAGTGCTCGGGATAGTTGCCGCGGAAGAAGCTGGTATCCACCACCACGCCGTGGAGCCTTGCGCGGACCCCGAGCCGGATCAGGCACCAGTCGTGGCCGGGGCTGCGGCGGCGCCGGGTCTCCCATCCATCCATCCATTTGCCCCGGTCGGTGTACTCGTGCTCCCGCCACTCCGGCCGGGCGGCCTTGAGCAGGTTCTCCTTGGGCGCGAAGAACTCGTCGTTGGCCAGCATGACGGCGCCTCCCAACCGCTCGGCGGCGACGTCGACCAGGTCGGTGAAGGGAGCGCTGTGCATCAGTCGTTTCGCGAAAGAAGGCGGCCGTGCGGAGGGCCGTCTGCGGCCCCGCGGCGGTACACCAGGTCGCCACGAAGGTACGTCGCTTCCACCACCCCGGCGAGGCGCCGCCCGGCCCAGGGGGTGAGGGGATGCCGGTGGCGCAGCTTGACCGGGTCCACGCTGAATTCGGCGTCGGGGTCCCAGAGCACCAGGTCGCAATCGGCGCCCGGCTCGATGGACCCCTTGCGGCCGCCCAGACCGACCAGACGGGCCGGTGCGGCGCAGAGCCACTCCGCGAGCGGCTCCAGGGACAGGCCTCTGGCCCGGGCGCCGGTCCAGACCGCGGGCAAACGCAGCTGGAGAGACGCGATGCCACCCCAGGCGGCCAGAAAGTCTCCCTGCTTGAGCGCGGGCGGCGCGGGCGAGTGATCGCTGACCACCATGCCGAGGTGGCCATCGGTCAGACCTCTCCACAACGCCTCACGGTGAGCCGCTTCGCGGATCGGCGGAGCACACTTGAACGCGGTGGCGCCGTCGGGAATGTCCTCGGCCGCGAAGCCGAGGTAGTGCGGGCAGGTCTCGCCGCTGATGCGGGCGCCGCGGGTTCGGGCGACGGCCAGGAGCCTGACGCTCTCCGCCGCCGAGACGTGGACGACGTGAATCCGGGCGCCGGTGCTTCGCGCCATGGCGGTCAGGGCGGCCACGGCGGAGACCTCGACCCGCGCCGGCCGGGTCGCCAGCCAGGTGGCGTAGCGCTGCGGATCCCCCTCCGCGGGCCGGAGGCCATCCGCCGTTTCCGCGTGGACCATCAACGGGATGCCCGGGTCCCCCGGACGCTCGAGCGCCCTGAGCGCCTTGAGCGCGAGGATGGTCTCCGGCCATTCGAGATGCACGAACTCCGCGATGCCCGATGGCGCCCAGAAACACTTGAATCCGAATACGCCCGCGTCGAGCAGCGGCGCCAGGTGATCCCGGTTGCCGGGAACCACTCCCCCGAGAAACCCTACGTCGACGGCGCACTGTCCCAGGGCCGTTTCCCGCTTCCGCTCCAGCGCGGCAACCGTGGTCGTGGCGGGGATGTTGTTGAGCGGCATGTCGAGCAGCGTGGTCACCCCGCCGGCGGCGGCGGCGCGGGTCGCTGAGGCGAACCCCTCCCAGTCCGAGCGGCCAGGCTCGTTGATGTGGACGTGGGTGTCCACCAGCCCGGGAAACACCACCAGGTCGCCGGCTTCCGCCACGTCCGCGCCGGCCGGCACGTCCTGGTAGGCGCCGACCGCGGCGATCCGCCCCCCGGCGACATGGATCGCCGCGGCACGCAGGCCTGCGGCTGTCATGACTTTGGGGCCGCGGATGACTTGGCGAATGGAGTCGGGCAGGGTCACGCGGGGGCGGTGTCGGCCCAGAACCGCCGGAGCAGATTGCCGGCCACGCGTCGCCGGTACTCCGCTGTCGAGCGCAGATCGTCGATGGGAGCGATCTCGGTCTCGAGGGTCCGAACGGCCTCGTCGATCGTCGCGCCATCGGCCAGAGCCGCTTCGGTCCCGGGCAGGCGGAGCACCACCGGCGCCACGCTCCCGAGGGCCACGCGCGGCGCGCCGCCGCGCACGCCGGCCATCACCACCTTGGAGATCGCCTGCGCGGCGCGGGTGCCCACCTTGCGGAACCACTGCGCCCCCCCGACCGCCGGGACCTCGATGGCGGTAATCAACTCGTCGGGGCGCCGGACCGTCCGGCGGTAGCCGGTATAGAAGCCGTTGAAGGGCACACGGCGCTCCCCATCGGCGCTCCCCAGCACCACGATCGCGTCGACCGCGGCCAGGACCGGGAGCGTATCGCCGGCGGGGGACGCATTGGCCACGTTCCCCCCGATGGTCCCCCGGTTCTGGATCTGAAGCCCCCCGACCTGGCGGGAAGCCTGCACCAGCATGGGCAGTCGGGCACGGACCAGCCGCGACGTGATCAGCGCACTGTACGTGGCCAGCGCGCCGATCGAGAGGGTATCGCCTTGGAGCACGATGCGTCTGAGAGACGGAAGGCTCCACAGGTTGAGAAAGCGCCGTCCCTCGAGCGTCCCCGCATTGAGGGACACATACAGGTCGGTCGCGCCGGCCAGGGGCACCAGCGATTGCTCGTCGCGGAGCATCCGCAGCGCGCCTCGGAGGGAGCGGGGCTGCAGCAGCTCGAGCCGACCAACCACCGTCCTCATGTCGCCGCCCGGATCGCCCGGTAGATCGCTTCGTACCCGGTGCAACGGCAGAGGTTGCCGGCCAGCCCCTGCCGCAGCTTCGCGGGCGAGGGCCGGGGACCCAGGCTGAGGGCCGTGAGAATCATCCCGGGGGTGCAGATCCCGCACTGTGCTCCGACCTCGTCCATGAACGCCCGCTGCAGCGGGTGATCGTCGCCCAGGCCTTCGATGGTGGTGACGACCGCGCCCTCCGTCTGCGCAAGCGGAACCAGGCAGGAGCACACCGCCGCGCCATCCAGCAGCACCGTGCAGGCCCCGCACTCGCCCTCGCCGCACCCCTCCTTCGTGCCCGTGAGCCCACACTCCTCCCGCAGCACATCGAGCAGCCGGGCAAGGGGGGCAGACCGGACCTCGCGCTCCTCCCCGTTCAGGATGAAGCGCACGCGGCCTCCATGACGGCCTCCGGCAGCGCGGGAATGGCGCGCAGGTCCACGCCGAGCGACCTGACCGCGTTGACCAGGGCGGGCGCGGGCCCGTCGATGGGCAGCTCGCCCAGCCCTTTGGCGCCAAAGGGACCGCCCGCAAAGGGCAGCTCCAGGATCGTCACGTCGAGCGGGGGCGTGTCCGCGCTGGTCGGGATGAGGTAATTGGTCAGCTGGGCGTTGGCCATCGCGCCGTTCCTCATGACGACGTCCTCCAGCAGCGCCCAGCCGATGCCCTGCACCGCCCCGCCCTCGACCTGCCCGGCGGCAAGGGCGGGATGGATCGCCTTGCCGACGTCGACTACCACGGTGAGCTTGGCCGGCCGCACCTCCCAGGTCTCGGGGTCGAGCGTCAGCTCGGCCACGTCGCAGCCGAAGGCATAAGTGGCATAGGCATCGCCCTGATAGCGCTCCTCGTCCCATCGGATCCCCTCGGGCTGGACGTACTCCCGGGTCACCGCCAGCGGGCCGTTCCGGCGATGATGCTCGCCGGGGCTCCGGTCGCCCAGCGTCGCGCGCAGCTCGCGCGCCGCCTGCTCCAGAATCCCTCCCACGATCAGGCAGGTGCGGGAGGCCACGGTCGGTCCGCTGTCGGGCACCACGGCGGTATCCGGCACGGCCACTTCCACGTCCTCGTAGGGGATCGCCAGCGCCTCCGCCACGATCTGGGCATGCATGGTCCGGGTGCCCTGGCCGATCTCGGTGCTGGAGCTGAGGATCCGGACCCCGCGGGGAGTGGTTTCGACCGTGGCGCGCGAGGCGAGCTGGAGCTCGCCGCTGCCGGTAAAGCCCGAGCCGTGCCAATAGAGCGCCAGCCCGACACCCCTGCCGCTGTCCGCGACGGCCTTCCGCTTGCGCCGAAATCCGGAGCGCCGCACCGCCTCACGCAACACCGCGCGCGCGCTGCAGTCGCTTCCCATTTTCTGGCCGGTGGCCGTCAGGTCGCCCGGCCGGAGCGCGTTCCGTTCGCGCAGCCGGACCGGATCCACGCCGAGCGCCTCGGCGATCCGCTCCAGGTGCACCTCCACCGCGAACTGGGTCTGCGGGGCGCCGAACCCGCGGAAGGCCCCGCTGGGCGGAGTATTGGTAAACATCGCCCGGCCGCGGATGCGCACATGGGGACAACGGTACGGGCCCGAGGCATGGATGACGCCGCGCGACAGCACCACCGGCGACAGGGTGACATACGCGCCGCCGTCGAGGATCACTTCGATGTCCATGGCCACCAGCTTGCCATCCCTGGTGACGCCGCTCCGGTGCCGCACGATGGAGGGGTGCCGACGGGTGGTGGCGAGCATGTCCTCGGCGCGGTCGTAGACCAGCTTGACGGGGCGCGACGCCTTGAGCGCGAGCAGGGCGGCGTGGCAGGCGATCATGGAGGGATACTCCTCCTTGCCTCCGAACCCGCCCCCGGTCTCGGTCTGGACCACCCGCACGTGCCGTCCCGAGCACCCAAGCAGGACATCGAGCGCCTTGTGGACGTAGTAGGGACATTGGATCGAACCGTACACCGCGATCCCATCCGATTCGGGCACCGCGATGACGCCCTGGGGCTCTATGTAGACGTGTTCCTGGGCGCCGGTCCGGTACGTCCCTTCGAGAATCAAGTCCGCCTTCGCGAACCCCGCCTTCAGATCTCCCTTCTCGATCAGGATGTCCTTGAAGGACCGGGGGGACTGTTCGGGATCGAAGACCGGAACGCCCGGCTCTTCATCCAGCCGGACCCCGGCCTCGAGCAGCGCATCGCGGCTCTGGTGGGCCAGGAGCAGGACGGGCTCCGCCGCGTGGCGGATCTCGCGCTCCACCAGACAGGGCTGGTCCAACTCCAGCAGCGCCACGGCGTTCCGTCCGGGAATATCGCGCCAGTCCACGACGGTGAAACCCGACGGATCGGACTCGAGCGCCACCCCTTTGACCCGGCCGCAGGGAACGGTGGTGCGAATTGTGCGTCCGAAGAGCATGCCGGGATAGACCAGGTCATCGGCGTAGCGGGCCGCGCCGGTGGCCTTCCCGATTCCGTCCTTGCGCTGCACGCTGTGTCCCACCGCGGTCAGCCGCATGGCCTCCTCCCGGTGTGGCCCTCAATCTCCAGGAGTCGTTCGCGTTGGGCAAGAGAGGTTGCCGGGCTCCTTCATGACCGGCCCGGACTCAGGGCAGGGCGAAACCTATTCCCATCCGCAGCGTGCGCTCGGGCCCCGCACCCAGCACCAGCGAGGGCGAGCCCAACGGAAAGCGTTCCCACTTTTCGTACCGGCTCAAGGAGCCCAGCAGGGCCCCGGCGCCCGCGGGGGGCAGCGTGAACACCGCGTAGAAGATCACGGCCTCGTCGAACTCGCAGGCCGTGTCCGGATCTTCGCAGAAGGCGACCAGGGCGAGCGTGGCCAGCGCGGCGCCGATGCCCGCGCCGATCAGGGCGCCCCTCGCGGCGCGTGTTCGGGTTCCCCGACTCACCTCCAGCTCGCGGATCGCACCCCAGGGCACCGTGAGACGCTCCGCCCCAGGCTCGGCGGCCATGGCCATTCCGGAATCCGATCGGTCGAGCAGTACGCCAACCAGCACCCGCCGGGAGACGCCGGGGGCCCAAATGCGGACGCGGCTTCCCGGGTCGGGGCCCTGGGGCTGCTGCGCGATCAGCTCCGAACCGTGCCCGCCGAGCCACAGGACCAGGGGTAGCATCCAGGCTGCCTTCATTGTGCCCTCCTGTGGTCTTGCGGCGAGGAATCTCGCGTGGTGCCGTGCCCTCCCCGTGATCCTGAATCCGGTGACATCTCCTAACCAATTGTATGGTAATGAGATAGCTCATGCACGCCCAGTGGTATGTGGCTTGCCCCCGGACGGCATGTCCGGCTTGTTGATGAGGTTCCGGACCAAGACACGGAGGGCCATTGGCGGAGTCAGGGCAGCGGCAGTCATTGCTGGGGAGCCGGATCGGGCGACGGCTGTTCCTGCTGTTTGTCCTGTGCTCGCTGTTGCCAAGTCTGGCCGTGGCCCTGCTCTCGTTCAGCACGGTAACACGTCAGCTGCGACGCGCCAGCCAGGCGCGCCTGCTGGAAGCCGGGAGCCTGCTCGGGCAGGAAATCGCCGGGCGCCTCGCCGACCTGGACCGCGATCTGGAGCGGGTCCCGGGCAGGCCTGGACCCTGCCCGGTCCTGGCCACGGTCCGCGATGGCCCAGGGTGCGACGAATCCCTGCTCTATGGCTTCAACGCGTTGAGCTTCATACCAGACAGTGGGACGCCGGTGGCGCTGTTCGGTCCGCCGCAGGAGGTCCCCGCGCTTGCCGGCCACGAGCGGCGCCAGCTCGCGGCGGGATCCGCGGTGTTGGTGGGCAAGTCGTCCGGTGGGGGGGCGGCGATCTCCCTGGTCCGGCCCGCGGCCTCCGGAGGCGGCGACGGGCTCCTGGTGGCAACCCTCAACCCAGACTACCTGGCGGCGGCACAACAGCAGGCGCCTCTCCTGCCTACGATGCGGTTCGACCTGGTGGATGATTCGGGCCATGCGCTACTCGGCGACCGGCGAGGGAACCTGGAGTCGGGCCACCATGTCCCCCGGGTGCCGGACGGCGCGTCGGGCACCTTCGCCTGGCGCGGGGAAGTCCCCTATCTCGCGGCCTACCACCGCTTGCCGCGGGGCTCCCAGCCAGGCACGCCGCCCTGGGCCGTGGTGGTCAGCGAGGACCGCGCGGCCGTGGTGGCGCCGCTGGCCGATTTCCGGAAGAGCTTCCCCCTGGCGTTGGCGCTCGGCCTTGCCACCGCCCTGGTCCTGTGTCTCTACCAGCTGCGCCGCAGCCTCGCCCCCCTGGCCGCGCTTCGCGAAGGCACCCGCCGCATCGCCCAGCAGGAGTTCGACGTTCCGGTGCAGGTCACCAGCAACGATGAGTTCGGCGACCTCGCCGCGTCCTTCAATGCGATGGGGGACCAGATCCGCCGCCAGTTCACGGCGATCTCCACCGCGGCAGCCATCGAGCGGGAGGTGCTGTCGTCGGTGGACACCCGGCGGATCGTGGCCACGGTCCTCCGGCGGCTGCCGGAGGTAAGCCCCTGCACGGCGGTGGCGGTGACCCTGATCGACGGCGGCGGGGAAGAGGCCACCACCTATCTGCCCGATCCGCGGACGGGCGCTCCCGAGCCACACTGGCAGGGCTCCTTTTCCGCTCCTGAGCGGAGTTGCCTGCTGGCGGCGTCCGACGGCATGCGCGCCGGCGCGGGCGAGCGCCCGCGCTACCTGGGGCCGGTCCTCGATCGCAGCGCCGAGGTGTGGGTCCTCCCGCTGCTCTACAAGGGACGCCTGCTGGGCGCATTGTCGCTGGGCGGTCAGGGGGACCGCCAGCGCGAGGAAGAGCGCATTCTGGCGCGCCGCCTGGCAGGACAGGTCGCCCTGGCCCTGGCCAACGCGTCCATGGTCGAGCAGATGCGGTTTCTCGCCTTCAGCGACAGCCTCACGGGCCTGCCCAACCGCCTGTCCTTCAAGCGGGCGCTGGCCGAGGCGCTGGCGGTCGGGGCGCGCGAGGGACGCGGCGTCGGCCTCTGCCTGCTCGACCTCGATCACTTCAGCCGGGTCAACGACACCCTGGGCCACAAGGTCGGCGATCGCCTGTTGCAGGAGGTGGCGGCGCGGCTCCGAAGCCGGTGCGCCGACCTGGCGCCCGATGCCACCCTGGCGCGGCTGGGCGGGGACGAGTTCACGATCACCCTGATCGATCTGACAGAACCTGACACGGCCGCGAGCGTAGCCGGCCTGGTGCTGGAGTGCTTCCAGCAGCCCTTCTCCCTCGATGGACACGAAGTGTTCGTCACCACCAGCGCCGGCCTGGCGGTCTATCCCGGCGACGGGGCGGACCTGGAGAGCCTGCTCAAGAACGCCGACGCGGCCGTCAACCAGGCCAAGCGCAAAGGCCGCAGCCGGCTGGAGACCTACGCGACCGCGATGAGCACCTCCGCGGCGCGACGCCTTACGCTGGAGAATCACCTGCGCCGGGCGCTGGAGAAGGAGCAGTTCGTCCTCTGGTACCAGCCGGTCGCCGATCTGGCGAGCGGACGCATCGTGGGGGCGGAGGCCCTGGTCCGCTGGCAGCATCCCGAGTGGGGCCTGGTGGAACCCGCTGAGTTCATTCCGGAGTGCGAGGAGAGCGGCCTCATCGTTCCCCTGGGCCAGTGGATTCTGGCCTCAATGTGTGCGCAGAATCGGGCCTGGCAGCGCCAGGGCCTGGACATCGTCCCGGTGGCCAGCAACATCTCGGGCCAGCAGTTGCGCGAACCGGATGTCGTCGATCTGGTGCGGCGCACGCTGGAGCAGGCGGACCTGGCCCCCCGCTACCTGACGTTGGAGCTTACGGAGAGCATCCTGCTCGATGAGGGCGGCGAAACCTCCGCCGCGGTCCATGCGCTCGCCGAGGGCGGCGTGGGACTCGCCATCGACGATTTCGGAACGGGATACTCGTCGCTGAGTTACCTGAAGCACTTTCCGGTGCAAGCCGTGAAGATCGACCGGTCCTTCGTCCGTGACATGACAACCAATCCCGACGACGCCGCGCTGACCGCCGCGATCGTCGCCATTGGGCGGGCGCTGGGGCTCAGGGTGATCGCCGAGGGCGTCGAGCACCCGGATCAGGTTGGTCTGTTGCGCCAGCAGGGATGCGACATGATCCAGGGCTACCTGGTGGCCCGCCCGATGGCGGCGCACGCCTTCGCCGGGTTTCTCCAGGAGGGCTGGAGTGGATGGCGTCCGGCCCTGCGGGTGGAGCCGGGCGCGACCGGGCCGCGGGGGAGGCGGCGCGCGTGACCGCGTCCCAGCGCGCCCGAGAGGTGTCCCGCCACCCCTTGCGGCTCACGATGCTCGACCGGTTCCGGGAAGGCTGCCAGGTCATCGGCTTCGACTACCGCTACCTCTACGTGAACGACGCACTGGCCGCGCAGGGGCGGCGCGCCCGCGGGGCGCTGCTCGGGCGCACCATGATGGAGTGCTATCCCGGCATCGAACACACGCCGATGTTCGTCCTGCTGCGCCAGACCATGGAGCAGCGCGTCGAACAGCAACTGGAAAACGAGTTCATCTACCCCGATGGAGGCGGCGCCTGGTTCGACCTGCGCTTCGTCCCCGTGCCGGAGGGAGTGTTCATCCTCTCCCTGGACATCACCGCGCGCAAGCGCGCGGAGGCCGAACACCGAACGCTGGAGGAACGCCTGCATCATTCCCAGCGGCTGGAGACGGTCGGCCGCCTGGCGGGGGGGGTCGCGCACGATTTCAACAATCTGCTCTCGATCATTCAAGGACACGGGGAGCTTGCCCAGGGCGTGCTGCCCCCGGGCCATGAGGCCAACGGACATCTCCAGCAGATCCTCAAAGCGGCGCAGAGCGCGGCGCGGCTCACCCGGCAGCTGCTGGCGTTCAGCCGCCGTCAGGTGCTCAAGCCCGAACGGCTGGACCTCAACCGGGAGATCGCCGACCGGCTGGAAATGATCGGGCGCCTGATCGGGAGCCGCATCGAGCTGCGCACCATGCCGCATGCGACACTCGGCCCGGTGACGGCCGACCCGGGGCAGCTGGAGCAGGTGCTGCTCAACCTGGTGGTCAACGCCCGCGATGCGATGCCCGATGGGGGCCGGCTTACCCTGCGTACGGCGGAAGTCGAGCTGGACGAGATCTATCGCCAGCGGGATGACGAAATCGCGCCGGGGCGCTACGCGATGCTCGCGGTCGAGGATACCGGCATCGGGATGGACGCCGCCACGCGGGACCGGGTCTTCGAACCGTTCTTCACCACCAAGGAGCCCGGCAAGGGGACCGGCCTGGGCATGGCGACGGTGCACGGGATCGTCAAGCAGAGCGGCGGCACGCTGTGGCTCTACAGCGAGCCGGGCCGCGGCACGGTCGTCAAGCTGTATCTGCCGCTGATCCCGGCGGACACAGACGCGCCGCTGCGCCAGGCGCCGGCCCCTGCCGCCCATTCTCCGGCGCGAGGCCGGGTGCTCCTGGTGGAGGACGACGACGGGGTACGGCAGATCACGGGTGCGATGCTGGCCGAAGCCGGATACACCATGCTGAGCGCCGCCGGCCCCAGGGAAGCCCTCGGCATTCTGGCGCAGGACCACGGCGGCATCGAGGTGCTGCTGACCGATGTGGTCATGCCGGACATGAACGGCCCGGAGTTGGCCGCGAAGATGCTCGAGCGCTGCCCGGGCCTTCGCGTGGTCTACATGTCGGGCTATCCCGGCGACGACTCGGGCGGGCAGCACGCGCTGGGCCAGGACGCGCCGTTCCTGGAGAAGCCGTTCAGCCGCGCCCTCCTGCTCGAGACCCTCGGCCGCAGCCTCGCCTGATCGTCCGTGCCCGCCCCGGGGCTACCTTTCCCGCTGGGGGGGATAATGCAGACCAGCCGCCGGGCGGAGGCACGGAGCGCGAAGCATCGCGTCGTCATCGTGGGGGGCGGCTTCGGCGGCCTCTATACGGCCACCCGGCTCAGGCGTTCCCCGGTCGAGGTCACGTTGGTGGACCGGCGCAACTTCCATCTCTTCCAGCCCCTGCTCTATCAGGTCGCCACCGGCGGACTGTCACCCGGAGACATCGCCTCCCCGATTCGCCACGCGCTCAAGCGGCAGCGCAACGCCAGGGTGCTGCTGGAGGAGGCAATCGGGGTCGATCCGTCGCGCCGCGTGCTAGCCCTCCGGACCGGGGAGCTGCCCTACGACACGCTGGTCATCGCCGCCGGGATCGTGAATCATTACTTCGGCCGGGAGACCTGGCGGCCCCATGCACCCGGTCTCAAGGAAGTCGAGGACGCGCTCCAGATCAGACGCCGGGTGCTGCTGGCTTTCGAGGCGGCGGAGCGAGAGCCCGATCCGCGCACCCGGAAGGCCTGGCTCACCTTCGTGGTCGTGGGAGGGGGGCCGACCGGCGTCGAGTTGGCCGGCGCGCTGGGCGAACTGGCCCGCCGGACGCTCCCTGGCGAGTTCCGCGCAGCCGATCCGCGCGAAAGCCGTGTCCTGCTGCTGGAAGGCGGGGAGCGCGTGCTCCCCTCCTTCCCGGCCCAACTGTCGCAGCATGCCAATCGTTCGCTGGCCCGCCTCGGCGTGGAGGTTCGGGCCTCCGCGATGGTGCGCTCGATCGACCCCGAAGGGGTGGAGATCGAGACCCCGGACGGTATCGAGCGGGTCGCGGCACGGACGACGCTCTGGGCCGCGGGCGTCCGGGGCGCCCCGCTCGCGCGCGCCCTGCACCGCGCAACCCGGTGCCCGCTGGATGACTTGGGACGCGTCCGGGTGGAAAGCGACTTCAGCCTGCCCGGCCATCCGGACATCTTCGTCATCGGCGATCTGGCGCATGCGCAGTGGAAGGGCGCGGCGCTTCCCTGTATCGCACCGGCGGCGATTCAGGAGGCGAAGTACGTCGCCGACGTGATCCGCGCCCGGGTCACCGGTGCCCGGCCGCCTGGCGAGTTCCGGTACTTCGACAAGGGGATGCTCGCCACCATCGGTCGCTCCGCCGCCGTCGCCGAGTTCCGGGGGCTCCTGTTCTGGGGGTTCCCCGCCTGGCTGGTGTGGCTGGTGATCCACCTGGTGTATCTCATTGAATTCCAGAACCGTCTCCTGGTCCTGATTCAGTGGTCCTACATGTACCTCCTCTCCAGCCGCAGCGCACGGCTGATCACCGACGGGACTCCCGACTGAGAGCGCCACGAGACGTGTGACCGTTCCGGCCGCCGACATCCTGGCCGCGGCGCCAAGCGAGTATGTTTCCCTCACATGTCCGATACCCTCGGCGCCCTGCGTGAAGCGCCCCGGGACCGCTATGACGTCGAGCGTTTGCTCGGCGAAGGCGGCATGGCGCTGCTCGAGGAGCGCCTCGCGCTGCTGCATGCCCGGCTGGGCGAGCGCGACGAGGCGATCCGCTGGGTGGAGGCGCTTCGCAACCGCCGGCCCGGCCGGTTCCGGCTGATCGTGACCAACCCGGAGTTCGACGGATTGCGGGGCGATCCCCGCTTCCGGGCCTGGCTCCGGCAGGACGGGCTGGAGGCGCTGCTCCGGCGATAGGTCCGCGGCTCCGCGACCTTCCGCGCCACCGCCGACGCCATCGGCATTGTCGAAAATTCTGTCCCCTCTCATCCCTGGTTCGCTGGGCCCATGATTTCCACGCGCGCACCCGGCGGGTGGTCGCGACAGCGACAGGGGATCGGTTATTCTCCATCCATGCTGGACTCTCCCCCTTCCCTTGCCTCGCCACGGGACCGGCTCCGGGCGCATCTCCCACCGCTCGAGTGGGGCCTGGTCGAGCCCCTGCTCGAAGCGATCGAGCGACTCAAGCAGGAACGGAACGCGGTCATCCTGGGCCACAACTACATGACCCCGGACATCTACCACGGGGTGGCCGACATCACGGGCGATTCCCTGGCCCTCGCGCGCGAGGCTGCCCAGACCGACGCCGAAGTGATCGTGATGGCCGGCGTGCGCTTCATGGCCGAGACCGCCAAGGTGGTGAGCCCGGAGCGGATCGTCCTGCTCCCCGACCTCCAGGCCGGCTGCTCCCTGGCGGAGGGCATCACCGGCGAAGACGTCCGCCGCCTCCGCGCGCTCCACCCCGGCGTGCCCGTCGTCACCTACGTCAACACCTCGGCCGAGGTCAAGGCGGAGTCCGACATCTGCTGCACTTCGTCCAACGCGGTCCGGATCGTGGAGTCGCTTGGCGTTGAGCGGGTCATCTTCCTGCCCGATCGCTACCTCGGTCAGTGGGTTGCGTCGCAGACCGGGGTGGAGGTCATCCTGTGGGACGGCAGCTGCATCGTTCACGAGCGTTTCAGCGGCGGGGAGATCCGGGACTACCGGCAAGGCGTCGACGGACTTCGGGTCATTGCGCACCCCGAGTGCCCGCCCGACGTACTGGCCGAGGCCGATTACGTGGGGAGCACGACCGGGATGGCGCGCTGGGTGGCGGAGCACCGGCCGGAACGCGTGCTCATGGTCACCGAATGCTCGATGAGCGACAATGTCGCGCTGGAGCACCCCGAGGTGGAGTTCGTCCGGCCCTGCAATCTGTGCCCCCACATGAAGCGGATCACCCTCGAAAAAATCCGCCGCTCGCTGGAAACCATGCGGTACGAGATCCTGCTCCCCGAGGCGGTCGCGGTGAGGGCGCGCGTCGCGGTGCAGCGCATGCTCGCCGTCGGGCGTGCCGGGTGAACCTGCCGCCGGAGCCCGCGCCGGCACTGATCCACTCGCTGCTGCAACAGATGCTGGCGGAGGACCTCGGGAGCGCCGGAGACGTCACCACGGACGCCATCGCCGAGCCGGGAGCCACGGCCCTGGCGCGGGTGCTCTTCCGACGGGCCGGCCGAGTGGCGGGCCTCGGGGCCGCGCTCGAGACCTTTCGCCTGCTCGATCCGGCCACACGGGTTGAGCGCCTGGTACCTGAGGGCGAGGACGTGCCCGCCGCCACGACGGTGGCGGTGCTGCGCGGCCCGGCCAGGGCCATCCTCAGCGGCGAACGGGCGGCGCTCAACCTGCTCGGCTTGCTTTCGGGTGTGGCGACGGCCACCGGGAGTTTTGTGCGGGCGGTCGCGGGGTCGAAGGCCCGGATCGCGGCCACCCGGAAGACCACACCCGGCCTGCGGGTGCTGGAGAAGTACGCCGTCGGTGTGGGAGGCGGCCTCAGCCACCGTTTCGGTCTGTACGATGGGATCCTGATCAAGGACAATCACATCGCGCTCGCGGGCGGCGTGGGCCCGGCGGTGGCGCGGGTCCGCGATCGGACCGGCCGCACGGCGCGGATCCAGGTCGAGGTCGACACGCTCGATCAGCTTGCCGAGGTCGTCGAGTTGGGCGTCCATGCAGTGCTACTCGACAACATGGACGTGGCGACCTTGCGCCGGGCGGTGGCGCTGATCGACGGCCGGATGCTGACCGAGGCCTCGGGCGGGGTTACGCTTGAAACGGCGCCGGCGATCGCCGCGACCGGAGTGGACCTGATTTCCGTGGGGTGGATCACGCACAGCGCGCCATGGCACGATGCAACCCTGGAGGTGGTGGCATGACCAGCAGGACAAGACCCGGGCCGGTGGTGGCCAGCCTCGCAGCCCTGATGCTCCTGTGCGGCACGACGGACGCGGACGCGCAGGCGGCGCGGGCCGTGGTCCGGTTTCGCTCCTACCCGGTCCCCGTGACCCTGGACACGATCGCGCGGGCGGAGGAGATCAGGGCGCCCTACGGCGCGGTCTACAGCACCGTTCGGGCCGTGCTGGCGGACCTGGATCTCCGCGTCACCCTCGACGACACCCGCCGGGGGGTCATCGGCAACCTGCGTTGGAACCGCAGCGGCTCGGTTGCCGGGGAACGGCCCTCAGCATTCCTGAATTGCGGCGCGGGTCCCACCGGCCCCAACGCCGACAACTTCCGCCTCACGCTGGCGTTTGCGGCCTTCCTGGACGAGCTGGGCGACGACCAGACCCGGCTGGGCGTGGCTCTGATCGGCGAGGGGGAAAACGTGACGGGGACCGGCGGGAAACCGGCGGCGTGCGAGTCGCTCGGCGTCCTGGAGACCCACATCCTGAGGCTGGTCCGGGGCCGCCTGGGGATGCCATGAACGCCTCCTGCTGGCCGGCCGCTCGCTGCGCCGCGCTCGCGACGTGCCTGACGCTTCTGGCCCTGGGCGCGGAGGCCCAGGAGCCGTTGACCGCGCTGGTCGGCGGGACCCTGATCGACGGCTTCGGCGGGCCGCCGCTCCGCAACAGCGTGATCCTGGTCGAGGGAGAACGGATCCGTGCCGTCGGTCAGGTCGGGGCGCTGACCGTGCCGCCCGGCGCACAGGTCATCTCCACCGAAGGCATGAGTGTGCTGCCCGGGCTCTGGGACATGCACGTGCATCTCATGATCGTGGGCCACGCCGACTACGCTCACTGGGACTCCACCTACCCCGGCATCTTCGCGTCGACCATCATGCCGGCAGCGGCCAGGCAACTGCTGCTGGCCGGGGTGACCTCGGCGCGGGACCTGGGCGCGCCGCTCGACCCCAGCATCCAGGTGCGGGACCGGATCAACCGGGGCGAGATCCCGGGCCCGACGCTCTACGTCTCGGGCCCGTTTATCCAGCATGCCCCCTACCCCGGGACCGAGGCGTTCCGCTGGGGGGTGCGCGGCCCTCAGGACGCCCGCGAGAAGGTCCGGCGGCTGAAACAGGCAGGGGTGGACGTCGTCAAGCTGATCGATCAGGACCAGATGACGATGGAGGAAGTGGAGGCGGTGGTGAGCGAGGCCCACCTGGTGGGGCTGCCGGTCGTCGCGCACAGCCATCGGCCCGAGGAAATCCGCCGGGGCCTCGCGGCCGGGGTGGACAACTTCGAGCACACCGGCCTGGCCACTGCGCCGGAATACCCAGCGGACGTGATCGCGCTGCTTCGGGAACGCACCGCCAGGATGAATCTGGGGCCGCTCTGGTGGACGCCCACGATCGAGGGCCTGGCCAACTACGAGTCCACCCGCGACAACCCTGAAAAGCTGGACGATCCCTGCTGGCGCGAAGGCCTCCCGGACCGCGTGGTGGAGGACATCCGGCAGTCTCTCCGCCATTTCGACCGGCTGCCCTACTTCCAGATCACGCCCAACCGCCGGCCCACCCTGGCACGCAAGTTTCAGCAGTTGCGCGAGGCGGGTGTGGTAATGTTGATCGGGACCGATTCGGGGATTCCGGGCAAGTTCCACTGCCAGTCCACCTGGAACGAACTGGACGCGTGGGTGAACCTGTACGGGGTGGAGCCGATGGAAGCGATTCGGTCGGCAACCTACTGGCCCAGCGTGATGATGCGGGTGAGCGACGAGGTGGGGACGCTGAGCGAGGGGAAATACGCCGACATCATCGCGGTGCGGGGCGACGTGCTGCGCCATATCAACCTGCTGCAGGACGTCGACCTGGTGCTCAAGCGCGGGGTGCGCTACCGGTAAAGCGGCCGAAGAGCCGGGCACTGGGGTGGCGCAACCCGCTGGGGGCCCAGTGCCACGGGCGCAGCGGCCTCAGCCGATCACGAGCGCCGTGATGATCGAGCCGATCACCGCGCCGGCGGCGGCGCCGATGCCGAGCAGCATGACGGCAAGCCGTCTGCTTCGCCGGTTCTCCGGGTTGGCCGGCGCCAGCCAGACCTGGTCGAGCGGAAACCACCGGGCCTGCCCCCAGCCGTCGCTCAGCCTGACCCGCTGCCTGGCGGCATCGTAGGCCACGACCGTGCAGGTCCAGGGCCCCCACATGGGCCACTGGCAGGCGACCCGTTCGCCGGGGATGAACGCGCAGGCGCGGAGCTCATCGACACCGACGCGGTGCTCGCTGCCGCGAAGAAACCGGACTCCCACCCCGTCCTCCGCAAGCGACAGCACCTCGGCGACATAGTATCTGCCGTCCGCGGAACGGGCCCACGCCAGGGATCCGACGGCGGGTGGCGAGGCGGGGAATTCGAGTCGCTCCATCAGGGCGCGCTCGACCGCCTGGCGGGAGAGCCCGATCTCCTCCCCCGCTCCGATCACCGCTTCCCGCTCGGCGTTCCACGCCTCGCCGTGTCTGGCGGTGCGGTCGAGCTCCGCCGCCCGGGTCAGCACGTCGCGCAACTCCTCGTCGGTCAGTCGCATCATCCACCCCGGGCAGCCGATGGGTACGGGGGCGACCCCGATTTGATCATACTCTCCGCCGCACCCGGCGCACAAACCGTGACGCGGGAGGCGCCCTGCCTCACCAGGCGACGATGCCCTGCCCTGGGTAACTCAGAGCCGAGTCCGCTTGAGGAGCTGGGCGTTGATCGCCACGATCACCGTGCTGGCCGACATGAGGACGGCCCCGATCGCGGGCGTGAGCAGGATCCCCCGGCCGGCGAGCACACCGGCCGCCAGCGGAATGGCGACAATGTTGTAGCCCGCGGCCCACCAGAGGTTCTGCAGCATTTTCCGGTAGGTGGCGCGGGAGAGCGAGACGATCCGCGGAATGTCGCGCGGATCGGACCGCACCAGCACAATGTGGCCCGCCTCCACCGCGACGTCCGTTCCCGCCCCGATTGCCACTCCGAGGTCCGCCGTCGCCAGGGCGGGAGCGTCGTTCACCCCGTCCCCCACCATGGCGACTTTCCGCCCCCTGGCCTGCAACTCGCGCACCTTGCCCGCCTTGTCCTCGGGCAGCACTTCGGCGAAGACGGTATCGATGCCAAGTTGCTCGGCCACGGCATCGGCCACCGCCTGCGCGTCGCCGGTCAGCATCGCCACCTCGATTCCACGCTCGTGCAGCGCGTTGATCGCCTCGCGGCTCTCTTCGCGGACTGCGTCGGCCACCGCGAAGACGGCCAGGGCCCGCCCCTCTCGCAGCAGGAAGATCGCGGCCTGGCCTCGAGCCGCCGCGCGCTCGGCCGCGGCCGCGAGCGCGGGCGGGACGTCGGCGCCTTGGCCCTTCAGGAGCGCGGGCCCGCCCAGCTGATACTCCACCCCTCCCACCGACGCGCCGACCCCCCTGCCGGTGAGCGCCCGGAACCCTTCAGCGGCGGGCACCGCGATCCGTTTGTCTTCGGCCGAACGGACGATGCCTCTCGCAATCGGATGTTCGGACTCGGCTTCGACGCCGGCGGCGATCCGAAGCGCCTCCTCCTCCGAGACGCCATCGGCAACGGCCAGGTCAACCACCCGGAACTGTCCCAGGGTGAGCGTGCCGGTCTTGTCGAAGATCACCATGTCCAGGTTGCGCGCTTCCTCCAGACCGCGCCGGTCCCGGACCAGCAAGCCGCCCCGGGCGCCCAGGGTGGTGGAGATCGCGACGACCAGCGGGACCGCAAGCCCCAGCGCGTGCGGACACGCGATCACCAGCACCGTCACCACGCGGACGATGGAGAAGTCGATCGCCGCACCGGCGAGTTGCCAGACCAGCAGCGTGAGCATGCCGGCCCCGATGGCGACGAAGGTGAGGAGCTGCGCCGCCCGGTCGGCCAGATGCTGGACCTTGGACTTCGAATGCTGCGCCTCGGACACCAGACGCATGATGCCGGAGAGCTTGGTCTTTTCTCCCGTCCCGGTGACTTCCACCCGGAGCGAACCCTCGCCGTTGATGGTGCCGGCGATCACCTCGTCTCCCTCGCGCTTCTTCAGCGGCCGGGACTCGCCGGTGATCATCGCTTCGTTGACCTCGCTCTCGCCCTTGCGGACCGTCCCATCCACCGGGACACTCTCGCCCGGGCGCACGAGGACCAGGTCACCCTCGCGCAGCTCGGCGATCGCAACCTGTTCCTCGCCCGCGTCGCCCACACGAGTCGCCGTGTCGGGCAGCAGCTTCGCCAGCTCCTGCAGGGCACCCCGAGCGGCCGAGATGGAGCGCATCTCGATCCAATGGCCCAGCAGCATGATCGTGATCAGGGTAGCCAGCTCCCACCACAGCGCGCCGGCGCGGACCAGCCCGAGCTCCACCGTCCAGGAAAAGACAAACGCGACCGTGATGGCCATGGAGATCAGGGTCATCATGCCCGGCAGCCGGACGCGCAACTCCCGCCACGCGCCCTGGAGGAACACCCACCCGCCGTAGAGGAAGGCCGCTGTGCCAAGCACGGGTGGGATCAGACCGGAGCCGGCGAACACGGGCGCACCATAGCCCAGGAGCGCCTGGATGTGCTCCGACCAGAAGACCACCGGAATCGAGAGAGCCAGAGTCAGCCAGAACCGGTTGCGGAACATCTCCGGCGAGTGGCCCTGATGCTTGTCGTGGCCGTTGTCTCGCCCGTGACCCTTGGGTTGCCCGTGACCCTCGTGCGGGGCGGGCCGCTGGGCCTCGTCGTGGCCTGGGTGCGCCGGGGGAAGCGACGCCGGCCCGGGGTCGGGAGCTGACCCCGAGTGATGCTGCCCGTGGTGGTGCCGCTCTCCGGCCACGGCGTCAGCGCCTGGTCCGCGAGGACCAATGAACCGCGGCGATCTTCCATGTCCCGCCCACCCGGACCAGTACCATCAGCTCGGCGCCCGTGGAGTTGATCGCCCGGCCCCGGTACTCACCTTGGGTCACGCTGGTGGACGCGGCGTAGGCCAGGTCGCCCTGCACCCGCACGGTCTGCGGGCCGGGCTGACGCGGCACGGCCTGGGCGAAGGCGATGTCACCCCGGAGGTGGCCACCGAGATACTGCTCGCGGGTCTCCACGCCGCCGCTTTCCAGGATGAGGGCACCGGGCGCGAGCAGGGACTCGACCATGGCACTGTCGCCCGCGGCCAGCGCCGCATGAAAGCGGCCAACCGCTTGCGCGACGGCCGCCGAGTCAGAGGGCGCCTGCTGGCCGGCCGGCGCGGGTGGAGCTGCGGCTGCGCCGCCCAGGACGGACACGGCGAGGAGAAAAGCGCCGAATCGAGGTGGCAGCACATGGCCTCCCTTCACAGAATCGAGTTGAGTTGGAAGCTGAAGAGTCGGAGGTGCCCCGGACGATCTACTCCTGCCCGGCCGGTGGCCTGGGACAGGGATGGGAATAGTGAATGTGCACCACCCGCCAGGCCCCTTCCCGCCGGGACCAGACCATGGTCTCGTTCCCCCGAGCGTCGATCGGCCGCCCCCGCATCACGGCCTGGATCCGGTACTGCCGGGTCACCAACGCCATCGCACCGGCGGTCCAGATGCGCACATCGGTGAACTCTCCACGGGGATCCTCGAACGCCTCGACCTCGGGCCGGAGGTGGTTTTCCCAGACGTCGTTCAGGCCGATGTTCTGGACCGAATGCTCATAGAGGACGATGTCGGGTGCGAGCATCGCCTTGAGGGCCGGCAGGTCCCGGGAGAGCAGTGCGGCGTTGTACTGGTCGACCGCCGCGCGAACTTCCGCCTCTTGGCCTCCCTGGGCCAGAGCCCGCCCGCACACCGTCAGGGCCAGGCCGAGCGCCACGGCCATCCTGGGGGTCCGGTGCGTTCTCATCGCAGCCTCCTTGGGATTTCGGGCGCAAGGCCCCGGGGCTTCAGTCTGCCGTCCGCAGGAGCCTGAGCTTCTCCATCAGTTGAAGATAGGCCAGGGCGGGCTGGGTGAGGTGGGTAGAGTGCAACCGAGCTTCGTTGCGCTGGAGGTAGTCGGCCAGAAACCGCGCCACCTTGGGCAGGCCGATGGCCAGGCCGGCCCGATTGGGCTGGCCCTTCCGACCGGCAAAGACGGCCAGGCGGGCCCGGCAGGACACGCCCTCGTGGGTCATCATCGTCTCCCCATGTCGCAGCAGGTCCCGGACGTGGTGGGTGATGTGCGCCTCGGGGCAGCAGCCGACCCTCCGGAGCGTCGCCGCCAGCACCTCGTCGCGCATCAAGTTCGGGTTGAGGCGGGCCTTGCCTTCCTTCACCTCGCAGATCAGGAGATCCATTCCGCCGGGGGTGGCGCGAAGCAGGGGATCCGGTTGCCAGGCCTCGCCGCTCCCGATACCAAGCGGGAGCGCCAGCGGGAAGCGGAGCGCGATGAGGTCGACGTCCGTGAGGACCTCCGTGCCTTGCGTCGTCGGTACGACGACCGGGTACTCCACGACCGTGAAATACCCGTTCAATTGCAGGTACGCCTGCACCAACCCCACCGCCGGATCCACGCGGCGGCCTCAATCCGAGACGTACTTCTTGGGGTCCGCCTCGAACTGTTTGCGGCAGGCCTCGGAGCAGAAGTAGTAGGTCCGCCCGTCTCGCACGGCGCTGGCCGCGGCCTTTCCCGGCTCCACCGCCATGCCACACACCGGATCTCTCGCTTTCATCGCCGGCCTCCTTCGCGCTATTCAACGGTCTCGCGACACCGCAAACCTCGGCGGCCTCCTTCCCGGACCCGCGGTCGAGCCTACTCGACCACCACTCGCCCCCGGAACATCCCCATCTGGCAAGCGAAGGGAAACTCGCCCCGCTCCGTGGGCACGAACTCGATCGCGACTTCCTCCCCCTCCGGGAGCATCGCGCTGCGATCGAACGCCGGCAGCAGGACGCGTTCGCTGCACAGCGCCGACTCCTCCCGCCGAAAGAGCAGCCGGGCGGGGCGATGCCGTTCGAGCACGACCGTGTCCGGCGTGTAGCCACCCTTGACTACGATGAGAGCGGTCTGGACGCCTTCGGCCAGCACCGCCTGCGCTCCGCGGCCCCGCGAAAGCCAGAAGTACCAGACGATCCAGGCGATGGTCACCGCACCGAGCAGGTTGACGAGAATCGCATCCGTGGTCATGGCTCAGACTCCGTGCGGCCGGAAGCGGCGCAGCCGGTTGGCGTTGCTGACCACGGTCACCGAGCTGAACGCCATCGCGGCCGCGGCGATGAGCGGGGAGAGCAGGATGCCGAGGAACGGGTACAACACGCCCGCCGCGACGGGCAGCCCGAGGGTGTTGTAGATGAAGGCCCCGAAGAGGTTCTGCTTGATGTTCCGCATCGTTGCCTTGCTCAGCTGGATCGCGGTCACCACCCCGCGCAGGCTGCCCTTGACCAGGGTCACGTCGGCGGCCTCGATCGCGACGTCGGTACCGGTTCCCATGGCGATCCCGATGTCGGCCTGGGCCAGGGCCGGGGCGTCGTTGATGCCGTCGCCCACCATGGCGACGCGCTTCCCCTCGCCCTGCAGCAGGCGGACCTGGTCCACCTTCGCATCAGGCAGCACTTCCGCCAGTACCCGGTCCACGCCCACCTGCCGGGCGATCGCCGACGCGGTGCGCTGGTTGTCACCGGTGAGCATGACGACTTCAAGGCCCATCCGGTGCAGGGCCGCGATGGCGGGCGCCGAGTCCGGCTTGACCGTGTCCGCGACGGCGATGATGCCCGCCAGGCGCCCGTCGGCAGCCACGAACATCGGCGTCTTGCCGTCGTCGGCCAGCCGCTCGGCCGCTTCGGCCAGCGTTCCCAGCGCATAGCCCCGCTCATCCATGAGCCGCCGGTTGCCCAGCACTACCCGCACCGAGCCCACCGTCGCTTCCACGCCCCGGCCTGGGAGAGCTTCGAAGGCCAGGGGAGTCTCGAGCGGGAGCTCCCGTTCCCGGGCGCCGCGGAGAATCGCCTCCCCCAATGGATGTTCCGAACCCCGCTCAACGCTGGCCGCCAGACGCAGGACGTCCCGCTCCGGGAGTTCGCCGGCGACCACGTCGGTCACCGACGGCTCCCCGCGGGTGATCGTGCCGGTCTTGTCCAGCACGATCGTGGTGAGCTTGTGTGCGGTCTCCAGCGCCTCCCCCGAGCGGATCAGGACGCCGTTTTCGGCCCCCTTGCCCACGCCGACCATCAAGGACGTCGGGGTCGCGAGTCCCAACGCGCAGGGGCAGGCGATGATCAGGACCGTGACAAAGACAATCAGGGCGTAGACCAGCACCGGGGTCGGACCGAAGCTGTACCAGGTCATGAACCCGAGGAGGGCGAGGATGAGCACACCGGGGGTGAAGTAGCTCGAGGCCAGATCCACCAGCCGCTGGATCGGGGCCTTGGAGCCCTGCGCCTGCTCCACCATGCGAATGATCTGGCTCAGCACCGTATCCTTGCCGACCTTGGTCGCCCGGAACCGGAAGCTGCCGGTCTTGTTGATGGTGGCGCCAACCACGTGGTCGCCCGGCCGCTTCTCGACAGGCATGGACTCGCCGGTGACCATGGATTCGTCCACGGCGGAAGCGCCGTCCACGATCTCGCCATCCACCGGCACCCGTTCCCCGGGGCGGACCAGCACGACGTCCCCCGCCAGTACTTCTTCGACGGGAAGATCCAGCTCCTCCTCGCCCCGAACCACGCGCGCGGTGCGGGGTTGCAGCCCGATCAGCTTCTTGATGGCCTCCGAGGAGCGGCCCTTGGCGCGGATCTCCAGCGCCTGGCCCAGCACCACCAGGGCCACCACCACCGCGGTGACGTCGTAGAAGACCTCCGCCAGGTCGGGCCGGGGGAAGAGCGACGGGACCAACACCGCCACGGTCGAGTAGAGCCAGGCCGCGCTGATCCCCAGCGCGATCAGGGTGTTCATGTCCGCCGTGCGATGACGAAACGCCGCCCCCGCCCCGCGCAGGAAGTGCCCCCCGGCGTACAGCAGGACCGGAAGGGTCAGTACCCCGAGCCCTCCCCAGACCAGCCGAAGGGCGGTACTGCCCGCAGGCAAGACGCGGCCCAGACCGAAGAGCGAGGGATAGGAGAGTACGATCACCGGCAGCGAGACCACGGCCGCGAACCAGAACTTGCGCAGCAAGCGCCGGTACTCGCGCGCGGCAGGATCCGACTCCGGTCCGGTGGACGGCTCGTCCCCGGTGACCCGGGATGGGGTAGCCAGCTCGAAGCCCTCGGCCCGGATGGCCGCGCGCACCTGGACCAGGTTGGTTCGGCGCGGCGCGTAATCGATGGTGAGACTGTCTGCGGCGACATTCACGGTGGCCTCCATGACCCCGGGAACCCGTTCGAGAGCGCGCTCGATCCGGCTGGCACACGACGCACAGCTCACCCCGCTGACCTGAAGGTGCCACCTCGCCGCCGTGCGGCCCACCTCCGCGCCGATCCCGGCCTCGATGGCGTGAACCAGCTCCTCAGCGCCGACGACGCCGGGATCGAATTGGATCACGGCCCGCTCGGTGATGGGATTCACCACGGCATCCCCCACACCCGGGATCGAGCGAATCCTGGCGGCCAGCGGAGCCGCCGCCCCGGCACAATCCAATCCGGATACGGCAAGGTCGAGCCGCTCCAAGCCGAGCCGCTGCGCGCCCCGGCCAGGGCGGTGCGATCGCGAGGGATGCCGGTTCCCGTTGGCCGGCAGACTGGAAGTTTGATTCATCGCCTCAACCGCCGTCATGCTACCCGACCTCCTCTGGTGCAAGCGTCAGACCTGGCGACCGTCCGGCCCAACGGGGTATCGCCGTTGCAGTTCCGGCCGCTCTCCTCGGGCCACCCGGCATCCGGAACCCGATATCACGCAGGGACTGGGGCAGATGCCCCGACGTCGTCTGGGCAGGCACAGACCTCCCGAGCGGCCCCGAGGTCCACCTTCTGGCCCGCTGCGGCGCGCCGGAGAGCGGCGACCAGTGTGCCGTGCTCGTTTATCGCGTCCACCAGGCTCATGAGCAGGAGAGCGCCCCGCGGGGACCGCCGGGCGAGCCGGACCAGGGTGTCGGGCACCCCGGGCCCGTACAGCCAGCGGCGAATCACTCGGGCCCTGCGGATTTCGGGCAGGAGCGCTCTTCGCAACGCGGCCGGGTAGCCCGCGAACCCCGCATGCGGGTCATAGGTGTGCGCCGCGACGGCGGCCGAGCGCAGGGCGTTGTCGATCCCTTCCCCCGTTGCCGGGTCCGCGAGGCCTGCGGCGTCTCCCAGCAGGACATGGTTCCTGGAACCAAGGTCAACGAACCCACCGCGTTTCCATCTGGATGTGGCGAGGACGGCTCCCCCCCGGAGTCCCAACCGGCTGGTGCCCGCCTCGGCCAGCCGATACTGCTCCAACGCCCCATCGAGTGCCTCGCGACCGAAGGTGGTTGGAGGTACCGCCACCCTGTTCCCAGGGCTTCCACCCGGCGGTACGGAAGGACGAAGGACCTCGGCGCCGGCCCGCGCGGCCCGATCGAGCGCCCAGCGGCCGAGCTCCACCCGGCTCACTACCAGGAAAGGCTTGCGCAGCGGGACGACCAGGCGTCCTCCACCAGGGGCGACCACGAGGATCTCCGTAACCCAGGCCCCCGTGGATTGCAGCTCGAGCAGTTCCGGCGAGTGCACCAGGGCCGCCGCGGCCAGGCCGCCGCCGCGGGTTTCTCCCACGGCGCCTTCGGGTCCAGCAACAGGACCTTCGCCCCCCTTGGCGCCAAGAGCTCCGCCGCCCGACTCCCCGCAGGTCCGGCTCCGATGATCGCGATGTCCCAGCGGTCCATGCCCATGTCCCTTGCGCGCCCTCCACTCGATGCGGCAAGTTCCCTACCTCATTCCCCTGGGGTACAACCCGAAGTGACACATGCTGTTGCGTGCGGCCACGCCAGGATCCGAGGCCGGACTTCAGGGTCAGTTCCCACGGGGCGGCCGTGAGATCCCCCACACCGCGGCCCGGTGGTTGGTCCGCTCAGGGCGACCGTTGATGGGACTGCGGGCCAAGCTGCTGGTCCTGCTGCTCGGGTTCGGTCTGATTCCCGTCCTGGCCGCAGCGGTGATCGGCTCCACGGTCAGCCGCTCGACCATCCTGTCCCAGGCCGGCGCGGCGATGCAGTCCCTGGCCTCGGCGCAGGCGAATCACCTTGCCACGGAGCTTGGCCGTGAACGCCTCCTACTCCGCACCATCGCGGGCCGGCTTCCTGCCGCAGACCAGCTCGAGCGCCAGGCGTCCGAGAATCTCGGTTCGCTGCTGGTCCAGAGCCTGCTCGATGATGGGGTGTTCGACGGGCTTCGGGTGGTGGCAAACGACGGGCGCACGGTCGTGAGCGTGGCGCTGCGGAACACCCAGCCGCACTGGCCCGCCGCGGTGCCGGCTGCTGACTGGGAGCGGACCGGCGTGGTCGTGCACCGAGAGGGCGGTGAGGCCCTGGCCTACCTCGTCGCCGTTCCCCTCGGCGGGAGAGTGCAGCCCTACTGGCTCGAGGGCCACGTCCGTCAGGCCGATTTCCAGAGGGCATTTGCGATCCCGGAACATTTGGTCGACGGGGTGGAATCGGTGGTCTTCGACCGCGCCGGGGAACCGGTCTTCGCCTTGCATGCGCACGCCCTTCAGGACGTGGCAGCGGGGATGGCGCCGCTCGTGCCGGGGCAGCCCGGAGTGTCCCAGATCCGTGATGGAAAGATTTCCGTGCTGGTCGCGACCGCCACGGTGCCGACGGCCGACTGGGTCTTCGCCGCGGGCCTCCCCGTGGATCTCGCGCTGGCTCCGCTGCTCCGGCTGCGAACCGCCGTCCTGCTGGGAACCGCCGGGCTCGTGCTGCTAATCCTGCTCACCGGAATCCTGGCCGCACGCCACGTCACGACGCCAGTCAACTCGCTGGTGCTTGCCGTGCGGGACCTGGGGCGTGGCGGGGTGCCCCGGGTCGTCGCCACGCCCTCTCGCGACGAGTTGGGCACCCTGGTCCAGGCGTTCCACGGCATGGCCGCGGACCTCGCGCGCTCCCGCCTGGAAATCGACGCATTGCACTCCCAGGAACTGGAGCGAGCCCAGCAGTTGGCCACGGTCGGCGAGTTGGCCAGCGGGGTAGCGCACGAGATCCGGAATCCCTTGACCGGGGTGCGCGGCGCCCTTCAACTGGCCCTGCGCGGGCTGCCGGCGGGCGAAACCTCCCGTCCACTCCTCGAGGAGGCCCTGCTGCAGCTCGCCCGGATCGAGACGACGACCACCCGGTTGCTGCACTACGCCCGCCCGCCGGAACTTCGCGAGGTGGAAGTGGACGCGAATCTGCTCGTGGACCGGGCGGCGACGATCGTCCAGCCCAAGGCGTCGAACGCCGGGGTGGAGCTGCGAGTGGAGCGGGTGGCGGAGCTGATGCCGGTGCGCGCCGATCCGGAACTCCTGGTGCAGGTCCTGGTCAACCTGTTGCTCAACGGCATCGAGGCGATGTCGGACGGGGGCCTGGTGACCGTCTGGGTGGCACGCCACGCACCCGAGGTCTGGATCGGCGTGCGGGACACCGGTCCCGGCATTCCCGAGGCTCAGCGGAACGACATCTTCCGGCCGTTCTACACGACCAAGCACCAGGGGACGGGTCTGGGCCTCTCCATCGCCCGGCAGATCGTGACGCGGCACGGGGGCAGCCTGCGGGTCGAGGACACGCCCGAGGGCGGGGCCACGTTCGTCATCGCGCTTCCCCTGGCTCTTCTGGCAAGCGAAGGCTCCGCATGACGGCGACGTCGCAGCGACGGGTACTCGTGGTTGACGACGAGAAACTGATTCGGCTCTGGCTCGAGGCCCACGTGGCGGACGCCGGCCACGAGGTGGTCCTCGCCGACACGCTCAGCGCGGCTCGGCGGAGCTTCGAATCCACGCCGCCCGACGCGGTGCTGCTCGATCTCCGCTTGCCCGACGGGGACGGAATGGACCTGCTGCGCGAGTTCCTCGAGGCCGACCCCGATCTGGTCGCCATCATCCTCTCGGCGCACGGCGACATCGGAACCGCGGTCGCTGCGGTCAAGGCGGGCGCCTATCACTTTCTCGAGAAGCCGCCCAAGCTCGAGGACGTGCTGGTGACACTGGAGAAGGGCTTGGAGACCCGCGTGCTCCGCCGCACCGTGTCGGGACTGCGGCGCCAGTCGGGCTGGCAGTTCGCGGGAGTGGAGATCGTGGGGCGCTCCCCCGCGATTGCCCGGATCGTGGACCTGGTAGGCAAGGTGGCCTCCAGTCCGGGGACGACGGTGCTGGTGCGAGGGGAGAGCGGCGTGGGCAAGGAGGTGGTCGCGCAGGCGATCCATGCCCGGAGCGCGCGCCGCGACTACCCCTTCCTGGAGATCAACTGCACGGCCCTGCCGGAAACACTCCTCGAGTCCGAGCTGTTCGGGCATGAGCGCGGGGCCTTCACCGATGCGCGGGAGCGCAAGCAGGGACTCCTGGAGCTGGCCGACCGGGGATCGGTCCTGCTGGACGAGATCGGCGACCTCCCGCCCGGCGCGCAAGCCAAGCTGCTCCGCTTCCTGGAAACCCGCACATTCAAACGGGTCGGGGGCGTCCGTGACATCGTGGTCGACGTGCGCATCATCGCCTCGACCAACCGGGACTTGGAGGTGGCGGTTCGGGATGGCAGCTTCCGCCGAGATCTGTACTTCCGGCTCAACGTGATCCCGATCGTGGCGCCACCCTTGCGTGAACGACCCGAAGACGTCGAGCCTCTCGCGCACTACTTCCTGGATCAGATGGCGGCACGACTTCGCCGGCCTCCTCGGACGATCAGCCGCGCGGCCCTCGCCATGCTGGTGCGCTACGCCTGGCCGGGCAACGTCCGTGAGCTCAAGAACGTGATCGAGCGCGCGGTGATTCTGGAGGAGGGGACGGAGCTGCAGCCGGCACACCTGCCCGAGGAGCTCCAACCGGGGGCGCGGGCGCTGGATCTCGAGCCGGGATTCCGGCTGCCGCCCGGCGGCATCGCCCTCGAGCAGTTGGAGCAGGACCTCATCCGTCAAGCGTTGCTGCAGGCGCGGGGAAACAAGACGCGGGCCGCCGAGTTGCTGGGGCTCACCCGCGACACGCTGCGCTATCGCGTGGAGAAACACCGGATCGAGGTGTCGGGCCCCGAGTCCGACTCCTAGCGTCCGGATCTCCCTCGCCACGCTCCTCGGTCGCAAGCGGGGCGACGTACCCACGGCCCACCGAACGCGAGCGGGCGTAGCGCGGTCCCGGGCCGAGGGTGTCGCAGAGCCGCTTGTGACGGCGGGGGCCGCCGGTCCCCGCGGTCAGGGCGATCCCAGGCGCTTTCGCACCGCGTTGTGGATGGGCACCAGGACCACTCCGGCATACACGCCGTACAGAAAGGCTTCCACCAGGCCGATCAAAAACCCGCCCACGGTCAGCCACCGAAACCCCGGCAGCACCTGCTCCAGGACGGCTGTCATATGCAGACTGCTTGGCGCGATCAGGCCGTACAGGACGCACAGCAGGAACGTGACGGCCCCGAACAGCCCAAGCGACCAGGCCCAGACCTTGGTGCTAAGCATGACGATGCTCCTTTCTCCCGGGAGCGTCCGGCGTTCCGGAACCACTCCCTTGATGTGTGTGGGACCCTCCAGATCCGCCCCCGGCAGATCCACTGTGGCCGCCGTGTCCGCCATGGCCGCCGTGCATCTTGGTATGCATCCAGAAGAAGACGGCGCCCAGCACGAGCCAGAACCAGTTCTCCCGCAGCCATTCCATCTCCGGCCTCCTTGGTCCATCCTCCACGCGACATCATGTCGGGCGGGCGGGTCCACAGCCGCCGCAGCGGGCGCCGACGCGGACTCTGGAGGGGAGGCGATGCAAACGCGCGTCCACGGCTCGACCGGGCGTAAGCGCGTTTCAGGAAGCGGGTTTGGTTCCGCGGTTTCCCTCAGGGCCTGGGTCGCGAGCGTCAAAGGCCCCAGTTGCTGCGGGACCTCACCCGGTCCGGCCGGTTGCCTCGCAAGGGCGTCACGCTGGCTCCCGGCGGGTCCGCGGCATGGTGAGACGGCACGAGGGCTGCGGTCTGCCAGACCGTGGGGGGGTGCGTACCCGGGGGTAACGCCGTCCAAGAGCCGGGCGGGTTGGATCAGGGGGCCGCGATGCCGTGCGTCTGCGAACCGAGTGGTGAGTTGGGAATTGCGTTATCGGGTGGCGGCGCCCGGGCGCTTGCCCAAGTCGGCGTGCTCAAGGTTCTGGAACGTGAAGGGGTTCCCCTCTCCTATGTCTCCGGCACGAGCGCAGGAGCCGTCATCGGGGCGGTGTATGTGACGTCGGCCAACGCTCGCGAAGCGGAGGCGCGTCTGCTCGAGCATCTCAAGTCGACCGGGCCAGGCTTCAACGTGGACACTTTCACCACGCTGGCGGCAAGCGGCTCAGGCCGCGCCGGGAGACTCCTGACACTCGGGCGCGGCTTTCTACGCGCGGTCCGCCACGGCCATGGGCTCATTGGCGGCGAGGCGATGCGGGCATCCCTGCGGACCCTGCTCGGCAATGGGACCTTTGCCGACACGCGGCGTCGGTTCGCGACGACGGCGCTGGATCTGGTCTCGGGTCGCCGCATGATCTTCGCGGACGGGGACCTGGTCCAGGCGGTCTACGCGTCGTCGGCCATCCCGGGGTTGTTCGAACCCCTCGAGCTGAACGGCTGCCTCTTGGTGGACGGAGGCTGGGCCGAACCGGTACCGGTAAACACCTGCCACCACCTTGGCGCCATCCACGTCGTGGCGGTGGAAGTCCCCAACCGGCTCGACTGGGTCGTGCGCCGGGCCGCGGTCCCCGTGGCCCTGCGGGCCGACGCCTTGGCCCGCGACCTGCTTGAGGAGTCTCAGCTTGCGGAGGCCGACTTCGTATTGCGGCCCGAGGTCTCGGTCCGTCACTTCGCCGATTTCTCGGACCCTGAGGGGTTGATTGACGCGGGGGCCCGCGCGGCCGAGGGTTCCCTGACGGCCATCAGGGCGGTCCTGGACGGCCACCGTTCGCTGTTCGTGCGGGTCACCGGTACTTCGGGGAGCACATCCGGTGCCTGACAACCTCGTCTGGCTCACGTGGTCGGGGATCTTTCTCCTTCCCTGGGGCCTGCTCTACATCGGGTTCCCGAGGCACCGAAACGTGATGCGCTGGGCGAGCGTGTTCACCGCCCCCTTCGGATTGACAGAGCCCATTTTCGTGCCGGAGTACTGGTCCCCGCCCAGCCTGTTCAACCTGGCGCGGCGCACCGGCTTCGATCTCGAGAGTGTGGTGTTCAGCTTCGGGATCGGCGGCGTCGCGGCTGTGCTCTACAGTATTCTTGCGGGGACGCGCCTCAAAGCCGTTGACGAGTTGAGCAAGCATGTGCCGCGGCATCGGTACCACAAGTGGGCCCTCGCGGTACCGTTCCTCGGCTTCCCGGTGCTCTACGCCTTCCCTTGGAATCCGATCTATCCCGCTGTGACCGCCATGGTACTTGGCGCCGTGGCGACCGGACTCTGTCGCCCCGACCTGAAGCGAAAGACCTGGGTCGGGGGCGTCCTCTTCCTCGCGTATTACTGGGTCTTTGTCGAAGGTCTTGAGCTCCTCTCGCCGGGCTACGTGGAGCAGGTGTGGAACCTGCCTGACCTCACGGGTGTCCTCGTCCTGAACAGCCCGCTCGAGGAGCTGCTCTTCGCCTTCGCCTTCGGGATGTATTGGTCCGGCGTCTACGAGCATTTCACCTGGAGACATCCTGTTCCAGGAAGACCCGGGGTTCACCATGTGGAGGACCCCGGCAAACGAAAGGGAGGCATCGGATGAGATTCCTGTTTTCGCTCCCTGGCTTGGCCCTCGTCCTATGTGTGGCGGTGCTGCTGTACTACTTCTTCGTGCGGCGCCCGCGTATCGACGGCTCGGACGAGTGACGGGCCAAGCCCTTCCAGCCCACGAAGGCGCGCCGCGGCCTACCCCCCGCGCGGCGCGCGCAGCAGTGCCACTCCACCTCCCAGGGCAAGAACGGCCATTACGATGGCCACGCCGGTCACGGCTCCATGCCGGGCCCGGTCCAGGACCAGCGGCTCGGCAGTCGGGTGTTGGGACTCCTCCCCGGGCTCGCCACGGCCGGCCTGCTCGGGCCCATCATCCGCTCCGCGGGTGGCCATGGTGACGTCGAGCGCCGCGACGGGGTCACCGTCGGCAGCCAGCGCCACCAGGCGGTAGACCCCCGGTTCGGCATCGCTCGGGAGCACAACGTGGGTCTTGAAGGCACCGACCGAATCAGTCCGGACCTTCCCGAGTTCGAGTCGGCCGCGCACCCCAACGAGGAACAGGGCAAGCTCCGAGCGTGGGCCGAACTTCTCTCCGGCGAGCGAGATCCTCTCCCCGGCGACCAGCGCCCGGTTGGCGAGCCGGAGCGCACCCTCTTCATGGGCCCAGGCCGGTGTCGCCGTGAGAAGGGGTAACGCGGCCAGGAGGAGACTGATCGCTGGCCGGCGGCGTGCTGGGAGGATCCGTTGTGGTGGCATACGCTACCTTCTCCTTCGATCGTTACATCATCATGTCGAGATGTTGCTGCGCTGGCGCGGCCGCCGCCCAGATGATTCCGGCGAGCATCAGCAGGAACAGCAGCAGCCCGACGAATCGCGTGGCAGTTGACAGCTTCCCATCGCTCCGGTCCGAGAAGGGAACCAGGGCCAGGAAGCCGAACAGGACCGACGGCGCGATCAGCATCCCGGGCGTTCCGAAGAGATTCTCGGCGGCGTAGACCCACAGGAAGGGCCAGAAGGGCTTGGTCACCTCGAATCCTTCGCTCCCTGGTGCCAGTAGCGGTGCCGGGAACGTCAGGGCCAGGAGGGCCGTGACGCCAACGATGACCAGCGCGAACCCGGCCAGCGGGCGGAGATGGGTGCGAAACGCAGCCCTCGTCGCGCCGCGCGCGCTGACGCCCAGGTGTCGGATCAGCCAGAGATGCAGCGCCAGGAGAGCCAGGAGGGCCAATGGCAGTACCGAGATGTGGAGCCCTTGCATCCGGGTGAGGAGAGGGCTGGAAGGCGTGAACCCCGGCTGGAAGGGGGCACCGAGCGGGCCGGCCACGGTGGCGCCGGCCACCGCGTGCGCCAAGGCCTCAAGGCCCTCCTGGTCGGCGCGCAACACGGTGCCGGTCAAGGCCAGTCCGAACACCAGGGCAAGGAGCAACACCCCGCTCCACCAGAGGCCCTCGCGCGGCCGGCGGAATCCGCGGCGCCAGAAGACCGCAGCCAAGTGCGCGAACACCAGCGCAAGGGTGGCCGAGGCGGCCCACACGTGGACGTCGCGTACCAGGGTCACGACCGGTTGTTGGGTGACAAGGTATCGGATCGAGTCGTGCGCCCCCAGCGGGGCGGGATTGTAGAACTGCGTAAGGATCACGCCGCTGAGGGCCAGCAGCACCAGCGCAACCAGGGTCAGCGCGCCGAGCATGAAGTCGAGCCGATTGGCACGAGTCGCGATGGGATAGTCCAGCGCGTGGAGCGCGAGACGCTCCGCCACCGCTCCCTGCTGCGCGGTCTTGCCCTCCGCGGCCCCCGGGTCCGTCGTGGTGTCGAATGCGGCTCTCCGCATCACTCTGCCCCCACGACTCAGCCTGTCACCTCCACTACTCGCGCATCATCGAGGCGGGGCCATCGGGCATGCGCTGCGGTGGAGACGTTCCATGCTCGGCAGCATCTCCTCCATTCGTTCGGTCATGCCGGCCATGTGTTCGCGGAGCTGCCCTATGTGCTGTTCCATCCCCGGGCCTTGCATCATGCCCCGATCCTGCATCATCGACTGCATCTGATCAGTCATCCCCCGCATGTGCCCGGCCATCGCGGTCATGGCCCCCGTCATGCCCCGCATCATCCGGTGCTGCTCCTGCATCGGCCCCTCCATCTGCTGCATCCGGGCGGCCATGGCCTCGGACATCTGCTCCAGCCGTCCCATGACGGCCGTCATCCGCTCGCGCATCTGCTGCATCTGCTGCATCTGCTGCATGTGGGGCATCTGGTGCTGGCCCATCAGGTGCGGCTCCTGGGCCCGCAGCCCGCCGGGGAGTCCGATCCCGAACACCAGGCCGAGGGTCAGCAGTGAACGCATTCCCATCACGTCCTCCTTGAAGCGGTGTGCACGCACCATCGCGTGCACTCCTGCCCAGTGCAATCGGCATACCCCGGGGGCGGCGGGTCCACGTCCCGCGCACGCGGGGACTTGCCGATGCCGGCCGGCCTCGGGCGCCGGGGCGACTGGGCAGTTGGCGGGGACTCCGGGGGATATCCCCCGGTACACGCACGAGAGCCGGGGTTCATGCCGGCCAGGGGATCACGATGGCGAGCAGCAGCGCGAAGCTCACGAGGGCGAGCGCTTTGCGCCCAGGTCCGAGCGGGGTCCGTTCGTCTTGGGCTGGTGGGTGGGCGATCCCCGCAAAGAACCAGATAAGCGCCGCCCACATCAGGAGGTGCGGCGAATAGAGCAGGCCGCCGAGCACCAGCACCCCCACGATCAGCTTGCCAAGGATCTCGGCGGCCCGGGGCCCGAAGACGGCGTATGCGATGTGTCCCCCGTCGAGCTGGCCGATCGGCATGAGGTTCAGTGCCGTCACGATCAAGCCGAGCCATCCGGCGAAGGCCACGGCCCCGAGCGTCAGCGGGCCGTCGGGCACCGAACCGGTCGCGAGCCAGTGGATGCCCGCCAGCAGCAGGGAGGACGCCGGCACCATGCCGTGGCTGCCCCCGGCGGGGCTGCCGGGAAGATCGATCAAGAGCGCGATGACCGCGGGCACCAGTCCGGCCAGCGGCCCGGCGACGGCGACATCGAAGTAGGCCTTGCGATCCCGGATGGGACCCTCCATCCGGATGAATGCCCCGAAGGTGCCGAGATAGCTCGGGACGGGGATGAAGTAAGGCAGCGAGACCCGGACGCCGCGCCGCGCGGCCACGAAGTAGTGCCCCATCTCATGCAAACCGAGGATGGCGAGGAGCGCGCTGGCGTAGGGGAGCCCCACCGGCCAGTTGCCGGGCTCCTGCAGCAGGTTCACACCCCGGTGGAAGGCACCGGCCCAGGTGGTGGTGAGCAGGGTTGCCAGCAGCAGGCCCAGGTGCAGGGCGGGACTCCTCGCGACGCCCGCGCGCGTCCCTGCCCCGGGGACCGCCGGGTCGCGCCGCGCTCCGGCTGGGATGCCCAGTCGGCCGCTATTCTCCGTCATCGGTCTCCTCCGGAATCGGCCTCGTATTCCCGCGTGCCACCCGCAAGCCCGATGCCCAGCGCACCAGGCGGCTGGTCACGGGGAGGCTGTGCGGCGCGGAGGGTCCCGGCCGGGCCGGTCAACCGAGGGCCTGGTCGCCCTGCACGCCGGTCCGGATCTTCGTCACACTGAGGACCGGTTGGACGTACACGATCCCATCGCCCTTCCGGCCGCTCCGGGCCGCCCGACAGATCAGCTCGACCAGCATCTCGCCGCGCTCCTCGGGGCAGATGCACTGGACCAGCGCTTTCTCGGCATACTCCGTCCCCTCCTCCCAGGAGAGCCGCACGCTGGCCGGGTCCACCCCGGCACCGATCGCGTGCACCCGGCTCACGGTGAGCCGGGGCATCCCGGCTTCTTTCACGGTCTTGACGACGCGGTCCACCAGCTCCCGCCGCACGATGGCGCGCACTTCCACCATGGCCAATCCCTCCTAACCGGACGGGGTCAGGGCGGCCCGGTCGCCCAATGCCTCTCGGAGCGCGACCTCGGGGCGACGCTGAAGCTGCCAGCGCCGCCACAGCAGGTAGATCGCCGGAATCACGACCAGGGTGAGCACGGTCGAGGTGATCATTCCGCCCACCATCGGTGCCGCGATCCGTTTCATGACGTCCGCACCCGCGCCATGGCTCCAGAGAATGGGAGCCAGGCCGGCGATGATGGCCACGACGGTCATCATCTTGGGCCGCAGCCGCTCCACCGCACCCTCCTGCACCGCCGCGGCCACGTCGCTTCCGTCGCGAATCCGGCCGTCCAGGCTCCGGCGATGGAAGGCCTCGTCGAGGTAGATGAGCATCACCACCCCGGTCTCCGCCGCGACTCCGGCCAGGGCGATGAACCCGACCCAGACTGCCACGCTGGTGTTGTAGCCGGCGAGCCAGAGGTACCACACCCCGCCCACCAATGCGAACGGCACCGAGAGCATCACGATCAGCGACTCGGTGGCGCCCCGGAAGTTGAGATAAAGGAGCAGGAAGATGATCCCCAGGGTCACCGGGAGGACCACTTTCATCTTCTGCTGGACCCGCTGCATAAACTCGTACTGCCCGCTCCAGACCAGGGAGTAGCCCACGGGGAGCGTGAGTTGGGCCGCGACGGCGGCCTGGGCGTCCCCGACGTAGCGGCCCACGTCCCGCTCGCCGATGTCCACGAAGACCGTCGTCACCGGAAACGCGCCTTCGGTCTTCACCGCCATCGGTCCCTGCCGGACCTCGACCCGAGCCACCTGCCCCAGCGGAATCTGCGCGCCGGACATGGTGGGAATGATCACCTCACGGAGCTTCTGCACGTTGTCGCGGAGCTCCCGAGGGTAGCGCACGTTCACCACGTACCGCTCCCGGCCTTCCACCGTGGTCGCGGCGTCCATCCCGCCGACCGTGGCCATGACCGCATCGTGAATGTCGCCGACGTTGAGCCCGTAGCGCGCCGCCTCCACCCGGTTGATGTCGATGTCCACGTAGTACCCGGACACGCCGCGTTCGGCAAAGGCGCTTCGGGTCCCCGGGACCTGCTGGAGGATCCGCTCCGCCCGCACCCCGAGCGCCTGGAGCGTGTCCAGGTCGGGGCCGAAGATCTTGACGCCCACGGCGGTCCGCACCCCGGTCGCGAGCATATCGATGCGGCCCTTGATCGGCATGGTCCAGGCGTTGGTGACGCCGGGCAGCCGCACCGCCCGATCCAGTTCCCCGATCAGCCGGGCGTAGTTCATTCCGGGCCGCCACTGGTCCTCCGGCTTGAGCGTGATCGTGGTCTCGTACATGTCGAGCGGCGCGGGATCGGTGGCGGTCTCGGCGCGCCCCACCTTGCCCAGCACCCGCTCCACCTCGGGGAACGACGCCAGGATACTGTCCTGGTGTCGCATGATCTCGCGGGCCTGGGCGATCGCGACGCCCGGCACCGTCGTCGGCATGAACAACACCGAGCCCTCGTGCAGCAGCGGCATGAACTCGCTGCCCAGCCGGCGCCAGGGCACCACCGTCACCCCCATGATCAGGACGGCGGCGGAGATCACTGTCAGCGGACGCCGGAGCGCGAACCCGATGACCGGCGCATACAGCCGTTGCAGCAGCCGGTTCACCGGGTTTTCCCGCTCGGAGCGGATCCGTCCGGTGATGAGATACCCCATGAGCACCGGCACCAGGGTGATCGACAGCAGGGCAGAGCCCGCCATCGCGAAGGTCTTGGTGAAGGCGAGCGGCTTGAACAGCCGGCCCTCCTGCTGCTCCAGACTGAAGACCGGCAGAAAGCTGAAGGTGATGATGAGGAGCGAGAAGAAGAGCGGCGGCCCCACCTGCGTGGCGCTCTCCAGCACGACCTCCCAACGGGAGCGGCCCGCCTCGGCCCGCTCCAGGTGCTTGTGCATGTTCTCGATCATCACGATGGCCGCGTCCACCATGGCGCCGATCGCGATCGCTATCCCGCCCAGGCTCATGATGTTGGCGTTCACCCCCAGGAGGCGCATGGTGATGAACGAGATCAGGATGCCTAACGGCAGGGTGACGATCGCGACCAGGGCGGAGCGGGCGTGGAGCAGGAAGACCACGGTGACCGCGGCGACGATGAGGGACTCCTCGATCAGCTTCTCCCGCAGCGTGTCGATCGCCCGGTGGATCAGGTCGCTGCGATCGTAGGCGGTCTCCAGCCGTACATGGGGCGGCAGCCCGGCGCGGATCGTCGCGATCCGCTCCTTGACGGCTTCAATGGTCTTGAGCGCGTCCGAACCGAAGCGCATCACGACGATGCCCGCGACCACCTCGCCCTTGCCGTTCAGGTCGGCGGCGCCGCGCCGAGGGGCCGGCCCGATCTGCACCGTCGCGACGTCGGCTACCCGGATCGGGGTCCCGCTCATCGTCGCCCCGACCGTCACGTTCGCGATGTCACCCACGTCCTGGAGATAGCCCAGACCGCGGATCATGTACTCGCGGCCGCCCATCTCGAGCACCCGGGCGCCGATGTCGATGTTGTGCGCCCCGATCGCCATGGCCACCCGGGTGACCGGGATGTTGAACGCCCGCAGCCGTTCCGGATCCACCTCCACCTGGTATTGGCGGACGAACCCGCCCACGCTGGCCACCTCGGAGACCCCGGGCACCGCCGTGAGCTGATAGCGGATGTACCAGTCCTGCAGGCTGCGGAGCTGCGCCAGGTCCAGCGAATCCGACTCCAGGGTGTACTCGAAGACCCAGCCCACGCCGGTCGCATCGGGCCCCAGGGTGGGCTCGACCCCGCGCGGGAGGCGGCGGCGGATCCCGTTCAGGTACTCCAGCACCCGCGAACGCGCCCAGTAGATATCCGTCCCGTCCTCGAAGATGACGTACACCAGACTCAGCCCGAAGAACGAGTAGCCCCGGACCACGCGGGCCCCGGGGACCTTGAGCATCTCCGAGGTGATGGGATAGGTGACCTGGTCTTCGACGATCTGGGGCGCCTGCTCCGAGAAATCGGTCTGCACGATCACCTGGACGTCCGAGAGATCCGGGATTGCATCCAGCGGGGTCTCCCGCATGGCCCAGATCCCGGCGCCGATCAGGAACGCCGTACCCAACAGCACCAGCGATCGATTGCGCAGCGACCAGGCGATGACCGCGTTAATCATGGCGCTGATCCGCCGGAGGCGGCGGCGCCGGTGGCTCGACCGCGCCGTGCTGCATCCCCGGCATCGCGCTGCCGGTGCTGCCCAGCCGGGACTCGGCGTCCACCAGGAAGTTGGCCGAGGCGACAATCACCTCGCCGGCCGCGAGGCCGGCGAGCACCTGCACCAGGTCGCCCGCCCGAGCGCCCAGGACCACCTCGCGCGGCACCAGCATGCCGAGGCTGTCCCGCACGAACACCAGGTTGCGCTCTCCGGTGACGATCACCGCCTGCATCGGGACGGCGAGCGCCTGGCCGCCGACCGCAGCATCGAAGTACATGGTCGTGAACATGCCGGGCTTGAGCCGGCCGTCCCGGTTCGGCACCGTCAGACGGATTCGGACGGTGCGGCTTTCCGGGGTGACCGTGGGGTAGATGAAGGAAACCAGCCCCATCAGGTGCTCCCCGGGATAGGCGGTCACTTCGACATGGGACTGGAGCCCTTCGCGGAGGAACTGCACGTCCTGCTCGAACACCTCCCCCTCCACCCAGACCTCCGAGAGATCCACGACCCGGTACAGTCGCATGCCGGGCATGACTTGCTGGCCCTCGAAGACCATCTTCTCCAGAACGATGCCGGCGGCCGGCGAGACCAGGGTCAGGGTCTTCCGGACCTCGCCCGTCGCCTCCAGCCGCTCGATCTGGGCCGCCGGAATGTCCCAGAACGCAAGGCGCCGCCGTGCCGCCTCCAGGGTCGCTTGCGCGTTGCGTCCCGCCTCCCCCGTTCCGCCGACTTCGGCGGCCAGCCGCCGAGCCGTGAGCAGCTCTTCCTGCGCCGCGACCAGCATCGGGCTGTACAGTTCGAGCAACGGCTGCCCGTGGCGGACCCGGGCCCCGGTGGCGTTGACCAGCAGGCGCTCCACGAACCCGTCGATCTTGGGCGTCACGTCGAAGATCCGAGGCTCCGCCGCGAGGATCTGGCCCACGGTCCGGACCGTCCGGGTGAGCGAGGTCCGCGTCACCGCCGTGTAGGTGACGCCCAGGGCGCGCTCCTGCGCCGGCGTCAGGTGGACCGCCTGCCGCAGCGCCGCCCCGGAGGTATCGGTGGCACCGGCGCCTCCCCCAGCCTGCATCCGGGCGTGTTCCTCGGCGGTCATCCCGGCCATGGACGACCCCTCCTCGCCCGTTCGGCAACCGACCGCGGCCAACATCCCGATCCAGAAGAAGGTTCGCGTCATCGGAGATCCTCCGGCCCCAAGAGCGCGGCCAGGTCGCCCGCCAGTTGATGGTACTCGGCGGTCAGCCGAAGGCGCTCGACTTCATAGCGGTTCACGGTCATCTGATTCTCCACCAGGCTCATGAAGTCCACCCGGCCCACGCGGTACGCACTCAGGGCCGCCTCGACCGAGGCGCGGGCCTGCGGGATAATGCCCGTATCGTACAGCCGGGCCAGGGCGCGTGTTCGCTCCACTGCCGCCCGGAGCTCGGTGATCTGCGCGTAGGTTTCGTTATAGAGGTCGGTCGCTTCGGCTTCCCGCATCGCCCGCATCGCCGCCATTTCCCGCCGCATCGCCAACTGGCGCTGGCCCGCCCAGATCGGAAGGCTCACGCCGACCATCAGGGTAGCCATGTCACCGAATTGCGGCCGTTGCCCGTATTGCAGCGACAGCATCAGGTCGGGATACAGCTCCCGCCGCGCGCCGCGGTACCCGGCCTCCGCGGCCGCGACACGCTCCCTCGCGGCCTGGAGCGCCGGCCGCCGTTGCGCCGCGGCGGCCAGCAACGAATCCACCGTCGGCAGAGCATCCAGTCCCTCCCGGAACTGGAGCGCTGGCACAGGGGCGGTCGCGGTGCGACCCAGCAGCGCGTTGAAACGCGCGGCCATCGCGATCCGCTCTTGTTCCATCACCGTGATGTCCTCGCCCATCCGCGCCACGGCAACCTGGGCCTGGAATACGTCCTGCTGCAGCGACGATCCAACCGAGTACATCTGGGTGGACACGCCGAGCAAGTCCCGCAGCAGCTCACGGGTCCGGGACATGACCGTGAGGGCGCGGTCGATGAACGCGATTCTGACATAGCCGCGCGTGACCGAGGCGCCGAGCCGCGCCGCCAGCTCCTCGGCGTCCAGCGATTCGGCGGCGGCGATCCGCTGGGCCTGCTCACGGCCATAGTGCAGCTTGCCGGGCCAGGGCAGCATCTGGGAGACGGCCACGGTGTTCATGGTCATCGGCTCGGAGGTGCCGAACCCGCTGACCGGCCGGTTCATCAAGCCGAGTTGGAGCCCGGGGTCGGGCAGCACCCCCGCGGGGCCCACCCGCTCCACCGCCACCGCCGCGCGCAGGCGCGCCGCCTGGAGCATCGGGTTGCCCCGGCCGGCCTCCGCCAGGGCGTCAGCCAACCGGAGCGTGTCCGGCGAGGCCTGAGGGAGGACGAGGCCCAGGAGGAGCAGGGTCGGCAGTCCAATCATACGGTCACGCCATTCCGGGAAACGGGAGAGGAACACCCACTGGACCGGATACCTAGGCACACCCCGCGCCAGGCCGGAACACGTTGCCCCATAAGACATTACCCGCGGCGACGGCGGTCACCGGAGACCGCCAGCGGAAGAAATGCCCGAGCCGATGGGTCAGATCCCCCAGCACGCCTGCCTCCCAACAGCTCAGGTGATGGCACCGCGTCAGGTCTACGGCAGGTGTGAGGAGAGGCAGGCTACGGCGCCGGGCGGGACCTGATCACCAGGGCCTGCCGTGTCCGGTCATAGGTGACCAGCAGCACCACGCGCGGCTCGAGCCGGACCACGGAATCAAGCACCAGCGCAGGAGGAATGGCTTCCTCGCGCCGGCGCGCGCGTTGCGCGGCTTCGCGGCGCTCCTGCTCCTGCCGCACCTGCGCGGCGGCGCCGGGCTCCAGGTCGGCCAGCGCCGTGTCGGGGGACGGGTGGTCGATCCGGGTAAACCGGATCTCCAGGCGCATGGTGCCCGCTGAGAGCTCCTGTTCACGCAGGAGATACAGCGGCCGATCATGCCGGGCCCCCGCCCCACGCACGGTGTCCGCCAGGAGCAGCGCCCCGTCCCGCCGCACCTCGAGCCGGTAGCGAGCCGAGGTCCCCTCGCACACCACCAGCTGGCGCATGTGGGGCGGCCATTTGGCCAGCTCCTCTTCGGTCTGACGGCGGCAGGTCTCGATCCGCTCCGGCCGCGCGCTCCAGGCCAGACGCAGCCTCGCGCTCCCCTCGGGGTAGGGCCGGTACGGCGCCTGGGATAGCTCCACGATGCCAAGGGTCAGGGCCGCCGCGCCGGCGATCCCCACCACTCTGCCCACGCGGGACGGCCGGGTCATGTCTTCTCCTCGACGGGCACCGGCTCGCACTCGGTGTCGAGCACTACTTCCGGTTCCGCCGCGATCGCTTCGAGCGCCTGGATCCGGTCCCGGAACTCTGCGATTGTCTCACGCGCCGCCGACCGGTCGCCCAACCCCGCGTGCCCGATGGCCACCCGGCGGCGGTCCACTCGTGCCTGCAGCTCGGCTTCCCGATCGTGATAGACTCGCTCGTTGAGCCAACGCGGGCCCTCGCGGTTGAGACAATCGCGCGGCGGGCACGCCAGCACCAGCACCCCGCCGGCACCGGCCCGGATAGCGTACTCGATGACCGAGGTGTGGAGATTCCCCGCACAGGGAACGCGATAGAGGGCCGTCCCGGAAGCCTGGAGCCGGCCGTCGCGCCCGGCCCGCTCGGCGCCGCCGCCTGGCCCGTACTCGCAGGCGATCACCACCGGCTCCGCGGCCCGGCGGTCGGGGGCGGCCATCCACGCCCGCATGGCCGCGAGTTGATCCCGGCCGGTCCGGCCGGGCGGGCCGATGCCCATGGGCGCGCACGAGCCGGCGCAGATCCCGCAGCTGACACAGAGCTTCGGATCGACCTGCGCCAGCAGCTCGGCTCGGCCGTCGGTTCGCGACACCATCGTGATCGCTTCCCAGGGACAATCGAGCGAGCACTGGGTGCACCCGGTACAGAGGTCGGGATTCACTTCCGATGCCGGGGCCCGATCGTCCGCTCCGCGGCGGGTCCAGCGGGGGGCGAGCAGCAGGGCCAGCGTCACTCCGGCCGCCAGGCCCCACGCGGCGGCTTCGGGCATGCCGCGGCCGAGCGGCAGCCAGAAGGCGTAGAACCAGTCGAGGGGCACCTCGGCGGGGAGCGCAAAGGGCGAGGCTTCGGGGGCCATCGCGAGCGGCCGCAGCAGGGCCGCGCCGATCAGCAGCGCCGTCAGCGTCCACAGCAGCCCGCGGGGGGGCAGCAGCGTGGGCCGGGCCACGCGCGACACGTGGATCCAGAGCCCCAGGCCCATCCCGAGCGGCACCACCACGTGAAGAAACAGGTTCACGAAGAAGAAGGCGTCCGGGATGACCCGGTCGCCGGCGAAGGTGCGGCCCACCGGCTCGGAGAGAATGGGCAAGGCGTCGAGCAGGCGGGCGCCCTCCAGCGCCAACAGTTGGCCGAAGACGTCCCACACCATGACGAAGCCGGTCCAGCCGCTCACCAGCAGCATGCCGAGCAGCAGGACGCCGGAAACCCAGGCGAGCACGCGGGGCCCCCAACTGCGCGCCTGGGCGAAGACACGCAGCAGATGCACCACCGCCGCGATGACCGCCGCGTCGGAGGCGTATCGGTGCACACCCCGGACCCAGTTCCCGAGCCAGGGGTCCTCGGTGATCCGCGCCACGGAGGCCCAGGGCGCGCCGACCCGGTAGAAGAGCAGCAGCCAGATCCCCGTGACCAGGAGGATCAGCAGCAGCGCAATGACGATGGTTCCACTCTGGTAGAGTGGGTTGAAACGCCAGCCCACCAGGCGGTTGACCAGCGCGTCCGCGGCGGCGAGACCGCGGCGGCAACGCTCCTCCAGGCCGCGGGGACGGATCACTGGGGACATGGCGGGCGGCTTCCCTGGTCTGGCACTCGGGGCGAATTGGCCGCAGATTGAAGATTCGTCGTCACAACCTCGCTGATAATAACTCGCCCGGAGGTGCACCATGGAGACGCCCACGGACGCGGGCCCCGCCGAGGAGAAGATCCCCCTGGGACAGCGGCTGTTCGACAACGTGTTCCTGCTGCTGCTGGCGGGGATCCTCATCATGGCCGCGGTGTACACCGGCTGGGGCATCCTGGAGGTGGTCACCCTGCCGCCGGCCACCCTGCCCTAACCGGAGCCCCTCATGCCCACCGACACACACACCGGTCTCGATGCCCCGCGGGGGCGCTGGTGGAAGCCGGCCCATCCCTCAGAACGGGTCTGGGTAGCGATCGCCTTTGCCTGGTGCCTGGTGCTTTTCGCCATGATGCCGGTCTGGCACTGGAAGGGAAGCCAGAACACCTCCGGCATCCGGCGCAAAGTGGAGCCGGCCGCCTTCTACCGCCGAACCCAGGAATTCATCCAGCAGTACCGCGTGGGCGAGGATCGGGGCATCCCGATCGTGGCGCCGCCGCCGGGCAGCGAGATCTACCTCATCGGGCTCACCTTCACATGGACCCCGATTCTCCAGTTGCAGCGGGGCGTCGAGTACACGCTCCATCTCAGTTCGCTGGACGTCAATCATGGGTTCAGCCTGATGCCGCTCAACGTCAACTTCCAGGTGGTGCCCGGCTACGACTACGGCCTCCGGGTGACGCCCACCGAGAGCGGTGACTTCCGGATCGTCTGCAACGAGTTCTGCGGCATCGGCCATCACCTGATGGTGGGCCGGGTCATCGTGGTCGACGGGCCGTCGGTCGCGGCGGCCGGGGCGGGAGGCGCCCGATGACGGCGCCCCTGTTCCGCACCTGCACGGTGACCGGGCGGAAAATCGAGGCCCACGCCGAGCGGCTGATCAAGGCGCACGCGGTGGTCTCGGTGGTGGCGATCCTGATCGGGGCGATCACCGCGACGCTGCTGGTGCTCACCCGCTGGCAGGCGGTGCATCTGCTGCCCGCCGGCTGGTACTACCGGATCCTGGGCATTCACGGCATGACCAACCTGATCTTCTTCATCATCTTCTTCGAGATGGCGGTGCTGATCTTCGCCAGCACCGTGCTGCTCAACGCACGCGCGGCCGCCCCCCGGCTCGGGTGGTTCGCATTCGGCCTGATGCTCGGGGGCGCGCTGCTGGTGGAGGGGATGATGTGGGCGGGCAAGGCGGACGTGCTGTTCACCTCCTACGTGCCGCTCCGGGCGAGCCCCTGGTACTACCTGGGCGTGATCCTGTTCGCCGTCGGCGCGCTGATCGTGGTCTGCCAGTTCTTCGCCAACCTGGTGGTCGCGCGGCGGGAAGGCGCGCTCAGCGGCTCGCTGCCGCTGGTGAGCTACGGGGCCGCGGCGGCGGCGATCATCGCGGTGATCACCCTGCTGCACGGCGCCGCGATCTACATCCCGACGTTTCTGTGGTCCCTGGGGCTCATGCAGGTGGATCCCCAGCTCTACCGGCTGGTCTGGTGGGGACTCGGCCATTCGTCGCAGCAGATCAACGTGGCCGCCATGGTCGCGATCTGGTACATGCTGGGCGCGCTCACCATCGGCGCCGTGGTGCTCAACGAGAAGATCAGCCGCAGCGCGTTCGTGCTCTATATCCTGTTCATCTCCATGGCCTCGGCCCATCACCTCCTGGTGGACCCCGGCTTCGGGCCGGCCTGGAAAGTGGTGAACACCAGCTACTTCATGTACCTGGCCGTGCTGGCCAGCCTGATCCACGGCTTTACCGTGCCCGCCGGGATGGAGCTGGGCCAGCGGCTGCGCGGCGTCACCGCCGGATTGTTCGGCTGGCTCCGCAAGGCGCCCTGGGGCGATCCGGGCTTCAGCGCCCTGGTCTTCAGCGTGATCCTGTTCGGCTTCATCGGCGGGATCACGGGCGTGACCATCGGAACCGAGCAGATCAACATCATCGTGCACAACACCCTCCGGGTGCCGGGGCACTTTCACGCCACCGTGGTCGCCGGGACCGCGCTCGCCTTCATGGGGGCCACGTACTATCTCATCCCGCTGGTCTTTCAGCGCCGGGTCGCGTTCTGGGGCCTGGCCCGGATCCAACCCTACCTGTTCGCCGCCGGCATCTCGGTCTTCGTCATGTCGATGACTTTCGCCGGCACCTTCGGCGTGCCCCGGCGCCACTGGGACATCAGTTTCAGCCAGGCGCCTTTCGACGTGCAGTTCAACCCGGCGGTCGACCTGCTGCTCGCGTCCACCGCGCTCGGCGGGCTCACCGCCGCGGCCGCGCTGTTCATCTTCGTGGCGATCGCGGTCAAGTCGGTGTTCTTCGGTGAGCGCCTGGGCGAGGTGGTTCCCGGCGTGGCGGTGCGCGGCCTGCCCCACGGCATCACCCATCCGCCCCTGGCCCCGGCGGACATCGACCAGCGCAACGAAGCGCTCCACGCGCCCGGGACCGGATGGCGCCTCGGGCCGGCCCCGGGGACGCTGATCCTGGTGCTCATCTTCCTCGCGGCCTTTGTGCTGTACTACTTCGTCAACTGGAAGGCCCTGTCCGCCCTATGGAAGATCGGATGAGCCAGGGTGAACGGCGGCCCGGGGCGGCCCTCGGGCTGGATCCAGGGGCGCGGCGCGGCGAGGAGCGCTGGGCGTTGGGCGCGCTCGGCGCCGTCATCCTGCTCACGGGTGGCTGGTGGGCGCTCGCGCTCTGGCCCCTGCCCGACAGCACGCCCGAGTGGCTCGTCCGCACCCGCGCGGTGTGTTTCGGCAACCGGCGGGATGCGCTGCCGCCGCCGGGCGGCTGGCTGCTGCTGCTGAGCCAGCCCGTCGGGATGCTGGCGGTGCTCATGACCGTCTGGGGTGGCGCGCTCCGGTCCGGCCTGACGGGGCTGGCCAGAAGCGGCCTCGGCCGCCTCGCGCTGGCCGCGGGGAGCCTGGTACTGCTCGCCGGCGCAGGCGGCGTCGGGTGGCGCGTGGCCACCGCGGAGCACGCGGTCACACCGGAGGGTGCGGCCGAGGGGCGGTTGCTGGCGCTCAGCGACCCCGCCCCCGCGCTGAAGCTCGTGAATCAGCACGGCGACAGCGTCGCGCTGGACCGGTTTCGGGGCCGGCCGGTGCTGGTCACCTTCGCGTTTGCCCACTGCGAAACCGTCTGCCCCACGTTGGTCCGCGCGGCGCTGGACACCCGCCGGCGCTTCGAGACCGCCGGCGTGGTGGCGCTGGTCGTCACCCTCGATCCGTGGCGCGACACCCCGTCCCGCTTGCCCTCGATCGCAGCGCGGTGGGACCTGGGCCCCGACGAGCACTTCTTGAGCGGCAGCGTCGAGGCGGTCGAGGCCAGCCTCAATGCCTGGAAGGTGCCCCGGGTGCGGAACCAGGCCACGGGGGAGCTGATTCACCCCTCGGTGACCTACGTCGTGGGGCCCCGCGGGGACCTGGCCTACCTGACCGACGGCAGCGGGCCCGGGGTGGCCCGGGCGCTGGGCATGCTGATCGGGACGGGCGTCACGCCGGCCGGGGCGCCTGGCGGCCCTGGAGTGCGGTCCCTACGGGCGGATGGGACGGCGTGACAATCTGATTGCCGCAGCACCCAGGTTGGGACTTGAGCCCGCGGAGGCCGGTGCGGTCATCGACGACATGAAACAGACGGTCGCGCGGCACTGGCGTGACGACGTGCGCCGCTTGGGAGGTACGGCCGGCGACTGCCGGGTCATTGAACCAGCGTTTGACTATCCGGGGTTCGAGTACCCGACCAACCGGACGTAGGATTTCTGATTCCGTCGCCATCTCCTCCCGATACGACCGGAAGTGGCCAGGACCTCGCACCACTCCCTCCCAACCCACGAAACACGAAGCCCCGCAGAGTGCCGAAACACCCCAAGGGGCTTGCAGTTGCATCTTGGGGCCCCCTGGGGCAATCAGGGCCATTTCGCCCGGTCGCGCATCCGGATGAAGTTGCGTGTCCGCTGGTGCCCGGCCCGGACCGTTTCCAGGTACGGCTTGAAACCGTCGCCCCTTCCCAATCGGTTCATCGGACCTCTGATCTTTCGCAGCAGCGCGATGCCGTCGCGATACGCGTCGTTCCGCCTCAGGGCCAGGGTCGGAGCAACCTGGCGCTGGTAGACCGCCAAGAAACTCCGTGAGCCCTCCGTCCGGCTCTTCGGGAAAAGCCGCATCACCTCCGCGATACCGTCCGCGTACCCTCCCGCTTCCGCGTACGGCCCGAAATCCTCTACCTCGACGGCGTCGTCAATCGCGCGCTGGTAGGCCGAAAGATCGATCCAACTCGACCCGCTTCTCGCGGTCTGCAGGACCAGGCGGCGCCAGAGGCGGTCGTCCTCCTGTGCCTGCCATCAGCATCTCGACCAGCTCGTCGTAGCTCCGTCCGGCGAGATGGACTCCCAGGTCTGCTGGCTTGATCGTCAGCTTGGGAGGGCGGGGGAATTTCGGCCGGGCGCCCTCCCGCTGGCGGAGCCAGGCGAGACCGACCGCGACGCAATGCTTGCAGAAGACACCCTCGTCCCCCACGGGGCAGGTACAGGAGTACCCAGGTTCTCCGCTCCCGAGGCTGAGCTCGACCTTGTACTCGCGGCTGCCACGAACCCTGGCCGTGATGAGGCCCTTGTGCTCGGCGAGGCCCCGGAGCCTCCCTTCAGCGAAGTAGTCCTCGCCGCGCCGGAAGGCCTGTGGTCCGGCCAGCGGTGGAGGATTCGGACATCGAAGGTCGAAGCGTCGGCGCCAGACATCGGGAGAAATGTACTGGCGAGGGCTGCCCTACGCGGTGGCAGCGAGCCACTGCGCCAGCGCCGACACCGTGCGCTCAAACGCCGGCAGGTACGCCTCGCCGAGATAGTCCCGCTCTTGGGGCAGGTCGAGCTGAAGTTGCGCCAAGACCTGTCCGTTCTCAAGGATGAATTCCCGCGCGAGCGATGCCGCGAGCGAGGGCGAGGCAGCCTGCACTCCCGGCCCCTGCAGCCACGCCCGAAGGCGGATGACAAAGGCATATACCGGCACCCACGGATGCCAGGCCGGAGTTTGGGGGAGCTTCAGCAGTGTGGTCCAACGGCGCTGATCGGCGCCGTACTTGACCGGCCGGCCGATGCGGGACTCGATCAGCCGGGCGTCGGCCAGTGCTTCACAGGCGCCACGCACCGAGTACTTCGCGTAGAGCAGTGACTCGGAGATCTCCCTCACGTCGGCCCAGGCGCCCTGGCGGCCGATGAGGTACGTGAGCGTATCGACGCGGACATCTACGCCGAAACCGGTCCGGAGCCGGAGCATGAGCGAGCCGGGATCGCCCAATCGTGTGGCCGCGGGCGCCACCTTGTGGGGTCTCCCGGCCGGCTTCGAGCGTGCGGCAGCCAAGTTTCGCCACCGAGGGTCCTTGCCGAAGCTGGCGACCCAGGCCGCAAAGCCGGCCACGCGCTCATCCCCTGTGGCGGGGAACAAACCCGTTGCGCGTTTCAAGCGTTGGACGCTGAGCAGGCGGGATCCCAGTTCCGCGAATCCGTAAAGGAAGTCCCGCAGCCGGGGTTCGTCGTCCGCGAGCCAGAGGGAGCAGAGCACGAGCGCTTCCGGATCAACAATGGCGCCGGGTGCTCGGGGCGCCGCGGCCTGACCGCCCAACGCCTGCCACTGTATCCAGAGGGCGTCGGCCGCCGCCTCGTGCAGCTGGCGCGCGATGCTAGCGAAGCGCGTCTTGGACATAGGCCACGACCTTGGCGACGACGGCTTGAAACTCGGGCGAGGGATCCTGGGCGCGGACCCAGGCCGCGGCCCACTCCAGGTCGTCGGCGTTGGGCTTCAAGGCGAGCAAGTCGCGCACGTGGATATTGTCAGATCCCGTCTGGTCGGCCGAGGCATAGAGCTTGAAACAAACCAAGTCACGACGCCCGACGATGCCGACGCGGAGCGCGCCATACCTGCGCCACTCGATTCGCTCTGCCAGGCCCGGCGGCAGGCCGAAGCGCCACTGATCGGCGACAGTCGTGTTCATCCAGTTCTCCAAGAGCCCCGGTCGCGAGCCACCACCGCGATCGCGCGACGCAGGGTCTCGGGCAGCGGGTCCGGCGGCCGGATCGCACCTGATTCATCAGCGCGAGCCAAGACGTCGACATCGATCGTGGGGCGGTCTACGAGTGCCAGGAGGTTCAGCGCGGCTCCGCCAAGAACGACAATTGCGCACGACTGGTGCGCATGATCGAGTCGCTCGCCGACGGCCATTAACGCCGCCTCGATGGCAGTTCGTCCTTGGAGGTTCATGGGGGCTAGGCGATGAAGAAAGAGACTCTATTATATTGTCTAACAGACTATATAATACTGTCTTACTATCTCGTCAAGGCTGCTGGAGCCGGTCAGCGGGCCCGTCCCCCAGCCCTCGCCAGCGGGCGGAAGAACAATTGCAGTCAACTGGCACCAGGAACTGGCACCAAACTCTCCCAACAGCCAAAGACAAAAGCCCCGCTCAGCATCGTAGCTGAAAGCAGGGCAATCATCTCGGAGCCATGGGCCTGGGTAGAGTTGAACTACCGACCTCACGCTTATCAGGCGTTGTCGCGGCACCTGGCACGGGATTGGTGGGAGCGGACGGAAAAGGCGGCGGTGATCGCCCGTGTGCCCGGCCGAGGATGGCATTCGCTCAGGCGGAAGTTCGCTACAGAGCTCAAGGGAGCGAGCTTGAAGGACCTGTGTGCCCTGGGTGGCTGGAAGGATCACAACACGATTCTCAAGCGCTACCAGCAGGCGGATCCCGAGGCAATGCGGATAGCACTGGAGCAGCGGGGCGTTCTCAGGAAAGGCCCTGTGTGGTAGGCTGATGGTCGCGCCGCGTCTCGTGGCGGGCCAACAGGGCCCCCTACAGAGCCGTCCGCGGAATGCGAAGACGCCTGGGCCTGAGGAACGTCTCTAGGATCCGCCCGTGCGCCCCTGGCGCTCCCGTTCGTGAATCAAGATCTCGCGATACGGCACGCTCCAATCGTCTCCATACACGTCCTCAACGAGTCGCACGTGTTCCGACCCAGCCTGTTCCCTCTCGAGGCTGGCCAAGTACGCGAGGAACTCGTCCCCTGTCTTGCTGGAGAAGATCCGGGTTCCGAGAGGAGCAAGCTTCGTTCGCAGCGGCTCCTCGCGTAGAAGTCCAGCGCACTCATTGTCCAGGAACATCGCATCGCAGTAGGGCAGGAAGCTTGCGATTGCCGTGATGTCGTTCCACATGCCCGGGCTGGGTGGTCGGCGCTGCCCGCTGGCGGCCTTCCGCGCCAACGCCGCCATCATCAACGCTGAGATATCGTTGGCCGGCGCGTCAAATGCGATATCGGAAAACAAGAACTCCAGGACAGTACCCAAGGCATCGTTTGGGGCACACCCGGCTTGCTCCGCGAGATGGACGAGTCCCATGACGACCTCTGCCTCCAGTCGGGGGTTCCATACATCTTCGCTGAAAGGAGCCTGACCGGCGCCAACCCGTTGCATCAAAGCGACTCGCTCCCGGAAGAGGAGCGTAAAGTTCTCCGCGTGTCCGCGGCGTTCCTGCCGATACCAATCGCCGAATCGCCTGCCCTTATCCGCTCGCCACTGTTCGAAGTACCCGGTCATTGCAGCGTGCGAGCGGTCCTTGACGGCGCGTTGGACCTTTGGGTCCGGCTGCAGACCGGCCATTTTCACCGAAATCTGGATCCGCTCCATCCACTCGTCCGGGTTGCCATGGAGCACGAAATCGCGCGGCAGATCATACGTCGGCGCCTCCCTCGCAAGCACGGCACGCAGAGCAACGCCAAGCTGGTGTTGGTGGATGATCACTGGATGCTCGAACGAGATGCCGTTCCCCAGGTGTTCGTACACCGCACGAAGCATCGAGGGATGACTGGCCAGAGCGGACTCCTTCTCGTGGACGGTCGAGTTCGGGCACACGATCAACTGGAGCTTGAAGGCCCGCTCGAGAGCGTCGAACAGCTTGGCGGGAAACGGACCCTGCGGCGCCTTGCTTGCCGCCCAAACCGGGTCCAGCGTCTTCGCCATGTTGCTGTAGGCCATCTGGTCCAAGTACACGATCTTCTTCCGGAGCGCCGGAAGGCGGCGCGTTTCCGTATGCCAGCACGCCCGACACCGACGCGTCTGAGTCGCGCCAGAGATCATGAGGGAACCGAACTCCCCCGCTCCGCACTTGGGGCATTGGCGGAACGGTGTCGTGATGAACATGCGCGGGTCAAAGCGCAGTCCGGTTGACATGGAGCGAAAGTTAACCACCGCCGCGCCAAGGATGGGTGGGATCGGAACAACCGCCGTGGCGAGCACACCGCGAAGGAACTGGCACCAGGAACTGGCACCACCACCTGCCGAGACACTCAACAGGAAGCCCCGCAGCGCATCCGAAAACGCCGCGGTGCTTTGACTTGCACCATGATGGGCCTGGGTAGAGTTGAACTACCGACCTCACGCTTATCAGGCGTGCGCTCTAACCACCTGAGCTACAGGCCCCTTGGTCGACGGGGGAGGAACGCTAGCCAGCCCACTGCATGGATGCAAGCATCGGGCCGGTAGAGCGTCGGTCTGGGACCCACCGCCCATCGGGCACTCCCAAAGGCACCAGCGCGTTTCCGACCGTACCGCCCCGCAGCAAATCGATTAACGACTCCAGCTCTGCCGGGGCCAGACTCGAGCAATGGCCTCTTGCTGCCCTTTCGCCGCCGAGGGTACGCTATGGGCATGCCGGACGTCGTCAAACGCTGGACCCGCGAAGAAGTCCTGGCCCTCCCGGACGACGGGAACCGCTACGAGCTGCTCGACGGCGAGCTGCTGGTGAGCCCGAGCCCCCGGGCCCTGCACCAGCGCGCGGTCATGGCGCTCTACGAGCGGATCTTCCCCTATGTCCGCGCCGACCGCCGGGGATGGACCTGTCTGGCCCCGGCCGACCTCGACCTGGAAAGCGGGCAATTGGTCCAACCCGACCTCTTCGTGGTCCGCCTCCGGGACGGCCGCGAACCGATCGAGTGGACCGACTGCGGCATTCCCCTGCTCATCGCCGAGGTGCTCTCGCCCTCCACCGCCTTCAACGACCGAACCCGGAAGCGCCGCCGCTACCAGCAATCCAGGGTCGGCGAGTACTGGATCGTGGACATCGACGCGCGGATAGTCGAGCGCTGGCTCCCCGACGAGGCCCGGCCGGAGATCCTGGCGGAGGCGCTGCCTTGGCAGCCCGACGCATCCATCCCGCGGCTCGTAATCGACCTCCCGGAATACTTCAGGGAGGTCTGGGCCGAGTCGAGCTAGCCGGATCAGCCCTCAGATCCCTCGGGAGTCCGGGTCCAGACTTCGACGCACCACACGAAGGTCGTGCGCCGCCGCGCGCGGCGCAGCCCCGCCGCCGCCAGCGCGCCCGCGATCGCGGCCTCCGGATGGACGAAGGTGCGGAACCCGACCCGCCGGATCAGCCGCAAGAGATTCGAGGCGCCGTTCCCCAGCCGAACGTACCACCGGTCGCGTGGGTAGCTGAGCGCCAGCGCCCGCCGCGCGCATCGCGCCGCCTGCTGCAGCAGCCGGCCGGCGTCCGGATAGCAGCACACCACACGATCCAGGGTCACCAGATCGGCGCCCGCCGGCTGCTCCATCGCGGCGAAGTCGCCCACCACGCACTGCAGCCGGTCCCCCACGCCGCGCGCCTCGAACTGCTCCGCCGCCACCGCCGCATAGGCTGGTGAGGCTTCGACCAAGGTCACTTGATGGAGGCCCGTCCCCAGCAGCTCCAGCCCGATCACCCCGATCCCCCCACCCACGTCGAGCAGAGAGCCCGCCGGGTCCGTTTCGACCCCGAGCTCTTGGAGGATCAGTCGAGTGGTCGGCCCAGGTCCCAATTGGTGGTACCGCTCGCGGTCCGCGTCCGCGATGCGCCGGTCGAAGCGTCCGGCGATCTCAGGGCACTGGGAACAGCAGGCGCGCACGGCCGGTGTCCTCCGTGGGCCTTACGGCCCGGCCTGCCGCGCCGTGTGGGTACGAAGCGACGCGGCGCCCAGGGGTGCGGTCTCCTCCAGCCGCAAGCCCGCAAGCAACCCGGAGGCGGCGGTGAGCGCCCCGGCGCCCGCGATCGCAGCCGGGATTCCAGCCCGATCGGCCAGCCATCCGGCCCCGAGCGCGCCCGCCACGTATCCCATGTCGCGCCAGAACCGGTAGACCCCCACCGCGGAGCCGCGCCAGCTCGGCGCCGCGCGGTCGCCGATCGCGGCCAGCAGCGTGGGGTAGACCATCGCGGTTCCGCCCCCCAGCAGCACGGTGGCAGCCAGCCAGATCCCAAAGCCATGCCCCAGCGCAATCGCCCCGAGCGCCGCCCCCTGCACCAGCATCCCGCCGACGATCAGCGGCTTCCGTCCCCAGCGATCGCTCGCCGGCCCGGTCACCAGCTGGAGCACGCCCCACGCCGTGGGGTAGGCCGCCGTCAGGATCCCGATCCGGGCCAAGTCCAGCCCCGCCGCCGCGAACAACAGGGGAAACAAGCCCCACGCCACCCCGTCGTTGAGATTGTTGACCAAGCCCGACTGGGCGCAGGCCATCAAGGAGGGATCGCGCCAGCTCACCCGCGCGAACGCCTCGCCGGCGCCGGGCGCGGCACCCGTCTCGCACCCGCGCTGAGAGGTCTCCAATCTCACGTGCCCCATGGTGTCGCGGACCAGGAGCGCGGACAACGCGAGCCCCACGGCCGCGAACCCGATCCCCAGGTAGAACGGCTCAGGGCGAAGCCCGAACCGCTGGGCCACGACCCCGGTCGCGAACGCGGTGAGCCCCACCGCGAGGTAACCGGCGAATTCATTGAGGCCCATGGCGAAGCCGCGTCGCTCCGGACCGACCAGGTCGATCTTCATGATCACGGTCGTGGACCAGGCGAGGCCCTGGTTCACCCCGAGCAGCACATTGGCGGCGACAATCCAGCCCCAGGTCGGCGCGGCGATCACCAGGAACGGCACCGGCACCCCGGCCAGCCACCCGAGCAGCAGCACCCGGCGCCGGCCGATGCGGTCCGCCATGGCGCCCGCGAACCAGTTGGTCCCCGCCTTGACCAACCCGAAGGTCGCAATGAAGGAGAGGATGGCCGTTTGCGATTCGAGCCCGAACTCCCGCTCGCCGAGCAGCGGGAGCACGGTGCGTTCCAGGCCCACCATGGCGCCGACGAACGCGTTGACCGCGACCAGCAGCCAGAATTGGCCGCGATTGGCGCCGAGGCCGAGGGAGATGGAGCTCAGGTCAGCTCCCCGAGCACCGGGTACCCCCGCGCGCGCCAGTCGGGCAGGCCGCCCGCCAGACGGCGGGCGCGGAAGCCGCGCCGGCGCAGCGCGACGACCGCCTCGACCGAATAGAGACAGTAGGGGCCCCGGCAATAGGCGACGATCTCCTTGGCACCCGGCAGCTCGCCCAGGCGCCTTCCCAGCTCGCCCGGCGGGAGGTTTCGCGCGCCCGGCAGGTGGCCCGCGGCGAATTCCTCCGGCGGGCGGACGTCAAGCACCAGCACGTCGCCTTCTTCGATACGCCGCTTGAGCTCGGCGGGGGACACCGGCTCGAAGTCGTCCGGGGCCTCGTAGAAGCGCTGCACCAGTTGATCCGCCTCGACCAGCTGCGTGCGCGCCAATGCCTGAAGTTCGCGCAGCACCCGCACCACCCGGGCATCGGCCAGACGATAGAACACCCGCTGGCCCTCGCGCCGCCGGTCGACCAGCCGCGCCGCATGCAGCACCTTGAGGTGGGCGCTGGTGTTGCCGATGGAAAGCCCGGTCTGCTCGGCGATGGCGTCGACCGGCCGCTCGGCCTGCGCCAGCAGGTCGAGGAGCTCCAGGCGCTTCGGGCTGGAGAGCGCGGTGCCGACGCGGGCGAACTGGGCAAAGAGCTGGTCTTTGGTGCGGCGGTGTCCTCGCCTGGTCATCCCTCGAGCTCGATGCGGGCGGTCCAGAGCTGGAACACCCCGGTCCGGCTGTCCGCCCACAGCACGCGGAACGCGCCGTCCGGCAACGCCACCAGGCCGAAGTAGTCCCCGCCGACCGGCCACCGCGCGGCGACGTTGAATGGCGCGGCGGGCCTCGGTACCAGGTTGCCGGGTTGGTCATTGCAGGTCACCCGGTCGGCGACCGCTGTCGGGGGCAGGAAGGTCTCGCCGCCATCGAGCGAGGCCGACGCCACGAGCCGCCAGCAGCGCCGCTCCGGCGGACCTCCGGGCTCGAACCAGGCGACCAGCACTTGCCCCTTGCCATTGACGGCGGCCGTCGGCAGCCGGCGGACGCCGCTGGCATCGTCCCGGCTCAACCGGACGGGACAGGCCCAGGTCTCCCCGAGGTCCAGGGATCGGCACGCGAAGACGCCTCCCACGCCGTCGCGCACGTCGTCCACCACGAAGTACAGCCTGCCGCGATACGGTCCGGAGGAGCCGTCCACCGCGATCGTGGTGTGCGAGGAGATGTCCTGCACTTCGGTGATGAGCGACGGAAGCGACAGCGTCCGGCCCTGGTCGGTCGAGCGGGCCCACCAGACGCGGGGCGTGGTCAGCTCCCGCAGGTTCACACCGTCCGATCGCGGGGGCCCCTCGACGGCGTAGTCGACGAAGCCGAATCCCACACTCCCGTCGGGAAGCAGCACCGGATTGAGCGCGTTGGCCCAGACGTTGGTCGGCTGAAGGCGCACCGCGTCGGAAAAGCTGCGACCACCGTCGCCTGAACGGCTCAGGGCCGGCGCGCTCAGCACTCTGCCGCTGGGCGTGCGCACCGCATGAAGTGCCACGATGTAGACGGCGCCGGGGCCTGCCGCGGGCGCGTGGTCCGCCACCATGGAGGGATGATCGAACGAGCCGGCGCCGCGGGGCACTTCCACCGGCGCCAGCCAGGTCCGCCCGCCGTCCACGGAACGATAGACCAGAATGGATGTCGGGCCCTCGGCCCGGCCGAGGCAGGAGACCAGCACCTCGCCGGAGGGGAGGAAGGCGGTCCAGGGATCGAAATCACACGCCGGCAGCGCCGACTCCGACCAGGTCCGGCCGGCGTCCCGGGACAGGAACGCGACAATGCCGTACCAGGCGGAATCCGCACGGATAGCGGCGGCGGCCAGCCGATCGGGGTCGCGCGGATTCACAGCGAGGTGCGGCTCCAGGTGGGGCCGCGAGGCGTCGCCTCCGAGGGGAGTATTGGGACCCACCACGATCCGGGGCGGGGCCTGCGATGTGGCCCGGGTCAGGGGCAGGAGCGCCGAGAGCAGGAGCAGGCGGCCGAGGATCGTGAACATTCGATATTCTATAGAACAGTAGAATATATCGCAAGCCCCACCAGAACCGGGGGAACCGGCGGAACCGGCGGAACCGGCGACCGAATGGACCTCCCCGACGCCTTCAGGGAAGTCTGGTCGGGGCCAGGTCGTGAGGGTTACCGCTTCTCGAACACCAGCCGGAAGTGGTCCAGCAACTCCCGCTCGAAGCACACTGTGTTGGAGCTGATCCCGCTCGCGAACGCCAGCCGGAAATCGCGGCTGAACAGGTACCGCGGCAGCAGCGACAGCTTGAGCAGCGCCTTCCGCGGACTCGGCTCGGCGAACCGCTTGCGCCATTGCCTGATCGTCTCGATGTAGTCCAGCCGACCGCTGACCGCCGATTCCAGCCGGAAGTACGGGGCGGCCGCCGCTTCCAGCTGCTCCTTGCCGTAGGGCAGCCAGGAACCCGGAAACTGCTTGGACATCAGGCCCAGGTAGAAGCCGTCGGAATCGCGCGGGGCGTCGATATCCACCTGGTCCGCCGAGACCATGTTCCGCCCGAATACCATCGTCTGGAGGTAGAAACGCCCCTGGTCCGGCAGCAGCTCCGCCACCCGCCGGAACAGGTCGCCGTAGATCGCCTCCTGCTTGCCGGCCCGGTAGTCCTCCGGGGAGCAGAAATGCTCGCAGCCGCCGACGCTCGCGACCGCGTCGACCCCCCCGACGTTGCCGCGGTCGATCTGCCGGCAGTCCATCAGGCGGACGTCCAACCCGTTCCTGCGGCACGCCGCCACCTGGGCCTTCGAGAGATTGAGCCCCACGCCCACCGCTCCCAACCCCCTGACGTGGTTGAGCAGCGGTCCCCAGCCGCAACTCAGGTCCAGCAGGCTAGTACCCTGGCCGACGCCGAGATGACGCGCGATGTACTCGTGTTTGCGGCGCTGGGCGTCCTCCAGCGTCATGCTGAAGTCGCCGTTGTACATGGCGCAGCTGTAGTCGGCGGTCTCTCCGACGCTGAGCCGGAACACCCGGTCAATCAGAGAGTAGGTGAAGTCGAGCTCACGCTGGTCGGACATCGGCGCCTCTTCTTTGGAAGCCCACGACGGATGGCGAGGCTAGCGCGCCCCGCCCGGGGTCGCCGCGTACTGCCAGCGGCCGCTTCGGAGCATGGTCATCACCTCGTCGATCGCCGTCTGGAGCTCCCGGTCGAAGCCCTTGAGCTCGTCCTCCGGCGTGTTCTCCACCATGACGTCCGGCGCCACGCCGTAGTTCTCCAGGTTGATGCCGTAGTTGTCGGGCTTGCTGGGATCGTAGGTCACCACCAGGGACCCGGGAGTGCGAATCGTCCCGCCGTTGATCAGCCGGTAGCTCCCGGTCGCGATCACCGCCGCCGCGGTCGGGTTCCCCACGATCCGCCCCAGCCCGAGCTGCCGGAACCCCATCGGCGTGACCTCGCTGTCCGATCCGCTCCGCGCGTTGGTCAGCAGCACCTTGGGCCCGGCGATGGCCTGACGCGGCCGGCGGCCCCAGGTCCGCGCGCCCCAGCGGTTGTTCCAGAACTGATAGGGTTCCCGCTCCAGGATGTCGAGCAGCTCCTGGTCGATATTGCCTCCGCCGTTGTAGCGGATGTCGACGATGATGCCTTTCGCGTTCCAGTAGCGGTTGATCTCGTTGCGGAATCGCGCCAGCGAGGGCTGGTTCATCGACCGGATGTGCACGTAGGCGATCTGGCCCTCGGTCGCCGCCTCCACCATCCGCCGCCTCGCCTCGACCCAGTCCTCGTAACGCAGATCGCCGATCGAGGCCAGCGTCCGGATCCGCACGTCGCGCGCGCCGGCGCCCGAGGCGTCGGTCGCCACCCGCAGCGGCACGTATTCGTTCACCGCCTGGTTGAGAACCCGCCAGTAGTTGTCGCCCGCGCGTACTTCCTGCCCGTCGATCGCCAGCACATACTGCCCCACTTCAAGCCCCAGCCATTCCTTGTCGGCCGGCCCTTCGTGGAAGATGTGGCTGATCCGGTAACGGCCCTCGGCGGGCTCCAGTTCGAGGCCGAGATACCGGGTGCGGTAGCCCGCGGCCTCGGGCCGGCCGCTGGGGCCGTTGACGCCCACATGCGAGGTGTTGAGCTCGCCGATCATATGGTTGGCCAGCTCGTACACGTCGTCATAGCCGCCCACGTGCGCCAGCAACGGCTCGTAGTGCGCGCGGATTGCCTTCCAGTCCTTGCCGTGCATCTTCTCGTCGTAGAAGCGGTACCACATCACCCGCCACGACTCGTCGAAGATCTGCGCCCACTCGGCCCTGCGGTCCACGTCCACCTGGAGGCTGAAGCTCACGCGGGCCGGGCGCTGCCCGGAAATGGGCATCCGGAAGATGTCGAGGTTCGCCCCGCCCTGACCCTGCCCGCCGCCGGGCCCTCCGCCCTGGGCGCCACCGCCCTGGCGGTAGAACACGAAGCGCCGGTCGCCGCTTGGCGTCAGTCCGTTGAACTGGCCCTGCGCCACGCGCCGCCGATCGCGTCCGTCGATCCCCACCTGGAAGAGCCCGGGACCGTCGTTGTCACTGGAGCTGAAGTACACCACGCGGCCGTCGCGAGAGAGGAAGAACGTCCCCGAGGCGTTCTCGCCCCGGGTGATCTGGACCGCCCGCCGCTCGATGCCCGGCGTATCCACCCGAAGGGGCGCCGGTGGGACCGCCCCGGCGCCTCCCCCGGCCCTGCCGCCGCCGCCCGCCGAGTCGCCGCGCTCGCCGGCCGGACGCCGCCGGGCCCGGACTAGCGGGTCGTCGGGATCCTCGGTCAGTCGCGCGAGCGAGACAGCAAAGAGGTGATTGGTCCCGCCGTCCCGCGCCGAGGCGAACACCAGGGTGCGGCCGTCGGGCGAGAGCGCGCCCCCGCTGTCCCGGAAGGGATTGGCGGTGGCGTTGTGTTCGCGGCCCGCCGTCAGATCGTAGAGGTAGACGTCGAGATTCTGGTCATCGTCCGCGCGGGTATAGACCAGCCATTGTCCCTCGGGCGAGTACTGGGACAGGGTGTAGCCGCCGGCGATGTTGTAGGCCACCTCGCGCTGGCTGCCGCTTGCCAGCTCCACCTCGAACAGCCGGTTGGCGCCGACAAAGGCGATCCTCGACCCGTCCGGGGCCCACACGAACTGGTTCTTGTAGGACGCATGGCGGGAGAGCTGCTTCCGGGTGCCGGCCGCGATGTCGTAGACCCAGATCTCCTCCTCACCCGACTCGTCCGAGATATAGGCCAGCCGTTTGCCGTCCGGCGAATACTCCGCGAAGCGCTGACGCCGGGCGGAACGCGTGACCTGGGTCTTCTCCCCCAGGTCGGCCTCGGCCGGAACCAGGAAGATCTCGCCGCGGAAGTCGACGGCCAACTGGCTCCCGTCGGGCGACGGCGCGAACCCGTCGGCCCGGTTCTCCGAGCGCACCAGCTCGATCCGGTTCTCGATCGGGTCGACCGCGGCGCTCACCACGATCTTTTTCGGCGTTCCGTCGGGAAGGTCCAGCGCGTACAGCTCATAGTCCTGGGTGAAGACGATGGTCCTTCCATCCGGGCTGATCGAAGGCCACTTCACCCCGGCGGTGCTGAACCGGGTGAGCTGGGCCGGTTCCGCGCCGGTGGGGCTCATGCGCCAGAGGTTGTAGCTGCCGCTCCGCTCCGAGACGAAGTAGATCATCCCGTCGGCGCCCCACATCGGGTGGCCGTCCTGCACGTGCTCACGAAAGCTCGCCAGGTCCGGGTCGGTGAGCTGGGTGATCGTCCGGGTGCGGAGGTCCTGGACGTAGATGTCGGCGCTGTTGTTGCCGCGGTAGCCCTTCCGGGTCTCGCTCTTGTTCTCCCGGGTGAAGACCACGGCGCCGCCGTCCTGCCGGATCATGCCCGCCCGGGCGAAGTCCATCGGCATGGGCATGGGAAGCCCGCCGTCCAGGGGGACGATGTAAAGTGGGGAGCCGAACGGGTGGGTCCCCCGCTGGGTAGAAATCACGATTCCCCGCCCGTCGGGCGTCCAGTACTCGACCTCGTCCGTCCCCGGAAAGAACGTGAGCTGCGTCGGCTCGCCGCCTTCAACCGGTACCACAAAGACGTCGAAGTTGCCCATCCGGTCGCTGGAGAACGCGATGGAGCGCCCGTCGGGCGAGAAGCGCGGCGAGAACTCGACGGCCGGGTGGGCGGTGATACGCCGGGCGCCGGTCCCGTCCGCATTGGCCAGCCAGATATCGCCCTGATAGGCAAAGACCAGCCGTCCATGCGCGAGGTGGGGATCGCGCATGAAGGCGAGGGGTTCCGGGGCGCGGTGACTCAGGCCGGCAAGGCCAAGGGTCAGCGGGAGCAGCCCGGCGAACAGGAGGCGGGGGGTCGCGGACATGGGTCGACTCCGGCAAACGGGGCGGATCGGGCCGGGGAATCCGGCTCGAAACAAGGGGAAAGTGGGGGAATTTCAGGCCGGGCGGAAGGAGGCGCAGGGATCGGGACGCGACGCGGGCTCGGTCACCAGGATCAGGTCGTAGCGGCCGCGCGGGACGGCCGGTGGCATGGCTCCGACGGCTTGCCGTTCCAGGAGGCCGACGCTGAGGACCGCCTTGCCGGGCGCGAGTCCTCGCAGCAACCTGGGCACCGCCAGGTCGGCCCGGACGTGCCCGTTGCCCGCAACGAGCCAAGCCGGCCCGTCGGCGGACGCGGCCAGGAGCGCGCGCGCCATGGAGGCGTCGCGCACCACCTGGGCCGCGCGCATCCCGGGGATCATCTCCACCGGAAGCCGGCCGCAGTGGCCGTCGACCAGATCCTGATCGAGCGCGGCTCGCGCGGCACGGTCCAGCGGCACCCGCTCGATCAGCCCGCGCAGATCCTCCGCCGCACCCGCGGCGCCCTCGCGCACAACCCCGCGCAGCGCCTCGCGCGACAGGCCGCTGCCCCAGAGCGCTCTGCCGTGCCGCAGCGCCGCCTCCACCACGGGCTGGTGGATCGGCCACTTCCAGCTGGTGCGGTCGAAGCCGCGCGCATCCAGCCAGGCCTCCCGGCTCTCCCCGGCGGCGGGCTGGGGCAACGGCGCGGCACTCGCCGCGAATTGCTCGAAGACGACCGCCGGGCGCCGGGCCCCGAGCGCGCCGAGCAACGCGCCGCGCGCCCGGTGGTGCGCCGCATTGTCGTGCAGCTCCCCCAACAGCACGATGTCGGCGGCGGCCAGCCGCCGCAACAGCTCGGCGCCTTCCAGCGGGCGCCAGTCGGGGGCTTCGAAAGCCTCGACCCTGTCGGGCAGGGCAAAATCGAGCGGGGCGACTCCCGCGGGCGCGCGGCCGAGGCAGGCCGCGGCCAGCAGCCCCATGCACACGGCCCACCAGGCGGCACGCCCCGGTGGGCCGGACGCAGCGAAGCGAGCCCTCTCAACGCGCAAGGCGCTCAGTACTCCTCATCTTCGTCGAAGGCGACATCCTCCTCGCCCTCGTCGTCCTCGTCCTCGTCCAGGTCCAGGTCGTCATCGCCGTCGCCGTATTCCTCCTCGTACTCCTCTTCCTCGTCGAAGCCGAAGCCCTCTTGGTCCCCGTCGTCCTCTTCGTTACGACGACGCAGCTCCACCGCCTCCAGCGAGGCCAACCAGGCCGACATGTCTCCCTCCGAACACGTGGTGGGTGAAAGTACTCCTCCGGGAATCACGACGCGTCCGCCATTCGGGCGGCCGCCCGCGCGGCCCGCCGCCGATCGTTGGCCGGCAGCACGCGCTTGCGCAGCCGGACGGCCGCGGGCGTGACCTCGATCAACTCGTCCTCCTCGATATACTCCAGCGCGTACTCCAGGGTGATGTCCCGGGGCGGCTCCAGGACGACGTGGTCGTCGCTTGCGGTCGTCCGCATGTTGGTCAGCTTCTTCTCCTTCGAGACATTCACGTCCATGTCGCCCGGACGTGCACACTCCCCGGCGATCATCCCTTCATAGACCGGGTCGCCGGGGCGGACGAACATCTGGCCCCGCTCCTGGAGGTTGCCGAGCGCAAAAGCAACCACGACCCCCTCCCGGTCCGCAACCAGGACCCCCCGCTTGCGGCCCGAGAGCGGCCCCGCCCAGGGGCCGTACTCCAGAAAGCGGTGGTGCACGGTGCCGGTCCCCCGGGTGTCGGTCAGGAAGTCTGAACGGTATCCGAACAACCCGCGGGCGGGCACCTTGAAGGTGAGCCGCACGGAGCCCTGCCCGGGATTGCGCATTTCGGAGAGCTCGGCCCGGCGCGGCCCCAGCTTTTCCATCACCACCCCCATGTACTCCTCGGGGATGTCGATCATCAGCTCCTCGTACGGCTCCAGCCGCTCCCCCCCGGGCCCCACCTTGGTGATGACCCGCGGTCGCGAGACCTGGAATTCGTACCCCTCGCGCCGCATGGTCTCCATCAGGATCGCGAGGTGCAGCTCGCCCCGTCCCGAGACCTGGAGGGTGTCGGGCGCCCCGGTTTCCTCGATCCGGAGCGCGATGTTGCGCTCCAGCTCGCGAAACAGCCGGTCGCGCACCTGGCGGCTGGTCACGAACTTCCCCTCCCGGCCCGCGAACGAGGAGTTGTTGACCATGAAGTCCACGGAGATCGTGGGCTCCTCGACCGCGATGCCGGCCAGCCGCTCGGGATGCTCCGGATCGGTCAGGGTCTTGCCGATCTCGATGCCTTCGAATCCCGAGACCACCACAATGTCGCCGGCCGCCGCTTCGTCCACGTCCACCCGGGTGAGGCCGTCGAAGGTGGAAAGCTTGCTGATCTTGCTGCGCTCGACCGGTTCGTGGTCCGGCACCAGCCCGGGGGCCCCAAGTGGCAGCAAGGCCACCGGATCCCCCACCCGGACGCGACCCCGCTCGATCCGGCCGATCCCCAGCCGGCCCACGTAGCTGGAGTGGTCGAGCGTGCTGATCAGCATCTGGAACGGTCCGTCGGCGATCCCGCTGGGCGGGGGCACGGTCGCGATGATCGCCTCGAACAGCGCGCTCAGATCGGTCGCCGGCCGCTCCAGTTCCCTCGTCGCCGTCCCCGCCCGGCTCGAGGTATAGAAGACGGGCGCGTCCAGCTGGGCGTGCGACGCCTCCAAATCGATCAGCAGCCCCAGGACCTCGTCGTGGACCCGGAGCGGCTCCGCGTCCGCCCGGTCGATCTTGTTGATGGCAATGAGGGGCTGGAGACCGAGCGCAAGCGCTTTCCGGGTGACGAACCGGGTCTGGGGCATCGGCCCCTCGGCCGCATCCACCAGCAGCAGCACTCCGTCGACCATGCGCAGAATCCGCTCGACCTCCCCGCCGAAATCGGCATGGCCGGGAGTGTCGACGATGTTGATCTTGGTGTCACCCCAACGCACCGAGGTGTTCTTGGCCAGGATCGTGATGCCCCGCTCACGTTCCAACGGGTTGGAGTCCATCACCCGCTCGGCCACGGCCTGATTGGCGCGGAAAGCGCCCGCCTGCCGGAGCATCTGGTCGACCAGCGTGGTCTTGCCGTGATCGACGTGCGCGATGATGGCGATGTTGCGGATCATTCCTGAGCGGCGGCTGAGCGGATGGGGGGATGGGCCGATGAGTCCGTAACGTTCGTGTTTCCAGGTCCCGGGGGCGAAAGCCCCTCTCGGGGGCCATATATAGGGAGCCCTCTGGAGCGGCGCAACCCGGCGAGGTCGCTCCCGCGGCCCATCCGCCCATCCCCTTGTCCCCACCGGGCGCGAGTACCTTTCCCGGACAATGGAAACCATCGACCCCGGCGGCACCGCCCTGCGGCTCGCGGCCGTGCTGGCCCTGGTCCTCGCGAACGCCTTCTTCGTGGCTGCGGAGTTTGCCTTCGTGGGCTCGCGGCGGACCCGGCTGGACGAGATGGCCCGGCAGGGCCGACGGCGCGCGGCAATGGCGCGGAAGGCGATCGATCATATCGACCGCTATATCTCCTCCACCCAGCTCGGCATCACCCTGGCTTCGCTGGGGCTGGGCTGGATCGGCGAGCCCGCGCTGGCCGGGATCTTCCAGGCTGCCTTTGCCTGGCTACCCGGTCAGCTCGACGTCGCCGCGGCCCACACGGCCGCCGTGGCGGCCGCCTTCGCGTTCATCACCCTGCTGCACATTGTCCTGGGCGAGCTGATGCCCAAGGCCCTGGCCCTGCTCTATCCGGAGCGGGTCAGCGAGTGGACGGTGGCGCCGCTGGTGGGCTTCACCTGGGTCATGGCCATTCCCATCGCGGTGCTCAACGGCTCCGCCAACCGCATGCTCCGGCTGTTCGGCATCCGGGCACCTTCGAGTCACGAGCGCCTGCACTCGCCCGAAGAGATCCGCCTGCTCGTGGAGCAGAGCCATGAAGGGGGGCGGTTCGAGAAAGAGGACGCGCGGCTGATCGAGGGGGTCTTCGAGTTCAGCGAAAAGAACGCGGAGGACGTCATGACCCCGCGGACCCAGATGGTGGCGATCGGCGCGGAGCAAACGGTGGAAGAAGCCGCCGACGCAATCGCCCAAGCCGGCCGCTCCCGCTATCCCGTCTTCGGGGATTCGCTGGACGACATCGTTGGGGTCGTCCTGGCCAAGGACATCCTGGCCGGTGTGCGCAAGGCCCCCGGTGCGGCGGTGCGGGATCTCATGCGGCCGCCCCTGTTCGTGCCGGGCAGCCGGGAGGTGGAGGACGTACTGGCCGACATGAAGCGGCTCAAGCTGCACCTGGCCGTGGTGCTCGATGAGTACGGCGGCACCGCGGGCCTGGTCACCATGGAGGACCTGCTGGAGGAGATCGTCGGCCCGATTTTCGACGAGCACGACCGGCCGGGCCCGGTCACGCCCCAGACCGGAGCGCCCACACTGGACGGCGCCATGGAGGTCGCCGACTTCAACGAGCAGTTCGGCGCCGGGCTGGATGACACCCACTACACGACCCTGGGGGGCTACCTCTTCGGACGGCTGGGCCGCCTGCCCCGCGCGGGCGACCGGGTGGAGACCGACGGCCGGAGCTTCGAGATCGTGGAGATGGAAGGGAGACGGGTGAAGAAGGTCAGGATGGTTTGAGGGCGACGCAGGGCGATGCAGGACGATGCAGGACGATCACCCGCCCGCCCGCTGGAGCGCCCTCCCTGAAAACTCGACCGCCAGGCGGACCGCGGCCGTCATGCTGGAGGCATCGGCCTTCCCTTGCCCCGCGATATCCAGCGCGGTCCCGTGATCGGGGGAAGTCCGCGGATACGGCAACCCGAGCGTCACATTCACCGCGTGGCCGAACGAGGCCACCTTGATCGCGGTCATCCCGACATCGTGATAGGGCGCCAGCACGGCGTCGAATTCCCCCCGCAGCGCCTTCACGAAGACCGTATCCGCCGGGAGGGGACCCGCTGCCCCCAGGACCTCCGCCGCGGGACGGAGAATGCGGTCTTCCTCGTCGCCGAACAGGCCGGATTCGCCGGCGTGGGGGTTGAGGGCGCAGAGCGCAAGCCGGGGCCGCTCGATGCCGAACCAGACCCGGAGCCCCTGGGCGACGACCCGGCCGGTGCGGACGATCCGGTCGGTGGTGAGCAGGGCGGGCACGTCGCGCAGCGCCACGTGCGTGGTCAGCAAGGCCACCCGGAGCCGGTCCGAGGCGAGCAGCATCGCCACCTCGGCGTCTCCGGCCAGGTGGGCCAGCCACTCGGTGTGCCCGGGCCAGGGAAAGCCGGCCAGGTGCAGGGCGTGCTTGTCGACCGGCCCCGTTACCAGCGCCTGGACTTCCCCCTGCCGGGCCAGCTCGGCGGCGGCTTCGATGGCCCGCCCCGCGAGGGTGCCCGCGCGCAGAGCCCGGGCCCGCTCTCCTTCCGCGGACCTCGCTTCTCCCCGCCAGGCTCCCACCCCCACCCGTCGGGCCGCCGGAAGCTCGGCAATGAGATCGTCGGGACCCACCAACACAAAGCTCGCCTCGGGAGACGAGGCGAGCGCGCGCATCGTGATCTCAGGACCGATGCCGCGCGGATCTCCGAGAGTCACGGCGATCCGCGGGGCGCGGTTCACGGACCCCGGATCTCCACGTAGGTCGCCTTGCGCAGGGCGTCGATGAAACGGCGCTGCGCCATCTGGCGTCCCAGCCGCCGGCGAATGTTGTCCTTCACGTCCTCGTACCGGACCGGTCCCTCGGCCAGGCGCTCGTCGAGCAGGATGATCGCGTAGCGGTTCCGCAGGGCCTCCCCGCTCGTGTGCGGAACGGTGAGGACTTCTCCCACCACGGCGGGGGCCTGCAGCTCCCGGAGGGCGGCGGCGTAGACCGGCGGCAGGCGGTCGATCGGGAGGTCGCGACCTTCGCGCTCCTCCAGAGGATCCTGGTACAGACGCTGCAGCGAATCGACGTTGGAACCGGCCAGCACGGCCGCATGGACCTGCTCCGCCAGCCGCCGAGCCGAGTCCGCGTCGGCCTGGGTGATCTCAGGCGTGATCAGGATGTGTCGGGCGCTGATCTCGGCGGGCTGCACCCGCTCGACCTGGATCAGGTGGTAGCCGTACGGCGTGAGCACCGGCTCGGACACGATACCGGGCCGGAGCGAGAACGCCACGGCCTCGAACGACGCATGCATCGCGCCTCGCCGGAACCAGCCAAGCGAGCCGCCGTTTTCGCGGGACCCGGGATCCTGCGAGAACCTGCGGGCCGCGGTGGCGAAGTCCGCCCCGTTGCGCAGCTCCAGGAGAATCGAGTCCGCCTTGGCGCGGGACGAGGCCCGGGCCTCGGCGCTCGGCTCCGGCCGGATCAAGATCTGGCGGAAGGACACCGTTTCGGGGCGCCGCTCATCGCCCTTGTTGGCCTCGAAATACGCCCGCAGCTCGCGCTCGGTGGGGATGACCGGGGTGAGCTCTCCCATCGCCTCCTTGATCTCGATCAGCGTATTGGTCACCAGCTGCTTGCGCTGCCGCTCGGTCAGCCAGCTGCGGTACTCATCCGGACTCTGGAACCCGGTGACGCGCAGGTCGTCCCGGTAGGCCTGGTCCGACGGATACTGCTGGCGGATGTTGCGCATCATCTGGTCCACCGCGCCGGTCACCTCGTCCTCGGTGACCTGGACCGTGGTGTCGTTCTGCGCCCGCTGAAAGAGCAACTCCAGATCGACCAGCTCGCCCAGCACCTGGGCGCGCAGCGCCGCCAGTTCGGCGGGATCGGTCGGCAGGCCCTGCCCGCGGGGGAAGCGGGCGTAGACCTCCTCGGTGATCTCCGAGTCGAGGATCAGCGTGTTGCCCACGATCGCCGCGATCCGATCGACCGTATCGACGGCCGCGACCTGCGTCTGCGCGTCTGCCTGCGGGACCGCCAGATCCACGAGGCCCCGATTCCCGGCGGCCGCGAGGTTCGGCGCGCCCAGCAGGGCCACCGCCATCGCCATCCCGAGGCGGAGGGTCAGGGTGCTCATGGCTACGGCTGCGTGTCGCCGGGCACCGGGGCCGGACCGGGTGCCGGCTGGATCGGACCGGTGGGCGCCGGCTGGCCGACACCTGCGGCGGAATCGGCAACGCGCTGGGCGGTGTAGAGCTCCATGACGCGATTGAGCCCGGCAGGGTTGACCCTGAACGAGGCTCCGCGACGCTCCCGCAGGTACCCCGTGAACGCCGGCGGGACCGGAGCGAACTGAGCCTGGCCGACGACCAGGCGGTCGACGTACTGCTCCACCCGAGCCGCCGCGCTGTCGACCCGGGCGGCTTCAGGCATCCCTTCGGCCGCCACCGTGGAATCATCCAGCCCCAGGGCCGCGGCGAGTTGGTCCACCATGGCCCGGAAGCCGAGCTGGGCGCCCTGCCAGTGCGCCTCCGGCACCTCCACGCCGGCCCCCTCGGCCTGGCGCAACACCAGCGTGTTCTCCCCCAGATTCCGGATGAAGTTGTGGATCACCGAGTCGGGCGAGGCCCGCAGTTGGGCCGGGGCCTGGGGCGGGAACATCTCCAGCCAGCGCGCCAGGTCGCCCACCGTGAACGCCCCGTCGCGGAAGCTGACAAGCTGAGTGCGTGAACGCCGCGCCGCGGCCATGTCCTCCAGGGCGTCCTTGGCCGCCTGGACGGCATTGTCGGTGACCTTCACCTCGTGCTCGGCGACCAGTTGCGCGACGTAGGCCGAGTCCGCACGCGCCTGCAAAGCGGTGCGCGCAAAATCGAGGAACCGCGGCATCGCTTCGTCCTTGGGGGTGCGGCGAATGATATGGAATCCGAACTGGGTCAGGATCACGTCGCTGACCTCGCCGGGCTCGAGCTGCCACGCGACCGTCTCGAACTCGGGAACGAACTGGCCCCGCGGGCCCACCCCGAGGAAGCCCTGGTCGTCCTTCGTGCCGTCGTTGTTCTGGGGCGTGAACCGGGCGAACTCGGCGCCCGCCTTGATCTGCCGGAGCATGCCCTCGGTCCTGCTGCGGGCGGCCGCCGTGTCGGCCGGCCGCAACCCTGCCGGTATTGCGAGAATGTGTTGGAAAAGGCGGGCTTCCCCCGCCTCGAAGACGCTGTCGGCGGTGGCCATGGTGGCCTCGGGCCGCTCCGCCATCAGGGAGTCGTGCCAAGTCTGTAGTGTGGCCTGGGTGAGCTGCTGCCACATTACCCGCCGGATCGCGGTGGAATCGTCCACCAGCGCGCCCCGCGCGCGGGCATTGGCGAATAGCTGCAGGTCCACCCACAGATTGGCGACGTATTCCGCCCCCTCGCGGCTCACCGTGCCGGAGGGCACCGCATTCATCAGGTCCAGCATCCGGTCAGTGGTGAGCCGCTCCCCCGCGGCGCTGGCGACGAGATCGGGCTGGGCGGAAAAGGCGTCGCGCAGCCCGTCGCATCCCCCCAGTGTGAGGGTTGTCGCCGCCATCGCCGCGAGCCAAAGGGTTTGCCGCATTCCTGCTCCTCTCGAGTCCGCCCCGGGGTAACGATCAGGTCAATCGTTCTGGCACAGTCTTCTAATTTCATCAGAAAGGGACCGGGACGCCAGTCACGGCCCACGCGCCGATCATGCTACAATACGCAGGCCCCTCACCCGGATCGGCGCCATCAGCTCTACCGCTTCCCCCCTCATCGTGCTGAGCAACCGCCTGCCCTTCGAGGCCCGGCGGCGCGCCGGCCGGCTGACCCTCACCCGATCGCCCGGCGGCCTGGTCTCGGCCCTGGACCCCGTGCTGGAGCAAACCGGCGGAAGCTGGATCGGCTGGGCGGGGATTTCGGACGAGGAGCTTCGCAAGGCGGGCGGCCTCCCGAGGCCGAAGGCCCGCGGCATCCGCTACACTGCGGTCCAGCTCTCCCAGCGCGAGGTCGCGCAGCATTACGGCCAGTTCTCCAACCGGACCCTGTGGCCCGTGTTCCACTACTTCCTGGAGCATGCCAGCTACGAGGCTCCGTCCTGGGCGGCCTATGACCGCGTGAACGAACGGTTCGCGCGGGTCGCGGTCGAACGGGCCCCCGACGACGCCCTGTTCTGGATTCACGACTATCAACTGCTCCGCACGCCGTTTCATCTGCGGCGGCTTCGCCCGGCCGCGGCGATCGCGTTCTTCCTCCACATTCCGTTCCCGGCTGCCGATGTGTTCCGGGTGGTTCCCTGGAGCCGGCTCCTGGTGCGCGGCATGCTCGGGGCGGATTACATCGGCTTCCACACCGCGACCTACGCGGCCCACTTCCTCACCGCCGCGGAGCGCCTGCTGGGGTGTGAAGTAGACCGGCCCAAAGGCCTGATTCAGCATGAAGGCCGGACCGTGGCGACCGGGGCCCACCCGGTCGGGATCGATGCGGCCGCGATGGAGCAACTGGCGCGGGCCGCCGGCACGGGGGGCCGGCCGACGGCGGGCGAGCGGGGCGTCCTGGGGGTAGACCGGTTGGACTATACCAAGGGAATCCAGCAGCGCCTTCAGGCGGTCGAGCGGTTCTTCGAGCTGCACCCCGAACACCGGGGTCGGGTGGTCTTTACCCAGGTGGCGGTGCCCAGCCGCGAGCGGGTGCCCGAGTACGGCCGGCTCAAGCGCGAAATCGACGAGAACGTGGGACGCATCAATGGACGGTTCGCCGGGCCCGACTGGGCGCCGATCCGCTACCTGAGTCGCTCGCTCGACCAGGCGACGCTGGCCGGCCTCTACGCCCGCGCGGAGGTGGCGCTGGTCACCCCACTGCGCGACGGGATGAACCTGGTGGCCAAGGAGTTCGTCGCGGCCCAGGTGGGGGCTCCGGGGGTGCTGGTGCTGAGCGAACTGGCCGGCGCGGCCGAGGAGTTGCAGGAGGCGATCCACGTGAATCCGTTCGACGTCGAGGGCATGGCGGCGGCGATCGACTCCGCGCTCCGGATGCCCACCGAAGAGCGGCGTGCCCGGATGGCGGCGCTGCGCGACCGGGTCCGTGTCGGGGACGCGAAAAGCTGGGCGGATCGCTTTCTGGCCGACGCCGAGGTGGCGGCGCGCCGCGGCAAGGCCAGCGCCCCTACTCCGGTGGAACAGCTCACCCGGCGGCTCGAGCCCTGGCTGGCGCAGCGGGATCGGACCGCGGTGCTGCTCGACTTCGACGGCACGCTGACCCCGATCGTGGAGCATCCCGACCGGGCGCGGCTCAGCCGGGCGGCGGAACGCGCCCTGCGCACGGTGGCCGGCGCCCGGCATCTGGAGGTGGCGCTGGTGAGCGGTCGCGCCCTGGAGGATCTGCGCGGCCGGGTGCCCGATGTCGGGCTTACCCTGGTCGGGAATCACGGGCTCGAACTCGAAGGCCCGGGCATCCGCTGGCAGCATCCCGAGGCCGCCGCGTGGGAGGCCGGCCTGGAGGCGGCGGCCCGCGCCATGGAGGGCCTCGATGCGCCCGGGGCCTGGGTGGAGCGCAAAGGCCTCACCCTTTCCTGGCACGTCCGCCAGGTCGAAGCGGGCCGCCACGCCGAGCTGCTCAAGAAGGGGGAAGGGCTGGTGCGCGCCCAGGGGCTCCGGTCGGTGGTCGGGAAGCAGGTGCTCGAGGCCAGGCCGCCGGTGGACTGGCACAAGGGCCGGGCTGTCCTCTACTTGCTTACGCATCGCTATGGGGAGGAGTGGCCGACCAGGGTGCGGGCACTGTACCTCGGCGACGACACCACCGACGAGGACGCCTTCCTGTCGCTGCGCGGGATCGGCCGCTCCATTCGGATCGGCGGGCCCGACCCCTCCAGCGCGGCGGACCACGGCCTTCCGGACACGGAAGCCGTGCACCGCCTGCTGCACTGGCTTGCGGCGGGCGCGTATCTGGGGCCCAACCGGTGAGCGACTACCTCCCGATCGCCGAGTACGGCGTGATCGGCGACCTGCACACCGCCGCGCTGGTGGGATCGAACGGTTCCATCGACTGGTGGTGCCCGCCGCGGTTCGATTCGCCGGCCCTGTTCGCCGGCCTGCTCGACGCTCAGCGGGGTGGCCACTGGCGGATCGCCCCCGGTCCGGCATGGACCAGCGAGCAGGCCTACCTGCCGGCGACCAACGTGCTGAGCACGACGTTCCATCTTCAGGCCGGCGGGGTGATCCGGCTCACCGATTTCATGCCTGTAGGACCGAGCCGGGCCGGCACCAGCGCGCTCTACCGACGGGTGGAAGGCGTGCGCGGCACGGTGCCGCTGCAGGTGCGACTGGAGCCGCGCTTCGAATACGGCGCCCAGCCGGCCCATTTCCAGCCGCGGCAGGCCGGCCTTCTGGCGAGCGACGGGTCCGGCCAGGTCGTCGCCGTCACCGCGTCCCCCGGGATCGTCTGGAAGCTCTCGGAGGGTACGGCCCAAGCGCGCGTGAGCCTGCAGCCGGGAGACACCGCCTGGTTCGTCCTGCGCTACGACGATGACGAAGTGCCCGGGATCGATGTGCTCCGCCCGCAGGCGGCGCTCGACCGGACGGCCGAGTGGTGGGACGCCTGGATCGCCGGACTCACCTATCACGGCCGCTACCGTCGTGAGGTGGAGCGCAGCGCGCTCACGCTCAAGCTGCTGCAATACGAGCCCTCGGGCGCCATTGTCGCTTCCCCGACCACCTCCCTGCCCGAATGGCCCAGCGGCGAGAGGAACTGGGACTACCGCTACACCTGGCTGCGAGACTCCAGTTTCGTGCTCTATGCCCTGGACGCCCTTGGCTTTCAGGCGGAGGCCGAAGGGTATCACCGCTTCTTCAAGCGGGTCTGTCGCCGGTCGGACGGGCGGCACCTCCAGGTCCTGCACGCGGTCGACGCCGGCCGCGACGTCCCCGAGAAGTTGCTGGAGCACCTGGAAGGCTACGGCGGGGCGCGACCGGTCCGGATCGGCAACGGCGCCGCGCACCAGTTCCAGCTCGACATCTACGGAGAGTTGCTGGAGACCCTGGCCCAGGGTCACCGTCGCGCGCCACCCTCCGAGGGCGTGTGGCACGCGATGCGGAGCCTGGTGGACTGGGTGGCCGAGCACTGGCGGGAGCCGGACTGGGGCGTCTGGGAGGCCCGGCAGGAACCCCGGCACTACGTCTTCGGCAAGGTGATGGCCTGGCGCGCGCTGGACCGCGGCGTCTGGTTCGCGCGGCGCCACGACCTGGGCGGCGACCGGGAGCGCTGGGCCCGTGAGGCGGAGATCGTCCGCCAGGATGTCCTGGATCAGGGATGGGATGCCAGGCGCGGGACATTCCTCCAGGCTTACGGCGAGCCCCACCTGGACGCCTCCGTGCTGGTGCTCCCCAAGATCCGTTTTCTCCCGCGCACCGATCCACGCGTGCGGTCCACCCTGGAGGCGGTGCGCCGCGAGCTTGGGGCGGGCCCCGAGGAGCTGATCTTCCGCTACCGCAGTCCGGACGGGCTGGCAGGCGAAGAGGGGGCCTTCGTGATCTGCTCGCTCTGGATGATCCAGAACCTGGGACTGGTCGGCGAGCTGGACGAAGCGGAGCGCCTGTTCGGGCTGCTGCTGCGACGGGCCAGCCGGCTTGGGCTGTTCGCGGAAGAGATCGATCCCCGGACCGGCGACTTCCTGGGGAATCACCCGCTCGGCCTGTCTCACGCCGCGCTGATCAACACCGCGGTGATCCTGGACCGGTTGCGGGGGAAGCAGGCGGTCGGGGATCAGTCCTTTCGGGAACGATAGAACCGGATGTCGGCCTTCTCCACGGTGGCGAGGCCCTCGTGGACGACGGGATCGATGCTCTGCAGGAACGCCTCGATCTTCTCCCGGACGTCGACAATCTCCACGATGATGGGCAAGTCCAGCGAGAGGCGTTCGATCCGAAAGGTGTGAAGCCGGCTGTGGGCGCCGAAGCCCATCAGACCGCGAAGCACCGTCGCCCCCGCCAGCCCCTGTTCGCGGGCCCGCAGCACCAGCCACTCATACAGCGGCCGGCCATCATGCTTGTCGGCCTCTCCCAGGAAGAGCCGCAGGAGGAGGCCTTCTTGGGGCAGGGTCATGGTGCTTACCTCCAGAGCACGTGGGCCACGATGCGGCCGGTCCAGGCGGCGCCAAGGGAGAGGATCACCGTCGCCGCCACGTTGAGCAGGGCCATTCCGCCCGCGCCATCCTTCGCGGCGGTTACGGTCTCGTGGGCAAAAGCCGAGAAGGTGGTAAAGCCGCCGAGCAGTCCAATGAAGAGCAGCGCGCGGGTTTCGGGACGCAGATACCCCCTGGCCTCCACCAGCTGGGCCAGAAGTCCGATGGCGAAGCACCCCAGGACATTGACCACCAGGGTGCCGACCGGAAACGCCGTGCGTGGCGCGGAGCCCTGTGCGAGTCCCCCGATCCAGTAGCGCAGAATCGACCCGAAGAACCCGCCCAGCCCAACCAGGAGCAGTCGGAGCATCGAGGGAAGCATAAGCGGATCAGCCGATCGACGAATCAGCGGATCGTCGGTTCGGACGCGCGGGACGGGCCGGCCGCGGCGCGCAGGGCGCGGACCAGGGCCGGGATGATGTCCTCGCCCCCCAGTCGGACCAGCTTCAGCGACAGCGGGACGGTCCGGCGCACCTCGGCGGAGAGCTGGACGTCGTCCAGCGCGCTGGTGAGCCCGGCCAGTCGCGGCGTGGCGCCTTGGCGAAAGGTGAGACGCGCCTCGTCGCCGCGCACCAGGATGTGCTGGATCGCCAGGGCCGCGCCCAGCACCCGGAGCCTGCTCAGGTCGAGCAGGTGCTCCGCCTCCGGCGGCAGCGCGCCGAAGCGTTCCCGCAGCTCGTCCCGCAGCTCGTCAACCGGGCCCAGGTCCATCGCGCGCGCCAGCCGGCGGTAGAGCGACAGCTTGCTTTCGTCGTCCGCGACGTAGTTCTCCGGAAGCCCCACGGGACGGTCGAAGACCACGTCGGGCGGCGCCGGCGCCTCAGCGCCGGGCTTGCCCTGGAGCGCCCGGACCGTCTCGTCGAGCCAGCGCAGATACAGATCGAACCCGATCGCCTGGGCATGCCCCGATTGCTGCGCGCCGAGCAGGTTCCCCGCCCCGCGCAGCTGGAGGTCCTTCATGGCGATCCGGTAGCCGGCGCCCAGCTCGGTGTGGTGCTCCAGCACCTTGAGCCGGTCCTCGGCGGACGGATCCAGCACGTCCGGCACGATCAGGTAGCAGTAGGCGCGGCGGTGGCTCCGACCCACCCGGCCGCGCAGCTGGTAGAGCTGCGCGAGGCCCATACGCTGCGCATCGTGGACGACCATGGTGTTCGCGTTGGGGACATCCAGGCCCGACTCCACGATCATGGTGGAGACCAGAATCCCCACCTCGCCCGCGACGAACCGGCGCATCACGTTCTCCAGCTGGGCGCTTGGCATCTGGCCATGGGCCACGGCGACCTGGGCCCGCGGCGCCAGTCGGCGCACCCGCGCCGCGATCGGCTCGATGGTCTCGATCCGGTTGTGCACCACGAAGACCTGCCCGGCGCGGTCCAGCTCGCGCGCGAAGGCCTCCTCGAGCAGCCCGTCGTCCCAGGGCTCGACGAACGTCAGCACCGGGGACCGGTCCCGCGGGGGGGTCTCGATCAGGGTGAGATCGCGCAGGCCGGCAAGCGACATGTGCAGGGTGCGCGGGATCGGCGTCGCGGTCAGGGTGATCACGTCCACGGCAAGGCGCAGCGCCTTGAGCATCTCCTTGTGCTTGACCCCGAACCGGTGCTCCTCGTCGACCACCAGCAGGCCAAGATCCTTGAACGCGACGTCCTTGCTGAGCAGCCTGTGGGTGCCGATCACGATGTCGACCGCCCCCTGCGCCACCTCGGCGAGCACGGCCTTCTGCTCCTTGGCGGTCCGGAAGCGGGAGAGCACTTCCACCCGCACCGGGTAGTCCGCCAGCCGCTCGCCGAAAGTCCGGCCGTGCTGCTCGGCCAGGATCGTGGTGGGCACCAGGACCGCGACCTGCTTGCCGGCCTGGATCGCCTTGAATGCCGCGCGCACCGCGATCTCGGTTTTGCCGTATCCCACGTCCCCCACGATCAGCCGATCGGCCGGGGTGGGCCGCTCCATGTCGCGCTTGACCTCCAGCGTCGCGGTGCGCTGGTCCGGGGTGTCCTCGTAGAGGAAGCTCGACTCCAGCTCACGCTGCCAGGTGGTGTCGGGGGGAAACGCGAACCCGGCCGCGACCCGGCGCCGGGCGTACAGGTCCAGCAGTTCGGCGGCCATCTCCCGGATCGCCTCCCGCGCCTTCTCGCGCACCTTGCGCCAACTGACGCCGCCCAGGCGATGAAGCCTCGGGGGCGGCTGGTCGCCGTCCTCCCCCGCGGCCCGATAGGGCTCCAGCTGGTCCAGGTTGTACAGCGGCACATTCAGCCGGTCGCCACCCTCGTACTCCACGACCGCCGCCTCGAAGCTCCCTCCTCCCGCCTGGATGGTCCGCAGCCCGCGGTAGATCCCGATCCCGTGGTCGAGATGCACCACGTAGTCGCCCGCCGCGAGCTCCCCGGTGAGGAGCGACGGGGCGGCCTCGCGATAGCGGCGGGGACGCCGCAGCCGCCGCGCGCGGCGGAAGATCTCGTGGTCCGTGAGCACCCGCATGGACGGCATCACAAATCCGCCGTCCAGCGCCCCCACGACCAGCATGGCACCGGTGGGCCGGCCGCCGTCCTCCAGCAGTTCAGCCAGCCGCTCCAGCTGCCCTTCGTTGTCGCAGAGGATCAAGGTCGGGACCGGGCCGGCGATCGCGGCACGGAGCCTGGGAAGGCTGCGGTCGACGCGCTCGGGCGGGAAGAACGCGGCATCAAGCGCAGGGCGATGGGCAGCGGGCGACGCGCCGGCATCCGGCGGGTTGACGATCAGGCGGGGAAACCTCTCGACGCGTTCTCCCCACTGCCCCGGGGGCTCGAAAAGCGACTCGCGGGTCGCGACGTCCTCGCCCAGTCGACGGGCGACATCCAGATGATGCTCCGCCTCGCGCCAGGCCCGGTCGACCTCCTCGACATCGGGGCCGGGCGTCTCCTGGATCAGCAGCGCGTCACCGGGCAGCAGCTCGAGCAGAGTCCGGCGTTCCATCTCCTCCCCGGTGTCCGCCGGGGTCGACGCCTGGGTCGTGATGGGGAGCGCCGTCACGGCCTCGAGCGGAGCCAGGGAGCGCTGGGTCGTGAGATCGAAGGCGCGCAGGGTCTCCAGCCGGTCGCCCCACCACTCGCCCCGGGCCGGTGCGCTCATCCCGAAGCCATAGAGATCGACGATCCCGCCGCGCACACTGAACTCCGCCACCTCGGTGACCGTGGGAACCCGGCGGTAGCCCATGCGGTCCAGTTGCGCCACCACCTCGGACAGCGAGCGCTCGGCACCGACCTGGAGGGTGAGACGCAGGCGGCGCAGGGCCGCCGGCACCCGGGTCCGCTCCATCGTGGCGCGCGCCGTGGTCACCAGCACCCTCAGCCGCCCCTGGAGCAGGGCCTCCAGGGTTTCAGCCCGCTCGCCCGCGATCTCGAAGTGCGGCTCTTCCTCGCCCAGGGCCTCACGCTGCGGGTAGAGCGCGGCCACGCCGGTGTCCAGCAGCTGATTCAGATCCGAAATCCAGCGATCGGCCTCCACCGGAGTCGGCGCGACCACGGTGAGAACGCGGCCGGGGGCCGCCGCGCTGAGCCAGGCCGTGAGCACCGCCGGGCTGGAGCCCGGCAATCCCCGGAGCAGCAGATCCTCGCCGCGGCGCGGCAGGCTTTCGAGCAGTGCCCTCGCGACTGATGTCTCCGAGAACCGCTCCAGGACCAGCGGCAGCATTAGCGGCTCGATCGCCTCCAGCCCGCCAGCGCCGCCTCGGCAAATGCCAGTCCAAGCAGGAGCCAGAGGAAAACGGGCCGCAGGTCCGCCCGCGCCCCGGTCTGGAACGCCGCATCGGCGGCGCGCTCGAGCGCGACCACCCGCGCCCCCGGCCACAGGTCCCGCGCGCGACGCGCGCCTGCCCGGCGCAGGTCCGATTCCCGCGGATCCGGGTTCACGCTCACCGCGCCAAGGGTGTCCGGGCCCGCGACGAGGTAGTGCACCCCGAGCAGCGAGGGGCGGAAGAGCGCGCCCCCTTCGACGCTCCAGCGCTGCTCATCCAGCAGCACGGCCTCCGCAGCGCCGGGCAGAGAAACGGGTGCGCCGGGCCAGGCGTGGGCCGTGACCAACTCGCCATGCGTGAGCCGATTCACCAGCGCGTCGACGAAGGGCACGAACGCCGCCGTCACCGGCAGCTCGGTCCAGGCGGTGTCCATCCGGCTCGCAAGCAGCAGCACCCGGCCGGCGCGAACCAGCCAGGGCCGGCCGGCCACCCCGATCAGCACCCCGGTGCCGCCCGAGCCGAGGGGCTCCAGCGTCTGCATGGCACGCAGTCGCGCAGGGCCAAGCACCGTGGAGCTGTCGGTCGCGCGCGTGGTGGCGAGCCGTGCGCCGTAGCGCCACGGGACACCGCGGGCCGCCAGAGCGCGGTTGAGCGCCCCGACCAGCGCCGGGTCCGCCGGGGGAACCACGATCGACGGACCCCTCCCCAGGGCGCCGAGGGTCACGTCGTCGCCGTGCCGGATCCGCCCCCCCTCCAGCAGAACTGCGGCGGCCGCCGCGAGAAAGGGATCCTCCGGCGACCAGGTCACCCTGGCCGGCGGCGCGACGCGCACCGAGCCGACCCAACGATCGTCCAGCCGAAGCTCGTCGGGCGCGAGCTCGATCGTGAGGGTGGCCCATCCCGGTCGGGCGACCGGCAGGGTGACCGCGGCGGCCGCGCCGGGCACCGCGATGCCCTGGCGCTCGGTCAGCCCCGCGCCGCTGACCGTGAACGGTATCGGCGCCGTCGCGTTGCCCGCCAGGTCGATCGCGATCCGTTGCCGCGAACCGGTCCAGGGCTGCGGCCCGAGCGCGACGCCGGCGATCCCGGCATTGGGTACGGCGTCCTGCTCGGGCCAGGCCACCGTCAGCGGGCCCTCGCCGTCTGCCGAGCCCAGCGCGGTTGCCTGGAGATCGGTAATGAGCACCACCTCGCCGGGCCGTGCATCGGCGGCGAGCACGGCGCGCGCGGCGGTGATGGCCTCGCCAAGATCGAGGCGCCGCGGCTGGGGCGCCTGACTGTCCACCGCCTGGCGAAGCTCGGCGGGCGTTCCGCGTCGGACCACCCCGTCTGCGGACAGCAGCCAGACGGCGTCGGCCTCGGAGGCGCGGTCGAGGACCGCCCGCGCCGCGTCCCTCAGTCGCTCGATCACCGGCACCCCACTCTCCGTGACGCCGGAGCTCAGGGAATTGTCGAACACCAGGACGAGCGCCGAGGGGAGGTGCCCGCCGGTGTTCGCCCCCGGCCAGGTCGGCCCCGCCGCGGCAAGGACGAGCAGCACGATCAGGAGCGTGCGGAGAATCAGAAGCAGCAGATGCTGCACGGTCAGGCGGCGCTGATGCAGGCGGGCCGTGTCCGCGAGGTAGCGCACGGCCGGGAAGCTGACCGTGGGCGGCTCGCGCCTGGCGAACAGGTGGAGCAACAGCGGCACGCCTGCCAGCGCCAGGCCCCAGAGCAACCAGGGGGCCGAGAAGCCGATCACGCGACGCCGGTCGCCCGGACCAGGGCCTGCCGAAGGGCCGTCCCGAAGGGAGTATTCGTCGTCACCACTTCGTAGGCGATGTTGTGGCGCCGCAGTCCGAACCGCCAGGCGTCAAGCGAGTCCTGGACCGTGCGGTCATACGCCGCGGCCCAGTCCTGCGGACGCAGCACCACTGAATCGCCGCTTTCGGGATCCTGAAAGCGAGCCTCGACCTGGCCCGAGAGGGATCGCTCGGCCGGATCCATCACGTGCAACACCAGCACCTGGTGCCCGCGGTGTTCCAGGAACCGGAGCGCCTTGATCACCAGGTCACGGTCGAAGAGCAGATCGGAGACCAAGACCACCAGACCGCGCCGGCGCAGTTGATCCACCACCCGCCGCAAGGCCGGCTCGGCGGCCGTCCTGGTGCCGGGCACCAGGGAGGAGAGAATCGCGAGAATCTGGCGCCAGTGGGAAAACCGCGCCCGCGAGGGCAGGACGTGGCGCACCTGGTCATCGAAGCTGATCAGTCCCGTCGCGTCGCGCTGCCGCAGCAGGACCAGGGCAAGGGCCGCCACCAACAGGCGGGAATAGTCGAGCTTGGTCAGCCGCTCGGCCGGCGCGCCGGACCAGGCCATCGAGCTGCTGGTGTCGAGCACCAGCATGGCCCGCAGGTTGGTTTCCTCCTCGTATTGCTTGACGTACAGCCGGTCGGTCCGCGCCAGCAGCTTCCAGTCCACATAGCGCGGCTCGTCGCCGTGCTGATAGGCCCGGTGCTCGGCGAACTCCACGGAGAAGCCGCGGCGCGGCGAGCGGTGCAGGCCCGAGAGAAACCCCTCCACGATCCCCTGGGTGACCAGTTCGATCCCCCCCAGACGGGCGATCTCGTGGGGATCCAGCAGGTCAAGACGTTCGCGACCGATGGTCGAGGGGGCGCGGCTCATGGTCTTTGAAAATAGACGAGGTGGGACGCTGGAGGACGCTGCGGGACCAACGCGTACTCCTCAGCCGTCCGTCCGTTTCGCTCTGATGCTCAGCACCACGCTGGCCAGAATGAGGGCGGCGCCGCCCAACTGCACGAGGGTGGGCCGCTCCCCCAGGGCGACGGCGGCCGCGGCCAGGGCAAAAAGCGGAACGGTGACGCCCAGTAGTGCCGTGCGGCTGCTGCCGATCTGGGCCACGGCGCGGTTCCAGACGACATACGCCACCACGATGGAGAACAGGGCCGAATACAGCACCGCGCCCCAGGTGAGGACCGTCACGGCGCTCCAGTCTTGCCGGGCCACCGCGGGCAGGCCGATCAGGATCAGCGGAATCGCGCCCCCCATGGTGGTCCAGGCGGCGACGCGCAGCGGGGATGCCCTGCCCTGAACTCCCTGCACCCCGTGTGTGAACGCGGCCCAGCACAGCACGGCGAGCAGGGTGAGGATGTCGCCTTCCATGGTGGCAAGGGAGAACGTGACTTCCTTGGCCAGAACGACCAGGGCGACGCCGAGCGTGCCGACCGCGATCGCGACCTTGGTCCCCGCCGTGAGTCGTTCCACGCCCAGCGCGCGGCCCAGCACGGCCGTCATCAGGGGAGTGCTGGCGATGAGCAGGGAGCTGTTGCCGGCCGTGGTCCGCTGCAGGCCGAGAATGAATCCGATCTGATACACGGTGTTGCCGAGCACGCCGAGTCCCGCCAGGCGCCAGCGCAGGGGCCAGGGCAACGGCGTGTCCGGCTCAAGCGAACGGGCCACGAGCCAGAGCACCAGGCTGGCGATCGCGAACCGGATGGCGGTGAGGGCGAGAGGCGACAGGGTCTCCAGCGCGAACTTCATCACGCTGAAGTTGATCCCCCAGATCAGGCAGCCCGCCAGCATGGCCAGCTCGGCCGGGTGGACGCGGCGAGGTGGGGAGGAGGGAACGACGGGATGTGGAGTGGAGGGGACGAGGGGACCGGTCACGGGAGCAATGTAAGCTCCCGGGCGCCCGGCCTCAGGTTCCCCGAACCGCCCGCTCGAGTCGGTCGAACGCGTCGGCCGCCGCGCCGAGCGGCCGCTGCGAAGCGCCCGCTGCCCGGAGCAGCCGGCGGGCGTAGTACGGCTCTACCTTGCCGGCGAGCGCCAGCAGGTGAACCAGCTGATGCGTCCCCCAGCGGTGCGCGTGCAGGGCGTCCTCCAGCACCTGGTAGCGGAGATACCCATCCGTTACGGTCCCGACCCCGTCGAGGAACAATCGCTCGAGAGCCGGATCCGCGGGCAGCCGGCCGGCCATCTCCCGGAGCAGCATGGCGCGATAGTGCTCGGTTTCGATGCCCAGCCCGGCAAGCAGCAGCTCCGCGTGGCCCGGGGTGTCCGCTGTCGTGACGCGAACGATCGGCTCGAGCGCGAACCACCGGGTATACCCATCCGCGATCCGGCTCGATCCGGCAACGAGCGCCGCGCGCGCCTGCGAATCAGGGCGCCGGTCCGCGACGGCCCGGTAGAGCCAGGCGCGATACCACTCGGTTGCGATCGTGGCTTCCGCGCGCCGTACCAGGTCGTCCGCGCCGAGTCCTTGCCGCGCCGCGCGGAGCAGCGCTTGCGCCGCCGCCAGGTCATCGGTCGGCGGGGGGAACACCACGACGGCCCGGGGCTCCGGGTCCGTCCCGCCCCCACCCGGCTGCCCCTCCTCCGCCGAGGCGGTGGCAAAGGCCGGGTCCGCGACGGCCGCCGCCCCGACCGACGGCGCGGGTGCCGCCGTCAACCGGACCGCCGCCACCGCAACACCGAGCGCCGCGACCGAACCCGCGGTGACCAGCAGCAGCGAACGCGGCGGGACCCGGCCCCGAACATCGATGGCCAGCACGTCGCGGATCCGCCCCGCGAGCCCGGCGCCGCCCGCCAGGCCGATGGCCGACATCTGCGCCGCGGACCCGCGGACCAAGTCCAGCAGCGTCCGCGCGTAGACGGTGGCGCGGGTGCCGCGGCGGATCACCAGCTCATCGCAGCGCTGTTCCAGGTCGGCCAGCGCCTGGTGCGCGAGGAGATGCACGCCAGGGTGAAACCAGTAGACGATCCGGCAGCACCGGATGGCCAGGGTCATCAGGTGATCCAGTTGGCGAACGTGAACCAGCTCGTGGCCCAGGACCAGGGCGCAGCGACGAGCCGGCCAGGTCGAGGCCTCACTCGGCAGCAGGATCACCGGGCGGAAGCTTCCCCAGGTGATGGGCACCGGGACCCGGGAGGACAGCGCCACGCGCACGGTCCGCCCTATGCCGAGCCCGGCGGCCAGGTGCCTGACCAGCCGCTCAAGCCGTCCGCGGGTCGCGGTGGCCCGGCGCGAAAGCCGATGCAGGGAGTGAAGGTCCACCAGCAGCCGCAGGAGTCCGAGCCCGATGCCCGCCATCCAGACCAGGAGGAGCGCCTGCGACCAGGACGGCAGAGGCGCTTGGACCGAGGGACCGGCCTGCCACGAATCGGGCGGGACCCGGATCCGCACGGTCCCCTCACCCTGCTCCCGCGCCCACCCGGGGACGGACCCGCCGTCCGCGGAGGGCATCGGCCGGGCGATGGGACGGGCTTTCAGGACCGGAAGTGCGATGGGGCCGGCGTGGCTGAAGGCGAGCATGGCCGCCGGGAGCAGCAGCAGCGCGGCGACGGTGCCAAGGTGAAGCGCACAGCGCAGGGCCACCCGCCGCCGGCGCATCAGGGCGCGCAGCGCGATCGCCGCCAGGACGAGGAGGGTCGCACGCCCCACGACCCCGATGAAGAGATCGGCGACCGGTGTCAACGCTCCTCCTCCTCGTCCACCAGGCGCGAGAGCCGGGCCACCTCGTCGGCGCGGAGCCGCAGATCGGACTCCCGCAGGAGGGCAAGGGCCGCCCGGTTCACCGAACCGCCGAAAAAGGTGGCCACAAGGGCCTGCACCGCCCGGCTCCTGGCCCGCCCCGGCGGAACCCGGGGGGCGTAGACGTCCCTGGTGCCTTCGCGCCGGGTGCGAACGTAGCCCTTCGCTCGCAGGATGCGGAGGGTGGTGCGGACGGCGTCGTAGCCGGGCGGCGCGGGCAGCAGGGCGCGCACCTGGCGGACCGTGCCGCGGCCCAGTTTCCAGAGCGCGTGCATGATCTGGCGTTCGCGGCGGGAGAGGGCGTCGGGCCCTGGCTGCTGGTAGGATTTTGCCATCGGGACCAGGATAGGGGCGGCCCGGCGGTCGGGTCAATCCCGTCCCCGTGGGGTGGACGGCACGGCTTTCGGTAATATCTTGCCACTGGTAACTATTTACCGGCTGGGCTGCGGGCCCGGCCCCCCCCCGAGGAGGATGTCATGCCTGGTTTGCGCGGCGCGCCCGATCGCCGCCGCTGGTCCGCCCTGGTGCTGGCGGGATGCCTGGGAGCCTTTCCACTCGCCGCGCAGGGCCTCCCGGCCGCCCCCCCGCCCCGCGCCAGCGTGGCGTTCCTGGGCGTGTTCCATTTCCGTGATGCGGGCCTGGATGACTACAAGCCCCGTTTTGCCGTGGACTTCCGCGCTCCAGAGCGCCAACACGAGGTGGACGACCTGCTCCGCCGGCTGGAAGGGTTCCGCCCGACCCGGGTGGCGGTGGAATGGTCCGCCACGGATCAGGCGGCGCTGGACGAGCGCTATGCGAGCTTCCGCGCCGGACGGCCGCCGGACATCAACGAGCGGGAGCTGCTCGGGTTCCGGCTCGCCGCCGCGCTGGGCCATGAGCGGGTCTACGCGATCGACGCGCCGGCCCGCTGGTACGACACCACGGTGTCGGGCGCGAAGATCCAGGCCCAAGCCCGCGCCAATGGACAGCAGGCGCTGATGCAGCGGAACCAGGCCTGGGACGCCTACTTCGGGGCGAGACAGGTGCTCGGCGATTCGGCCAAGACCACGATGCCACTGATTGAGACCCTTCGCCGGATCAACACCGCCGAGGCGCGGCGCCGGACTCTGTCGCAGTATCTGGTCGGGAGCATCGAGGTCGGCGCGCCCCCGGACTATATCGGGGCCGACACCCGGACGGCCTGGTACAACCGCAACTTGCGGATCTTCAGCAACATCATGCGTCTGCCCCAGCGGCCCGACGAGCGGATCCTGGTGATCATCGGGGCGGGGCACGTTCCGATCCTGTACCATCTGGCGGAGAATGCGCCGGAATTCAGCCTGGTCGACGTGCTGACGGTGCTCCGGTGAGGCGACGCGGGCCTGAAGGGACCTGGGCGACGGCGCGCCGCCCCCGGGTTCCCTCCTCCCTTCGTGCCCGCCTCCCCTCGCCCTCTATATTCACCGCATGTCGCAGACCGCCATCCGCAACTTCTGCATCGTCGCGCACATCGACCACGGCAAGTCCACCCTGGCCGACCGCCTGCTGGAGGCGACCGGCACGCTGGAGAAGCGCCAGATGCGGGAGCAGGTCCTCGACACCATGGACCTGGAGCGTGAGCGCGGCATCACCATCAAGCTCAACGCGGTGCGGATGGGCTACCGGGCCGCGGACGGGACCGCCTACGAGCTGAACCTGATCGACACGCCGGGCCACGTCGATTTCACCTACGAGGTCAGCCGGTCGCTCGCCGCGTGCGAAGGGGCCATCCTGGTGGTCGACGCGTCGCAGGGAATCCAGGCCCAAACCCTGTCCAACCTGTTCCTGGCCATGGATGCCGGGCTCGAGATCATCCCGGTCCTCAACAAGATCGACCTCCCGGGGGCGGAGCCGGAACGCCGCGCCCAGGAGATCGTCGACCTGATCGGCTCGACCAAAGGCGAGATCCTGGCGGTCTCCGCCAAGGAGGGGACCGGAGTCCCCGAGCTGCTCGAGGCGATCGTCGCCCGGATCCCGCCCCCGAGGGGGGACCGCCAGGCGCCGCTCCGCGCACTGATCTTCGACTCCTACTACGACCGCTACCGCGGCGGGATCCCCAGCGTCCGGGTGGTGGACGGCGCGGTCCGCAAGGGAATGCGGATCGCCTTCGGGTCCCATGACGCGGACGTCTACGACGTTGACGAGGTGGGGTATCTCCAGCTGGGCCAGCGGGCCGCAGAGGTACTGGAGGCGGGCGAGGTGGGGTACATCGTGGCCAACCTGCGCAACGTGCGCGACTGCCGGGTGGGGGACACCGTGCTCGATGCCGAGCATCGAGGCGCCACCCGCCTGCCCGGGTACCGGGACATTACATCCATGGTGTTCGCCGGACTGTATCCCACCAACGCCGAGGCCTATGAAGACCTGCGCGACGCGCTGGAAAAGCTCGTGCTCAACGACGCCAGCCTGCACTACGAACCCGAGACCTCGACCGCCCTCGGCTTCGGGTTCCGCTGCGGGTTCCTGGGCCTGCTGCACCTGGACATCGTCCAGGAACGGCTGGAGCGGGAGTTCGACCTCGACCTGATCACCACGGTCCCCACGGTGGAATACCGCGTTCACCTGACCGACGGCGCGATGGTGCTGGTGGAAAACCCGAGCCACCTGCCCGATCCCGGACGGATCGCCAGAATCGAGGAGCCCTATGTGAAAACCCGGATCATGGCGCCCGCCGACTACATCGGGGGGATCATGTCCCTGGGGCAGGAGCGGCGTGGCATCTTCCACCAGATGCACTACGTGGATCCGACGCGCGTCGAGTTCCACTGGGACCTGCCGCTGGCGGAGATCCTGTTCGACTTCTACGACAAGTTGAAATCGCTGTCGCGGGGATACGCCTCGCTCGACTACGAGCTCGGAGAATACCGCGAGTCCGACCTGGTCAAGCTGGACCTGCTCATCAACGGCGACGCGATCGACGCTTTCAGCGTCATCATTCACCGCGACAAGTCCTACGATTGGGGACGCAAGGTCGCCGAGAAGCTGCGTAAGCTGATTCCCCGACAGCTGTTTGCCGTATCGATCCAGGCGGCCATCGGCTCGCGGATCATCGCGCGCGAGACCATCGCGCCGCTGCGGAAGGACGTCCTCGCCAAGTGCTACGGCGGCGACGTGACCCGGAAGCGCAAATTGCTGGAGAAGCAGAAGGAAGGAAAGAAGCGGATGAAGCAGGTGGGGTCGGTGGAGATCCCGCAGGAAGCCTTCCTCGCGGTCTTGCAGGTTGACTGAGGACGATGCAGGACAAGGCAGGACGATCCAGGGCGATGCCGACCCTCGTCGTCCAGACCGCGTTCCTTGGCGACGTTGTGCTGACCACGCCGCTGCTGGCCGCGCTGGCCGAACGGCACGGACCGGTGGACGTCGTACTGACCCCCCAGGCGGCGTCGCTGCTGGCCGCGCATTCGGCGGTGCGCGAAGTCGTGGTGTTCGACAAGCGCGGCCGGGATCGCGGGCTGCGCGGGTTGTGGCGGCTGGGGCGCGTCCTCCGCCGCCGACGCTACGGGCGGGCCTACCTGCCCCACCGCTCCGCCCGATCCGCCGCGCTCGCCTGGCTGGCCGGCGCGCCGGTCCGCGTCGGCTTCGCCGGGAGCTCCGCCGCGTGGAGCTATACCCACCGAATCCACAGGCCGACGGCCGGGCACGAGGTCGAGCGGCTGCTGGCCCTCCTGGAGCATCCGCCGGAGCCCGCGCCGCCGATTCGCCTGGGCCTCGCGGAGGAAGACCGGCGCCGCGCTGGGGCCTGGCTGGCGCGACAGGGTGTCCACCCCGGCTTCACCGTGCTGGCGCCCGGGTCGGCGTGGGGGACCAAGCGCTGGCCCTATTACGCCGAGCTTGCCGCCCGCCTGCCCGGCCGGATTCTTGTGGTCGGCGGCCCCGACGCATCGCGGGAAGCTGAGCGCATTGCCGCGGTCGCGCCGGGCCGGGTGCTGAGCGCCGCCGGGGCCCTGAGCCTGGCCGAATCCGCGGCGCTCCTGGAACACGCGGCGCTTGTAGTTTGCAACGACTCGGCCCCGCTCCACCTTGCGGCCGCCGCGGGGGTGCGGACGGTCGCGGTCTTCGGACCCACCGTCCCGGCGTTTGGCTTTGGCCCGCGGGGCGCCGGGGACGTGACGGTCGAGCATCCCGGCCTCTCCTGCCGGCCGTGCTCGACGCACGGGCCCATGCGCTGCCCTCTGGGCCATCACCGCTGTATGGTGGACCTGTCCGTCGAGGCCGTGCTCAAGGCGACCGAGCCCGGCTAGGTTTAAGGTGGACAAGCGCTTCAGCCCCTGGGCGCATGAGCTCCGATCTCCAATCCCAAACCCAAACCCCAGCCATGCCCTACGTCATCGGCATCGATATCGGCGGAACCAACCTGGTGGTGGGCGCGGTGGCCGTCGACGGATCGGAACTGCGAGGGCTCCGGAGCGAGCCGACGCGTCCGCGCGAGGGCCCGGAGCGGGTGCTTCACCGCCTGGCCGAACTGGCGCGCGCGACCATCGGGGAGCTGCGCTCGACGGTGGCGAACCGCGAGATCCTGGGCGTAGGCGTTGGGGCCCCGGGGCCGCTGGACACGCGCGAGGGCGTGGTCTTTCTCACCCCAAACCTGGGCTGGGTCGATCTGCCGCTGCGGCAAACCCTGGCGAATGAGTTGCGGCTCCCTACCTCGCTGGACAACGACGCCAACTGCGCGGTGCTGGGCGAGTGGTGGCGCGGGGCGGCGCGCGATGCGGAACACGCGATCGGCTTGACCATCGGGACGGGAATCGGGGGGGGCATCATCGTGGACCGGCGGCTCTACCACGGGGCGTCCGACTGTGCCGGGGAGTTCGGCCACACCACGATCGACCCCGAAGGCCGCCGATGCAATTGCGGGAATTATGGGTGCCTGGAGGCCTATGCGTCCGGTCCTGCCATCGCCCTTCGCACGGTAGAGGCGATCGAGGCCGGCGCGGAGAGCACGGTGGTCGTCCGGGCAGGCGGCGACTTGCGCGCACTCACCGCCGAGCACGTATTCAACGCCGCCAACGACGGGGATGAGCTCGCCCTCGAGGTGGTACGCGCCACCGCCCGCTACCTGGGCGCGGGGGTCGCCAATCTGATCAACATCTTCAATCCCGAAGTCGTGGTCATTTGTGGCGGCGTGACGCAGGCAGGAGACCGGCTCTTCGGGCCGCTGAGGCAGGAGGTGGCCCGCCGGGCGTTCAAGCCCGCCGTGGCCGCCTGCCGCATCGTCCCCGGCGAGCTCACCGGTACCGCGGGCGTCTATGGCGCGGCGGCCGCGTTCCTCCAGCTTTCCGGGGACGGGCACGTCAGCCGTCCCGCGCAAGAGGCCTAGGGTGCGAAACGTCGGGGTGCTGGGGTCCCTGGTCTGGGACGTCATCCACGGCCGCGACCCGGCGGCCCCACCCACCGAAGAATGGGGCGGCATCGCCTACGCCCTGGCGGGGATGGATGCCGCGCTTCCGGCCGACTGCTCGATGGTGCCCCTCATCAAGGTCGGGCGTGACCTGCGGCGGGAAGCCGACGCGTTTCTCCGTGGGCTGACCCGCCTGGCCGCCGTCAATCGCTGTGTCGAGGTTGACACGCCGAACAACCGGGTGGTGTTGCGGTACGAGACCTCGGGCCGCCGCTGCGAGCGGATGTCGGGCGGGGTCCCGGGGTGGACCTGGTCCGAACTGGGTCCGATGCTGCAGGATCTCGACGCGCTCTACCTCAATTTCATCTCCGGCTTCGAGCTCGGGCTGGGGACGGCGCAGGCCCTCCGGCAGGGGTTCAAGGGGCCGATCTACGCCGACCTGCACAGCCTGTTTCTCGGTATGGGACACGATGGGGTACGGATCCCCCGGGCCTTGCCCGAGTTGTCGGCCTGGCTGGCATGCTTCGACCTGGCCCAGATGAACGACGAAGAGATGGCGCTGATCGGAGACAATCCGCTGGAGGTGGCGGCTCAGGCGCTCGACGCCGGGTTGCGCCTGCTGCTGGTGACCGCCGGGGCGCGTGGCGCCATCTACGTTGCCGCACCGGGATTCGATCGTTTGGCAGGGGTGGGCGCCGGCGCAGGGGGCACGCCGGGCCCTGGCGGCGCCGGAGGCACGGTGCGATCGGCCCGAGTCCCAGGCCGGAACGTCGAAACGCTGGATCCGACCGGATGCGGTGACGTCTTCGGCGCCACCTGCTTTGCGCGGCTGCTGGCGGGCGATCCGGTGGAGCGGGCGATCGCGGAGGCCAACCGGCAGGCTGCCCGCAACGCTGGATTCCGCGGCGCGACGGGGCTCGCGGCCTATTTGCGCGGCGCGCTGGTGGGGACCTGATGCGCGTCGTCACCGTTCCTCACTATCTTGACGAGAAGGCCTTCGACACCCTCGCCGGCGAAATCGGCGCCTGGCCGCCGGCCGGCCGTTTGCTGTTCGATGCGCGCGCCACCCGGTGGTCGTCGCCGTTCGGCTTTACGGCACTGCTCACGGCGGGAGAGGCCTTGCGGGCGCAGGGCGCGGAGCCGCCGCGCCTGGCGGTTCCCGACAACGAGGACGTGAGCGGCTACTGGGCCAAAGCGGGGTTCTTCGAACACGCCCGGAGCTTCTTCGAGTTGCATGGGCGGATCCCGCGACGGCCGACGGCGGACGCGTCGGACGTGCTGTTGCCGGTGACGCCGGTGCGCGCTTCCCAGGACGTGCACGATGTCGTGGGCCGCATTCAGGAGCAGGCTGCCCGGATTCTGACCAGCGAGCTGCACCTCGAGGCGCGGGCGACGATGCGGTTCAGCATGGCCCTCTCCGAGGCCTGCACCAACGTGGTGGAGCATGCCGGAACCGGCGGGTGGGTGGCGGTCCACGCCTACACCTGGCGGCGGCGACTGGGACGCCGGGTCGTGGTGATCGCGGTCTCCGATGGGGGCGTGGGCTTTCGCCAGTCCCTGGAGCCGACCGAAGCGAAGAAGTACGGCGAGCGCTGGGGTGATGCCGCGGCGCTCGAAGCCGCCCTGATCCATAACGTCAGCCGCTTCCGGGATCCGGGCCGGGGGCAGGGGCTGGCGGCGATCCGGCGTTTCTTGACGGCGTGGAACGGGAAGATCTCGATTCGGAGCGGGACGGCGCGTCTGGCGATCGTGCCACCGTGGGATGACGACCCCCCACTGGAGGATGGCTTGGCCTACTTCCCTGGAGCCCAGGTCCAGATTGTGATCCCGGCGCAGGACCTCGCCGCCGCATGATTCTGACCATCCGGCTGCACGAGGTCCTGCGGTCCACCCTCACCACGCCGTCACGGGATCTGGTGACCCGCACCACGGGTGCGGCGGTGCGGGTCACCATCGAGCGCGCGATCCAGGAGACCGGCTCGCCCGCCACCCATCTGGATTTTGCCGCCGTGGGACTGATCGACTTCAGTTGCGCCGACGAGGTGGTGGCCAAGTTGCTGCGGCTAACGGCCGGCGACCATTTCGTCGTGCTGCGCGGGCTGGACGACACCCAGGCCGAGGCGATCGACCACGTGCTGGAGCGGCAGGACCTGACGGTGACGGTGCTGTCCCGCGAGGGAGGCTGCCGGGTCCTCGGACGCGTTACCCCCGACCAGCTCGCGGCCTTCGAGGCGGTCCAGACCTGGGGACCGGGCACCGCCGAACGGCTCGCTGAGCGAATCGGCTGGACCGTGGATCGCGCCGCGGACGCGCTGCAGTCGCTCGCGCTCCGCCGCCTGGTGCTCGCCGCGAGCGGTACCTACGCCCCCCTGCCCCTGCAATGAGTCCCCGGCAGCTCGGCCGCTCGACGATTTCGGTGCACGGCCGCCCAACGGTCCGCGCCGACTGGGCGCCCGTGGTGACGCCGGTGTTCCAGTCCACCACCTTTGCCAATCCTGTCGGGAGCGAGGACGAGGTCCTCTACACCCGGTACGGCAACAACCCGAACCAGGTCGAGCTGGCCCGCAAGTATGCCCTGCTGGAAGGCGCCGAGGATGCGGTTTTCCTGGGCAGCGGCATGGCGGCGACCGCGCAGGCGCTGCTGGCCATTCTGCGCCCGGGCGACCATCTGCTGGCGAGCCAGTGGATCTACGGCGGCACCCAGCGGCTCTTCGATGAGGAATTCGGCCGGCTCGGTATCCTGGTGAGCTACGCGGATCCGGCCCGACCCCGGCAGTGGCGGAAAATGCTGCGCAAGACCACGCGCGCCTTGTTTCTGGAGACGCCCACCAACCCCCTGATTCGCGTGCTGGACCTGACGCTCGTGGCCCAGGTTGCCCGCGAGTACGGCCTGGCCCTTCTGGTGGACGCCACATTCGCAAGCCCGATGAACTTCCGGCCGCTGGAACACGGCGCCGACGTGGTGATCACCAGCGCAACGAAGTACCTCAATGGCCACAGCGACGTCATCGCCGGCGCCGTGGGGGCCTCGGCGCCGGTGATCGAAGAGGTGATCCGGCTGCTCCGGCTCTACGGCCCGGCCATCGATCCGCATCAGGCCTGGCTGCTCAACCGGGGCTTCAAGACCCTGGCGGTGCGGATGGAGCGCCACAACGCCAACGGCATGGCCGTGGCCACCTGGGCCGAATCGCGCAAGGGAATCGCCCGGGTCCACTACCCCGGCCTGGCCTCGCACCCGGACCACGACATCTCGGCGCGGACGCTCGACGGATTCGGCGGCATGTTGGGAATCGAGCTCGAGGGCGGGGTCACGGCCGCGGAGCGGGCGTTGCGGCGTCTCAAGGTGTTCTGCCACGCCCCGAGCCTGGCCGGGGTCGAGAGTCTGGTCAGCGAACCACGGCTGACCTCGCACCGGCACCTCGACGCGGCGGAGCGCGCCACCCAGGGCATTCCGGACGGGTTCCTCCGGCTCTCCTGCGGCATCGAGGACGCGGACGACCTCATCGCCGACCTGGATCAGGCGCTGGGCTGAGGTCGTGATCAAGTTCGCCGACGTCAGCAAGGTCTACGGCAACGGCGCCAGGGCGCTCCAGCACGTCTCGTTCCACCTTCAGCGCGGCCAGTTCGCGTTTCTGACCGGCCACTCAGGCGCCGGCAAGTCGACCGTGCTCTCGCTCGTCTCGGCGCACGAGCGGCCCTCGAGCGGCGACGTCCGGGTCGCCGGGCTCCACATCGGTCACCTCAAGTCGCGCGACATTCCCCGGCTCCGCCGCCGCCTCGGCGTCGTGTTTCAGGATTTCCGGCTGCTGGAATACCGGACCGCGGAGGAGAACGTCGCCTTCGCCCTGGAGGTCACCGGCGCGCGCCCCAACGTGATTCCCGGCAAGACCATGCGGGTCCTGACCAAGGTCGGGCTGGCCTCCAAGGCCAGGGCCTATCCCGGCGAGATGTCCGGGGGGGAACAGCAACGCGTGGCGATCGCGAGAGCCCTGGTGAACGACCCGCCGATCCTCCTGGCCGACGAACCTACCGGCAACCTCGATGAGCGGGCCGCGCGCAGCATCTTTCAGCTGCTTCGCGACATCAACGCGGGAGGAACTTCCGTGTTGATGGCCACGCACAACCTCGAGCTGGTCCGCTCGACGGGGTACCGGAATCTCGAGCTCAAGCAGGGTGAGCTGGTCTTCGACAGCGCCGAGGAGACCAGCGCCGCATGAGACTGCTCGCCCGCGAGGCCGTGCGCTCCTTTCGGCGCACTCCGGTGCTCTCGGCCCTTTCGGTCGCCGCGATCGCCTTCTCGCTTTTCACCACCGGGCTCTACGGCCTGGTCTCGCTCAACTTCCGCCAGGCGCTGGAAGGCCTGGCCGAACGGGTGGAGGTCGTGGCGTTTCTGCTGCGCGGAACCCCGGCAGAGTCCATCACCCTGGCGGCGCAGGACGTCGCGGCGTTCCCCGAAGTGCTGAGCGTGGACTTCGTGAGTGAAGACGCCGCGCTGGAGCGCGCCCGCAACGAGCTGGTCGAATTCCGGGAGGCCTACGAGGAGCTCCAGGTCAATCCGCTCCCCGCTTCGCTCGAGATCAGCCTCAAACCCGAGTTCCGCAGCGCCGAGAACGCCCGCGCCGTCGCCGACCGCCTGGCCGGGTTTCCGTTCGTGGACGATGTCCGCTATGGACGGGAATGGGTCGAACGACTGGACCACCTGCGCTCCCTGGCCCGGGCCGTGCAGCTGATCATCGGACTGGCTTTTGCCGTCGTCGCGATCGCCATTATCGGGGTCACCATCAGGATTTCGGTCTTTCAGCGCGCCAAGGAGATCGCCATCATGCGGCTGGTCGGCGCGACCAACGGGTTCATTCGGGGCCCCTTCGTGCTCGAGGGCGGGCTCAAGGGCGTCGTTGGCGGCGTCGTCGCGCTGATCTTCTGCCGGGTCGCCTACGGCGTCTTCCGGGCCAGTCTGGGAGAGCAACTGCCGGATCTGCGGTTCTTTGAGACGGGCGACATGATGCTCATCGTCCTGTTCGGCACGCTGATCGGGCTGTTCGGGAGTCTGGTCAGCGTGGGGCGCCACCTGCGTCAGGTGTGAGAAGGCCATGCGGTCCTCCCTCGTCCTCCGTCGTCTTGCCTCGAGCGGCCTCGTCCTCCTCGTCGGGGTGGCGGGCCGGCTGGGGGCGCAACAGCCCGACCTGGAGCAGAGCCGGCGCCGGATCCAGGAAATCCGCGCCGAACGGGACCGGCTCGAACAACAGCAGGCGCGGCTCCAGGGGCAGTTGCGCGATGTCTCCGCCGAGCTCACCAACATCGACCGGCAGCGGGACTACACCGAACGCCTGGTTCGCGAGATCGAGCGCCAGATCAGCGGGCTGGGCTCGCAGCTCGGCCAGACCACGGCGGAGCTGACCCTCGCGCAGGACAATCTACGCGAGCGCCGCGCGGTGCTCGAGCGCCGCCTGGTGGACATCTACAAACGGGGGCCCCTCCATACCTGGCGGGTCCTGCTGGCCGCCGAGTCGTTTGGCGATCTCCTGGCCCGCTACAAGTACCTCTATCTCACCAGCCGGCAGGACCGCGCGCTCCTGGGCGACGTGGAGCGGCTGAGTGACCGGATCACCTCGCAACGCCGGCAGCTGGTAACCGTCCAGGGCCAGCTGGACAGCCGGCGCGACGAGCGGGCAGCCGAGCTGCGCCGCTACGCCGCCCTGGCGGCCGACCGAAGCAACCGGCTGCGCAGGATCCGGCAGACCTCCCAGGAGACCGCGCAACGGCTCACAGTCCTGGAGCGCGACGAAGCACGCCTGAATGAACTGCTGGCATCCCTGGAACGCGCCGCCCGTTCCGGTGGAGCCCGCGCCCCCGGGTCACTCACCACGTCCGACCTGGGTCAACTCGACTGGCCCGTGGATGGAAATATCCTGTATCGCTTCGGGCGGGACACCCTGCCGAGCGGAGGGGTGATTCGCTGGAACGGCATCGGGATCGGCGCGCGGGTGGGCACCCCGGTCACCGCCGTGGCCTCAGGCAGCGTCGCCCTGGTACAGCGCCTCAGCACCTACGGGCTGACCGTGGTGATCGCGCACGGCGACGGGTACTACTCCTTGTACATGCAGCTCGCGACTTCCTCCGTACAGGCGGGGACGCCGGTGCAACGCGGCCAGGTCATCGGCACGGTCGGGGGCGCCAACACCGACTACGGGCCGCACCTGCACTTCGAGATTCGTGGAGAGAACCAGATCGCTCTGGACCCCACAGACTGGCTGAGGAGGAGGCGGGACTAGGGATTTCCCACCCGTGTCAATTCACCACACGCAAGCCCGACTTCGTGTCCCGGTGACACGGCCATCCCCTCTCCAAGCCCCCGTGGGGCCGTCTTCGGCGCGCATCTGCCCGCTGGCGGCAGGCATCCGGCTTGCACCTGGAGTCATCGGCAGACTGTGAAGATCCATTCTCCCGGAGGCGCCATGCGGTCCCCTGCGTTGCTTCTGGCTCTCGCCGCCGTGCCGGTGATGCCAATGGTCCCTGAGGCCCTCGCGGCACAAAACCTCCCCATCCGGATCACGGGTCTGGCCGGGCTCAATCGAACCTCCGCGACCGGCGTGGGACCGATCGATGCTCAACTGGGGGGGACGGTGGGCCTGAGCGCGACGCTCGAGTTCAGCCGGCTGTTCGGACTGCGGACCGAGGCGCTGCTGTCGCGGAGGGCGCTGCGCGGGTTCAGCGCAGACGATCAACTGGTTTGCCCCCTCGAGCAACCGTGCACCCACGTGCCCTTGGGGCATGAAGAGACCCGGCTCACCGACCTCGAGTTCCCCCTGCTGTTCGAAGTGCGCGCGCCGAAGGACATCGGCGCCGTGCGCCCCTTCGCGTATGCCGGTCCCTTCATGGCGCTCCGGCTCCGATGCAGCCGGGCCAGCGGCGTGGAAGCATCCGGTACGCTGGTCGCGCCCTGCGAATCGGAAACCTCCTTGCCCACCTATTACAGCGATGTCGACGGCGGCCTGGTCGTGGGGGGCGGGGTCCGCGTCGGGGTGGTCGGGGTGGGCCTCCGCTGGACCCGCGGCTACGTCCCGATCGTGCCCTTCCAGACCGCGGGACGCGAGGGCTTGATGAACGGGAAGTCGTCCTCCCTCGCGTTCCTGCTTGAAGTGGGGGGAAGGCTCGGGAACTGACGACTGGGGCGGAGAGCCGAGTCCCTATTCCCCGGTCCTCAGCGCCTTGCCGTCCACGCCGGTTCCCGCCACGCCGATCCGCTCCCCACCCTGCGCCTTGGCCTGTTCCAGGGCGCGCTCGGCGAGGGCGAAGAGATCCTCGGCATGGACCGCGGCGGGATGGGGGAAGGTCACGATTCCGGCGCTCAGCAGCACCGGCTCTTCCGGGCCGAGGTCCGCGAACAGATGGTCATTGACCCGGGCGCGCACGCGATGCACCGAGCGGCGCGCCCCGTCGAGCATCGTCTCAGGCAGGATCAGGGCGAACTCGTCACCGCCATAGCGGGCGACGAAGTCCGGACCCCGGATTTCCCGCTGGAGCAGGGCCCCGAGGTCGGCGAGGGCCCGGTCGCCCACCTCGGTTCCGAACCTCTGATTCAGCCGCTCCAGGCCTTCCACGTCAAGCAACACGAGACTGAAGCTGAGACCGTAGCGACGCGCCCGGTCGACCTCCTCCTTGACCCTGCGGTCGAGCGAGTCGAGACTGGCGCATCCGGTGAGCGGGTCCCGCAGGTCGGTCACCGTGTGCCGGCGGTCGATCGCTGACCGCCGGTCCAGACTCTCCAGCAGGCGGGCCGTCCCCTGCACCAGTCGCTCGATCAGGACGATCTCTTCGGAGCCCAGCGCGTCGCCGCGACGGCTGCGCAGGGCGACCGCGCCGATCGCCCTGCCCTGCCGGAGCAGCGGTACCGCCAGGGCGCCGCGGACCTGGGCCAGGGCGCCACGCGCCTGCCCGCCAGCGACGCCGGCGAAGAGCGGATCCCGGGTGGCGTCGGCGATCAGGACAGTCTCTTCACGACGCACCGCCTCGAGCACCTCGGGATACGCAGCCGGGTCGACCGCTTCGTCCCGTTGCTTGGGCTTGTCGGTCCGCGCAATTACCCGGGCCTGCCGCTGCCCGACCGACCAGAGCACACAGGCGCACAAGGCGAGGTCCAGGCTTTCTCCCAGGCGCAGCACGAGCGTGTGGAGGACCTCCTCGGGCCTTACACCCAGCGCGACTTCCTGAAAGGAATCGAACAGGCGCGAAGTCTGCACGCTCACGCGTCGGGCGTGCGCCGCGTCGCCACTGTCGCGCACCCGTGCCTCGAGCCGGGCGCATAATTCGCCCGGATCGCCGATGCCCACCACCACGTCCGCGGCCCCGGACCGGAAGAGGGCCACCACCCCGTCCGGGTCGGCACGCTGGAGCAGGACCACGATCGGCAGCCCGCGGGGAGCCGCCTGCACCAGTCCCCTCAGCTCCTCGGCCGCGGGGCCCGCCTCCAGGGCCGCCAGCACGATCGCATCCGCCGAGCCAAGACCGGACGAATGCTGGTCGGACTCGGCGATCTCGAATCCGGCCCGCACCAGGGCGCGCTCAAGTCCATCGGGACGCGCGTCAAGCGCGCCCGCCAGCAGGATGCGGGGGCGTCGCAGGGGTTTTCCCGACGAATCGCCCGGGCCCTTGGCGCTATCATCCGCGTGCGCAAGACCATCGCGCCCAACGAGGAGCACATGCTGATCGGCCGGCACAATCATGTCAGGAATCCCTATCTTCTGGGCGCCCACGTCTCGACCGCCGGAGGGGCACATCTCGCTCCCGAGCGGGGCCGCGCAATCGGCGCCACGGCAATTCAGGTCTTCACCAAGTCCCCCCACCAGTGGAAGGACCCACATCTCAAGGAATGGACCTCAGCCGAATTCCGCAAGTCGATGCAAGAGAACAACATGCGTTGCGTTCTCGGGCACGACTCCTACCTCATCAACCTGGCCTCGCCCGACCAAGTCCTAAGTCGAAGATCGGTAAAGGCTTTGCGGGCGGAACTGGCTCGATGCGACCAACTCGGCATCGACCGGCTGGTGTCGCATCCAGGCAACTACATCGACGACCAAAATCGGGGCCTGCGACGCAACGCAACGCGGCTCACCCGGTGCCTGAGGGAATCGGCTCCGCAGATCCACGTGCTTCTGGAGACGACCGCCGGAAGTGGCACGGCACTCGGAGCCTGTTTCGAGGACCTGGCGGAGCTGCGAGATCGTGTGGCGGCCGACGTGCGCGATCGCATCGGATTCTGCGCCGATACCTGCCACCTTTTCAGCGCCGGTTACGATCTTCGCAATGCCTACGACAAGGTCTGGGAGGACTGGGAGCGGCTCATCGGTCTCGACGGCCTGCAATGCCTGCATCTGAACGATTCGGCCACGCCGTTCGGTTCTCGGCGTGACCGCCATGCGCTGATCGCAGAGGGTAGTCTCGGCCCTGAACCGTTCCAGCGCGTCATGTGCGACCCGCGCTTCGAGACCATTCCGAAGATCCTGGAGACACCGAAGGGGCCGGACAACCGCAATGACATCCGGATGCTGAGGCGACTGGTGAGATACGCGGGGTGAGACGCAGGACGATGCAGGGCGATTGACAAGATATTAGTTCCGGACAATATTACTTGTCAATGACCTCTTCGACCACCTCCTCGAGCCCTCAGCCGGCCCTTGAGCTTCTGTCCGATGCCGACCGCGCGGCGACGGCACTTCACCCGATGCGCAGCCGGATCCTGCACGCCCTCGGCCAGCCCAATTCCGCGGCGGGGGTGGCGCGTCTGCTGGCGCTTCCCAGACAAAAAGTGAATTACCACCTCAAGCAGCTCGAGGACGGGAGGCTGGTCGAACTGGTCGAGGAGCGGCGAGCGGGTAACCTCGTCGAGCGGGTGTATCGCGCGACCGCGCACGGATATCTGATCGCGCCGTCCGCGCTGGGAAAGGCCGCGGCCTCGCCGGAGCGGGTGGGCGATCGGCTCTCCTCCGCCTATCTCGCCGCGGTCGCAGCCCAGGCTATTCAGGCGCTCGCCCTGCTCCGCCCTGCCGCGGCAAAAGCGGGCAAGATGGTGCCCACCATGACCCTGGAGACCGAGGTCCGCTTTGCCGGACCGCAGCAGCAGCAAGCGTTCGCCAAGCATCTCGCCCAAGCCATGCGCGAGGCGGTCGCCCGCTACCACAGCGCCGCCGCGCCGCGGGGCCGCAGGTTCCGCTTCTTCATCGGGGGGTACCCGGCGGTCCCTCGGACCGGCTCGGGAAAGGAGGCCTCATGACGGAGCCCACCGACCGGGCGATCAGCCTGGAGATCGCCGTTGCCGCCTCCCTGGATGCCATCTGGCAGGCCCTGAGCGATGCCGAGCAGCTCCGACGCTGGTTTCCCCTCGAGGCACGGGGGACCCCGGGACCGGACGGCGAATACACGGTGGGCTGGGGGGACGGTGGGGAGTGGACGATGCGTGTGGCGGCCTGGGACCCTCCCCGGAGGCTCCGGCTGGTCTCCGGCGCGCCCGGGGAAGACGGCGCGGCGCAAGAGCAGGTCCTCGAATGGCTGGTTGCCGGTCGCGACGGCGCCGCGGTGGTCCGGCTGGTGCAGAGCGGCTTCGGGCCCGGGGCGGAATGGGATGAGCAGATCGAAGGACTCACGGCGGGATGGGGGTACTTCCTCTACAACCTGAAGCATTACCTCGAGCGGCATTTTGGGACCCCTCGTGACATGGTGTGGGCCAGGGGCCGGCTGCGCGGCGCGCGAGCGGACCCCATCGCGGTCGCCCTGGGTTCGGATGGCGTCGCGAGCGCGCCCGGGTGGCCCAGTCTCGAGCTGGGTGAGGCCTGCTCGGTCCTGCTGGGGGGGATACAGGCGGAGGGGATCGTCGAGGTGCTCCGGCGACCGAGGACCGTCGGGATCCGGATCCCGGCACTCGGGGAATCCCTGCTGTTTGTCGAGCGCGAAGGCCCCGGGGGGCTTGGCCTCTGGCTTTCGACCTACGGACTTCCCCCGGAGCGGGTCGGGGAGTTGCGGCGGGAAATGGAGCGGCGCGCGAAGACCCTTTTCGAGGACGCTTGACCCTGCGACGGGTCGATCGGTTTGGGCCGATCGCCGTGCTGGACACCCTGGCGGGACCGGACACGGGCCCACCCGCGCGGAGCCCGCGGGCGAGTTGCGATTGCTCCGTCCGGGCGCGATCCTTAGAGCCCTGTATCGACCGGCTTCCGTGAGATGAAGCCGGTCCCCGGCGCCGGGGCCACTCCTCGGCGGCTCTACCGCGAGAGATCATGCCGACCGAGGCTCCACCCCGCTCGTTGCTCTCCCTCAGATCCCACGGCCTTGCCGTTCCCCAGTTGCACGCCAATCTCGCGCCGGCGGAGTTGTACGAGCACGCCTTGCGACGGCAGGAGGCGCAGCTCACCGACTGCGGCGCCATGGTGGTCCGGACCGCGCCCCACACCGGGCGCAGCCCCAAGGACAAGTTCGTCGTGGACGAACCCGAGTCCTCCGGCCGGATCTGGTGGGAGCGGAACGACCGGCTTTCGACCGAGGCCCACCGGGCGCTCCGCCAGCATGTCGTCGAGCACCTGAACGAGCAACCCGAGCTGTTCGTGCAGGATCTGTTCGGCGGGGCCGACTCGGCCTACCGGCTGCCCGTGCGGTTCATCACCCCCAACGCGTGGCACGCGCTGTTCGTGCGCAACATGTTCATCCGGCCCGGCTCGGCCGACCTGGCCCGCTTCGAGCCCGGGTTTACCGTGTACCATGCGCCCGAATGCCCGGCGGAGCCGGAGCGGCACGGGACCCGGAGCGGAACATTTATCGTGCTCAACTTCGCGCAGCGGACCGCGCTCATCGGCGGCACCCGGTATGCCGGGGAGATGAAGAAATCGATTTTCACCGTGCTCAACTACCTCCTGCCACTGCAGGGCGTTCTGCCGATGCATTGCTCGGCGAACATCGGGCCCGGCGGAGACACGGCCATCTTCTTCGGCCTGTCGGGCACCGGCAAGACGACCCTGTCCGCCGATCCCGCACGGCGGCTGATCGGCGACGACGAGCATGGCTGGAGCGACGACGGCGTTTTCAACTTCGAAGGCGGCTGCTACGCCAAGGTGATCCGGCTTTCTCCCGAAGGCGAGCCGGAAATCTACGCCGCAACCCAGCGGTTCGGCACCGTGCTCGAGAACACGGTGCTGGAGCCGGCAACCCGGCGCATCGCGTTCGATTCGGACGACATCACCGAGAACACCCGCGCCAGCTATCCGATCGAGTTCATCCCCAATCACGAGCCCACGGGGCACGGCGGGCATCCACGGAACATCGTGTTCCTCACCGCGGACGCGTTCGGCGTGATGCCGCCGATCGCGCGGCTCAATCCCGCCCAGGCGATGTACCACTTCCTCTCAGGGTATACGGCCAAGGTCGCCGGTACCGAGCGCGGAGTCACTGAGCCCTCCGCCACCTTCTCGGCGTGTTTCGGCGCGCCGTTTCTGCCGCTGCATCCGGGCGTCTACGCCCGGATGCTCGGGGAGCGGATCGAACGGCATCAGGCCCGGGTATGGCTGGTGAACACGGGCTGGACCGGCGGGCGCTACGGGGAGGGGCACCGGATGAAGCTGTCGCATACGCGCGCCATGGTCGGGGCCGCCCTCACGGGGCAGCTCGACCGCGCGAACTACGACCGGGACCCGGTGTTCGGGTTCGAGGTACCGTCCCAGGTCCCCCATGTCCCGCGCGAGGTGCTCGCCCCCCGCACCACCTGGGGCGATCCCGGAGCGTACGATGCCCAGGCGGCCAGACTCGCCGAGATGTTCCGCAAGAACTTCGCGGGCTTCATGGCAGAGGTGCCGGAGGAGGTACAGCAGGCAGGGCCCGGTGAAGGACGATAGAGGACGATAGAGGGCGATGCAGGGCGATACCCCCATCGTCCCGCATCCTCCCCTATCGTGCCGCCCGACAATGGACGTCATCCGCGATCCGCTCTGGGACAACATCAGGCTCGACGACGCCGCGCTCGCGGTGCTCGACACCGCGCCGATGCAGCGGCTGCGCTACGTGCGCCAGCTCGGCCACGCCTTCCTGGTCTACCCCGGCGCCACCCACTCGCGGTTCGAGCACGCCCTCGGCGCTTACCACCTCACACGGGAAGCGCTGACCATCCTGGAGGAGCGGGGCGAACTCGTGGGGATCTCGGCCGACGAGCGGCTTGCGGTCCGGCTGGCGGCCCTGCTGCACGATGTCGGCCACTACCCCTTCTCGCATGCACTGGAGGAAGCCGGCTTCCCCGGCCACGAGGAGCTCGGTGCCCATCGGCTGCATCGCGGAGCACTCGCGGAGGTACTGGCCGGGCTGGGCGTGCCGGACCTCGCCACCCGAATCGGCGCGCTGATCCGGGGCCATAGCGCGAGCCCGTTGCAGGGACTGATCTCCGGCACGCTCGACCTGGACAAGATCGACTACCTGCGGCGAGACGCCCGGATGTGCGGCGTGCCGTATGGCGAGGTGGACGTGGCACGGCTGCTGGCCTCGATGACCCTGGTGGAGACGGATCAGGGAGCCCGGCAGGTCGGTGTCCGCGAAAAGGGCGTCAGCGCCCTGGAATCCCTGCTCTTCGCGAAGTACCAGATGTATCGCAACGTGTACTGGCACCACGCGGTGCGCTCGGCCACCTGCATGTTCAAACGCGCGGTGCAAACCGCGGTGCGGGCCGGAGGGCTTCGCCAGGAATCGATCGGGAGCGCGACCGATGGCAGTCTGATGGAGCGGCTGCTGGCCGCCGATCCCTCGGGGCTGGCCGGCGCGGTCGTGGCGCGGCGGCTCCACAAGCGTGCCGTGGACGCGCCGGCCAGCGACGTCGCCGGCCGCGTGCAAGGGTGGGTGACGGACGACGCCGATCGGCTGGCCCAAGGTGAGGACCTGCTGGCGCGCGAGGTTGGACTGGCCCCTGGGGAGCTGCTGATCGATTTCCCGGCCCGGGCCAACATGCTGGCGGTCGACCTGCCGCTCCGGACCCGCGGGGGAGGCGTGGAGCGGCTGACCGACGCCGGCCGCGCGGGGCAGCTCGGCCTGCCGCGCATCGCCGAGCAACTCTACCGAAGCGCCCGGCGGCTGCGGGTGTTCGTCGCGCGAAGGGTGGAGGTGCCACTGGAGCGGGTCCTGGCGCTGCTCAGCCGTCCCGCCGAAGAGATCCGGTGAGCGCCTAGCCCACCGAGTCGACCCGCACGATGATCGCGGTGATGTTGTCGAGTCCGCCGCGGCGATTCGCGTCGTTGATCATGCGGCGGATCATGTCGTCCGGCTCGCCGCCGTTGGCGAGGATCTTGACGAGCTGGTCGTCCTCCACCATCCCGGTCAGCCCGTCCGAGGCCAGCAGCACGTGGTCGCCCGCTTCCAGCGCCCCGAAATAGATGTCCGGAACGACCTCCTCGTTGGAACCCACACAGCGGGTGATGACGTTGGCGTAGGGATGCGTCCTGGCCTGGTCAGGGGTCAGCAGGCCGGCATCCACCTGCTCCTGCACGTAGGAGTGGTCCTTGGTGATCTGGTGGAAGGTGCCGTTCCGCAGCAGGTAGGCCCGGCTGTCGCCGACCTGGGCGATGAGGTAGCGGCGCGGGAACAGGATGAGCACCGTGGTCGTGGTGCCCATGCCCTTCTTGTCCTGCTCCACCAGGGTGCGCCGGAAAATGGCGCCGTTGGCCGACTGAATCGCGCCGAAGAGCCGCCCGGCGATCTCGGGATCCGCGAGCCCCCGAAAGGCACCCATCTCGTCGGCGATGATGGCGACGGCCATCTCGCTCGCCACCTCGCCCGCCGCGTGTCCCCCCATCCCATCCGCGACGATGAAGATGCCACGATCCACCTGCATCAGGTGGAAGTCCTCATTGATGGCTCGGACGACCCCCTTGTCGGTGCCCGCGGCGCAGGTGACGTGCATTGTCAAAGGACGAGGAGGGCGAGCAGGAAGAGGAGCGCGAGCAACGAGGCGGCCGCGGCGATCACGATGCCGGTTGGACGGCCTGGGCCGGGCGGAGGTTCGGGGCGCGCCGGCGGGACCGCCGAGGAGCCGTCCGGGGTCGGGGCCGTCTTCCGGAGTCCGAACAGCGTGTCGTGCAGCTGCTCCCGCGCGCCGGGCGGCGGGGCGTTCGGCCCGTGCGCCGGGTAGTCCGGGTTTCGCACCCGCAGCTCGTGCGGACCGACCCGGACCCGGTCCCCATCGAGCAGAGGCATCGGCTCCCGGCCCACGGCCACCCCGTTGACAGCCAAGTCAGCCCCCGCCTCCAGTGGCCGGATGGTCGCCATGCGGCTGCCCAACGCCTTCACCAGTGCGTGGCGCGGCCGGAGCTCCCCCAGGACCAACCCAACCGTCGGGTCGCTGCCCAGCACCAACTCGCCGCCGGTCAGCGGGTAGCGCCGGCCACCGTGTTCCAGTTCCATGCCAGTCCGTTTCATCTGAGCTGAGCGGGAAACGTATGGGTTCGGGTGTGCCCGCCGCAAGCAACGTCAGGTGGGCAGGACCACCGGCGCGTCCTCCAGGTTCTTCAGGCCCCGGCGCACCCACCGGTAGAACACGAACGATCCGACCGCCACGGTGCAGTAGGTCACGAAGACCCGCCAGAGCAGGGTATAGAGCGCCACCAGAGGCTTCGGGACATACACCGACATCACGACCGCCGAGAGGATCTCGCCGATGCCGCTGGCCCCCGGGGTGGGGGCGAAGTAGAGCAGGAACGTGATCAGTAGCTGCAGCAGCAGGACGTCGAGGAAGTTGGCGTGGATCCCCACCGCCCGCAGGGCCACGTACCCCGACAGCAACCGCTGCCCGTACGCCAGCCCGGTCAGCAGGACACCGACGCCCAGCGCCACCCACCCACCCCGCGAGCGGTAGCGCACAAATGCTTCGTGCGCCTGGTCGATGCCGCCCCGCAGGCCTTCGATGCGAACCGCCGCCCGGGAGCTGTAGCGGCTGATGAAATCGGCGAGCCGGTGAATCAGGTCGCGCGCGATGCCGGGGAAGACGATGAGGAAGAGCAGCAGCAGGCCGAGACCGCCAAAGACCGCGAGGCTGGCCACAAAGAGGTCGAGCAGGGAAAGCCCCAGCACATCTCCCTTCTGGCCCAGCGACCGGCCGGCGCCGAACACCAGGGCGAGCGGTCCCGCGGCGGCGAAGAAGATCAGGGTGGTCACGAAGGACATCAGGATGGTGGTGAGCCCGACCGGGATGGGGATCCCGTAGCGGCGCATCACGTAGACCATCATCGGACCGGACCCGCCGTGGATCGGGGTGAGATAGCCCGCCCACGCGCCCATGCCACCGGCGACGATCATGCCGGCCAGCGGCGCCTGGGGCCAGACCGGCCGCGCGATCACCCAGTGGCGGAGCCCGCCCCCCACCCAGTCCAGCGACGCCACCGCGAGGCCAACCAGGAGCCAGAGAGGCTCGATCTGCCCCAGGGAGCTCACAAACTCCCGGTAGTTGCCCCGATAGAGCAACACGGCGGCGAAGCCTACCAGGGAGGCGAGAACGGAAAGCTCGAGGCCCCGCCGAAGGATCCTTGGCGTGAGCATGGGGGTGGCCATGTGGGGCCTAACGTACGGGCCCCACGGCGGGCGGGTCAAATCGCCTGTCGGGATGCCGCAATGTTTCACTCGCGAAACGGGGATCCGGTGCCCGCCTGCTGGCTCGGCTCGTTACTTTCCGTCCTTCCACCGCGGTGAGGACCCCCCATGCCGTTCGCTCCCATTGTCAAGCCCACCCCGGACGAATACCCGGCGGCTTTCCAGGCCTATGTTGGACCGGTCGAGGTGAGCCGGGGGCCGGAGTTGCTCCTCACCCAGCCCGACCGGCTGGGCACCCGGTTGGGGGGGCTCTCCGAAGCGGCGGCGTTGGCGCGCTACGCCCCGGGAAAGTGGAGCGTCAAGGAGGTGATCGGGCACCTGAGCGATGTCGAGCGGGTCATGAGCTACCGACTGCTGCGCATTGCCCGTGGGGACGCGACGCCGCTGCCGGGGTTCGACGAGAACGAATACGTGGCCGGCGCCGGCTTCGACCGGCGCCCCTTGATGGACCTGCTCGATGACTTTCGTGCGGTGCGCGGCTCGACCGCCACGCTGGTGGAGGGGCTGCCCACGCAAGCGTGGGTCCGCCGAGGGAGCATGAGCGGCCTGCCCGTCTCCGCCCGCGCGTTGTTCTACATCACGGTGGGACACGTGGAGCACCACGGGCGAATCCTGCGGGAGAGGTACGCGTTGGACGTGTAGACGCGCGTCCTCCCCTTGCCCCACCTTATCTTGCGGCCGTGAACCACGGCGCCATCCGCATCGTCAACGCCCGTCAGCACAACCTGAAGGGAATCTCGGTCGAGCTGCCACGTCGACGGCTGATCGTGATCACCGGCCCCTCGGGCTCCGGCAAGAGCAGCCTGGCCTTCGACACCCTCTACGCCGAAGGGCAGCGGCGCTACATCGAGTCGCTGTCCACCTACGCCAAGCAGTTCCTGGAGCGGATGCCCAAGCCGGAGGTCGACCTGCTGGAGGGGCTCGCCCCGGCCGTGGCGATCGAACAGCGGAACCCCGTGGTGTCCAGTCGCTCGACGGTGGGGACCGCGACCGAGGTCTACGATTATCTCCGCCTGCTCTGGGCCAGGGTCGGCAAGCCGTACTGCCGGGTGTGCGGCGCGCCCGTCACCCGGGACACCCCCGCCTCGGCCACCAGCGCCATCCTCGGGACGGTGCGCGGCCGCTTCCAGTTGGCCTTCCCGCTGCCGGCTTCCGCCCGGCTTACCCATGCCACCCTGGTCGAGAACCTCCGGGCGATGGGATTCATCCGGGTCCTGGCCGACGGCCGGCCCCACCGGCTCGACGAGCCGCTCGAGGAAATCGACCTGGCCACGGCCGGCGAGGTACTGGTCGTGGTGGACCGGCTGGTCTCCGGGCCCGAGGCGGCGAACCGCGTGGCCGAGGGCGTGCGGACGGCGTTTGCGGAGGGCGAGGGAACCGCCATCGCGCTCTATGAGGCCGGACGGCTCCGCTTCACGGAGGTCCTCGCGTGCAGCGTCTGCGATACCCCGATGATCTCGATCTCTCCGGCGCTGTTCTCCTTCAACAACCCGCGCGGCGCCTGCGGCGGCTGCAACGGCTTCGGCGCCGTCCTGGAATACGACGAATCCCTGATCGTGCCGGACCCGCTCCGCAGCCTGGCTGAGGGCGCCATCGATCCCTGGACCAAGCCGCGCTATGAGGCCAGACGCCGTCTGGTGCTCGAGGCCGCCCGCCAGCTCGGAGCCGATCCCGCCGCCCCCTGGAAATCGCTCAAGGCGGCCGTCCGCCGAGAACTGCTGCACGGCCGGGTCGGCAAGTACCTGGGCATCTTTCCGTTCCTGCGCGGGCTCGAGGAGAAGCGCTACAAGCAGTACATCCGGGTGTTTCTGCGCCAGTACCAGCGCGCGGTCACCTGCCCGCATTGCGAAGCGACCCGCCTCAACGAGCACGCGCGGTCGGTGCGGCTGGGAGGGAAGACCATCGCCGAAGTCTCGGCGATGACGGTGGAGGCGCTCGACGCGTGGCTGGGCGCCCTGGAACTCGGCGACCGGGACCGGCAAGTCGCCGCGCTGGTGCTGGAGGACACGCGGGCGCGCACCCGCTTCCTGCTCGATGTCGGGCTGGGGTACCTCACGCTCGACCGGCAGGCGCGCACGCTTTCGGGCGGCGAAGCCCAGCGGATTGCGCTCAGCAACGCGCTCGGCGCCAAGCTGATGGATGCGCTGTACGTGCTGGATGAGCCCACCATCGGGCTGCACCCACGGGACACCGACCGGCTCCTTGCCCTGCTCCGGCGGCTCCGGGACGCGGGGAACAGCGTGGTGGTGGTGGAGCACGACGTCGAGGCGATTCGCAGCGCCGACTTCATGCTGGAGCTGGGCCCCGGCGCGGGGGAGCGGGGCGGCGAGGTGGTGTACGCGGGCCCTCCCGACCAGGCCGGCGACACGCTGACCGGACAGTACCTGCGCGGCCGCAAGCGGATCGGCGTGCCCAGCGTCCGCCGCCCCGCCGGCCCCCACTGGCTCACCCTCCGCGGGGCCGCTCTGCACAACCTGAAGGACGTCGACCTCTCAATCCCGCTCGGCACCCTCACCGCGGTCACGGGCGTTTCCGGATCGGGCAAGAGCACCCTGATCCACGACGTCCTGTATCGCCAGCTCGAGTCCCGGCTGCGCGGTGGCCACACCGCCAAGTCCCATCTCGGGGAAGCGGTCGGCGAGGTGGCGTCGCTCACCGGGTGGCAGCGGCTGGGCGACGTGGCCCTGATCGACCAGGCACCGATCGGCCGCTCGCCGCGCAGCAACCCAATCACCTACATCAAGGCCTTCGACGAGATCCGCGAGTTGTTCGCGGCCCAGCCGCTCGCGCGGGCGCGCGGCTACACCGCGGCCACGTTCTCCTTCAACCTGCCCGGCGGGCGCTGTGACGCGTGCGAGGGCGCCGGCCATGTGCAGGTGGAGATGGTCTTCCTGGCCGACGTCTTCGTGCCCTGCGACGCGTGCGGGGGAACTCGCTTCCGGCGCGAGGTGCTCGATATCCGTGTGCACGGGGTCAACATCCACCAGGTCCTGCAATGGACCGTGCAGGAGGCGATCACCCGGTTCCGGCACCAGCCGAAGCTGGGGACGGCCTTGTGGCACCTCCAGCAGGTCGGCCTGGGCTATCTGGCCCTGGGTCAGCCGGCCACGACCTTGTCGGGCGGCGAGGCGCAACGCCTCAAGATCGCCCGCGAGCTGGCGCAGGCGGGGAAGAAAGCCGGCCGCCGCTTGTACCTGCTCGACGAGCCCACGACCGGACTGCACCTGGACGATGTGCGGGTATTGATCCAGGTGCTCGACCGCCTGGTCGACGCGGGCCACACCGTCCTGGTGATCGAGCACCACCTGGACGTGATCAAGCGCGCGGACTGGGTGGTCGACCTGGGTCCGGAGGCCGGCGCCGCGGGAGGCCGGGTGGTGGCCGCCGGCCCCCCGGAGATCATCGCGGCCACCGAGGGGTCGCACACCGGGCGCTGGCTCGCCCCGCTGCTGGAGCCCGTAGTCCGCGCCAGGCCGTGACCCGCCGGCAGGCGACCCTCGCCCTCGTGGTGACCGTGAGCATCTGGGGGCTGAGCTTTCCCGCCCTCAAGCTGCTGTTCGAAGACGTGAGCCCCCTCCTCGCGGTGGGGCTCCGCTTTGGCCTGGCGGCGCTCGTCCTGGCCCCGACGCTTCGCGGTCTGACGCGCGAGGACCTCGAAGCGGGAGCGGTGATCGGTGGACTCTTCGCGGGGGGAGTCGCCCTCCAGAATCTCGGGCTCGAGATCACCACGCCCAGCCGGTCGGCGTTCCTGGTCAGCATGTCCGCCCTACTCACGCCGCCGGTGGCCGCGCTGGTGCTCCGGCACCGCCTGCGGGCCGACCTGGTCCTGCGGCTCGTCCTGGCCATCGCCGGGGTGTTCCTGCTCACCGCGCCGACCGGCAGCCTGAGCGATGTGAACTCCGGTGACTGGCTGACGATGGGCTCGGCCCTGCTGTACGCCGGCGAAATCGTGGCCGTCGGCCACTACGTGGGACGGATCAGCATCCCACGGGTGCTCGGCCTCAAGTTCGCGGCGACGTCGCTGGCCGGGTGGGGAGGCATGGTCGCCGTCGAGACTCCCCGGCTGGAACCGACGCCCGCCGCCGTGGCGCTCCTGGTGTTCCTGCTATGCAGCTCGCTCCTCACCTTCACCCTCCAGTTCCGCGCGCAGCGCGTAGTTTCGCCGAGCGAGGCCGCCCTCATTTTCACCGCCGAGCCTGTGGTGGCCGCGGCGCTGAGCTTCCTGATATTTGGGGAGCGGCTGGTGGCGGTTCAACTGGTAGGATGCGCGATTATTCTGCTCGCGGTGGGGTGGCCTCGACGCCCTGGCCCCGGGCTGCGATCGGTGTCACCTGCCGGAGGCGCTGAGGGAGCCCTCCCCATCCAGCGCCGGGCAACCCCGGGTCCGTAAGGGTCGCCGGTCGACTCCGCCGGATCGAACTCCGCTCGGGAAACCTGGCGACGGGCCTTTTTCGGGATATATTCGGTTTTCACTCAACCAGCACCGGGAGGCACCCGATGACCAATCGCGAGTTCTGTATCGCCCGCAGGAAAGCCGAATTGCCGGCCTTTCTTCGCGTGCTGCGCGCCCTGCCGGAAGACCGTCTGGACTACCAGCCGGATCCCAAGGCCAAGAACGCGGCCCAGCTCGCCTCCGTGCTGATCGAGGAGGAGGCCGCCCTGGCAACCATGATCGACAGCGGCACGATCAACTGGGAGCGGCAGGCCCCGAAAACCCGTGTGGCGGACATCGTCGCGGCCTATGAGAAGAACAATCGCGCCGTCACGGAACGCCTGGAGACCCTCAGCGATGCGGATTGGGGAAAGACCGCCACCTTCATCGTCCCGGGGATTCCGCCCTGGCAGCAGCCCCTGTCGGAGTTCATGTGGCTGTTTCTCTTCGACGCCGTACATCACCGGGGCCAGTTGAGCACCTATCTGCGTCCGATGGGAGGCAAGGTGCCTTCGATCTACGGACCCTCGGCAGATGATCCGACGATGGCGACGGCGAAGGAATGACGATGCAGGACGATGCAGGACGTTGGGCCGATCGGCCCCGGTAGATCGAGGTCTGCCGCGTGGGCCGCTGGCCGCGGAGCGGCTCCTCCCAACGGAAGTTCAGGGTCAGGTTGGCGCGTTGCTCGAGCCAGAAGGCGTGGGCCTGGTCGCGCCGGCGAACGTCAACCCGAGATTTCTGCCCATGCCACCACCGATCCTCAAGCGAATCGACCTGGACTCCGCCTGCCGCCAGCTTGCCACGGCCGACCCCCGGCTGGGACGCATGATCGCGCGGATCGGCCCCTGCCGACTGGAGCCTCGCTACGGCGAGCGCCCCCATGATGCCCTGTTCCGCGCGATCATCTACCAGCAGCTGTCGGGCAAGGCGGCGCGGACAATCTACACCAGGGTCCTGGCGATCTTCGACGGCACCACCACGCCGACACCGGCCGAGGTCCTGGCGGCTCCCGAGGCCGCCTTGCGGGCGGCCGGCCTGTCCCGCAACAAACTGCTGGCTCTTCGGGACCTGGCGGCCAGGACGCTCGATGGAACGGTGCCCACGCTCGCGCAAGCGCGTCGCCTGGAGGACGCGATCCTGATCGAGCGGCTCGTGGCGGTGCGCGGCGTGGGACGCTGGACCGCGGAGATGCTTCTCATGTTCGGGCTGGGACGGCCCGACGTGCTGCCGGTCCTCGATCTCGGGATCCGAAAGGGCTACGCGGTCACCTACGGCCGGAGGGACCTTCCAAGGCCGGACACCATGCTCCGCCGCGCGGGCCGGTGGCGGCCCTACCGTACAATCGCCAGCTGGTACCTCTGGCGCGCGGTGGACACCGCGACGCCCGGGGCGGAAATAATCACCTAGGCCCCGCCCGCTCCGGCCCCGCCTCGGGGGGACGATCGGATCCCAGCAACCGGTGCGCCGCCTGGATCGCCTCGTGGCTTCCGGTCAGGGCCAGGACGTCTCCAGGCCGCAGGATTTCCCGCGCCTGCGGAAACACCACCCGCTCCCGGCCGCGACTCAGGGCCACCACGGTGACGCCGGTAAGCCCCCGCAGATTGATCTCGCCCAGCGAGCGCCCCACGACCTCGCTTCCGGCATCGATCTGGAAGGGCACGATCGTCCCCAGACCGGGCAGCAGCCCCTGGACCAGTTCCAGGGCACTTTCGTCCTTGTCGACGCCCTGTCGCGCCAGCACGTCCACCACCAGTTCCGCCCCGGCCCTGGCGTGGCCCTGCAGGTTGGTCGCGGAGCGCCAGAAGGAAATCGCCAGCAGCAACAGCACCGCACCGAGGATGACGGCCCCGGGCACGGCGGAGAGGAACGGCTGCGTCAGGGCCAGGAGTGGGAGGCCCAGCACCACGACGCTCCCTATCTGGATGACGACGCGGAGCAACCGGCGGGGTGCGTTCGCCTGGTCCACCCCGTGTGCGGCGCGCGGCATCGCGGCCTCGGCCAGGCGTTCGGCCACCCGCCGGGCCGAGGTGACGAGCCCGATGGCGAAAGGCAGCACCAGCAGGGCACCGAGCCCCAGCAGCGTCGGGATCACAATGCCCTCGGGGCCTCCCCAGCCCTGCAGCGTGGTGCCGAGTCTTCCCCGCACGACGGACAGGCCGATCAGGATCGCGGCGATCACCACGGCATCGGTGATCATCCAGCGCAAGGGCCGGCGGATCTGGCGCCAGGTCGAAGCCCGGCCGGTTCCGCGCCGCGCCAGCTCGACCCACGATTCGTACAGCGTGACGAAGGTCTGGACCGGTCGTGGCAGACGGCGGTCGATCATGGCCGAAATGGGATCCGCCAGCCGGGTGAGAAAGGGCGTGAGCATCGCGGTCACGATCGAAACCGAAACCGCCACCGGATAGAGCACGGCGGGAGCGGCGCCCGAAGCGAGCCCTATGCCGGCGATGACGAAGGAAAACTCCCCGATCTGGGCGAGGGTCAATCCTCCCTGCACCGCCGTCCGCACGCCGAACCCCGCGAGGAAGCCCCCGACGCTTACGCCGATGAATTTGCCCGCGACCACCACCAGGGTGAGGGCCAGGATCGCGGGCCAGGCGGCGAGTGCTTCGGCCGGGTTCACCAGCATGCCGACGGCCACGAAGAAGATGGCGGCAAAGAGATCGCGGACGGGGCGCAACAGTTCGAGGACCCGATGGGCGGTGCCCGATTCGCGCACCAGGGTCCCGGCGAGGAACGCCCCCAACGCGACGGAGTACCCCGCCAGCTCGGCGAGCAAGGCCAGCAGGAAGGCGATCCCCACCGAGGCGACCAGGATGGTCTCGTCGCGGTGCAGCGCCACCACCGCGCGCATGGCCCGCGGGACGACCAGCATCCCGCTGGCGAGAATCACCGCGAGGAACCCGAGCAGCTCGGCGAGGGTGCGCCCCAGGTTCGCCGCCTCGGCGCCGCGCCCGGTGGCCTCGGCGGCAAGAAAGACCAGCAGCAGGATCGCCACCAGGTCTTCCATCACCAGGACCCCGAGCACCAGGTCCTGGAGGCGGCGGGTTGGTTTCCGGTCCTCGAAGGTCTTGGCGACGATCATGGTCGAGGAGATCGACACGATGGCGCCCGCGAAGAGACTCTCGCGGGTGGTCCATCCGGCGAGCTGGCTGCCGAGGTACCCGAGCCCGAACATCAGCCCCATTTCGATCGCGGCCGCGACGCCCACGATCGGCACCAGCCGCATCAGCCGGCGGAGGCTGAACTCCAGGCCGATCGAGTACATGAGGAGAATGACGCCGAGTTCGGAGAGCGTGCGAACCGCTCCGCCGTCCGCGGAGACCAGGTGGAAAGGGTTGGTGGCGCCGACCAGGAGACCCGCCACGATGTAGCCGACGATGACCGGAAGATGGAGCCGCTGGCAGGCGACGGTGGTGATCGCCGCGATGGTGAGGACGACGGCGAGATCCTGGAGAAAATGCGCGACGGGTTCCATGACCCGGGCCTATCGGCGCCGCACCCGGTGCGACCCGTTCAGCCCGTCGGACCGGGTGCGCGCTTCCGTTGGCTCCTCCCGGCGGCCATCCGGGTGCCGGTCACGCGGCTGCGCTTCGCGCGGTGCCCAGCCATCTTGCGGATGTAGCCGGCGGCCGACGGCGTCTTGCAGCCCGTCTGGCCGTGGTCCACCTCAACGGCCCCGATGCGCTGCGCTGCGGCGACCGCGGCCTCGGTCAGTCCGGGGAGACTCCCGCCGATCGAGATCAGCGCCCCGTTCATCGCGTACCGCGTGCGATTCGGCGCGCGGTGGATCCCCTTTTCGATGCGGCCAAGCAGGGGCTTCGCGGCAGCGGCATCGAGCCGTCCCTCCAGGACCAGCCATCCCAGGATGTTCCAGCCCGCCGCGGATTTCCACTCGCCGGGGTCCCCGATCCACCGGCGGCACAAGGCCTGCGCCCCGCGGGTGCGCGCGGCGAGCCCGGAGACGTTGTCGATCGTGATGTAGTCGCGCGACTCCGTCACCCATCGCTCGAGCTCGGCGGTGGAAATCGCCGCCGCGTCGGCAATCTTGGTAGCAACGACGCGCGCCTCGTGGATGCCCGTCCGCCACAACTCCTCCGCCAGCGACTGATCCACCCCCAGCCGCTTGACCAGCTTGCCGATCGCGGAAGAGCTGACCCCAAGCACCCGCCCTTTCGCCCCGTGACGGCGGTAGATCGTCGCGGTGTTTTCCCTGGCTTCGGCTTGCAGCGCGGCGAGCACCTGGGGGAGGTCCATCGTGCACCTCGGGTGGGGATCCTGACAGGCCGGGGCGGAGAGGCGCCCCAGGTGGCGAGGAACTCCCGAGGCAGGACTCGAACCTGCGACCCGCTGATTAACAGTCAGCTGCTCTACCAACTGAGCTACTCGGGAAGGCGCCGTAGGATAGCGGCCGAAGTGGTGGAGTTCAAGGAGTTGGGCGGCGCCCACGAAACGCCTCCCTAACGCCACTATAACGCGTTGCAAGTAAATAAGTTGCATGTCAAGCCGTGCCGTTCCCGAACCCCGCACGCTATCTTGGGCCATGCCGCTGCACCCCTTGATAGGCCACCGGCAAGCCAAGGCCCGGATTGTCCGCGCGCACGCCGCCGGGCGACTCCCTCAGACCATCCTGATCGCGGGTCCGGCAGGGGTCGGGAAGCAGCGGTTTGCGCTCTGGGTCGCCCAGCTGCTGCTCTGCGAGACAGGCCGCGGCGCCTCCCGCGACGAGCCGTGCGGAACCTGCGCGGCTTGCCGGAAAGTGCTGAACCTGGCCCACCCGGACCTGCACTGGCTGGTCCCGATTCCGCGGCCCAAGGCCGGCGATTCGGACAAGCAGGTGGACGAGGCGGCCGAGACTTTGGCGGCAGTCATGGCGGAGCGGCGTGAATCCGGTCGCTGGGGCCAGTCCGATGGCATGGCGATCCACGGGGTTGCCAGCGCCCGCTTGCTGCTGCGCCGCGCCGCGCTGACCTCGGTCGAGGGCGGCGCCAAGGTGTTCGTGGTGGGCGACGCCGAGCGGCTGGTCCCCCAGGAGTCGAGTCCCGAGGCGGCCAACGCGCTGCTCAAGCTGATCGAGGAGCCGCCGCGGAACACGGTGGTCCTGCTGACCAGCGCGGAGCCCGATCGGCTCCTCCCGACGGTGCGGTCGCGCGCGATACCCCTGCGGCTGGGGCGACTCAGCTCGGCGGAGGTGCGGGACTACCTGCAGCGTGAGGACGGCAAGGCGAAGGGCTCGGCACTGGAGGATCGGGTGCTCGCGGCGGCCGGAGCGATTGGGCGCGTCGGGGAGGGTGGAGCGGATGCCGCCACGGCGCGGCAGGCCGCGCAGGCGGTGCTCAGCGCCGCCACCGCCGGCAAGCGAAGCTGGATCGAGCATGCGCTTCGCCAGGCTCCGTGGCAGGCCCGCGGCGATTTCAGCGAAATGCTCGATGCCCTCGGCATCCTGATCTCGGAGCGGGCCCGGTCCGCCCGGGGACGCTCCGAGGGCCTCGCGGAGGCGCGGGGTAGGCTTTCCGGCTGTGCCGAGGCGATGGCCGCCGTCGAAGACGCCAGGGAAGCCGCCAGGGGCAACGTGAACCCGCAACTGCTCCTTGCCTCGCTGGCCGGTCGGCTGGAGGAGGCAATGTGTCCCTGACCCACACCGATGAATCGGGCGGGGCCCGGATGGTGGACATCGGCGAGAAGCCGGTGACCCAGCGCACGGCGGTGGCGGAGGGGAAGGTGATAATGTCGGCTGCGGCACACGCCTTGGTTCGCGACAACGCGATCGCCAAAGGCGATGTGTTGACGCTTGCCAAAGTGGCCGGGATTGCCGGCGCCAAACGGGCGTCCGACCTGATCCCGCTGTGTCACCCGCTGCCCATCGACCACGTGGAGGTCGAGGCGGTCCCCGACCCGGATCTCCCGGGCGTGCGGGTGACGGCTCTGGTGCGCGCCACGGCGCGGACCGGGGTTGAGATGGAGGCCCTCGCGGCGGTGAGCGCCGCGTGCCTTACGGTGTACGACATGGTAAAGGCCGCGGACCGCGGAATGCGGATCGAAGGCCTCCGCCTGTTGCGCAAGACCGGTGGCCTGCGAGGGGACTGGGCCGTGCCGGAACAATCACAGGAGGCGTAGTTTGTCCGATCCCTGGAAGTCCTTCCGTCCCAGTCCGCTGGCCCGGGTGCGCGTCGTGGCGACGCACGCCGGTATGCTGGTGGTCGGGGCGTTGCTTGTTGGAGCGTTCTCCGCCTGGGCCAGTCGCCTCAGCGCCGTGGACGAAACCCGCGCGGCGGCGTCGGCCGAGGTCGTGGCCGTTGTGGCGGAGCGCGAGCGCGCACTCGAGGAAACCCGTGGAGAGCTGGAAGTCACCAAGCTGCACCTGGAGCGCGCTAGCGAGATCATTCGTTATTCAGGCAGCTATCGGATCCCCGCCGACCTGAGCGCGGCGATTTACGACATCGCGATCGCCGAGGGGATTCACCCGGCCCTGGGATTTCAGCTTGTGCGGGTCGAGAGCCGGTTTCGGCCGACCGCGGTCAGCACGGCGGGCGCGATCGGGTACACCCAGATGCGGCTTCCCACGGCCCGGGGGTACGATCCGAAGATCACCGTGGAGCAGTTGGCCCTCCGCGAGGTGAACCTGCGCCTGGGCTTCCGCTTTCTGAAGGATCTGCTCAAGCGGTTCGACAACGACCTGGATCTCGCGCTACTGGCGTACAACCGCGGGCCCACGAAGGTGGATTCCATCCGGACCGCGGGCGGCGATCCGCGAAACGGGTACGCGGAGACGGTGAAGCGCGGATTGTCCCGGGGAGCGAAGCCTGGCCGGACCAGCGGGATCTAAGGCCCGCCGGGCCGGCCGGCGGGTGATCAGGCTGGGATTCTGAGCCGCTTGCCGGCCTGAAGCTGTCGTGGATTGGAGAGGCCGTTCAGGGCCATCAGGGCCCGAACGGACACACGATAGCGCCCCGCGAGCCCCGACAGGGTCTCCCCTCGGCGTACGGTGTGATAGCGTACCGCCCTGCCGGCGGCCGGGGCGGGCGCATTCTCGCCCCGGAGCTTGAGCCGCTGGCCGACCCGCAACGAGCGCGGGTTTTCGATGCCATTCCAGGTCTGCAACGCGTCGACGCTGACGCCGAAACGGCGGGCGATGCCGCTCAGGGTTTCGCCGCGTCCGACCACGTGGCTGGTGGCAGCGGACCCGGCGCTGCGGGGCCCCTCAGTGGCGACCGACGCTGGGGACCCGCCTCCGGCGACCGGGATGATCAGGCGCTGCCCGATCCGGATCAGACTGGTGCGGCGCACCACAGGATTGGCCATCCGAAGGTCCGCGACGCTCACCCGATACCGCTTGGCGATGCCGCTCAGGGTCTCGCCTGAGCGCACCAGATGCTCGCGGAAACGGACCCGCTTCTCCGCCGGAAGCGTGCTATAGGCTTCGGTCACCCGGCCCATGCTCCCGGCCGGAAGCCGCACGACGGCGGGGCCGGGCGGGGTGGCGGAGCGGAGGTAGTGCGGATTCAGCTCGCGCAGATCGCCCACCGGCATCCCGGCCAGCTCGGCCAGCACGTCGAGTCCGGTCATGTCGGGCACGACGATCGAATCGGTCGGGAAGGGCTCGACGGCACTGGGCCGCTCGAACCCGTAGGCGGCGGGATTCCGCGCGATCAGGGCCGCAGCAATCAGCTTGGGAACGTAGTCCTTGGTTTCGCGGCGCAGGTAGCGCGAATCGGCGAGCGTGAAGAAGTCCGCGTCGGTCCACCCCACGGCTTCCTCCTCGTCGGCATCCAGTCCCACCCCGTCCTGATCCGCCGTGGCGGACGCGGGTACCACGCGCGCCAGCCCCCGGGACACCGTCCCGGGCCCACCATTGTAGGCGGCGGCCGCCAGGTAGGAGGAGCCGAAGCGCTGCGTCAGGTAGGTGAGGTACCGGGCGGCGGCGTCCGTCGCCTTCACCGGGTCGCGGCGCTCATCCACCCAGGCGTCGACCCGGAGTCCCATCCAGCGCCCCGTTCCCAGGACGAACTGCCACATGCCGACCGCGCGCGACCGACTCACGGCCACGTTGGAATACCCCGACTCGATCAGACCCAGGTAGATCAGATCGGCAGGCAACCCTTCGCGCGCGAAGCGCTCGCGAATCATCGGCTCGTAGCGCGGAAGCCGCTCGAGCCAGACAGCCATCCGATCGCGCGCCCGGCCCTGAAAGAAATCGAGGTAGTACTGGACGCGGTCGTGCGTGGCGTAGGTCTCGAGATCGAGCGCGGTAAGCGCGGCGCGACCTTCGGCCAGGGCATCGATCGGGTCGGCCGCGTCGGGCGCGGCCTCGGGGGCGTGAGCGTTGGCCAGCTCCTCCAGGGCACGTGCATCGGCCGCCGAGTCGCTGCGGAGCGGGTCGGCCCGACTGCTGTCGTGGAAGAGTACCGGGGTCGGGCCCGGGCGACGCGGCGCGCCGACCTCGCCGGACGGGGTCTCGGGAGCCTCCGCCGGAGCAGGGAGCGGCTCAGGAGGTGGCGAGGCCCACGGCCCGCCAGCGCAGGCCGCAAGCAGAGACAGGGCGACAACGAGCGAACGGCGTCCGGACAACCACTCCTCCCGGTGAGCGATGCGAAACAGACGCAGGATGACGAAGTGGCGCCGGTGCGCCGGCCGACCACAAGGTAGGACCCGGAACGGGACGCGGCAATGGTCCCTGCCCCGCAGCGTTAGATGCCCGACGCCTCGTTGCCGTTGCGGCCGTTCGAATTCGAATCGCTCGTGATAACGCGATTGACCGCATGCAGCACGGCCTTTACCGCGGCCGGGACGTGGTTTCGTTTCGCCAGCACAGACCCTACCAGGCGGGGACCACCGCTGCCACCCCGCTCGGCGAGCGAGGCCACGACCAAGGTCGAATCGAAGGCCCGCAGCGCCTTGACGCCCACCAGGTCAAACCGGCGTTTGGACACCCCCTCGGCCAGTGCCGCGAGACAGGCCTCCGCCGCACAGCGCAGCTCTCCCGAGGGAGAGCACACCCCTTCGGCGATCCCGGCCAGGGGGGGCTGATCGCCCCAGGCCAGCACGACCCGGCACCTGCATTTCCCCGAACGGGAGCGGCTGAACTTGCAGGATACCACACGGGGGCGCCCAAAAGCGCTCAAATCCGCATGAGGTTCCGTAGAGGTCAATGGCTGCATGTCCATGTGGCGCAGAAGAATCGGGGATCGAAACGCGGTCCCCCCGCGCCCCAGAGCCGCAGGGATTGTGCCCGTTTGCTCAGCGCCCCGCCGGCGCCGGCCGGGCGCTGCCCCCATCCGCCAGAAATCGGGTGGTGCCGTCGGGGCCGCGCCGCCACAGGGTGAGGTACTTCGAGTACGATGGGCTCCAGGACCCGTCGGCGGCCCGACGCCGGATCACCGCGTCTCCGACGGTGTACCCCAGCCGGCGATCGGCCGAAGCGCCCCCGGCCACGGGCGCCCACTCCCAATGCGCCTCCCCGTCCGAAAGAACGGCGCGGATGGCGTCGGGACCTCGCACTAATTGCCCGAACGCGCCAAAGACCACCGCGTCGGAAGCGGCGTTCGTGGCGAAGGCCGCTGCGGCGCTCTCCCTGCCTGCCTGCTCCGCGAAGCGGCGGTCCTGCTCCGCGAAGAGCTCGGCTTCCCTGGCAATCCGCGGTGAGGCGCCTCGGGATGTGGCGGAGAGCGCGGGCAAGGCCTGGCCGACCTGGGCAAAGGCCACCAGGCGCCAGGCGTCCTCGGCTCTGCGCCAGACCGCGAGGTAGCGGCCGAAGGCCACGGAGTCCGGCGTGGCCGTCACCACCGTGGCGCCGTAGACGACCCCGAGGGTTCCATCGGGAGAGACCTCCGCGTGGAACGGAGTCCACCGCACATGGGGCAAAGCGGCCACGGCACGCCGGATGGATGCCGCCCCGGCAAGCACGGGGGCACCGGCGTGGAGATAGACCAAATCGTCCGAGGCGAACCGCTCGAACGTGGCCGCGAGCCCCACTCGCCCGGCGTGATCCGACGCGGCCCGGTCCGCGCCCAGGAGCGCGGTGAGCGGGTCCTGGCCAGGCGCGGAGCCGGCACCCCCTACCACGAGCAGCGTCGCAAGGAGCCCCGCTCGCGCGGTCCCGGTCATGGAGCGTTCCAGGGTCCGCCGCAGCCGGTATTGCGAAAGCTGTCGCTGACGTTCAGTAGCTTCCAGGCGCCGCCGGCCCTGGACAGCTGGAAGGCATCGAAGCCGCAGTGACTGACGGCGCCGTTCACGATCAGCTGATACTCGGTCCAGACGGTGGCGAGGTCCCCGTCGATCCGTACCTCGGGATTGCGGATCAGCTCCACCGCAGGGGGCGAATTCGGATTGGACACGGCGTCCAGGAACTGGTGCCCCGTGAGAACGATTACCCGCCCCGGTCGGAGCAGGGTGAAGCGCGTCGTGCTGTCGACCAGGGCGGCGACGGAAGCGGCGTCCTTGGTTTCCAGCACCTTGAGCATCCTCCGCACGACATCGAGGACTTCCCCTTCGGCCTGGCGAGCCTGCGCGCCCAGCGGGGCCGCGGCGAGACAGGTCAACCCGAGAAGGATTCCGCTGCGATTGGGCATGGGGCTTGGGGATTGAGGGATGAGGGATTGGGATCGATGACTGGAGCCCGGACCATCCATGGACCTACGCCGGCGGTCGGGATGCGGTTTCCAGGACTGCGCTAGCGGCGGACCAGGATGTGAAAGCGGTCGAGCAGATCCAGCGTGATCGGACCCGCCTTGCCCGCCCCGACCGGGCGGCCGTCCAGGGAGCGGATCGGCGCGATCTCGCTGGCGGTGCCGGTAAAGAAGGCCTCGTCCGCCGTGTAGACGTCGTAGCGGTTGATGATCTCTTCCCGCACCTCGTGGCCGGCCTCGCGGGCGAGTTCGATGACAGCGTTGCGGGTGACCCCCACGAGAATCCCGGCGTAGGGCGGCGGAGTGCGGATCAGGCCGCGCTTCACCACGAAGATGTTCTGGCCCGAACCCTCGCAGACGTAGCCACTCGCGTCCAGCATGATCACCTCGTCGGCACCGGCATTGTTGCCCTCGATCTTGGCCAGCACGTGCGGCAGGTAGTTGAGCGACTTGACCCGGGGCGAGAGCGATTCGCGCTGCGGAATGGGTGTCGCGGCGGTGACCACGGTCAGGCCCTGCTGGTAGCGCTCCGGCGGCCAGATCGCGATGCGGTCGACGATCACGATGACCGTGGCACGCGGACACTTGCGCGGGTCGATGCCCAGGTCGCCGACGCCGCGGGTGACGATGGGCCGGATATAGGCGTCGTCCAGCCCCGACTGGGTGACGCCCTGGCGGATCGCGCCGGCGATCTCCTCGCGCGCGTAGGGAATCTCGATCCGGACCGCGCGGGCCGAATCCCAAAGCCGGTCGAGGTGCTCGTCGAGCCGGAAGACCTTGCCGCCGTAGGCGCGGATGCCCTCGAACACCCCGTCACCGTAAAGCACCCCGTGATCGAGCACGGAGATCTTCGCCGAGGATTGGTCGAGCCAGGTGCCATCGAGCCAGATCAGCGCCATGCGGTGAGGTCCGCTGCAGGGGGGGGAAGGATGCGCGGCCACCAGGAGGTGGTGCGGTCGTGACCTGAGAGTGAGGGCGCTGGGACTCGAACCCAGAACCTACGGGTTAAAAGCCCGGTGCTCTACCAATTGAGCTACGCCCCCAGGAGGCGGAAAGGTGGCGCGCCGTCTGGGGGATCGCAAGGGAGGACGAGGCAGGGCGATGCAGGACGATGCAGGACGATGCAGGACGATTCGGGACCGGGCCTATCGGCCCGTCGTCCCTTCGAGAAGCTCCAGCCCGAACTGCACCACCGGCATGAAGCTCCGCCGGTGATGGGGACACGGCCCCAGCCGGTCGAGCGCCGCCAGATGCTCCGCCGTGCCATAGCCGACGTTGGTGTCCCAGTGGTACCCGGGGTGCCGCCGCGCGAGCCGGTACATCAGCCGGTCCCGCACCGTCTTGGCGACGATCCCGGCGGCGGCGATGCTGTAGCAGAGCGCGTCTCCGTCGACCAATCCTTCGTGCTCGAAGCCCAGCTCGGGAAACGGCAGGCCGTCCACCACCACGTGGTACCCCGGCAGTCGCGCTCCGAACTCCAGCCGCAGGCCCAGCGCTCGGCGCAGGGCGCGTCGCATGGCCACCGCGGTGGCCCCACGGATATTGAGGCGATCGATCAGGCGGGCCGAGGCGGCGCCAACGCCCAGGCGACAGGCACGCCGGCGGATCAGCACGGCCAGCCCCTCCCGCCGCGCGGCATTCAGGACCTTGCTGTCACGGATGCCGCGGATGCGCGGCGCATCCGGGGGAAACACCACCGCCGCGGCCACCACCGGTCCAGCCAGGGGGCCGCGGCCGACCTCGTCGATGCCCACCAGGAGCCGGCGGTCCGTCCAGGCCGCTCGTTCGCGGCGCGTGGTCGGCGCGGCCCGGGGCACGGCGGCGTCAGCTTTCGCGCTTGCCGCGGATCCGCGCCGCCTTGCCCGACAGCGCGCGCAAATAGTAGAGCTTGGCCCGGCGCACCCGGCCCCGGCGCACCACCTCGATGGCCGCGACCACCGGGCTGTGCAGCGGGAAGATCCGCTCCACCCCCACGCCCGCGGAGAGCTTCCGCACGGCGAACGTCTCGCTGATCCCGCCGCCGCGCCGGGCGATGCAGGTCCCCTCAAACGCCTGCAGCCGTTCCTTGTCCCCCTCGCGCACGCGCACCATCACCCGCACCGTATCGCCGGGCGCAAAGTCCGGGAGGTCCGTCTTCAGTCCTTCGCGCTGTAGCGCTTCAAGCTTTCCCATGATGACCTCCAGAAGAACGGATCAGCGGTTCAGCCTCGAACCCTCAGTCCTCGGTTTGCTGCCTTGCTTCCCAGCGCGCCCAGAGCCCCGGGCGCCGCTCCTTCGTCAACCGTTCCGCCTGTTCCCGCCGCCACTCGGCGACCGCCGCATGATCGCCGGAGCACAATACCTCCGGCACTACATGCCCTCGATACTCGACCGGCCGCGTGTAGCTGGGCGGGCTCAGCAGCCCGTCATAAAACGAATCGGAACTGGCCGATTCGTGATCGCCGAGCGCACCCGGCAGGAGCCGCACCACGGCATCGATCACGCAGAGCGCCGCCGGCTCGCCACCCGAAAGCACGAAATCACCGATCGACAGCTCCTCGGCACCCAATCCGTCCGCCACCCGCTGATCGACGTCCTTGTAGTGCCCGCAGAGGACGCTGAATCGGGGCAACAGCGACAGCCGCACCGCGTCGTCGTGGCCGAAGCGCCGTCCCCGCGCCGACATCAGGAGCAGGGGCCCAGGATCGCCGAGCGAGGCCACCGCGTCGAAGAACGGTTCCGGCTTCATCACCATCCCCGCCCCCCCGCCGTAGGGGTAGTCGTCCACGGTGGCGTGCCGGTCCCGGGCGAAGTCGCGCAGCTGGACCAGCTTGTAGGTCACGAGCCCCGCCCGGGCGGCCCGTCCGGCAATGCTGGCGTCGAGGTACGGCGCCAGTGTATCCGGGAAGAGGGTGACCACGGTGATCAGCATGGCACGTCGCTCAGAGGCGGCCTTGGGGCCCCGGCATCACCCGAGCTCCGTCAGACCCTCGGGCAGCTCGACCACCAACACCCGGCGTTCCCGCTCCACGGCCGTGACCAACTGCTTCCGGAACGGCAGCAGAAACTCACGCTTCGGTCCCTGCACCTCCAGCATCAACCCCCCGGGCACCTGGTACCAGCCCGTCACCAGCCCGAGCGGGCGTCCCTCCGCGCTCTGCACAGCGAAGCCTTCCAGCTCATGCAAGTAGACCTCGCCCTCTTGGGGCGGCGCCAACTCCTCCTCCGGCTGTGCCAGAAGGGTGCCGGCGAAGGGCTCGACCGCACGGCGGCTTTCGCGGCCGCGGAAGCCGAGCAGCCATTCGCGGTGGAATTTCCGGGACCGGGCGATTTCGAGCGGTCCCGCCACCACCGCGCCGGCCAGGTCCAGCAACCACACCTGCCGCCCCTGCTCCAGCACCGCCTCGGGGTGGTCGGTCAGGGGAAGCACCGCTACCTCTCCCTTGAGCCCATGCGGCTTGCGCAGCCGCCCGACGACCAGGCGGCGCGCCGGCTCCTGCATCAGGCCTCGCTGATGACGCCGGCCTTCTTGAGCAGCGCGCCCACCGTTTCGGAGGGGGTCGCTCCCCGCGAAAGCCAGTCCCTCGCCTTGTCGGGGTCGAGCGTCACCTGCTGGCCCTTGGCCCGCGGGTCATAGGTGCCCAGGACCTCGATGAACCGGCCATCCCGCGGCGAGGTTCCCTCCGCCACGACGATCCGGTAGAGGGGCACCTTCTTGCGGCCCACGCGCCGCAGCCGAATCCGAGTCGCCATCTGTCATCCTCTCCAGTGCGGGTCAGACCGGGAAGCCGCGGCCGAACGGAAGCTTGGTCCCGGGTTTTCCCGCGCTCTTCATGAGCTTCTGCATCTGCTTGAACTGCGCCATGAGCTGGTTCACTTCCTGGACCGACCGCCCAGCGCCCCTGGCGATCCGCAACCGCCGCGAACCGTTGAGCAGCTCGGGATTGGCCCGCTCCCGCGGGGTCATGGAGAGCACAATCGCTTCGACATGCCGCAGGCGCTTCTCGTCCACGTTGGCCGCCTTGAGCATGGCCGGATTCACCCCCGGCAACAGGCCCAGCACGCTCTTGAGCGGCCCCATCTTCTGCATCTGGCGCATGGCGGCCAGGAAATCCTCGAGGTCCAGGCCCTTCCTGGAGACCGCCTTTTTCGCCAGCTTGGCCGCCGCGGTCTCGTCGACCGTGGCCTGCGCCTTCTCCACCAGGGTAAGCACATCGCCCTGCTGCAGGATGCGACCGGCCAGCCGCTCGGGATGAAAGGGCTCCAGCGCCTCGAGCCGCTCACCCACGCCCACGAACTTGATCGGCGCGCGGGTCACCCCGTAGATGGAGAGCGCGGCGCCCCCCCGCGCATCGCCGTCCATCTTGGTCAGGATCACTCCGGTGATGCCGAGGGCCTGGTGGAAACCCTGGGCGATGCGCACAGCATCCTGACCCGTCATTCCGTCGGCGACCAGCAGAATCTCGTGGGGCTGCACGGCCTCGCGAAGGCTGCGCAACTCCAGCATCATCTGCTCATCGATCTGGAGCCGCCCCGCCGTATCCACCAGCACCGTCCGGGCCCGGGCCCGGACGGCCGCCTCGATCCCCCGGCGCACGATCCCGGGGACATCCCGCGCGGCCTCGCGAGCGGGCGGGGAAGCTCGGTCGCCGTCAGCCTGTTCCGCGGCCCCGGTACCCGGCTCGGCGTACACCCCGACCCCGACCTGCCCCGCGAGCGTTACCAACTGATCCACGGCGGCGGGCCGGTAGACGTCGGCCGCGACAAGAAACGGCGCCTTCTGTTCCTGCTTGAGGCGCCGCGCCAGTTTCCCCGCGGTTGTCGTCTTGCCCGACCCCTGCAACCCGACCAGGAGAACCACCGTGGGCGGCACCGATGCCTGGGCCAGGGGCGCCTGCTTCTCGCCCAGCATGACCACCAGCTCGTCATGGACGATTTTGACCAGCTGCTGGCCGGGCTTGACCGCCTTCAGCACTTCGGCGCCGACGGCCTGCTCCTGCACCCGCTCGAGGAACTGCCGGGTCAGGTCGAAACTGACGTCAGCCTCCAGCAGGACGCGCCGGATTTCCCGAAGCCCCTCTCGGACGTCGTCCTCGCCCAGCACCCCCTTGCCGCTGATCCGACGCAGGGTGGCGGTCAGCTTGGACGACAGCTCCTCGAACATAAGCCCATAAAGCTAGCCAGCTTAGGCGTTTGGCTCAAGGGCACCGAGCGTTCATCCCCCCATCCGCTCCTCCCCCCTCCTACTATTCAGCGCCAATGGACCCCGAGACCATCGTCGCCGGAGCGCTCACGGTTCTCATCACCTCCCTGACGGGAGGGGTCACCAACGCGGTGGCGATCTGGATGCTCTTCCATCCGCACGGTGAGGTCCGCATCCTCGGGTTCCGGCTGCACGGCGCGATTCCGCGCAATCACGCCCGCCTGGCCCGGAGCATCGGCAAGACCGTCGGCGAACGGCTGCTCACACCCCAGGACCTCGCGGAAAGGCTGAGCGCGCCCCAGGTGCGCGCCGCCTTCGACTCGGCGATGGCGCGGCTGGCCGACGACCTCCTCCTCAAGGAGCACGGCCCCCTGGCTGGCGCGATTCCCGCCGCCGCCGCCGAGGCCGTCGAGCAGCTCGTGAGCGATCTGGGTCCGCGGGTGGCCGACCGGGTCGCGGACTTCGCCGGGAGCGAGGCCTTCCGTGAAATGGCGGCCGGGTGGGTCGCCGAGTTGCGGCGGGACCTGGCCGACAAACCGGTCGGCGATCTCCTGACCCCGGCCCGGCGCGAGGCGGTGGCCGGACAGGTGGATGCCTGGGTGGCGGATCTGGCGGGTGGCGAGGATATGGAGCACGCGCTCCATGAGTGGATCGCCCACCAGGTCATCAGCCTGGAGCAGGATCCAAGGCCCCTGGTCGACCGGCTGCCCCCGGGGGTGCTGGCGCCGGTGGAACAGGCGATTTCGGATTACCTCCCTACCGCGGTGGATCGATTGGCCGGATTGCTCGGCGATCCGGAAACGCGGCGCACCATCTCCGCCGCCCTGCGCACCGCGTTCGACGGCGCCGCCCGGCAGTTGCTGATTCACGAGCGTATTCTGGCCCGCCTGGTGGTCAAGGAATCCACGTTCGAGCGGCTGCTGGACGGGCTGGAGCGTAAGGGATTCGAGCGCTTCGCGGCCGCCATCACGGCGCCCGCCGTGCGCGCCCGGGTCGCCAGCGCGGTCCACCAGTCCCTGCTCGGCCTGCTGCAGATGCCGCTCAGCGAGCGGCTGGCCCGAATGGGGCCGGATCGGCGTGAGGCGCTGGTGAGCACCCTCGGGGAGTGGGCCGTGACCGCGGCCCGCAGCTCCGCCACCCGCGCCTCGGTGCGCCGGGTTCTGGAGCGGGGACTCGAGGCGGCGGGGGCGCGGACCTGGGACGAGGTCCTCGACCGGATTCCCACCGACAGCCTGACCGGCGCGATCGCCGACGCGCTGCGCAGCGAGCCGGGCAAGGCGTGGGTCGCGAACAGCGTGACCCGCGGTGTGCGGACCGTCCTCGCCAAGCCGATCGGCCGGCCCGCCGACTGGCTCGGTCAGGAAACCTCGGATGCGCTTCGGCGCGGCGTGGCCGACACCACCTGGGGCTGGCTCCAGGAACAGATCCCTCAGGTGGTGGAGCGGCTCGAACTGCCGGCGATGGTGGAACAGAAGGTGCTCGGGTTTTCGACCTACCGCATGGAAGAGATCATTCGCGGCGTGACCCACCGTGAGCTCCAGATGATCGTGCGGCTGGGATACCTGCTCGGGGGAATGGTCGGCCTGCTGGCGTTCGCGCTGAATCGAATGCTCTGAGGACGCTGGGGGGCGAGGCGGTCAGGGCCTCCCGAGCACCGTTGCCGCGGGCAACTCCGTCCAACCGGACCAGCCCGCCGGCGCGTGGACCAGACGCACGGCCGGATGCCCACCGAGCGCCAGACGCTCCACCGATACCCGATACCCCTCTCGCGGGGCGAATTGGCGTTCCAGCATCCCCGCCATCCGATCGGCCGGCGGCGCGGCGTCCCAGACGGAATACCACACCAGCGCAGGTCCCGCGTCGCTGCCATAGGCGCGCAGCCGATCTCCGCCCCATCCGAGCGGCGCTTCGGCGTCGGCGGTCCTGGCGCCCCGAAGCTCAGCCAGGAGAATCGCGGTATCCAGCTCGCCAAGGGTGTCCTCGAAGAGCACCTCGTCGGCGGCGGTGAACCGCACCGTGTGCGGGAGGTCGGCGGGGTAACGCGACGGATGCAGCACCTGCTCGGTGGACGTCGGGAAGGAATCCACGCCGGGCAGCGAGCGGCCCCGGGTCGCGCTCCAGGCAACGATGAACTCCGCCCCCCCCAGGTAGGGGAACACCAGGCGCTCGCGCAGGACCAGCGGCGCGCGACGGACACTCTCCATCTGCTCCTGAGCGGTCCGGATCTGCTGTCGGGAAAGGTCCCAGAAACCGGGCTCTGTGGTGGGATCCCGGCCCGAGGTGATGGTCCGGATGGACACCACGTGCGCGTGCCCTTCCAGAACGGCCTGCGTGGCCGCCAGCCGGTCCGCGTCGTCGCCGACGCTCATCAAGGAGTCGAGCGGGAGATACTGGTGCTGCAGCGCATGCACCAGCTCGTGCGCGAAGATCAGACGCACCTGCATCGGATCGGTGCCGCGCACGGCGTAGAGCGTCCGGACTTCCGGATCGTAGTATCCCGCGACCTGCTCGGCGTAGAGGTCCAGCAGCAAGGCGCGCAGGTCCAGCGAGTCCGGCAGCATCCGCAGCAGTCCGTACGCCGCCTGCAGCCCCTCGAGCCGTCCCGGGGGAAAGTCCTGGTCGACCTGAGCCGCGAGGTACGCCCGCACCTCGTCGCGGGTCGTCATGCGGACCCGGACGGAATCCCGGAACCCCAGGCCGGCCGCCCGCTCGATTGCGGGGCGCAGGCTGTCCACCAGGGTGTGCAAGCGCGACTCGTCGATGGCGCGCGGAGTCTCTCCGCGACACGCCGAGGCCGCGGCGGCGCCCACCAGGACCAGCAGAGCCCGGTTCATCCCATCCCGACAAAGCGGCGGTACCACTCGACCAGCGCGGGTCCCACCAGGTAGGTGATCGCGGCCCCCATCGAGAGGAAGACCCCGAAAGGCACCAGTTTCTTGCGCCCGATCAGGCTCAGCGGGACGAAGATCAGCGAGCCGGCCAGGGCGCCCAGAAAGACGGTGAGCAGCACGCCCTGCCAGCCCAGAAAGGCCCCGACCATGGCCATCATCTTGACGTCGCCGCCGCCCATGGCGTCTTCCTTGAACGCCCAGGTCCCGGCGACGCCCACGAGCCAGAGCAGGGCGAATCCCACGCCCGCACCGATGACGGCCTGGATGACCCCGCTCACCCCCAGGGAGACGCTGAAGAGCAGTCCCAGCACCAGTCCCCCAAGCGAGAACTCGTCGGGGATGATGTACTCGCGGGCATCGGTCAGCGCGATCCCCAGCAGGATGGTCCCGAACACGGCGCCGCGCGCGGCTTCGACCTCAAGGCCGAGGCGCCAGGCCATCCCACCCCAGATGAGGGCGGTGGCGAGCTCGACCATGGGATACATGACGCTGATGGGCTCCCGGCAATGACGACAGCGGCCGCGGAGCAGCAGCCAGGAGAGCACGGGGACGTTGTCGTAGCCCGCGATCGGGCGTTCGCACCGCGGACAGCGCGAGCGGGGATGGACGACCGACTGCTCCTTGGGCAGGCGGACGATGCAGACATTGAGGAAGCTTCCGAGCAACCCTCCCAGGACGGCCGCGACGGTGACCAGCAGCGGGTCAGCGTTCACGAGTGACCTCGTGCAGGAGGATGCCGGCGGCGACCGCGACGTTCAGCGACTCCGCCCCGCCCCGCAGCCGGATGGCCACGCGGCGGTCGGCGGCCGCGGCGAACGTCTCGCCGACCCCCGCGCCCTCGTTCCCGACCACCAGGGCCAGGGGACGGTCCCTGGGGCCGGCCCCGATCGGCCCTCCGTCCGCGGCGCTGATCCAGACCGCGGCGCCGTGATCGCGCAGCCAGGCCAGGCATTCCTCCGTCGGCAGGCTCAACGCCGGCAGGTGGAACGCACCGCCCATGGTGGAGCGGAGCACTTTCGGATTCGTGAGCTCGGCGGTGCCCGGAAGGGCCACGACGCCGGCCGCGCCCAACGCGAAGGCGGTCCGGACCATGGTGCCCACGTTGCCGGGATCCTGCACCGCATCGAGGATCAGAACTCGGGCGCCGGCTTCGAGGCGGATCTGGTCGAGCCGCCAGCGGGGCGGCTCGATCACGGCGATCAGGCCTTGCGGGTGATCGGTGGCGGCCAAGGCGACGAGTTGCCGGTCGGTGAGCAACTCCACACGCTCGCAGGACGCGCGCAACGCGTCTGCCAGGGCCCGCCCGCGCGGTGTAGCTTCCAGAGCGGGCGCGATGGCCGCGGCGCGGAGCGTGACCCGGCAGGCCAGCGCCTCTTCCACCAGGCGAACGCCTTCCGCCAGCGCCAGTCCGCGCCGCTCGCGGCCCCGGCGCTGCCGCAAATGCCGGATCAGGGACTCCAGGGAGTGGCTCATTCAGCGATGAGGATCGCCCTCACAATCGCGGGTTCGGACTCCGGCGGAGGCGCCGGCATCCAGGCCGACCTCAAGACCTTCCACCAGTTCGGCGCGTTCGGCACCTCGGTTGTCGTCGCGATCACCGCACAGAATACTCAGGGTGTGCGCGCCGTGCACGCGATTCCCGCCGAGATCGTCGAGGCCCAGCTGGCGGCGCTGGCCGAGGATCTCCCGCCGGCGGCGCTCAAGTCGGGAATGCTGGCCACGGCCGGCCTCGCGGCGCAGGTGGCCCGGGCCATCGAGCGCTACGAATGGGGATCCTATGTCCTCGATCCGGTAATGGTCGCGACCTCGGGCGATCGGTTGCTCGATGCCGCGGCCGAAGCCGTGGTGCGCGCCCAGCTGGTCCCGCTCGCGGCGCTGGTGACACCCAACCTGCACGAGGCTTCGATCCTGCTCGGGGAGCGGGTCGCCGACGCGGCCGGGATGCGACGGGCCGGCGCGGCGCTGCTGGCGCTCGGGGCCCGCGGCGCGCTGATCAAGGGCGGCCATCTGCCAGGCGACCGGCTCGTCGACCTGTTGGTGACCCCGGCGGGCACGCGGGAGTACCGGCATTCCCGGCTGCCGACCAGCTCCACCCATGGTACGGGGTGTACCCTGTCAGCGGCGATCACCGCCGGTCTGGCGCTGGGACGGCCCCTGGAGCCGAGCGTCGAGGCCGCCCTGGATTATGTACGACGCGCCATTGCCGCCGCCCCGGGCCTGGGATCCGGGCGCGGTCCGCTGCATCATGGCGTGCCCGCGAGTACGCCTTCCACGAGCCGGCCCAGCCGTTCGCCCGCCTGACCTGCCACCTCCATCACTTCCTGGTGGGACAGGGTGGCGCCGGTGTATCCGGCCGCCGCGTTGGTGATGGTCGAGAAGCCCAGGCAGCGCAGGCCGCGCGCGCGTGCCGCGATTACCTCGAGCACGGTCGACATGCCGACCGCGTCGGCTCCGAGCCGCTCGAGCATGGCGACCTCGGCGGGGGTTTCGTAGCTGGGCCCCGGCAGGCAGGCGTAGACCCCTTCCTCCAGCGCGAGGCCTTCCCGGACCGCCACCTCGCGCGCGGCGGCACGCAACTCTGGATCGTAGGCGACGGTCATGTCCGGGAAGCGGGTCTCGTGCGGCAAGGTGCCCCCGGTGAGCGGAGAGCGCGCGGTCAGGTTGAGATGATCCGCGAGGAGCATCAGCGTCCCGGGCCCGAAGCCGCGACGGACACCCCCGGCCGCGTTGGTGACGACAAGAATGCGGCACCCCAGCTCGGCGAAGACCCGGACGGGCAGGGCGGTCACGTCGGGCGCGTGGCCCTCATACATGTGAAAGCGGCCGCTTTGCATGATCACCGGCCGCCCGCCGAAGCGCCCGGCCACCAACTCCCCCTTGTGGCCCTCCACGGACGGGAGATGAAACCCCGGGATGGCGTCGTAACGGATGCGGACGGCGTCTTGGACGCGTTCCGCGAGCTGACCGAGCCCGGATCCCAGAATGATCGCGGCCTCCGGGGTCCTCCCCTCGATCCGCTGACGCACCGCGCCGGCCGCGGCCGCCACCGCCGCGCTGCGGGACCGATCGGTCACAACAGGACTCCCACCAGCGAGGCGGAGAGCATCGCCGCCAGGTTGCCCGCGATCATCGCCCGCAGCCCGAGGGAGGCGATTTCGCTGCGACGCTCCGGCGCCAGGCCGCCAATCCCCCCGATCTGGATCGCGATGGAGGAGAAGTTCGCAAACCCGAGCAGCGCATAGGTCAGAATGATCGCACTCCGTGGCTGGATGGCGACCCCCGCGGCCAAGTCGTTGGCAAACTGCGCGTACGCCACGAACTCGTTCAGCGTGGTCTTGATGCCGATCAGGCTTCCGGCGTAGGCGGTGTCGGCCCAGGGCACGCCCATCACCCAGGCCACCGGCCGCAGCACGAAGCCCAGAATGCCCTGAAGGCTCAGCTCCGGATAGCCCACCAGTCCGCCGGCCCAGCCCAGCAGGAAGTTGAGCAGGGCCACCAGGGCGATGAAGGCCATCAGCATCGCCCCCACGTTCAGGGCCAGCTGGAGGCCCTGCCCCGCTCCGTTGGCCGCCGCCTCGATGGCGCTCGACTCGGTGGTCCCGGTCCGTGTGCGGAGCGCCGCGAGTGAAAACCATTTGCGCGGTTGCGCCGGGCCGGGGTCGGCGGGGCGGGCCAGACCGGCGGCCGTGACAGGCACCTCGGTCTCCGGCAGCAGGATCTTCGACATCAGCAGTCCCGCCGGCGCGTTCATCACGCTGGCCGCCAGCAGGTGGCCGGCGATGTCCGGCAGTACCCCGGCCAGCATGCCCACGTACGCCGCGAGCACTCCGCCGGCCACCGTGGCAAAACCGCCCACCATGACGGTCGCAAGTTCGGACCGGGTCATCGTCTTGACGAAGGGCTTGATCAGCAACGGCGCTTCCGTCTGCCCCAGGAAGATGTTGCCCGACGCGGAAAGCGTCTCGGCGCCCGAGGTGCGCAGGGTCTTCTGCATGACCCACGCGATTCCGCGCACAATGAGCTGCATGACGCCCAGGTAATACAGCACGGACATCAGGGCCGAGAAGAAGATGATGGTCGGGAGCACGTTGAAGGCAAAGAAGGCGCCCGTCTGGGCGAGCATCCCGGCGGAGGTGTCCACGGCGCCTCCGGGTCCGGGCAGACCGACCGGCACGTTGTTCCCGACCAGGTTCCCGAACACGAACCGCGCCCCCTGTTCCTGAAACCCAAGCAGGCCGGTGATGACCCGGCCCAGCGCGGCGAAGAAGCGCTGACCCGGCCCGGTCTTGAGCACGATGAACCCGAACACCGCCTGGAGCGCGAGTCCCATGCCGACCAGGCGCCATGGAATCCGCCGCCGGTTGTAGGAAATCGCCGTCGCCAGCCCGAGCATGGTCGCCATGCCCAGCAACCCGACCAGACGGTCGCCCAGCGGGGTCTGGAGCCCCTCCCGTGCCTGGGCCAGTCGTTCGGCGGCGGTCTGCAGCAGCAGCAGCGCGGTCATGGGATCGCCTCCAACTCGGCGCGCACCCGACCCAGCAGCTCCTGCCGATCGGGCCACGGCAGGAAGGCGCTTTCGAAGGCGTTGAGGATCATGCGGTCGATCTCCTCGCGGGTGAATCCGAGCTCGGTGTGAGCCAGCCAGTACTCGTCGGTCAGGGTCACGCCGCTCATCAGCCAGCTGTCGGTGCAGAGCGTGACGTTCAGCCCGGCGTCGAAGTAGCGGCGCACGGGGTGCAGCGCGGTGCGCGCCACGGCGTGGGTCTGCAGATTGCTCGTGATGTTGCTCTCGATCAGGACTCGGCGATCGCGCACGAAGGCCTGCAATGCAGGGTCCTCGTGCAGGCGCGTGCCGTGGCCGATCCGGTTGGCGTGGCAGCGCTGCAGCGCCGCGGCAATGGACTCGGGCCCCGCGGCTTCCCCGGCGTGGACCGTGATGCCCAGCAGGCCGCGCAGCGCGAGGTCGAACGCCGCGGCATGATGTTCGGGGGGCCGTCCGGCCTCGCCCCCGGCGAGGTCGAAGCCCACCACCCCAAGCGGCCTGCAGCGCACCGAATGCTCGGCGATCTCGACCGAGATCGCCGGCTCGTAGTGGCGCAGCGAGCAGTTGATGATCCCCGTCCGCACCCCGAACTCCGCCTCGCCCCGGGCCAGACCCCGCCGTTCCGCGGCGACCACCTGGTCGAGCCCGAGCCCGGCCCGGCAGCTGAGGCGCGGGCAGTAGCGCACTTCGAGATAGCGCACCTGATCCGCGGCCGCATCCTCGACCATCTCGTAGGCGACCCGCTCGATCGCCTCGGCGGTCTGCAGCAGCTGGATGGTGAGATCGAACCGCTGGAGATACTCCTCGAGGTTCCGGGCGTCGTCGACCAGCATGTGGGCGCGCAACTCCGCCGGGTCGTCGCTGGGAAGCGCCAGGCCCGCGCGCGCGGCCAGGTCCAGCATCGTCTCGGCGCGAAGGCAGCCGTCCAGGTGCGTGTGCAGTTCGGCCTTGGGAAGCCGGGCCAGCGTCTCACGGGTCAGCATGGCGCTCTCCCGCCCGCCGCGCGGGGCGGATGACCCGCAGAATCGCACCCGGGCTCAGGGGCGCCTCCGGCACGCAGCGGACCCCGCGCCCGTCGGTCAGGTAGGCCCGACCCGCCGCCACCGCCTGCGCCAACCCGGCGTCGAGCACCCGGACCGCCTCCAGCGCGGTGGCGCCGGGCGAGAGGCGGACCCGCCGCTCGTTCACAAAGACCGAGATGGATTCGTCGTCGCTCATGGGGCTCGGCAAGTCGCCAAAGATCCTCCCTCCGGCGGCTGTTAGCAAATCGTTACGTAGACCCGGGGACCGCCGGGTTGCATCGGCGGGAACGGGGGTATATTCGTGCCTGCACATATGCCCGCCCAGCCCACGCCGGTAAACCTGCTCTGTGCGATCGCCGAACCGACACGGTTGCGGCTGCTCAATTGCCTGGCGAGCGCCCCGTTGTTCGTGTCCGATTTACAGGCCGTCCTGGACCTGCCCCAGCCGACGGTGTCGCGCCATTTGACGGTGCTGCGACAGGCCGGCGTGGTGCAGGACACCGCGCTGGGATCCTACGTTTTGTACCGGCTTCGGCCCGACACCACGCCGACGGGGCGGCTGGTCCGCGCCGCGCTCGCCGCGGTTGCTGGGGACGAACAGCTCCAGATCGAACGGCATCGCGCGCGGGACCGGAGCCGCAATCGGCTGCGACTCGCCGACAGTCTTTCCATCGCCTGAACGCCTCCCGTGAAGGACAACAACAACGCCAGCCATCGGGTCCTCGTGGTGGATGACGAGCCGGATATCACCGCCCTGGTGGCCTACCACCTGGCGCGGGAAGGGTACCGGGTCTCCACCGCCGCCAACGGCGCCGAAGCGCTCCGCTCCGCGCAGGAAGAACGGCCCGACGTCGTGGTGCTCGACCTGATGCTGCCCGGGGTTTCGGGATACGACGTGCTGAGCGACCTGCGGGCCCGCCCAGACACCCGGGAAATCGGAGTGATTCTGTTGACCGCCCGCCGGGAAGAGGCCGACCGGGTCCGGGGACTCACGCTCGGCGCCGATGACTACCTGACCAAGCCGTTCTCGCCGCGCGAGCTGACGTTGCGCGTGGCGGCGCTGCTGCGGCGTCTGCAGGCGCCGGCCACCGCCGCCGGGGCCGCCCTCCGCTCGGGGCCGATCACCGTCGAGCGGTCGGCGCACCGCGTCCTCCTTGGCGGAAAGGAGCTGGCCCTCACCGCCACGGAGTACAAACTGCTGCTGCTTCTGATGGAGCGCCAAGGCCGAGTGCAAACCCGGCCCCAGCTGCTCCAGTCGGTGTGGGAAGCCCAGCCCGACATCCAGACCCGCACCGTCGACATGCATGTGCAGCGGCTGCGCAGCAAACTGGGCGACGCCGGCCGCTTCATCGAGACGGTACGGGGCTTCGGTTATCGCTTCCGCCAACCGGAGCGCGGAAGCGGCCGCCAGTGAGACTCGCCGCCCGGCTGGTCCTCTGGGCCGCCGGGATCCTGCTCTTCAGCATCATCCTCATGGTCTGGTCCTTCCGAAACTCCCTGCGGCGCGACCTGGAGTCCGCCCTCACCCAATCGCTTCAGCGCGAGGCGGAGCTGGTGCGCGACGCGCTGCCGGCCGATCCCCGCGCCTGGGATCGGCCGGTCGGCGGCCTTGCCCGGGAGCGAGGCCACCGCGTCACCATCCTGGACCCGCGCGGCGCGCCAATCGCCGACAACAGCGTCTCGCCGAGCCAACTCCGGCAATCCGGGCCTTTCCCCGGCCTCCCGGAAGTGCGTGCGGCAATGGAGGGACAAGTCGGGGTGGCCCGCCGGGTGGAAGCGGGCGGCCGCCGCCACCTCTGGGTCGCGGTCCCGGGGGATCCGATCGTCCGGGTCGGATCGGACCTCATCGCGGTCGAACAAGCCGTAGGGACCATGCACCGCAGCGTGCTGTGGGCGGCACTGCTGGCCCTCGCGGTGGGCAGCGGCCTCGCCTACGGCGGGGCCCAAGCGCTGGCCCGGCCGCTGCGTGAGCTCCGTGCCGCCGCCCGTGACCTTCCCTCACGCGTCTCGAGTGTTCGGGTGCCTCGCTCGGCCGTTGCGGAGATCGGCCAGCTCAGCCAGGCCTTGCGGGACGCCGGCCACGAGCTGACCGCCCGCCTGGAGGCCGTGTCCAGAGGGCGGGCGGAATCGGCGGTGCTGGTGGACGCGATGGTGGAGGGTGTGCTCTCGACCGACCGGAGGGGCCGCATCGTGATCGCCAACCCCGCCGCCCGCCGCCTGCTTGGGTACGCGTCGAGCGAGCCGCTGCCCGATCTCCCCCAGCTCTTTCGGGCCAAGGCCGCGCGCGAGGTGGTCGAGGCGACGATGCGCGGGGAGACGGTGCAGGAGCGCGAGCTGGAGCTGGGCGATCGGGTCGTCACGGTCAGCTCACGGCCCCTGGCCTCGGGGGGCGCGGTGCTGGTCCTGCACGACCTGACCCGGTTGCGGCAGCTCGAGGCGGTGCGCCGCGACTTCCTCGCCAACGTGTCCCACGAATTCAAGACTCCGCTGACGTCGGTGGCCGGCTACGCCGAGACCCTGCTCGACACCGAGCCCGACGCGGCCACCCGCCGGCGCTTCCTCGCCACCATTCTCTCCAACGCGCGGCGCATGCAACAGCTGGTCGAGGATCAGCTGAGCCTGGCCCGCATTGAATCGGGACGCTGGCAGCCGCGCATCGAGTCGCTCGACGCCGCCGCGGCGGCGAGGGAATGCTGGGCCACCCGCGCCGCCCGCGCGGAGGCCGACGGCATTCGGTTTCTGATGGATGCCGCTGGGGATGGCAGCCGCCTTGCCGCCGATCCGGAGGCGGTCCGCCAGATCCTCGGCAACCTGTTCGACAACGCCATCCGGCACACGCCCTCCGGCGGAGAGATCGTCTTCCGCGCTCGCGCCGAGGACGGCGGGATCGCGCTCTCGGTCTCGGATACCGGCAGCGGGATCGCCGGCGAGCATCTGCCCCGGATCTTCGAGCGCTACTACCGGGCCGATCCCGGCCGAGCACGCGACCAGGGCGGTACCGGCCTGGGCCTGGCGATTGTCAAACACCTGGTCGAATCCCACGGCGGCTGGGTCCGCGCGGCCAGCGAACTGAACGCCGGAACCACGGTCACCTGCTGGTTCCCCGGCTCCGCGGGACCCGCCTGAGACGGTCCCGCAACGAGGCCGGCCCCCGCTCAGGGCTTGCTCGTCGTTACATATCCGTGACAATTCCGTTGACAACTCGTGACCGAACTCGGGGTTCTTTGGTGGGCTTTTCCCGAGCCTGCATCCCCGTCGAATCCGGAGCGACCCGCATGCGCCTTTCCCCGATCCCAGGAGTCCTTGGAAGCGTGTTGACGGGGGCCGTTCTGGCGTGTGGCGGGGGTGGGGCAGACGGGGGAGGCGCCGCGGTGGCCACCAATCTCACCGGGGCGGGGGCGACCTTCCCGTTTCCGCTCTATGACCGGTGGTTCCAGGATTACGCGCGGGCCACGGGTATCCGGATCAACTACCAGTCGATCGGCTCGGGCGGAGGGATCCGGCAGTTCATGCAGGGCACCGTGGATTTCGGGGCGTCCGACGGTCCCATGACCGACGAGCAGATCGCGGCCGTCGACGGGAACGTCCTGCATTTCCCGACCATCATCGGCGCGGACGTCCTCACCTACAATCTTCCGGCGCTGGGTACGGCTCGGCTACGACTGGACCCTGCCGCGGTTGCGGACATCTTTCTGGGGTCGATCACCCGCTGGAACGATCCCCGGCTCGTGGCCCTGAACCCCGGGGTGCCGCTCCCTGATCGGGACCTCATCGTGGTTCACCGGTCGGACGGATCGGGCACAACGTATGTCTTCACCGACTACCTCTTCAAGGTCTCGCAGGAATGGGCCACGCGGGTGGGCCGGGCCACGTCCGTGGAGTGGCCTATCGGGCTGGGCGGGCGAGGCAACGAAGGGGTGACCCAGCAAGTGAAGCAACTCGAGGGGACGATCGGCTATGTCGAGCTGGTCTATGCGCTTTCGAACAACCTCCCCGTCGCCAGAATTCAGAACGCGGCGGGCGAGTTTGTCGAACCGACCCTCGAGTCGGTGACTGCGGCGGCGGCCAGCGCGGCGATGGATGCCGACACGGATTTCCGCGTGTCCATCACCAACCCGCCGGGGGAGCGCTCGTACCCGATCGCTTCCTACACCTGGCTTCTTGTCGCGCCCCGACACCCGGATCCCGCGAAGCTGGCGGCGATCAAGGCCTTCCTCGAGTGGATGCTGACGCCCGAGGCCCAGGGGATCGCCCGGGATCTGGGATACTCCCCGCTCCCCCCCGACGTGGCGGGATTCGTGCGCACGCGGGTGGAGGCCCTGAGGGGAGCCGAGACCCCGGCCCCTTGATCCAGCGATGAGGTCCCAACCCGTGCTGGAGGATCCGCCAGAGTCCCAGCGCGGGCCGATTCCCCAGGGTCCGAGCCCGCGCGGCGCGGTCCGGCTGTTCGGTCGCGACTGGGGCGACCTGGTCTTCCGCGGCATGCTCACCCTCGGGGCCATCCTGGTGCCCGTCCTGCTGGGATTCCTGGTCTGGGAGCTGTACCTGGGTTCCCGGCTGGCAATCGACCGCTTCGGGTTCCGGTTTCTCACCTCCAGCAACTGGAACCCCGTCTCGGGGGAATTCGGCGCGCTGCCCTTGATCTTCGGGACGCTGCTGTCCTCCATGCTGGCCCTGCTGATCGCGGTCCCGCTCTCCCTCGGCGTGGCGATCTTCCTGACGGAGTTCGCCCCGCCTCGGATCCGCGGCCCCATCGCGTTCGTCATTGAGCTGCTGGCGGCGATCCCCAGCGTGGTGTACGGCCTCTGGGGCATTTTCTTCCTGATCCCCTTTCTCCGAGGAACGATCTACCCGGCCCTCCAGGGGGTGCTCGGCTTCCTCCCGTTCTTCCAGGGCCCGATCTACGGATACTCGATGCTGAGCGCCGCGATCATCCTGGCCATCATGGTCATGCCGTACATCATGTCGGTGTCCCGTGAGGTTCTCCTGGCGGTCCCCTCGAGCCAGCGGGAAGCGGCGCTCGCGCTGGGCGCGACGCGCTGGGAAGCGGTGGTGACGGCCGTGGTGCCCTACGCGCGCTCGGGAATCATCGGGGCGATCATCCTGGGGCTCGGTCGGGCCCTCGGTGAAACGATGGCGGTGACCATGGTGATCGGCAACCGGCACGAGTTGTCCGCCAGCCTGTTCGCGCCGGGCTACACCATGGCGGCCGCGATCGCCAACGAGTTCGCCGAAGCGGTCGAGGACATCCACCTGTCCGCGCTCGCCTATGTTGCCTTGGTCCTGTTTCTGGTGACCGTCCTGGTCAACGCGGGCGCCCGCCTGCTGGTGTGGCGGGTCACCCGGCGCGCCGCGGGGGCGGCACCGTGATGACGCGACGGCAGATCCGGCGTGGGATGAGCAACGTCATGGTGGCGGTGATGGGCGGGGCGGTGGTGGTGGCGGTGCTGCCGCTCCTGCTCATTCTTGGCACCCTGGTGATCCGGGGGGCCAGCAGCCTCAACCTCGCCTTCTTCCTGGAGACGACGTCGGCGGCGGGCACCACGGGGGGCGGCGTCGCCCACGCCATCGTGGGGACGCTGCTGATGGTCGGCGCGGCGGCCCTCATGGGCCTGCCGATCGGGATTGCGGCCGGGATGTACGCGGCGGAATACGCCAACACCCGGCTGGCGGTCGTCACCCGGTTCGTCGCCGATGTCATGAACGGCACCCCATCGATCGTGGTGGGCGTTTTCGCGTGGGCCTGGCTCGTCGCACCGCGGAATCAGTTCTCCGCGTTCGCCGGGAGCGCCGCGCTCGCCATGCTCATGATTCCCATGGTCATGCGCACGACCGAGGAAATGATCAAGCTGGTACCCACCGCCCTGCGCGAGGCGGCGCTCGCCCTGGGCTATCCTCGCTGGCGCACCAGCCTCACCGTGGTGGTCCGGACCATGCTTCCGGGCATCGTCACCGGCACGCTCCTGGCCGTGGCCCGCATCGCCGGCGAAACGGCGCCCCTGCTCTTTACGGCCCTGGGCAATCAGTTCATGAACACCGATCTCGGCCGGCCGATGGCCGCCCTGCCGCTCACGGTCTACGTATACGCCATCGGGCCGTACGAGGAATGGCACCGGCTCGCGTGGGCCACCGCGCTGGTGCTGATCCTGGTCGTCCTGGCCCTCAGCATCGCCACCCGGATCGCCACCCGGCAGCGGTTCGATCGCCGTGGCTGAACGCCCGACGATCGAGACGCGCGGCCTGACCGCGCGCTATGACGGCGTCGCGGCGGTCAAGGACGTCTCGCTCGCTTTTCCGCCCAACCGGGTTCACGCCCTGATCGGGCCGTCGGGCTGCGGAAAATCCACCTTCCTGCGGTCGCTCAACCGGATGCATGAGCTGATCGCCGGCGCTCGGGTCGAAGGCACGGTCCTGCTCGACGGGGAGGACATCTACGCCGCGCGGGTCAATCCGCGCCAGCTCCGGCGCCGGGTGGGGATGGTCTTCCAGAAGCCCACGCCCTTCCCCACCATGTCGATCCGCGAGAACGTCAGCGCGGGGCTCCGGGTCGTGGAACGTCTGCCCCGCCGCAAAACGGCGGAGATCGTGGAGCGTGCGCTCCGCCAGGCAGGGCTCTGGGACGAGGTGGCGGACCGGCTGGACGACTCGGCCCTGGCGCTGTCGGGGGGGCAACAGCAGCGGCTCTGCATCGCGCGCACCATCGCGCCGGAGCCCGATGTGGTCCTCCTGGACGAGCCGACGTCGGCGCTGGACCCCAAGGCGACGCAGCGCATCGAGGAGCTGCTGCACGACCTCAAGCGTGATTTCACCATCATCATCGTGACCCACAACATGCAACAGGCCGCCCGGGTCTCCGATACCACGAGCTTCTTCTACCTTGGGAGCATGATCGAGCACGATGCCACCGAGGCCATCTTTACCCGGCCCTCGGATCCCCAGACCGAAGCGTACGTGACCGGACGGTTTGGATGAGCCAGGGGATAGGCCTGGAGGCCCGCGGCTTCAGCTTCTTCTACGGCGCCGCTCAGGCGTTGTTCGACATCAGCCTGCCCATCGAGCCCCGGTCGGTCACCGCCATCATCGGTCCCTCCGGGTGCGGGAAGTCCACGTTCCTGCGCTCCATCAACCGGCTCAACGACCTGATCCCGGCCGCCCGGTACGACGGGGAGATCGCCATCGGGGGCCGCTCGGTCTTCGGGAGCGGCGTCGACCTGGTGGACCTGCGGCTCCGGGTCGGCATGGTTTTCCAGCGGGCCAATCCCTTCCCCAAGTCGGTCTACGACAATGTCGCGTTCGGACCGCGGCTCAACCGCCTGGTCCCCCGGCGCGAGCTGCCCGAGCTGGTCGAGCGCTGCCTGCGGCGGGCCGCGCTCTGGGATGAGATCAAGGACCGGCTCGACGCTTCGGCGACCGGCCTCTCGGGCGGGCAGCAGCAGCGGCTGTGCATCGCCCGGGCCCTGGGCAACCAGCCCGAGGTGCTGCTGATGGACGAGCCCTGCTCGGCCCTCGACCCGCTGGCGACCCAGCGAATCGAGCAGCTTATCATCGAGCTGAAGCGGGACTATACGATCGTGATCGTCACCCATAATATGCAACAGGCCGCGCGGGTGTCCGACCGGACCGCGTTCTTCGAAAACGGACGCCTGGTGGAATTGGGCGTAACCGAGGACATTTTCACCCGACCCGCCAACCCGCGCACGGAGGCCTATATCACCGGGAGATTCGGATGAAGCAGGAGTCGCATCGGCATTTCCACGACGATCTCAACGATCTGAAGGTGCGGCTGCTCACCATGTCGAGCGAAGCCGAAGCCGCGCTCGGTCTGGCCCTCGAGGCCCTCCTGGAACGCAACCCCGACAAGGCCGCCCAGGTGATCGAAGGCGACGGGGTGATCGACCAGATGGAGGTCGAGATCGAGGACCGCTGTATCAGCCTGCTGGCGTTGCAACAACCCATGGCGCGCGACCTTCGCATGATCACGGCCGCCCTCAAGATCTCCAACGATCTGGAGCGGGTCGGCGACCATGCCGTGAACATCGCCGAGGCCGCGGTCCGGCTGGCCAAGAGCCGGGCCATCGCCCCCGAGCCCGAGCTCGTCGAAATGGCCCGGATCACCCGCGAGATGCTGGCCCAGGCGCTGGAGGCCTTCGTGCGCGGCGACGCCCAGAGCGCGCGGGAGGTGTGTATCCGCGACGACAAGGTGGACGCGCTGCACCGGTCCATCTTCCGCATCATGCTCACGCACATGATGGAGGACCCGCACACCATCGGCGCGGGCATGGAGCTCACCACCACCAGCCGCAATCTGGAGCGCGTGGCCGACCTCGCCACCAACGTCGCGGAGGACGTGGTGTTCCTGGTCGAGGGCAAGACCATCAAGCACCACGCCGAGGATGCACCGCGCGTTCCAGCCGAGGAGGCGGTCCCCGAGGGCTGATGGCCGTTCTGCCCCTCCCCGAAGCCCAGACCGAACGGCTCGGCGCCATCGATGTCGGGTCCAACTCCATCCGCCTGCTCGTCGCCGACTGGGATCCCCGCGCCGGCGGGATCGCGGTGGTGGACGAGGTCAAGGCCCAGCCTCGGCTGGCCCAGGGACTGGCGGCCACGGGCCGGCTCGACGAGGAGGCCATGGTCCGGGCCCTCGAAGCCCTGGACCGAATGCGCGAGGTCGCCCGCCGCCGGGGCGTGCGCCGGCTGGCGGCCGTGGCCACCGCCGCGGTCCGGGAGGCCGAGAATGGCGAGGAGTTCACCCGCCGGGTCCAGACCCAGCTCGGCATCCCGCTCCAGATCATCGATTCCGAGACCGAGGCGCGGCTCTCCTACCGCTCCGTCGCGCACCACTTCCGGCTGGAGGACAAGCGCACCCTGGTCGCCGATATCGGCGGCGGCAGCCTGGAGCTGATCGGCGCCGTCCGCGGGCTGCTGGAGTTCAGCCTTTCGTTGCCACTCGGCGCCGTCCGGATTACCGAGCGACACCTCCCCGGCAGGCGGCGCCCTCGCAAGGAGATCGGCGATCTCCGGCGCCGGATCCGCCGCCGGCTGCGCAAGGCGATGTCGTGGCGGGACTGGGTCGGCGCCGCGGTGTTCGGTTCGGGCGGCTCCTTCACCAACCTGGGCCGCATCGCCGCCGCACGGCGCGGCGCCCCGATCGGGGCGATTCACGGCATCACGGTCACCACCGCGGAGGTGGAACACCTGCTGGACTGGCTGAGCGCCCTCACCTCGGCGGAGCGGCGGGAGGTTCCGGGCCTCAATCCGGAGCGCGCCGACATCATTCTGGCGGGGCTGGCGGTCACCTGCGAACTGCTCGAGCGCATCGACGCACCCGGCCTGACCGTCAGCGCCTTCGGGCTGCGGGAAGGGCTCCTGCTCGAGATGATCGGGCTCGACGCTCCCCCAACCGGGGACCCGGTACGACTGGCGCGTGAGTTCGCCGAGCGCTGCCAGTGCGATCCCCTGCACATCGAGCAGGTGCGGCGACTCGCCCTCCGGCTGTTCGATCGCCTGGCGGAGCCTCTGGGTGCCGGACCGGAGGACCGCGTCGTGCTGGAGGCCGCCGCGTTGCTGCACGACGTCGGCCAGCTGGTGAGCTATCGCAAGCGCCATCGGCACAGCTACGACCTGATCATGCACGCGGAGCGGGTGAGCCTCTCGGCGCGGGAGCGGCAGCTCGTGGCCCTGGCCGCGCGGTTCCACCGCAAGGACCGGCCTTCGCGCCGGGACCCGGACTACGCGGCGCTGCCCAAGGCGGACCGCCGCCTGGTGCGCAGGGTTGCCGCCATTCTGCGGGTCGCGGATGGACTCGACCGCGGCTACACCTCCGTCGTCG